>JAEEGK010008357.1_pt1 | contig 24446 bp, 25 predicted proteins | sample 8958771 | NCBI WGS metagenome assembly JAEEGK01 (sample SAMN16246547, study PRJNA631951) | gut metagenome | biome: gut microbiome; feature: rumen; material: SC-attached | host: Bos | place: Iran: Karaj | collected 2018-10
GTCAGCACAAACATGTTGTCCTTGTTGAGCCCGCCAATCGCATTCACCGGAATGGGAACCGCCTTCACGACATCCTTCAGGGTTTCCACCGGAGTAATGACAGTCTTTACGTGAGTCGTCGTGGGGTAAATTGCACCACAGCCCAAGTAATCCGCACCCTGCTCATAAGCCTCGAGCGCCTGCGGAACAGTCTTGGCCGTAACGCCAATGATTTTATCGGGCCCAAGAATACGTCGGGCATCGCACGCAGGCATATCGCTCTGCCCCACGTGAACACCCTCCGCACCGATTGCAAGTGCCACATCTACGCGGTCGTCAATAATCAGCGGGATTCCATAGCGAGCGGTAATCTCATGCGTCGCATTTGCCAACTGCATATATTCGCGAGTGGACTTATCTTTTTCGCGCAACTGGATAATTGTCGCACCGCCCTTGCAGGCGGCCTCCACCACCGGCAAAAAGCGATCTTCGGGCACACACGTGCTGTCGGTGATAAAATAAAGTTTCATGTCAAGTTTTTTCATGCCTTTAAAGATAGCAAAAGATGGCCTTTTCCTGTGATTTTCGTTAAATTTCGTCAGATATTCAAAAATATTTTTGTTTACAGGGCTCTAAAAAAGTTATCTTTTTATTGAAATAGTTCCGCTTTTGCAGAGGACGTGTTTCTATGTATACGGATAGGCAAAACAAGCGCAAACGTGGGTTTACGCTCATTGAAATCATGGTGGTCATCTCCATTATGGGTATTCTCGCCGCAGTTGCCGTGCCGAGCGTATTCGGAATCGTCGAACGTTCAAAAGAAAAGATTGACCTGCTGAAGTTGTTCTATTTGAGAGACGCCTTGAACAGAGCTCTAATTGAAGATGGAGATGCCTTGTACAACAGCCCATATCTTTCTGAAGGGACAGATTCAGCCAAGACAAAAAATCACAATGACATAGAAAAAAATTTGAAAAAAGATGCTGGCGTAGCCTTGTTCGTTCACGAAGTGAAACCCGGCGTTTCCCCCAACATACAAAGTTCTCACAGTAGCATTGGAAATAACAACATGAGTTCTTTGATTAAGCAAGGGGGAGCATGGTACAATGCATTAAAGGAATCTGGCTTTGAAGGCGTTGCAGAGATAGTGGCCTATAGACAAAAAACCGGAAACACCGCAGGAATAAACAAAGATGTTGAAAAAAATGGAAAGTCACACGATGCCTTCACATTGAAAGAGGATAATGGAGACTGGCGTACTTACCCCAAAAATCCCATATTCATTTGCAAAGAACTAAACAACGGAAAATCAGCCGGTTTAGACGGAATAACGTCACAGGGTACAGGGGACAAAGCGAATAAAACCAATTATCGTTTGACATTGAGTGTTCAATGGAGCAACAGGGATCCAAATAGCCGCTCTGTAGAAGTTGCATTGCTTCCCAATGGCGGAAAAATGCAAACCGGGAGTAAGAAAAACGTGTCAGGCAGCGCCTTCAAGACAGACCACGGAGTCTGCTTCTCGACCTACGGTGACATAGGTTGCAAGAACTACAGATATTAATGTCATTTAACTAGTTAAACGTACAGATAGTCGTTTAGCACGGGCTGAACAAGGATTTCAATTTGTTAAACAGCCACTAGCCATTTCGCTCGTAATATTATATCTTTTTTTTTGAAAAACCGTTTTTTCTCGAAATAGATATTATATGTATACACATACGCAAAACAAGCGCAAACGCGGATTCACACTCATTGAACTCATGGTCGTCATCGCGATTATGGGAATCCTTGCTGCGGTAGCTGTGCCAAATCTACTTGGGGTAATCGAGAAATCTCGAGAAAAACTCGATGTCGCCTGGCTATTCTATATCCGTGATGCTTTTGACCGTGCTCTTGTGCAAGAGGGTGCCTTAAGTAATTTCTTGTCGAAAAACGACAATGGACAATCAGACAAGGGGCTGAAAACGGCTACGCATCTTATGAATGACAAGGCTGGCATGATAGCTTTCCAATACAAGATGCAACTTGGTAAAAGAAAAATCATTCGCTATTGTCAGGGTGATTTAACTGACCAATCGGCATATCAACCGGGCAGTCTTCTCTATGATGCACTTGCAGAATTAGGTTTAGGAAATATCATTTCAACTATGCCTGGCGCCAATAATATTAACGGAAAGGAATGGACTTTCCAAATGTTTAAAAGTAAAGCCATGAACGACGACAAAAACAAGCATATAAGGATAAGGTTTAAAAACGGGATACATGGAAAAACTGACATGGTCCCTACAGATCCTACAATAATGGTATGGATTGGAGGAGATTACACAAACCCTTATAAGGGAACCTATGGCACCTGTTTTTCAACGGAACCCCAATACTGTAAATAGCCTCAGTTTGCAGCCATATTCGTAACAAACAAAGTCTTGCACACCACCTGCAAGGCTTTTGTATTTTTTGACTGCAAAAAAAACGACAGGGCCTGCAAGTGATTATTTCGCAGCTTTTTTGTAAACGGCTTGATACAAGCGCGTTTTTTTTACTTATTTTTAAGGATAGTTATAGTAGAGGTGCGCTTGATTACGAAGAAAAAAGGTTTTACACTCATCGAACTGATGGTCGTCGTATCCATCATGGGAATCCTTGCAGCGGTCGCCGTACCGGGCGTTTTCGGTATTGTCGAAAAATCGAAGGAAAAGGTAGACCTCCTCAAACTATACTACCTGAGAGAGGCGTTGAACAGAGCCCTGCTGGAAAATGAAAACGCCTTGTACAACAATCCGTCTTCTATATCTTCCAAAAGCCTAAATGATGCACTAAAGAGTAATCTTGGCGTCGACTTGTTCATCATAGAGATGCGTCCGGATTTGCCCATGAATGTACAGCATAATCACGAATCTATTAATAAGAATTCACAGATGAGCAAACTGGTCGGAAACACTGGAACATGGTACGATGCCTTGAATGAAGCAGGATTTGAAGGAGTTGCAGATATTATCGCACTTAGAAACGGCACCGTCAAAGGCAGTTTGAGTAAAGATGGTGAAACATACCGTGCATACTCCTATACGGATATAAATGGAAAGTCACAAAATCGGACCACACCCAAAAATCAAATATTCATCAGCTATTTGTTGAATCACGGAAAAGACTTGAGTAAAATGAATTCAAAGCTTCAGGGTGGAAACGTAACAAACTATCGATTGAAGGTAAGTATCCAATGGAGCGGGAGAGACGAGCACAGCCAATCTGTAGAGGTGGCTTTGATTCCCGCTTCAGCAATAATGTGGGAAAACGGGAAAGGTGGTGCGCTTCGCTCGGATTACGGAGTCTGCTTCTCGACCTATGGCGATGCCGGTTGCGCTGATTACAATTACTAGCCGCTACACGTACAGATAATCGTTCAGCACAGGCTGTAGACCTTCGCCCGAGATGTCTCCGTACATATCGTTGAAACTGCGGGAGTCGTTGATTTCGAACTGTTCGTCGCCGCCTTCCCCGTCGTCGTGACCGCTGTACTTGCTTTCGTGGTCGCCGATGCCCGTAGAAACGCCGGCGGAAACTTTCGTCGCACAGATTTTCACGATGCCGTTGCGGAATTCCTTGCTTTCGCGACTCGAGACCGTGATGCCCACGAACGGGAGGAAGATGCGGTAGGCGCAGAGCACCTGGCAGAGTTCCTTTTCGTGAACGTCGAGCGGGTCAATCTTGTCGTTGTTGATGATGGGGCGCAGTCTCGGGCAGCTTAAGCTCATCTCGGCATGCGGGTACTTCTTTTGTAAGTAATACACATGGAGCGCCGAAGCCAGCGCATCGCGGCGGAAGTCCGAGAGGCCGAGAAGCGCGGAGAATGCCACCCCGCGCATGCCCGCCATCAGGGCGCGTTCCTGGGAATCGAAACGGTAGGGGAATACGCGCTTGTGACCGAGCAGGTGAAGTTGTTCGAAACGCACCTTGTCGTATGTTTCCTGGAAAACAGTCACGTAGTCCACGCCACATTCGTGCAGGTAGCGGTATTCGTCGACATTGACCGGGTAGACTTCGATGCCCACCATGCGGAAATACTTGCGGGCCAGTTTGCAGGCCTCGCCGATGTATTCCACGCTGCTTTTGGCGCGGCTTTCGCCGGTGAGAATCAGGATTTCTTCCATGCCGCTGTCGGCGATGACCTTCATCTCGTGCTCGATTTGCTCCATCGTGAGCTGCATGCGCTTGATATGGTTGTAGCAGTTGAACCCGCAATAGACGCAGTAGTTCTCGCAATAGTTCGCGATGTAGAGCGGCGTGAAGAAATAGACATTGTTGCCGAAATGCTTGCTCGTCTCGATTTTCGCCTTCGCGGCCATCTGCTCGAGGTATGGGGCGGCAGCCGGAGAAAGGAGCGCCTTGAAATCTTCCAGCGTGCAGCGTTCGTGTTCGAGGGCGCGCTTCACATCCTTGCCGGTGTATTTGGAATAATCGAAATTTTCGGACTCGGAGAGAACCTTGTCGGCAATGTCCGACTGGATGACTTCCATGCCGGGCAGATAATCCATTATATTAGTACGGGAACTCGGATCGTTTTCTAGGCGGTGCTTTTTCGCAAGCGCCCCTTCCGAGAGATTCCCGGAATCGAACAGGTAGTTGTTGTCTTTTCTTTCGCTCATTTTTTTAGATCCTTCGACTGCGCAACTTCGTTGTGGAGTTTACCCTGAGTGAAATCGAAGGGCTCAGGATGACACATTCTAAATTCGTTTAGTCTCTCAAGAAACCTGTCAACGGGTCGGACGCGGAAGCGCCGCGCGTGAGGACGCGCCCAAGACCTGCGAGGTAGGCCTTGCGACCCGCCTCGATAGCAAGCTTGAAACTCTGCGCCATAAGCGGCAAGTCGCCCGCGGTAGCAAGCGCCGTATTCGCCATGATGGCGGCAGCACCCATTTCCATCGCGGCACAGGCCTCGGAGGGCTTGCCGATACCCGCATCAACGATAATCGGGAGGTCGATTTCATCAATCAGAATCTGGATGAACTCGCGCGTAGAAAGCCCCTTGTTGCTGCCAATCGGAGCGGCAAGCGGCATCACGGCTGCGGCACCCGCGTTAGCGAGGTCGCGCGCCACGTTCAAGTCCGGGTACATGTAAGGCATCACCACGAAACCCTCACCAGCGAGGGTTTCGGTCGCCTTCACCGTCTCGTAGTTATCCGGGAGCAGGTACTTCGTGTCGCGCATGATTTCGATCTTGACGAAATCACCGCAGCCGAGCTCGCGGGAAAGGTGCGCGATGCGGACCGCCTCGTCGGCGGTGCGGGCGCCGGACGTATTCGGCAACAGGGTCACACCCTTCGGAATGTAATCAAGGATATTTTCGTGGTCCTTCGTGTTCGCCCGGCGCACCGCGAGTGTCACAATCTGTGCCCCCGCATCGCGCACCGCGGCTTCAATCAATTTCAGCGAATACTTGCCGGAACCCAAGATAAAGCGGGAAGTGAATTCATGCCCGCCAATAACGAGTTTATCTTCCATATAGCCTTCTTTTTAGCAAGGCATAATATAGAAAATTAACGATTGAGATTAATCTTGACTCCGTTGAACGTAACTTCATCCTGCACGAGGTCGTCAAAATCCGGTTCACGTTCCTTCGCCACAGCCGCTTCCTCGCCCTCCTTCACCAGGTGGACAACGCGTTGCGGGAACGGAATCTCAATCTTGTGCTCGTCGAGCACGTCCTTGATAATTCTTGAATACTTGCGCTTGAGTTCGTAGTATTCAAACGTACGCACCCAAACCCAAACCGTGACGTTTATGGAACTGTCGGCATATTCGCTCACGAAAAACTTCGGAGGCGGGACCTTCATGAAGCTCGCTTCCTGCTCGACCATCCTACGCAGGGCGCAGAACACAACGTCCAGAGAGGCGTCATAAGAAACACCCACGTTGATATCAAGCCTGCGGATAGGATTGCGGGCATAGTTCACAATAGGAGAACCCCACAAGGACCTGTTCGGCGCAGAGACGTAGATGCCCTCGAACGTCTCGAGAGTCGTGTTGAAAAGGCCAATCGCACAAATCTTGCCCTTGATGGAGCCACATTCAATGTAGTCGCCGGCCACAAACGGACGCAGGAACAAGAGCAAAAGTCCGGAGGCAACGTTCGAGAGCGTATCCTTGAGCGCAAGACCCACCGCAAGGCTCGCCGCACCAAGCATTGCCAATAGCCCGTTAGTGTTTACGCCCAGAATATTCAGGCCAAGCAAAAGCCCGATGGCATAAGTAGTATACTTGACGAGGTCCGAAACAAGCGGAGTTGCGGCACGGTCAAAGCCATGCTTTTCGGCACGTTTGAGGCACAACCGGAATGACTTGTTAAAAAACCAGATAATAACGATAAGAAGCACGACCAGCAGGAGCTGCTCCGCTATCGAATCTTTCGGTATGAGTTCTCTGATTTTGTCCACGGGAACAAATCTAACAATATTTTCAGGCAAAAAGTGAATCGAGGCCACATTGCCCCTTTCAGGTATGACCCCGCTCACAGACCTAAAAACAAAGTGTGCTCTATATTACAGGGAAAAGACAAGGGAGGGGATCTCCCCTCCCTAAGACCCTCCATAAAAAAACTCCCCGGCCGAAGCCGAGGGATTTTTCGTAGGAAGATCCCCGCCTACGCGGGGATGACATCTCTATAATTACGTGTGAGCAAAAAGCGACCCGGTGTTAACGGGTCGCGTTTGCGAGAGCGAGCGATAACCGCAGGTTCTTCGCCCTAGATGAGAGCGAGCGGTTACGTATGAGCATCCACCCATTCGGCGTTCTTCTTGCAAGCCTCAACAGACTTTGCGAAGGCGGCCTTTTCTTCGTCGCTCATCTTGACCTCGATAATCTTCTCGACACCGTTTGCACCGACCACGACCGGCACGCCGCAGTAGAGGCCCTTCACGCCGTATTCGCCGTTCAGCTTGGCAGCGCAAGAGAACACGTTCTTCTTGTCGAGGAGATAGGCTTCGGCCATGTGGATGGCAGAAGTAGCCGGGCTGTAGAAGGCGGAGCCGCGGCCGAGGAGGTTCACGATTTCGCCACCGGCACCAGCGGTACGCTTGGCGAGTTCGGCGAACTTTTCCTTGCTCATGAGCTGAGATACCGGGATACCGCCCACGGACACGCATTCCATGATGGAAACCATCGTGTCGCCGTGGCCACCCATCACGAGGGCCTTGACGTCTTCGACAGACACGCCCAGTTCGTCGGCGACGAAGCAAGCGAGACGGGCAGAATCAAGCACGCCAGCCATACCGATGACCTTGTTGGCCGGGAGACCGGACTGCTTCTGCATGTTGTAGACCATGGCGTCCAGCGGGTTCGTAATGACGATAACGAAAGCATCCGGAGCATTAGCCTTGATTGCTTCGGCAACCGTCTTGATAACGCCGCAGTTCTTGTCGAGGAGGTCGTCACGGCTCATACCCGGCATACGCGGGAAACCGGCGGTAACGATAACCACGTCTGCACCCTTGAGGTCGGCGTAGTCGGTAGAACCCTGAAGATCGACGGAGGAGTTGATGACGCTGCGGCCTTCCATAATGTCGAGAGCCTTGCCCTTGGGCATGCCCTGAGTCTGCGGAATATCGATAAGGACCACGTCGCCAAGATTCTTCTGAGCGAGCACGAGAGCCATTGTACCACCGATTTGACCAGCACCAACGAGTGCAATCTTCTTTCTAGCCATGATTAACCTTCCTTTTAAGGTATAGTTTTTTTCGTCCGAAAATATAGTAAAAAAAGCATAAAAAACAAATTCTTTTTTACATGCAAGTATAAAATATACGCGGGCGGGGCCCCAGCTCAGAGTTGCGAAGGCCGCACGGGCCCCTCCCTGCACCCTCCCCATCCTTGGCCGACGCCTTCCACATAAAAGCCGTTTATTTCTAGCCAAGGAAAGTTTATTTCTAGGAGTCGCAGGAATTATTCCGTTTACACCATTGCGGCGACAAAGTCGGCTTCGCACATAAACTTATCGCCGGAGTAGGCCTTGCCGGCATACTTGAAGATGCCATGACGCACGGAGATGAGTTTTACCTCGAGGCGCAGGTCCATGCCGGGGAGCACGGGGTTCCTGAAACGGCAGTTCTCGATGCCCATGAAGGCAGGGCGCTTGCCCACCACTTCAGCTTCGCGGGCAATCATCGTGAGAAGTGTCGCCGCCTGGGCCATGGATTCCACCTGGAGCACGCCGGGCATCACCGGATTGCCGGGGAAATGCCCCTGGAAGAACTTCTCTTCGCCCGTCACATGATAAAGGCCAACCAGGGAGGGCTGCACCTCCTTGCCGTCACCGAGTTCGAGGCTTAGGACCTCGTCAACGAAGGCGAACGGGAACTTCTGCGGGAGCAGTTCGTGAACCACATCGGCATCGTAAACAACACCGACTTTTTCAGATTTCTTGAGGGTTTCCAGTAGAGACATAAGGCAGGAGTTTCTCCATGATTTTATGGTGAATGGTATGGCCGCCGTTCAGAATCTGAACGCGAACCTTTGGTAAAGCAGGGACCGCGAAGGCAAGATCGCCCAGCAGGTCCAAAATCTTGTGGCAGGCGGGCTCTTCCGCCATGCGGTAACGGGGCTGCCTAGCATCGCCCAGTAGCATCCCGCAGGATTCGTCGACTCCGGCGAGGAGACCTTCGGCACGCGCCTTCGCGTAGTCCTCCTCGAAAATGAACGTGCGGGCCGAAAACGCGCGGTAGAGGTCCTCTGCGGAATATACCGAGAGGGTGGCCGACGAGCGGAACGCAGCGCCACCCGCAGTCGCATCGCGGGTAATCTCGTATTCCACCTCGAAACAGTCTGCAGGCGAAACGCTCACCCGCCCGCGCGGGAACTCGAGGGTAAAGGACTCGGGAACATCGTAAAAGCAAAGGGGCTCGGGCACACCGGCGACCTTCCTCAGGGCGTGGAAGAACGGCAGCGCACTCCCGTCCATCATAGGGAGTTCGGCCAGAACGCCTTCCGCATCTCCGGGAGCAACGTGCACGTCGAACCGCTGGTTCGGCCACATAAGGAACACGGGCGCAAGATGCTCCGTCGAGGCGAGGGCGAGCGGGCCATGCAGGCCCGGTTTCGAATAAATTGCTGTCCGCGCCACGCGATACCCGAGTTCGCCGTAACAATGCAGGGTATCCGTCGAGTAGAAAAGTTCATCGCCCGCATACCAGCATACGCGTGGCGCGCGGTTCGGGTCCTTCTCGAGGACATCCACGCGCACGCCTGCCCGCGGGTACGAGAGCGAAGGCGACGCAAATTCTATACTCTTGAAGGCAGGCATACGCTACTTTTTCCCCATCTGGCGGAGGCGTACCATCGAGCGGCGCCATACCGTAATTTCTTCGGCGGGGAACCCGGATACGGTAAGCCCCGCAGGAATGCTCTTGGTGACGCCCGCCTTCGCGGCAATGCGTGCGCCCTTCCCGAGCGTAAGGTGGTTTGCGACCTGCGCGCCACCCGCAAGTTCGACATCGTCCTCGACCGTCACGGAGCCCGCTAGCCCCGACTGCGATGCCATAAAGATGTTGTTCCCGAGGCGGCAGTTGTGGGCGATTTGCACGAAGGAATCAAAGTGGCAGTTTTCGCCTATCGTGGTGGGGCTCAAGAACCCCGCGGCAACCACCGTGTTCGCCCCGAAGCTGCAACCGCGCCCGATGCGCACACCCGCAAGGTGCGGGACCGGCCGGCGCCTGCCCTCATATTCATAGAACCCGAACCCGCGGGAACCTATAACGGCGCCCGCCTGAAACACGCAATCCTCCCCCACGACTACATTCGGGTAAATTGTCACATTCGCCTCGAGCACGCAGCCCGCGCCGAGCGTCGCCCCGCGCATTACCACACAGCCCGGGCCCACGACGGCGTTCTCGCCCACGCGACCTTCGACTACGGCGCTCGCATGCACGCGGGCAGATTTCGCGACATCGCCGGCGCATTCACCACCAGCGAAGGAGCCGCTAGTAACATCGCCGGCGCATTCACTGCCCGTAAAAGAATCCGCAAACTTTTCCAAGAAGCAGACCATCGCATGGTACGGGTTTTCAACCGGGACAATGCAGCCCACACCGGGCGCAAATTCCTTACCCGATGCAACGGCAACCTTCTCCGCCGGCATAAGTCCTTGCGGCACGAACAGCAGTCCGGCGCGTACGCTATCAAGCAGCGAAGACGCAAACCCGTTCGCGTTCGTTTCGTTCTTCACGGTATCGCCCACCCAGAAACTCGCGTCACCGGGCCCCGCCAAGTCAACGGACGCAAAACCGGTAATTACAGTACTCGGCGCGACCCGAAGTACTGCCTGCGACGCAACATCTTGCAGCAGGCCTTCGGCACGCAGCCAGTCCAAAACCATTGAGATTGCAACGGGTTTCACCTAGTCCCCCAGCCTCAGCATCTGCACCTGAGCCGCAAACTCGATCGAGACGGTCTCGCCCAGTTTGCCGCTCATGTCCTCGCCATCGAGTTGCAGGAACTCGTTCTGCGGTACGGTAAGCGAAAGCGAATGCACCTTCACCGACTTGAGGAAATGCTTCTTGAACAGGAACCCCACAAGCGGAATGTTCCCTATGGCGATAGCGAGCAGGAACAGCGGCATGGAAGGCACGTCCACCACTTCCAAAAAACCGTCGGCCATGTCGGACTTGTAAAAAGGGTTTGCGCCGCTCGCAAAGCTCGGGATATTCCCCACGATTACGGTGCGGTGTCCGGTCAATACGCCCGAATGCGTCTTGCCGTACTTGTCCACGTAACTAAGCATGCTGGCTCCCAGCCGGTAGTTCCTGTCGGCAAAGAAGCGGCGCACATAATGCAACTTGTTCGCTATCACGGACGAAGATGAAATCGCCCCGCTTGCACGGTCCTGGTTAAAGTCGTGCGCAATGCGGGCATCGATCCCTCCCGAAAAATAGTTCGCGAGCGCGTACTTGCCGTTCACCTTCCAGATATCGAAGGGAGCGGGTTTCGCACGCAGCAGGCGACGCACCAGGAACAGGAGTCCCCGGTCCACAAAAGGCTTGTACAGGTTGAGCACGCGCGCAAGGTCGTTGCCCGTCCCCAGCGGGATAAGGCCTATCTTCACCCTGGTCGCAAAGCCCGATTCGAGCATCGTAGAAAGCACGGACGAAACGGTACCATCGCCACCGACTGCAATAAGCGTCTCGGTCGAAGCGAGGGCCTCCAGAATCTGACCCCTCATGCGTTCGTACTGCGTGAATTCCGCCTTCCAGTCATCGGCAGCAAAGCCCATGGATTCCATGATTTCGGGCAGGAACTGATGGATTATCTTGCCCTGGCCACCGCCACTAATCGGGTTGATGAGAAAATAGAACTTCATAGCATCAACCGTTCCCGCGCAGGAGCATGTCCTTGATTTCCACATAGCGCTGCATGCCGCCACTCACTCGTTCCATCTCATCGACGGTGAGTTCGCGCACCACATGTGCGGGCGCACCCACGACAAGCGAGTTCTCGGGGAATTCCTTCCCCTGCGTCACGACGGCACCCGCACCCACGATGCAGTTCTTTTTTATGTGAGCGCCGTCCATCACGATGGCGCCCATCCCTATAAGCACGTTGTCGTCGATAGTGCAGGCATGTAAGACTGCGTTATGGCCCACGGTAACCTCGTTCCCGATAACCGTCGGCACTCCGGTAGACACATGAACCGTAACGTTATCCTGGATATTCGTGCGGCAACCCACGCGAATCGGCGCCAGGTCGCCTCGCAGCACGGCATTGTAGAACACGGAGGAATCATCGCCCACGGAAACCTCGCCCACGAGGCACGCCCCGTCGGCAACAAAAACACGGTTCCCGAGTTCCGGGCGCTTACCATCCAATTCTACAATTCTAGCCATGCCCCCAATGTATAATTATTCAAGGCGCGAGAACAGTTCACAAAATAAAAAAAGCCGCGTTTTCCCGTAGAAAAACGCGACACACTCATCAAAAAACGAAGGTTACTTCGCTAGCGCCGCGATGGATTCCCACTTCTTCTTGTCGTCGCGGATCAGGAACATCGCACCCTTGTATTCGGTAACGATGGAGACGGCCTTCGCCGTATCGCCATCCTCGAGGGCGTCGCCGGCATCCTGGAGCAAATCCTTCTGGGCGCTGCGCATGTCGGTAATTGCACCAACGCGGTTCTGACGGAGGATTTCCATGGAATCACTCACGAATCCGAGATCCCAGGTGCTTTCGTAGCAGGATTCAGCCTCCAGGTACTTCGCGGCCTCACCCGCAGCAGCAAGCTCGTACATCGAATTGCAGGCAGCGAACGTCTCGGCGCTCTTCTTCTTCGCATACTGATAGTACTGGTAGCCGCCAATGATAAGGCCAATCACCACCAGGAGGAACACGCCGTCCTGCCAGCCCATGATGGGCCCGGTCGGCATTTTCGGGCGGCCGTTTACGGTCTCGCCAGCTTCGAGTTTTTCTTCGGCTTCGTCAAAAGGGCTCTTTCCGTTCAAGAAACTAACCATAATTCTCCCTATTTTTTGGCTATCGCGCTATAGACGCGAGCATACAGATAAATTTGTTTCACGAGGCTCGCAAACCCGTTGGAGCGGGTCGGCGAAAGCCCCACATTGAGGCCGATATCCTGGAAGAATACCGGGTCGAGCGAAAGAATCTCGCTCGGGGCAAGATCGTTGTAAACCTTGAGTGCGAGTGCACCCAGGCCACGGCTTATAAGCGGGTTCGTCGTACCGCCTTCCACGTCCATCTCGAAGTGGATTACCTCGCCCGTAAACTTCGGCACAAGGTACATCGTGGAGGCGCACCCCTGGATAATGAACTTTTCGTCCTTGAGGCTTGCGTCCATGCCCTGGTGGGCGCGCGCAAGGTCAAGCAGGTATTTCCACTTGTCATCGGGGTCGGTGAACGAAGCGAACTTCGCACGGACTTCTTCAATTCTTTCTGCGATAGTACCCGACATAAACATCACCTAGCAAATAAACGAACGCATCTTCCAGATTAGCGAAGGGCACGTACGGAGGACCGTAAAGAATATGCGGAACAGCGTCTGCTTTTCACGCGGGAGCTTCGAGAGTTTTTCGGCGGCGCGGTCGAACTGCTCGTCCGTTATGCTGTTGAAACCGGCCTTCGCGCGCTGCAACTGCAGGTGAGACTTGCCGAGGGCCTTCATCCAGCGGTCGAGCACGGAGCGCTCCACGCATTCCCGTTCGCTCTCCGACTTCGCGTCGAGCCATTCGTTTACGGACCTTGCGACAATAGTCCCGCACAGGAGCGCTTCCACGATGCCCGAGCGGCTGATGGGGTTCATGCAGCTTGCCGCATCGCCCGCCTTGAAAAGCCCGCACATCGCCATGGGCCTTGTGGACTGGCCACAGGCAATCATACCGCCATACACGGCCTTCACCTTCGCCTGCGGGTAATCCTTCGCGATAAAGTCGAGCAACCTCTGGCGGAGCGTGCCCTCGCGGTTCACGTTCTTGCCCAGCACAAAACCGATGTTCACCTCCACGCCGTCGCGCGGGAATATCCAGCCGTAGCCGTCCGGGAAATCGCTCCCGAAAAAGAGCTCAATGTGCTCGCGGCTGTGCTCGATGCCTTCCGCCACCGCGAAAATTGCGGGTTCCAGGTCGGTATCGCCAGATTCAATGCCCTCAAGGCACTCAATCCCGCGGGTCAGGCGCGAACCGGGGCCCGTTGCATCCACAACGGCCTTCGCACATATAGTTTCACCCTCGCCGCCCTTCGGCTGCACCTCCAGATTCCAGGAACCATCCGCATTGCGCGAAAGCTTCTTCACCACGGTATCAAAATGGCATTCCGCACCCACATTCAAGCAACCATCCGCAATAGAATGGTGGAACTTGGGGCGGTCCAGAATCATGCCGCAGTTCTTGCTGTAGAATTCCGCACGGTAGCGCTTGCGCGACGTAAAGTAGATTCCCGAGATGTCTCCACGTACCCAGGACCGGTCTATGGGCCAGAGCTTGGAGAGCCTGTCGGTCGAAACCGCCTCGGCACAGAAAATCGGTTCCTTCCAGGGTTCCTTCTTGTCGAGAAGCAGCACCTTCTTGGAGTTTCCGACCATTTTTGCAAACGTATAGGCGGTCATGAGGCCTGCAGGACCAGCCCCGCAGACGACCAAATCGTACGCTTGAAACTTAAAAACGGACATTCTAGGGCCAAAAATAGTTTTTTAAGCAAAAAAATATGGTCTTTTTTTTAAATAAGTGAGTATTTTTTCTTTTTTTTAGTTATTTTAGGGCTATAGGTTGTTTAGTTTTCCATAAAAGGAATAGTACTCTATGAATATGAAGAAGATTTCGAAGCTTGGTGTATGCCTTGTCGGCGCACTGGCAATAAGCAGTTTTGCCCAGGACTATGCGGGTCAGGACCTCAATATGTCTTTCCGCGACAAGCGCATCGACGGGTTTGATTTCTCGGATGCCAAGGCCAAGAAGAACGTTACCGACTTCCAGCGTAGTGCAGGCGAAAAGCCGAACTTCCAGGGCGCACAGCTCCCGGAAGTGTCCTTCCGTAACGCGGTGATTAGCGAAGCGAACTTCAAGAACGCAAACCTGAAGAAGGTGACCATCAGTGGCGCCGACATCCGCAATTCGAACTTCAAGGGCGCAGACATGGAAGAGGCCGACCTCTACCGTGCAACGCTCCTCGGTAGCCAGTTCCCGAACGTGAACTTCAAGAACGCCCGCCTTGACGCCATGAAGGTGGCCGACGAAACCGACTTCAGCAAGGTGGACTTTACCCAGGCGTCCGTGATGGACGTGGACCTTACCCGCGCCGACCTCAGCAAGGCAAACCTCACGAACGCGAACTTCTCCCGCTCCCTGATGGGCGAAGTGAACCTCAAGAAGGCTACCCTCGTGAAGACCGACTTTACGGCATGTAACCTCATCGCCGCAAACTTCAAGGGCGTTGACCTCATCAACGTGAACTTCAGCAAGGCCGGTCTTTCCCAGGCGAACTTCAGCGGCGTGGAATTCCAGAACGTGAACCTGCAGGACGCTGACCTTTCCCTGACCGAGTTCGATGACGTCGACCTCTCCAAGACCCAGCTCCAGAAGGCCAAGTTCGCCCAGTCCACCCTGAGCAGCATGACCTTCAAGGGCCAGGACCTCACCGGCGTCGTATTCGACAAGGGCGTCGTGAAGAAGAGCAATTTCGACAAGGCCAAGATGAACAAGACCTCGTTCTTCGATACCGAAGTGAGCAAGTGCGAATTCCGCGGTACCGAACTCACGAAGGCAGTCTTTGACGGTGCATACATCAAGAAGAACATCTTCGACGGTGCCGACATGGACAAGGCCAACCTCGCGAACTCCACCATCCAGCAGACCGACTTTATCGGTGCCCAGCTCAACGGCGCAAGCTTTGCCGGTGCCAAGCTCGAGAACGTGCGCTTCACCAACGCCAAGATGAAGAACGTGAAGATCGACGCCGACACCAAGATGCAGAACGTCGACTTCTCCGGTGCCGACCTGAGCGACGCCAAGATCGAGAAGTTCACCGCCAAGAAGGTGATCTACGACAGCCGCACCAAGTTCCCCGCCGGTTTCGAACCGCGCCAGTACGGCTTCACCAAGCCGGGTGAAAAGGCCGCCGAAGTCGTGGTGCAGGGCAACAAGAAGTCCTCCGTGGCTGACGACGCCATGCCGAAGAAGAAAAAGAAGAAAAAGAGGAAACACAGCGACGATGACGACGAGTAGTCGCTAGTCCCTTTATGGAATTAAACGCCCCGCGGAAGCGGGGCTTTTTTACTTCTTGTCCATGAGCCAAGCAATGACTTCGGAGAGGTTGTGCACGCGCACGACCTTCATCCCGTCGAGGACCTCGGGCAATCGGCCGCTCGCCGGCACTATCGCCTCGACCATGCCGAGGCGACGCGCCTCCTTGAGCCGCTGGTCCAGAAGCGACACGCTCCGGACCTCGCCCGACAGACCGAGCTCGCCCACCGCGATGGTCTGGCGGGAAAGCGGGATACCCAGGTGGTTGCTCGCGATGGCGAGGGCAAGCGCGAGGTCCGACGACGCATCGGAAACCTTGATGCCGCCGGCAATGCTAGCAAACACGTCGGAGGCCCCGATGCTCACCCCGCCGAACTTCTCGAGCAGGGCAAGGATAATCGTGAGTCGCTTGGGGTCGATGCCGGCGGCAACGCGCTGGGGCACGGCAAACCCCGTCTGGTTCACGAGAGCCTGCGTTTCAAAAAGCATCGCCCGGGAGCCCTCGAGCGCACAGCACACCACGCTCCCCGGCGTGGGCGGTGTGTTCTCCTGCAAAAAGACCTTGCTCGGGTTTTCTACCGGCATAAGCCCGTGGCTCGTCATCTCGAATACGCCTATCTCGTCTGTCGCGCCGAAGCGGTTCTTGATGGTACGCAGCAGGCGGTACTGGTGATTGCGGTCGCCCTCGAAGTACACGACGGTATCGACCATGTGCTCGAGAATGCGCGGGCCCGCAATCTGGCCATCCTTCGTGACATGCCCGATAAGAATGGTGATGCACCCCGTATTCTTCGCAAATACCATGAGGTCGAGAGCGCATTCCCGCAATTGCGTGGCGCTCCCGGGCGTTCCCGAGAGGTCTGCCTTGTAGACCGTCTGGATGGAATCGATGACCAGCACCTGCGGTTTGATTTCCTGTGCCTGCTGGACAATTTTTTCCAAGCTCGTTTCGCAAAGCAGGAGCATATCACTGCCCGAGACGTCCAGACGCTCACTGCGGAGCTTTACCTGGCAGGCGCTCTCCTCGCCCGACACATACAGGCACTTGACGCCGGCGGCTGTCATCGTGGCGAGAGTCGTAAGAACCAGTGTGGACTTGCCGATACCGGGATCGCCACCGATGAGCACCAGGGAACCTGGCGCAAGCCCGCCACCCAGCACGCGGTCAAATTCGGTATTGGCGGTGCTCAGCCGCCGCGTGTCCTCGGTCGCGACGTCCTTGAGCGTCACAACCTGGTGAACCGGCCCTCCGAGCCCACGGGACGCGCGAGGCCCCTCTATTGCAGGTTCTACCGCATGTTCCTTGAGCGCATTCCACGCCCCGCAGAACGGGCACTTGCCCACCCACTTGGGCGTAGTGTTACCGCACTCCGTGCAGAGAAACTCTATTTCTTTTTTTGTCTTGGTTTTATTCAGTGCTACCATGTGCACTAATATAGATAATACCTGACGTCAGAAAATGACATTCTAAAAAATAGTGAACAAAATTGCAGTGTTTTGATAGGCTCTGTCGGGCTAGACTGTACTTTTTCCCGAAAACTGCGGTTTTGCTGCGAAAATGGCAAATTGGCTCTGTCGGGCCAGATTGTACTGCTGTGAACTTGCTGCGACGGTCAGGGCGGGCCGGATAGCCAAAAAACTACGGTTCCGCAGCGAATAAACAGCCTGGAAGGGGCTTACGAAACCCAAAAAGTTTGCTAGCCGAGGGCGCCTGTACAGAATAACCCGACAGAGCCAGTCGGCTTTTTTGCGGTTATTTGTCAGCAATACAGCGAACAGCCAGCTTCATAACGGCTCCATTGTTGGGCTTACTCGGAACCGCGCCGTCAAAGCCGTACTGGTCGTTGTCTCCAAAGAAAAGGACACCCCAGCTAGTGGAATGGCTCATAGCGGTGCTGCTCCAGAAGAATGCCACCTGCCCCATGGCAGCATAATCATCTTTCCCATCCCTGCTAACCGCCCCTCCGAAGAGGTACACGGCAAACCCATACTTGTCAACGCCATTTCCCGCCAAAAGGCCGCTCTCGCTCTTGAGGTTCTTGCCCGCAACCGAACCGCCGGCTTCTTCCATCAAGGCAAGCCATTCCTCCCTGGACGGGAGGTGCCACCCTTTAGGGCAAGCCTTTTTCGCGGCCTCCCACGAATAGTAACCTGTAAGAGGCTTGTCATCCATAATCAGGAACGAACTCTTTTGGAAATCCTTGAAATCGAAGACCAGATTTTCCGCCATCCAGGTCTGTTCTCCAATTTTCACGGTCTTGTATATTTTTCCATCCCTGGGATCTTTCATCTGACCTTTCTGGGGAGCCGCGAAAGCCGCCATGGCAAACACGAGGGACAGTACAGTGACGCATCTGGGGAATATATTCATCTTGGTTTCCTTTGCTGTTAATTATGGATTTGCCATAGTTGACCTATCGAAATATATAAATTGGCTAGCAGTATCGCGATTTTTTTGAAAAAAACACGTCTTTAGATAAATACGGATATATATTTATCGATGAAAACCAATCCACACCATAGGTATTTAACATGGGAATTCAATCAGAGCGCACTCTTTTATTCATTTTCCTTTCCTTAGCAATCTGCCTTGAGGGGTGCAAAGAAGAGAAGGACGCAATAACCGAGCAAAAGACAAACAATAAATCTACAGAATTTGTAGATCCCCGTGACGGGACGACCTATAGTACCGTAAAAATCGGAAATCAAGTTTGGATGGCAGAAAACCTACGATACAAAGCGCCCAATAGCTGGTGCTATGACGACAATCAAAGCAACTGCGACATCCATGGCCGTCTGTACTCATGGAGCGATGCGATGTCCGCATGCCCTGACGGTTGGTCATTGCCCAGCAATACGGATTTTGAGACCCTTAAACAATTTATTCAAGAAAAAATTGGCTCCCCGAATGTGGGAACAGCCTTAAAAGCAAAAAATTTTGGCGAGGGCGAAGAAAACGCCATCCCGGGAACAAATCAATTTGGATTCAACGCTCTAGCAAGCGGAGACCGTGTCGGGAAAAAATACCAGTTCATGAACAAGACAACCTATTTCTGGAGCGCAACTGACGAAGACGACACCCATGCATACGATTGGATTCTTTCTGCATCGCAAGAAAGCTTTGACCACGGAAACATAAAGTACAGTCTCAAGAACAACTTTTTCTCCGTCCGTTGCATCCATGGTTCTGCGGCAAAAGAAGAGACTAGCAAAGAAGGCGTTATGACAGACGAGCGAGACGGGGAAATATATAAAATTGTCAAAATTGGGAACCAAACCTGGATGGCCGAAAATCTAAGGTTCAAAGCAAAAGGCAGTTCGTGCGCAAACGGGAATTGCAAAGAATACGGACGTCTCTACCCTTACAGCAAAAACCTCTGTCCCCGTGGTTGGCATATCCCCAATGATCAAGAATGGAAATTCCTGATGAAGTATGCAGAAAAGAATTCATCCGACGCAGATGCCGCCTTACGATCCAAAAATTGGAAAAAGCATTCCTACAGCGTATGGCTTGGTGGGGATGATGAGACTGTCAAACAAACCATTCCCTCGGGAACAGATGAATTTGGGTTCAACGCCTTGTCCATAAAATACCATGCCTATCGAGAGGGAAACGACTTAATCAAACCTGGTGCAGCTTTTTGGTCATCAGACAGAAGTAAATTTGAAGATTTCATCAATGGGGATGGATCAGAATATTTTTATTGCCAGAATTGGCATTCCCTTGGCTGGGAGACCAATGATGCGTGCGAAGACGCGTCTTGTTCAAATTTCGAACGCTACAGTTGCGGATTCAGTCCGGATGAAATATCAGTCCGTTGCATAAAAAACTAGAACTGTTTATTTAAGCATTCCGTCTATCCAATTCATCCGGTACCTGTACCATATTTTCAGGGAGCGTACCGCATCCTCGTAGCTCTTGAACTTGCCGGTGTGGAACCTGTTTTGCGTATCCTGCAAAATGGGCCAGCGGCGGAAATTATTCGCCGCCGCGGGAGCGAGCCGGGCGCCATAGGCATCTATCGAGTCTAGCATCGCCTCGAAGGTTGCGCGATGCGATTTCCAGTAGTCGCGGGCGGCCTCCCTGAACGCCGGATTCCTGAAGAGGGGCGCGCTCCAGCCGTTCTTCTGTGCACGCCAATCCTTGTACGATGTTCCCTTGGGGTAAATTCCGAAAGCGGCGTCAAAATCCCAGACGGGCCCCATGCGAACGGGGTTCCCCTCCTTCCAGGCAAAGTACGTACTCGAAAGAAAATAATCCGGATTCTTCGAAAGTTCCTGAATCCAGTAATAGCGCAAGAATGCCTCGATATCGATCCATCGCGAAAGCTCATCCAGGCCGCCCGCCTTTGGAAAATCCTCCGACAGGAACCTCTCGAAATCTTCGATATGCTTTCGCACCTTTTCCACCTGTTCGGCCGAGGCTGCCTTCGGATAATGGATGTTGAACGGCCGCTTGTTCTTGCCGAAAAAGACGACATCACCGGAATGATATTTGATATCGACCTCCACAAGGTAGCCGGATTCGGCAGTGCCAGCACGGACCGCGACATCCTTGGGCGCTTCCGACAGGAGATAGACCCCCTCGTAGGAACCATTGACAAACAGTTCCACATACCGCGTCATCGGGACATCCTTAGCCCCCAGGGCGCCCGCAAGTCCATACGCGACCCTGTTCCTCACGAGGGAGCGGTCCGCATAGCTCGTGACGAGCACCCAGTTCTTGTGCGGTGGCAAACCCAAAAGCGAGAACGCCTTCTTGGAATGGAGCCTGTAGCTATGCTGCGGCATGTCCTTGAAACTCGAATTTCCACGGCAACGGACGCTTATCGCACGGGAATTCCCCGGGCTGGAGGCCGAATCCTCCTGCACCTCCACAAAACCGACAATCTCTGTTTCCCGGTCCACGATTGGCGCAGAATTTTCCGTATTTATAAAGATGCGCGGAAGCCCCGCAAACGGGTAGGCATCTGCCCCCAAAGACGCCCCCACCCACAAAAGCAGGGGGAAAATTATTTTTATGAAAAACAAGCGTCCGGATGTCATCTTTCTCGGAAAATATATATATTCAGGGTATGAAAAAGATAATCTTCTCCTGCTTCCTCCTCCTTTTCGTCCTTGCCTGTTCCGAGCAGGACGCCCCCAGTTCCGGCGACCCGACAGTGGACCTGTTCAAGGCAGTCTCCACCGGCAATGTCACGGCCATCAAGAAGGCCATTGCGAGAGGCGCCAACATAAACGCCACGTGCAAGATAAACGCGGATACGAACGAGTGCTTCTGGAAAGGGTACAAGAACGAATGCCTAGGCCAAGAAGGTATGGACTTTCAGCTCGATTCGACAGACTACGAGGAATACTACACACCGCTCTTCATTGCTGCAAAAATGAAGCAGCCCAAGATTGTCCTGGCCTTGCTCAATGAAGGCGCCAACATAAAATTGCCTTCCAGAGCCTGTAGGATTTCATGTGACGGAGAGTGCCATCCCTATTCACAAGAGATATTGGCGCACAGCGAATTCTTCTTTTCAGACCCCGATAGTACTACTGACGTCACACTACAAACAGCTCTAATTTTTGCTCAAAAAGGCGCCTTTGAAAAAATCTATAACGCCAGTTTCCTAATCTCCAACGAAAAAATCAGCGACCGCGTGCTTAGTGATTTTTTGAAGCAGATGTCTCAACTCAACGCCATAGAAGGAATAAACAGCGTTGATATCGTAGACGATAAAGCCATGACACTTTTGGACCAGGCTTATAGCAAAAACAGGCCCCTAACGGCAAAGCTCCTAAAATCTATCGGTGTAAAGAGAGTGAGCCATTCCGAAGCCGTAGAAGGTTGCGGAAGCGATAACGACAATGAATTTTATGAAGAATGCTCGGGAGCCGTTTGGAAAGTCCGATACGATGACGGTTCCGAAGAAAATGTAAACAAGTGCGAATGTGAGGTAGGGACCTAAGCAATTCATTTTACATGAAAAAGCTCTTTCTCTCTAGCATTCTGATTCTTTCCACATTCGTGTTTTCCCAACACGTAACTTACTATTCGTCTAATCCAACCGAAAACCTGTTCAAGGCAATCACCTCCGGCAACACCAAAGGTGTGTTTGACGCCGTCGCAAAAGGCGCCAACGTAAACGCCACATGCAAGATAAGCCCGAACAAGAACGAGTGCTTCTGGAAAAATCGCAAAAACGAATGTTCAGAAGAGGAGGACGCATCCTCCGAAGCGGAACAAATCGACGAATACTTCACACCGCTCTATATCGCAGCGATGACAAAGCAGCCACAAATAGTCCAATTTTTACTTGACAATGGAGCCAATGCAAAATTGCCATCCCAAAAATGCAGCCTCACGTGGGAAGGCGCCTATGTTCCCTTTCGTAACGAACGAACCGCATATGATGACATCTTCTACACAGACCTTACTGCCGACGACAACTCTCTCCGGACAGCCATGGTTTTCGTAAAGAACGGTCTATATACACAAATTGACAACCTCCATTTTTTAATCGAAAATAAGAATGTCAGTGACAGCGTGCTAGCCGAATTCATCGAGCTGATGTCCCAACGCCACGCCCTAGAAAGAAGCGACAACTTCTTTAATGCCGTCCTTACAAAGGATAAATCGCTATTAAACGAAGTTACTATCATTGAGGACAAAGTCGCCTCACTATTAGACCAGGCCTATAGTGAGAACAGGCCCTTGACGGTCAAGATCCTCAAATCCCTTGGTGCAAAGAGAGTGAGCTACTTCGAAGCCGACGGCAACTGCGAAGAGCACGAAGGTTTATGCGAAGGTCCCGTTTACAAAGTCCGTTTCGATGATGGCTCAGAAGATTACGCTAGCGACTGCGTGTGCGGAACTTAACACCTTTATAATTGGGATATTCCGCACAGGATTAATAATCCCAAGCCCAGCGACCTTTTAGACCCATGCGGGGGAATTCGCCCGTAAATTCAGCAACGCCCTTCCGATGCCCTTTTATCCCGGCCCGATTCACCTCTGCCCGAATTTTATTGCCATACGAATCGCCTCTATACTCCATCAGAAGGAAGTCCTGCAAGTATCCATTTTCACTACTCTCTCCGACCATCCAACGAACGATGCTCTTTCCATTCAAATACCAACCAAGCAACGGGGTTCGCGTTGTCCATTTCTTACTCCGGTGCCGCAGTTCAAATTTCAATTCTTCCTTTTTGGTATCACAAGTTCTGCAAGTAAAATCCCAATCGTATGAGAGGTTGACTACGGAACCATTTTTACGCATTTCTTCGTTAATCGCTTTAATCCGTTCTACGAACATCGGAATGAAGTGCTTTTCGTACTTGTCGGTAACAGCAGAATCGCATTCTTGTTGCCACCGTTCAACCGTATTCTCCATCCACTTTTCCGCTTCGCGCCTGACCCTTACAGAAATATCATAGTTCACCTTGAATTTCGACCCATCCGCATTTAACGGGATGACATCCGCAATCTCCGCCTTCGTTTCAAAAAGGTATTCCACAGGCAGGAAAAACACCTTTAGCGCCTCCGCACACGCATTGATTCTTGCAATCCTATCTTGCAAAACATTCTCTAGCTGAATTTTCCCAATACGAATTTCACCAGAAATTTCGGAATATCTTTTTTCAAATTCAGGAAGACGGACCGAATAGAAATGTTCACATGTCGTATCAAGTACATCGGTTATAGAAATAGACGCGCACTTGTCATACATTTGCGAAAGCACATTTGCATCATCAAGCAGCGAATCCAAAGAAACACTCCCATCATTTGCCCCTTTAAGGGATTGCAAGTCCGCTTTCACAAACAAAAAATCGCTCGATGGCGCATAATTAGGATTATCCCTGTCATGATTATCCTTGCTAATTTCATCAATCATCCCAACACAGGAAGAAAAGAAAGGCAGAAACAGGCACACGATTATCCTTCGAAGCATCTGTTTACACACAATCATTTTTTTCATAGATACATCACCTTATATGCAATATATGTCGAACCTACCGTATATTCCAGTTTTTTCTGAGCAATCCTGTTTACAAAATCGTACAAACAGCCTATTACATATTCAAACTTTTCCAAACAAACCTTTGTTATGTCAGCCTTCAACACAAGATATTTCACCATGGATATAGCAGTACTTCATTAGGTTAATATAATTATTCGACAATTATGCGACAACAACGACCCAATGGAATTCTGTTTTTTTCATCATTTTCGCATCTTTAATGTTCTGTAGCGGGTAAAAATGTTTATTTACAGCAGATCATCACTCTACAACTGATAAAAATTTAGCGAATTACATAAAAACGAACTAAAAGGCGTTTTTCTTTTTCTTGGGAATGATATTTTAGAGTAAAATTGGCTTTTTCACCCCAAAAAAGCACTTTTTCGAAAAACATTTCTCGAAAAATGGTCAAAATGACATATTCTGACACCATACATTTATATATTTGTACCTTGAGGTTTTATGCAAAAAACAATAACGAATCTCCGGAGAGCCGCCCTCATTGCTTTATTTCGCCGATTTGCGTATATTCATAGCATGACCGAGCCTTCAAGCATTGACTTTCTGCAAAAATTTATATATATTGATAGCTGTCGAGTAATCGGCAACAAGTGCGTGGTCCTGCCTCAGTGGACAGAAACAAAAGGCGAGTGGTCCTACCTTAGTGGACAGACTCAAAAGGTGCGAGGTCCTGCCTTAGTGGACAATTTTAAAAGGTTACAATCCC
>JAEEGK010008360.1_pt1 | contig 24443 bp, 20 predicted proteins | sample 8958771 | NCBI WGS metagenome assembly JAEEGK01 (sample SAMN16246547, study PRJNA631951) | gut metagenome | biome: gut microbiome; feature: rumen; material: SC-attached | host: Bos | place: Iran: Karaj | collected 2018-10
CTCCTAACGGTATAGATCAATTTTCTAAATCCTCCATTAATTCTTCGACAGTTTTAAAATCTTTGGCTTTCTTTAAGCCTTTTTCCATCTTTTCAACTTCCTTTAATGCTTTAACTGTTTTTCTATTTGGTTTAGCTATCTTTATAGTAAAAGGAATACTTCCAGTTCTTATTACCTGTTTATAAAAAAGGTTAATCGCTGTAGATGGAGTGAGTCCCAGTTCTGAAAAAATCGCTTCTGCGTCTGCTTTTGTTGTTGCGTCAATTCTAACATTTACATTTGCCATAATGAAGCTCTCTTTTCTTAAAAATATTTAAACATTTTTGTGTTGCAATTGTCAACACATTTTTTTAGATACAAAAAAACTCCATTTAAGGAGTCTTTATTATACTAATAATTTGTTTGTTGTCTAACGTAATTTACGTCTAACTTTTTCTTATAAGAATCAATGATATCTTCTGGCTTCATTTTGACTGCTTGTGAGAGGTTCAAATAAGCTTGAAATGCCTTCTCGTAATGCTTCAAATCAAAGTGTGTTTTTAGTGCGATACAAGCCTTATAAACTTCGAGGATTTGAGTGGTTAAATCTTTGTGCGATTTTCTCAAATTGTATTCAAACTTTTTTGCGCCAATAGGAATACCTAATGAGAGCAAAAAATGCATGCCATCAGCATATTCATCCATAATCACATCTTTTGGAGAAGGACTTTTGTTTGACCAGAACTTAAAACAACGAGTTTCGTTGGCAAATTCACCAATTTCAACGATAAGTGCTAAAAGTCTTCTTTCTATAGTTGTTTCATAAGTAACATCATGATTCTTTGCGATTTCAGCATCTAAAGCTTTTTGTAAAGAATATAATTCTTTTAGATTAACAGATTTCATATTTTTCTTAACTCCGTGGATTATTTTATCATAGTCCATTTTTAAGAATTAGAATTTTTCTCAACTTTATTGCGAATAAACTTTCTATTGTTTATAATTTTAAACAATTAGAGGAGAATATTATGTCTAAAGTAATGGCAGTTAATGCTGGCTCATCAAGTTTGAAATTTAAACTTTATGAAATGCCAGAAGAAAAAGTACTTTGTTCCGGTAACGTGGAACGTATTGGTCTAGAAGACGCAATTTTTGGTATGAAATGGGGAAATGAATCTGAAAAGAAGATTCTTCCAGTTAAAGATCATGCTAAAGGTGTCGAACTTGTTATACAAGGAATGCTCGAACACGGCATTGTCCAAGATATGAATGAAATCGTGGCAGTTGGTCACCGTATCGTCCAAGGTGGTAAATACTTCTCGAAATCTGAATTATTTAATGAAGATACAGAAGCAAAGATTGAATCTCTTATACCACTTGCACCACTTCACAATAAAGCTCACTTAGTTGGTTTTAGAGCATTTAAACAAATCCTTCCAAATGTTGTACACGTTGCTGTTTTTGATACCGCATTCCATCAAACAATGGCACCAGAAGATTATATCTTCCCAATTCCAAAAGAATTTACAGAAAAATATGATTGTAGACGTTATGGTGCGCACGGAACTTCTCATAAGTTCTTAGCACAAGAAGGTGCAAAATATCTTCCTGGTGTTGCTCATCCAAGAATAATTTCTTGCCACATTGGTTCAGGTGCATCCATCACTGCTATTAAAGATGGAAAATGTGTCGCTACATCAATGGGTCTAACTCCACTCGGAGGCATTATGATGGGCACACGTACAGGTGATTTAGATCCATCCGTAATGAATTATTTATGTAAATGTACTGGAATTTCAGTTGAAGAAATGTATCAAATCTTCAATAAGAAATCTGGTTTCTTAGGTGTTTCAGCAGTTTCAAATGACTCAAGAGACGTTCTTGCTGCAGCTGCTGCCGGAAATAAAGACGCACAACTCTCAATTAGATTATTTACAAGACGTATTGCCGATTTTATCGGTCAATACTTTGTTAGACTTGGCGGAGCAGATTTAATTATCTTCTCAGCAGGTATTGGTGAAAACTCTTGGGAAGCTCGTGAAGAAATCTGTAAAGAAATTGCACCAGCTCTTGGTTTAAGCATTGACTATGAATTTAACAAAACTTTAAGAGGCAAAGAAGGACAAATTTCTAAACCAGATTCCAAAATTAAAGTTGTTATCATTCCAACAGATGAAGAAGTAATGATCGCTAGAGATACATTCGCTTTCTATAAGAAATAAAATGGAAAAACTTATTCTTGAAAGATTAAACGATAAACTTCAATTAATTGATGAATTTTACGCTGCCATTGAGAAGTTTAATCGAATTGCAGTTTTTAGGCACGAAAAACCTGACTATGATGCATTCGGTTCTCAACTTGCAATGGAAAGTTTTATCAAAGATAACTGGCCAAATAAAGAAGTTATTTCAGTCGGGGACGATCACGTTACATTAACTGGAAAATGTTTCCCAATAATGGAGACTTATGATGATAGTTGGTTTGATGAGGAATTTTTAGCAATCATATTAGATTTGTCGAATATGGATAGAATCTCAGACGAAAGAGCAACTAAAGCTAAATTCACTGTTAAAATCGACCACCATCCACTTGTTGAACATTTTGGTGATATTGAAATTGTTGATGAAACTATGGCAGCTGCTGCCGAACTACTCGCATCAATTTTCTTCTTAGAAGAAGACAAATATCATATCTCTGCCAAAACAGCCGAATATCTTTATAAAGGTATTGTTGGTGATTCCGGAAGATTCTTATATGAATCTACCACCGCTCATACATTCTTAATTGCCAAAAAACTTCTTGAAGCAGGTGTTGATTTATCAAAGGTTTATCATGAGATTTACGACAATGACAAAACTGAATTACTAGTGAGAACTTATATTCTTAAACATTACAGAGTAACTCCACACGGTGTTGCTTACTATGTTTTAACAGATAAACTTCTTAAGAAATTCCACTTACAACCAATCCAAGGTAAAGAAAATGTTAACATTTTCGCTCACTTCACAGGCATAAATGCTTGGCTTTCAATTACTGAAGATAAAAAGAAAGGTAATTGGAGAGTTTCAATTAGAAGTGCCGGCACTCCAATTGATAAATTAGCAGAGCAATATGGCGGAGGCGGCCATGCTCAAGCTAGTGCTACTAAATTTAAAACAAGAAAAGAAGTCAAAGACTTCATTAACGCTTTAGATTCATTATTTGAATAATTTATGACATACACCCCACTCCACGTTTATAGCGGATACTCGCTTTTAAAATCCGGTTTAAAAATAACCGAATATTTGGACGCGGCCAAAAAGATGGGGCTTACCACTGTTGGTATTTCTGATCTAAATACTCTTGCAGGTGCTCCAGTTATCAATGCTGAAGCTCAAAAAAGAGGACTTAAAGTCATTTTTGGTGAAGATTTAGTTATTGAAAACCTTCTATTTTCATTCTTCGTTTTAAACGAGACTGGATATAAAAACCTTTTAAAACTATCACTTGAAGTTGAAAAAGGCCGAAATCTTAGAGATGTAATCCTTGAATATAACGAAGGTTTGGCAATTGTTTTATCAACTCAAAACGATGCTTTGAAAGAAGCTCTAATCACAAATGAAAATGATTTTGCGAGAAAATTATCAAAACTTACTCGTGGATTTGAAAACTTCCATTTAGGTTTAGAAGTCACTAGTGAAGAATCATATATTCAAACAATTAGAGACTTTGCTTTCTCTCATGGATACGAGCTTTTAGCGTTCCCTTCAGTCAAATACATTAAGAAAGAAGATGCGATTGTTCTTGAAATGATGAAAGCAATCGACTCAAAAGAAGTTTTAGAGATTAAATCTCTAGAAGGTAATGAATATCTTAAAACTCCTGAAGAAATCGCTAATCTTTATACTGAAGAAGAACTTAAAAATGTTGAAGATTTAATCTCTCAAATTGATTTCACATTTATGAAGCCGAGAGGAAAAATGATTTCTTGGTTAGAAGTAACTGGAGAATCTGGAGATGAAGCTCTTGCTAGACTTGCTATGCAAGGATTACAAGAGAGAGGAAAAACCACTCCAAAGTACATAGAAAGACTTAATTTTGAGCTTAATACAATCAAACAAATGGGTTACAGCGATTATTTTCTAATCGTTCAAGACTATATTAATTTTGCAAAGACGCACGGAATTGCTGTTGGTCCTGGCCGTGGATCCGCATCAGGTTCCCTTGTTTCATATGCTCTAGGCATTACCGTTCCAGATCCACTCCAATATAACTTGCTCTTCGAACGTTTCTTAAATCCGGCTCGTCAAACAATGCCTGATATTGATGTTGACTTTAGCGATATTCATCGTGAAGAAGTTGTCGCATATATTCGTCAAAAATATGGTTCAAACCACGTTGCTCGTATTGCTGCAGTACAAACTTTAGGTGCAAAAGCGGCCTTAAATGACGTTGGAAGAATCTTTAACTATGAGAAACATGACATTGAATTATTCACTAAACTCATCAAAGATGAGAAATTTGATAAATTAACACTTAGAGAAATTTATAAAGCTAATGCTCAATTTAGAGAATTGGTTAATAACGATAAATATTATTTAGAAATTGTTTCACTTGCTAGCAAGATTGAAGGACTTCCAAGACAAGGAAGTTTGCACGCTGTTGGTATAGTTTTAAATGCAGAACCACTCGAAGGAGTTATTCCTCTTTCAATGGCTTTTGATGGCGGATACGTTGAGCAATTTGAAAAAGACTATATCGAAGAACAAGGTTTCCTTAAGATGGATATCTTAGCGCTTCGTAATTTAACCATTGTCGAAGATTGTTTAGCTCTGCTAAATCAAAGAGGAATTAAAATTAATAGAGACGAAATTCCTTATGATGATCCAGCCGCAATTAAGATAATTGCATCAGCTAAAACAATGGGCTTATTCCAACTTGAATCTGCCGGAATGAGAAATGCTATTAAAACATTAAAGATAAAATCTTTCGAAGATGTTGTTCAACTTCTTGCTTTATATCGTCCAGGACCAATGGATTCTATTAATGAATTCGCGAGGAAAAAGAATTCAGGTCTAAAACCAAAATATCTTTCGCCTGTTCTTGAAGAGATACTTTCATCGACATACGGAACTATCGTTTATCAGGAACAAATTATGCAAATTGCTGCAAAAATGGCAGGATTCTCACTTGGAGAAGCTGATTCTTTCCGTAGAGCGGTTTCTAAAAAAGATAGTAAAAAACTTGAAGCTTTACGTTCTTCATTTGTTAAAGGCGCGATGAAAAAAGGCTATAAACAAGAAGAAGCAACAAATGTTTTCAATCTTATTGATAAATTCGCTAATTACGGATTTAACCGTTCACACTCACTTGTATACGCAATCTTCACATGTCGTATGGCATACCTAAAGGCGCATTATCCAAAAGAATTCTATGCTTCGATTTTATCGAACGCTTCCACCACTGAGTTTAATAACACAATTGCCGAAATGAAGGCACTTAAGATTAAAGTTAAATGTCCAGATGTTAATAAATCAGGATTTGGTTTCATTTTAGATGGTGACAATATCATTTTCCCAATTAACTCAGTTAAAGGTGTTTCAAGCGTTACATCACAAAATATCATTACCGAAAGAAGCTCTGGCGAATTCAAAGATTTCTTTGATTTTGTCATCAGAATGAAGAAATATCGCTTTAGCGATGCTCAATTAATGAGTCTTATTGATGCAGGCGCTTTTGATTCTATTGAACCTTCACGTGCATCCTTGCGCTACACCATACCTAACGCTTTATCATATGCGGGTGCATTACTAGATGACCAGGGTTTATTAAGCATTGATCCAAATTTCCTTCCAAAACCAACAGTTGTAAGAGCAGAGGATGATTTACTCGATAACCTTAATCGTGAATTCAATGCTTTGGGACTTATGGTTTCTGGTTCACCATTAAATGCATATCAAAATAAAATCAAAGCATTAAAAGCTCTTCCACTCGACCAAATCACTTCCTCATCAGGAGATATAAAAGTCGTTGGAATTATTAAAAATATCAAGAAAATCACTACTAAAAAGAAACAACAAATGGCATATGTTACTATTTTTGACGATACTTTAGAAGTCGAATTAACCGTCTTCCCAGAAGCATATGCTAAGTCAGTTTCTTCAATTAAGAAAAATAATATTGTCATTGTTGAGGGCTATTATAGATCACTCAAAGACGAGTTTAATGTTACATTAGTAACATCGTTGGAGGAAAAGTAAATGAACAAAATTTATATCGTAGATGGTAACTCATTACTTTTTAGAGCATATTTCGCCACACTTGCTATGTCGAATGGCGAAATCATGCGAGCTCACGATGGCACTCCAACAAATGCTGTTTTTGCATTCTCAAATATGATTAACAAAATGCTCCAAAACCTCAAAGAGGGGGATGGGATTTTTGTTGGATTTGATACTGGAAAAGCAACATTTAGACACAAAGAAGACGAAAAGTACAAAGCAAATAGAAAACCTTGTCCAGAAGATTTAAAAACTCAAATGCCATTAGCAAGAGCATTCCTTGATTCTCTTAATATTTTCTGGTTTGAAAAGGAAGGTTGGGAAGCCGACGACATCTGTGGAACAGTTGCCAAAATGGCAGGTTCAGCAGGAAAAGAAGTCATTGTCTACACTTCCGACAGAGACTTCCTTCAATTAATCGATAAACACATTTCAATTCATATTATTAAGACAGGAATGTCTAATATAGACATTATGAATGAGACAACCATGCCTGAAAAGTATGGATTTGCACCACTTCAAATTATTGATTATAAGGGTTTAAGAGGGGATGCCTCTGATAATTTGCCAGGTATTCCAGGTGTTGGAGACAAGACTGCAGTTAAGTTAATTCAAGACTATGGATCATTTGATGCAATCGTAGAAGCCGCTAAAACCATGACTTCCAAAGTTGGTCAATCGATTGTTGAAAATGAAGAACAAGGAAGACACTGCTATGAAATGGCAAGAATTGAAACAAATGTTGAACTTCCTTTTACTGTTGAAGATGTAATCTACCATGGTTATGAATACTCCAAAATTAATGCTTTCTGTAATTCATTAGATATGAAGCAACTTCTAAATAGGCTCCCAGCAAATCTTAAAAAGATGACCTATGACGAAGATGTTGAAGTTAAATATGAAGAAGTTGATTCTCTAAAAGGTATAGATCCAGGAAGCGAAATTGCCATAGCCTTAGATATTGAACCAGGTAATTATAATGACGCTGTTGTTTATGGTGCGGCCATTTGCACTCCATCAAAAATAGTGTATATTCGTGAGGAAAATTTCAGAAATACCCCAGATTTTGCAGAAATTTTGAAAAATCCAGACATTAAAAAGTATTGCTATGATTACAAAGCAATTAAAGTAGCATTATCACATTTAGGCTTTGAAATTGAAGGTTTGTACTTTGACGTTTTGCTCACCGCATATCTTTTAGATTCGACCCTTAACAATAATGCAGATCAAATATTTAGTTATCTAGGTTCAGACATTTCTTCTAACAAACAAAATGAACTTTCATTATTTGATAACTCGAATCCAGAAAGAACCGCTAAGATTGCTTTTGCATCTAGAAGAGTCGCCAATAAATGTTTTACTGAACTAGAAAAACTTGAATGCAAAAAGCTATATGAGGAAGTTGAAATTCCTCTCGCAACTGTTTTAGCAGAAATTGAAATTGAAGGATTCCCACTACATGAATATGTGCTTCGTAAAATGGGTGAAAACTTCAAAGTAAATCTTGATAACATTCGTGCAAGAATTTACGAAATGGCAGGCGAAGAATTTAATGTTGATTCACCAAAACAAGTAGGAGAAATATTATTTAATAAACTCCAACTTGCAGATTCTGCTAAAGGAATGTCAACATCTGTTGATACCTTAAAACATTTGCTTGATAAACATCCAATTGTTAGTGAAATTCTATTATATAGAAAATATGCAAAATTAATCTCAACTTATGTCGATGGATTAATCGGTCATATTCGTGGAGATGGCAAGATTCATGCTATCTTTAACCAAGCCTTGACACAGACCGGAAGATTATCTTCAAGTGAGCCAAATTTACAAAATATTTCTGTTCGTGATGAAGAAGGCAAGATGATTAGAAAAGCTTTCTATTACGACGATGAAGATATCTCTATTTTGTCATTAGATTACAGTCAAATTGAGCTTCGTATTTTGGCGTCTCTATCAGGTTGTAAGGCTCTACAAGCAGTCTTTGAATCAGGAGAAGATATTCACTCCGCTACCGCTGCTAAAGTTTTTAAAACCGAAAACCCAACTCAACTAGAAAGAAGAAAAGCAAAAGCAGTTAACTTTGGAATTATCTATGGTATCTCTGACTTTGGCTTAGCAGAACAAATTGGTTGTTCTCGTAAAGAAGCAAAAGAAATTATTTCAAACTTCTATGAAGCTTATCCAGAAATCAGTGATTACTTTAGAAAAATAAACGAAGAAGTTAACGAAAAAGAATATGTCTCTACCTTATTAGGTAGAAAACGTTATCTTCGCGAAATTCATGACGCAAATTATAATGTGCGTGAATTTGCAAGACGCGCGGCAATGAATGCGCCAATTCAGGGAACTGCAGCAGACTTAATTAAGATTGCAATGATTCGTGTAAATCGGGCTCTTAAAGAACAAAAATTAGAAAGTAAGATTATCTGTCAAATCCATGACGAACTTTTACTAAAGGTTCCATCAAAAGAAAAAGAAAAAGTATATGATTTAGTGAAAAATATCATGGAAAATGCTATGAAATTAGATGTTAAACTTGAAGTAGATGGAGGATTCGGCCGCACTTGGTACGATTGTAAATAATGCCAGAATTTCCAGAAGTAAACGTTGTAATCAAAAAACTTGAATTAAGGACACTAAATAAAACCATAAAGAGTGTTGAAGTTTTAAGGTGGCAAACTATTGAAGGCGATATTGAGCATTTCAAAAAATCTGTTGAAGGCTTCACAATTTCAAGTTTTGAACAAGTCGGAAAATTTATAGTTTTCCATTTATCAAATCACAATGTAATAATCTCTCATTTAAGAATGGAAGGGAAATATTTCTTCAAAGAAGAAAAATCTAAACTTGGTAAACATGATTTAGTTGTTTTTCATTTCACAGACAACACAAAACTTGTATACAACGATACTCGTCGTTTCGGGAGAATGAGTGTAGAAAGTGAAACAAACTATAAAGATGTTTCACCACTATGTAATGTAGGCCCTAATCCATTTGAAATGAAAAATGCATCTCATTTAGAGAAAGCTTATAAGAACAAGTCAATTGCAATTAAAACGGCATTGCTAGATCAAAGCATTATGTCAGGTTTAGGCAACATATATACTGATGAAGTTTTGTATATTACAAAAGTACATCCTGAAACACCTGCCAAATTAGTATCTCGTGCAAAACTTGAAGAAATCTTAAAGGCATCGAAAGAAGTATTAGAAGCAGCAATGAAAGCTGGCGGCTCCACCATACACTCTTTTACATCTGAAGAAGGTATTGCAGGAGACTTCCAAGTTCAGCTTCAAGTCTATGGCAAAAATGGTAATTATTGCCCAAGATGCGGCACAAAATTCAGAAAAATTTTTGTTAATGGCAGAGGCACAACTTATTGTCCAAAATGCCAGAAAAACCCAGGAATTCCTGCATTATTTGGTGTAACAGGCCCAATTGGAGCGGGAAAATCTCTAGTTTCTGAACTTATAGCCAATCACGGATTTAAAATTTTAGACTGCGATAAAATTGTTCATGACTTATATAAAACAAAAGAAATGCAGGATAAACTGTTACGTCTAATTCCTGATTTAAAAATCGTTGATAACGATATTGATAGAGCATGGTTAAAATCATACTTAATTAAATTCCCAAACAAGAAAAAACAACTCCAAAAGATTGTACATAAAGAAGTTGTTGAAGTTGTTGAAAATGAACTTAAACATTCAAAACAACCAATTGTTGTAGAAGCGGCATTCTTATTTGAAACTGATTTGTACTTATTGTGCGATAAAACAATCTTTGTAAATATAGATCAAGAAAAACAAATAGCAAACTTAGAATCTAGACACGATGATGTCGGAAAAGCTTTGCTTTTAAATTCTAATTTCGATTATTCAAATATGAAAAAAGCGACATACGTTATCAATAATGATAAAGACATCGCTAATTTAGAAAAACAAGTTAATTCTATTTTCGATAAATAGAAGCACCAGTTAAATCGTATTCTTTCTCACACATATCGGTAAGAAGACTACCGAGTTGTTTTCCTCTAATAGCGCCACTATTCTTTCCTATTGAATATAAGGTTTGAATTTCTTTAATGGTGAATTCAGATGAGAAGAATGTTGGGAGTTCGCTATGGGCTCTTGCATTTAAGATAGGAATAACGATTTGATCACGAATTAATTCATTTTTATACTCTTGGCCAAATTCATCAATCACAAGAAGAGGCACCGTTTCTAATAAATCAACAGCATTTTTGAATCCTTCTTTATCAGAGTAAGCCATATCTGCAATATTCTTGAATTGTTTTGCGGCGTTAATAACTGCAACTTTGCCAAGTCCTAATGCGACGAATTCATTTGCGAATGTAACTAAGACAAATGATTTGCCAACTTTATGATTACCTTGGACAAATAACCATTTATTTGATTTGCCTTTGGCAATATTAACAAATTCTTTAATTAACGGTCTTCTATTTTCACTTAAATCTAAGTTTTTAAGAACTGAAGTTTTCCATTCTTGTGGGAAATCTTTAGCGACATATTTGGAATCGATTTCCATTTCTTTAATTAATTCTTTACATGGTTCACTTCTAGTTGTGATATAACTACCATCTTTATAAACATACATTGAAATATGTTTTTCTTTCTTTGGGCATTTATCAAAACCCGGACAAGTTTTGCAAATATTAAAATCTTCTTGGTAGTCATGTAAACGTCCAATATTATCTCTAACTTCTTTGTTTGTTAAACCTAAAGGTTTAAGTGATTCATAAACATCATTGTCGGCTTTGAGTTCTGCTAAAAGTTCTTCGATATATTTCTTCATATCGACGTTTCTTTTGAGAATGTCTTTCGAATTAAATTCTTTAAGCTCATTATCTTGCATTCTTCGATACCTCCAATTCATTTAATAAATCATTCATTTCATCAAGTGAAATTTCTGCATTGTCTTCTTCTTGTTGTTCAACAGCTACCTTTTTCTTTGCTGGCGCTTTAACTGATAACTTCTTTAAGTAGTTCATAGCGTCTACTGTTGTTTTAACGTTTTCTCTTGCAAGAGATGCTGCAATTTTTTCAGCATAGTTCTTTGATAATACGTTTTTGTTCTTATAAAGAACATATTCAACGATAACGTTAATAATTCCGTTACCAAATCCATAATCTTCAGAAAGAGAATTAACAATTGCTAAGTCGCTTCTTGCAGGCTTTGTGCCCTGTTGCAAGTATTGAAGGAATTTAGCAGGAGCAACATCCTCCATCATTCTTATCTTATTCGCAAGTTCTGAATCTCCAGAAACATTTGACTTCTCAACATTTTTAACTTGAGAAAATCTAATTTCGTTTTCACATTTGTTTCTAATATTCTCAAAATCTAGGTGAACTGCGTTATTTGGATCATATTCATCAATAACGATATAAGCCATTGATTTTTCGTTTAATCCAAATAATGTTGCAAGTCTAGCAATCTCCTTCATTTCCTTCTTTTTGAAAGAAGCAATATCAATTGAGGAGTTTTCTTTAATAAAACTAAAGAACAAATCATAACTGAATGTAAGTTGAGCACGACCATGATCTCTTCCTAAAATTTGACTACCAAAGTCTTTTCTAAATGAAGGATCGTCGTAGTTAAGATTATAAACATCTACGAATGATGCGCTTACTTCGTGATATTCTTCAGGAATTGTTAAATTAACTTTCCATTTATTCGCCAGTTTCTTAGCTTCTTTTTCTCCAACACTTTGAATAAGTAAACCTGAGAACAAAACATCCTCAAAGAATGCTTTTGGAGATTTCGGAGAATAAATTACATATATGTAACATCTAACATCTTCTTGAGATGCTTCATAAGTTCTAATTAAACCAACAGCCTCAAGATAGTGACGCGCTTCAATAAATTCAGCGGAAGTAAGCTGCATATTTCTAAGTAATTGATTCGTATTGAAAATAGATCCACCATCCGGACTCTTCTTTTGGGTTGAAAGGGTTAAATATAATGAAGCTGCTCTTGCTCCAATAATTGGTTGATAAAGTTCAAGGAGTGAATCCCTGTCTAAGTTAGTAATTAATGAAGCGACTCTAATCTCGTAGTAGTCGTTTTTGGAAACGTAGTCAACCATATTGTGTGAATAATTTATCAAATGAAATTACCCTTTTCAATAGAAAAAATTGATGAAAATTAATCCCTATTTTGACTGTGGAAAAGTTAACCACAGTGAATAATGTTATAGTTTGCATTCAATCGATACTTTTTAAAAAATAACAAAGTTATCCCCAAAGTTATCCACAGTAAAAATTTTTTAAACTTTTTCTTCACGCCTATATGTGTATCGCTATGAGCGAAATAATTTGATTTATAGATGAACTATTAATATACTTATAGTTGCGATGACGAAGACACGTCATTGAAATCTTCTTGTTTAGAGAGGGAACGTAAGGTGAAAGGTTCCTACAAGAAATTCAATGGTACCACTTCTGAGCTTCTATAAACCAATATAGACGAATAACTCCCGTTAAGAGTCCTTGAGAGTATAACTATTTATAGTTATGAATTAAGGTGGTACCGCGTTAATAGCGTCCTTAAGTAGGGCGCTTTTTATTTACTTTAGGAGGTAAAAAATATGACCGACTTTGAAAAACTTAATCACTCAACTTCTCACCTTATGGCAGAAGCAATCTCACACCTTTATCCAAATGCAAAGTTTGGATTTGGTCCAGCAATTGAAGAAGGATTCTACTATGATGTAGATTTTGGCGACGAGCAAATTACAGACGCTGATTTTCCTGCAATTGAAGCAGAAATGAGAAAAATTGCCGCTAAGAACGCTAAATTTGAAAGAATTGAAGTATCGAAAGAAGAAGCTAAAAAGTTATTTAAGGATAATCCTTATAAACTTGAACTTATTGAAGGAATTGAAGGACAAATCACCATTTATAAACAAGGTGAATGGTTTGACCTTTGTGCAGGTCCTCACGTTGAATCTACAGGCAAAATCCAAAACTTCAAACTTTTAAATGTCGCTGGCGCATATTGGAGAGGTGATTCTAAAAATAAACAACTAGTGAGAATCTATGGAACTTCATGGCCAAGCAAGAAAGAATTAGATAATTATCTAAAGATGCTTGAAGAACGTAAACTTAGAGACCATCGTAAACTTGGAAAAGAACTCGGATTATTCATGATTTCTGAATATGGCCCAGGTTTCCCATTCTTCCTTCCAAAAGGAATGATTTTACGTAACGAACTTGAAAACTTCTGGTACAAAATCCATGAAGAAAATGGCTATGTATTTGTCAAAACTCCAATTATGATGGATGTCGATTTATGGAAAACTTCTGGACATTATTATCACTATAAAGAAAACATGTTTTTCTCCACAATCGATGATGAAGAATATGCCATTAAACCAATGAACTGTCCAGGTTCTATTCTTGTTTACAAGAATGATTTACACTCATTTAGAGATTTACCAATTAGAATGGGTGAACTAGGACATGTCCACCGCTACGAAGCTTCTGGCGCTTTAGCAGGTTTATTTAGAGTTAGAGCATTTACTCAAGATGATGCTCACATCTTCTGTACTCTTGATCAACTTGAAGATGAAATCATTAAAATGCTTGCCTTATTCGATAAGATTTATTCCATATTTAACTTAAGTTACCATATTGAATTATCAACAAGACCTGAATCAGGATCTATTGGTGATGAAGAAGTATGGAGAAGAAGTGAAGAAATTCTTGCTAAAGTTTGTAAAAAATCTGGTAGAGAATTTAAGGTTAATCCAGGTGATGGCGCATTCTATGGTCCAAAACTTGACTTTAAACTTAGAGATTCCATGAATAGAATTTGGCAATGTGGAACAATCCAACTTGATATGAACTTACCAGAAAGATTTGATGTCACTTACATTGACTCTAATGGCGAGAAACAAAGACCAGTTATGCTCCACCGCGCAATCTTCGGTTCTATTGAAAGATTTATTGGAATTATTACTGAACATTTTGGCGGAGCATTCCCACTTTGGTTATCACCAGAACATGTTAGAGTTTTACCAGTAAATAACGAGTTCCATCTTGAAAAAGCCCAGGAAATCGTGGAAATTTTGAAGAAAAACGGTATTCGTGCTTCCCTTGACGCAGGTGAAGAAAAACTTGGTTACAGAATGAGAAATTCACAAGTTAACAAGGTTCCTTACACTGTCGTTATTGGTGACCACGAAAGAGACGAAGGAACAGTCACATATCGTCACTTTGGTTGCAAAGCTCAACATACAGTCAAATTTGAAGAATTCATTTCTCTTCTTAAAGAAGAAATTGAATCCAAAGCTTTACCAAAATACGAAGAATAACGATTTTAACACTTCACCAACAGCTTCCGTTCAAAGGCGGAAGCTTTTTTTGTTTAACAAATTGGAAAGTTTTTAAAAAATGTTATAATTTATGTAATACTTTGTATTAAAGTAAATATTTATGTCAATTTTAGATAAAACAGACCTATTTTTGACTTAAATATTGGAAAGTTTTTAAAAAATGTTATAATTTAGACATGACAGAACTCAATATTTCATATGCATTAAGAAAATTACAAGTTAAGCTCAATTATTCAGATGAAGAAATAATGAGAATTTTAAACGTTACTAAAAAATCTTTAGATAATTACAAAATTAGACACACGAATCCTACACCACAAATAATTAAAGAAATAATCTCTTTAATCGAAAATAATAAATTAAATATTTATGACTTATTAGATATTGAGCAAGATGATGGCTATTTATTTCATGGTTCTAAAACAGGCGGATTAATTGGAAAAATTTCAACACTTATAAATAAAAATGAACCAAATGATTTTGATAATGGTTTTTATCTAAGTGACTCATTAAGAAATGCTGTTAGTTATGTAATTGATCAAAACAAACCTGTAATATATCGATTTAAAAAAGGAGATGTTTTAAAAGGTAGATTATATGATTTTTCATTAATGAAAAACGGTGAAATAGATTGGATTATCTATATCGGACTTAATAGAAGAAAAATGTTAAATGAAGATGATGAAAGATTCTTTAAAGAATACTATGACGAAAAGTTCTCCAATTTTGATGTTTTAACTGGAGAAATTGCAGATTCATATAATTTTGATGTTTTAAATGATTTTTTTAATAATTTAATAGATTTAGATGAAACTAGAAAAGCACTTTTATTGGCGAACATTGGCCCACAATTTGTAATGAAAAATGAAAAGTATGCTAACGATTTACAATGGTCAGAGGTTTATGTAATTGAAAGAAATTTAAAAAATTACTTAGTTGAATTAGTGAAATCTAAAAAAACAATTTTAAAAAAGAATCGAAATGACATTTCAAGTGATCACATTTTTGATAAAGTAAAAACATTTGAAAACGTCAAAAGAAAGATAAAAGAAGAATATGAGCAACGAAGAGCTTAATTTTTATCATTTAATCAAAGATATTGTTCACTATGCATATATCGAAAACATTGAAATAAAGCAGTTTATTCATTACTTTTTTTCATCTGAAAAAATAATAAAGATTTCAAGATACTGCGACATTGTTTATTATCATCCACTTTCAGTATACCACAAGTTATTAAAAGAAAATGATTTTGAAAAGAATCATTCAAATAGTGACTATGATATTAATATCATTAACTATATTTGCTACATATACACGGTATTTCATTTTAGAACAACTGAGTCATTTAAACTTATTCTTAAAATACTTCCTATTAATGACATTTTGAAATACTACGAACAATACCACACACTTCCAGATGAAAAAGTAATATTTAAGGCTAAGATTGCTTATAACCTTAAAATGAATAACATTAGAAAAAATAGAAAAACAGGATATTTATTCGATTTAACTAATCAAAAGAAAAACCTTTACGTTGCAAAACATCTTTATTTAAAGCTTTTTAACTATCCTGAGATTAATCAACTGCAATATGAATACACTGATTACTGTTCTTTTTTAAAAAGTAGCAACACATCTTTATTCGTAACAAATTTATCTAACATCGAAGATTTGGCAAATAATGAGTCTATTTCTTATATAAACTACAATTTTCCTAATTCAATTCTTTTTGTGTTATTGTCAAAAGATGACAACCTCTCAAAAAAACAGATTGAAGACATTTTTTATGTGAAATGCAAATCAAAGTTTAATAGCATTTTATTTTATAAAAATGAAATGATTTATTTTATTAACAGAACTGAAGGTTTTTATATGTTCAATCTTTTTGTTACAAGTCTAGATATAAGAAAAATAGAAGAAGATTTTGCAAATAGGCTCAATATTCAATAAATTTCATTTGACAATACTTATTAAGTATAGTTAAATATTTCTCGCAGATAACGTAGAAAGAAGAGCGCCCTGCTTCTCACCAGATCGATGAATCGATTGGTCACATTGCTACAATAACTGATATCAAAAGGTTATTTGAACGGGCGCATTCGTGCCCGTTTTCTTGTAATAGGAGGACAAACTTATTAGTAACTATCCAAATCAAGGACAACAACGTCCAAACAAACAAAACCAAGATCTCATTAATGAGAGAGTAAGATTTCCCGAAGTACTTCTTATTGGCACCAATGGTGAACAATTAGGAAGAATGTCTTCAAAAGAAGCCTACCAACAAGCTGTTCAAGCCGATTTAGATCTAGTTTGTGTTGCCCCTAACGCTAATCCACCAGTATGCAAATTGCTTAACTATGGAAAATATCGTTACGAACAACAAAAGAAGGCTAAAGAATCTAAAAAGAATCAACACATTGTTGAGGTTAAAGAAATCCAATTAACTCCACAAATTGGTCAACATGACGTCGATACCAAAGCTAAGGCAGCAAGGCGCTTCTTAGAAGAAGGTAACAAAGTTAAAGTTGGCGTTAGATATCGTGGAAGACAATTATCTCATGCTGAAATTGGTGAAGAAGTTATGAATAAGTTTATTGAGCAACTCTCAGATGTTGCCTCCGTCGAGAAGGCTCCATTTATGGAGGGCAAATGGTTAAATGCAGTTTTAGCATCAAAATGTAAAAAGTAGGAGGAAAACAGCATGCCAAAAATGAAATCAAAAAGAGCACTTGCAAAGCGTGTTAAAGTTACCGGTTCCGGGCAACTCAAAAGACACAGTGCTTACACATCACACCTTGCACCACGCAAGACAACAAAACAAAAAAGACATTTAAGAAAGGCTTCACTCGTTGATAAAACAGATTACAAGAGAGTGAAAACCTTAGTTCAATAGGAGGTAAGTAACGATGGCTAGAGTTAAAAATTCAGTCGCAACACACGCACGTCGCGCAAAAATCTTAAAAAGAGCTAAAGGTTACTTCGGTTCAAAACACCTCTTATTCAAGACCGCTAAAGAACAAGTCTTAAGATCACTTCGTTATTCATACAATGACCGTAAGAACTTAAAGAGCGATATGAGAAAGCTCTGGATCAAGAGAATTAATGCCGCTTGTAGAAACTACGACATTTCCTACTCAAGATTCATCAATGGTCTTAATAAAGCAAACATCAAAGTTAATAGAAAGATGTTAGCAGAACTTGCAATTAACGATCCAAAAGCATTTGAAGATTTGGTTAATATTGCAAAGAAAGCAAAATAAGAATTGTCCAAAACAAAAAGGAGACTATGTCTCCTTTTTTTCTTGTCTATTTTTAAATTACTTTGCGTCCACTACTTCAACTTTTTCTTCTTCGTGATGGCAATGACCACAGCAACATTTTTCGCCTTCCTTCATTGCGTCTTCGAAGAATAATGTCTTGGCCATTGTGTGATATGTATCAACCCATAAGACACCAACACCTAAGCAAAGAAGTCCAACAATATACCAACCAATGAATGAGAGGTCTAAGCAGAATAATTTCCACTTTCTACCTTTCATAAGTTTTCTGGATGCGGTAATTGCTTCATTACCAGATAAATCTTTTTCATGTACTAAGTACATAGTTGCAGCATAAGCATAAGATTTAATGATTCCTGGAATGATAAGAAGAAGTGTCCATAAGAAGATATAAATGTATTCTAATAATGCGACAACAAATGTTTGGCCGATTTTTCCTTTAAATCCTGCCCATAAGTGCTTGATTTCTGCATGTTCATCTTCGTGTCTAACGAGTCTTAAGTAAACACGAATGCAACCATATTCAAGTGGTCCAGCGACTACTAATGCTGCAATACCACAGGTTACACCTGCTGCTGCAGATACTGTTGCGGATACGATGAGAAGCATAAGAAGTGCCCACATCCACTTAGCGCCAAACAGTTTGTGACCAAGTAGTTCTCTTGATTCTTTACGATATTCTCTAGCTCTTTTCATAAAAACCTCCTTCTAGAACAAATCGTTTCCTTTTTTAATATATATGACTTCGACATTTTTAAGTGCCTCATCAATCATAGATTCGTAATCCCATTTAGCCTCATATTCGAGAACTTTCTCAATTGATGGCTTTGTTTTAGGATTTTTAGGCGCAAAGATTGTACAACAATCTTCAAATGGCCTAATCGATATATCAAATGTATCAATCTTCTTTGCTAAATCAATAATTTCTGTCTTGTCGTAGCAAACAACAGGTCTAAGAACTGGCATATTGCTGACAGCATTAATGACATTCATTGAATCAAGCGTTTGAGATGCGACTTGACCAACTGATTCACCTGATGAGATTGCTAAACATCTTCTTCTTTTTGCAAGTCTATCGGCAAGTCTAAACATCATTCTACGCATAAGAGTGATTGCATAACTCTCATCAGATTGCTTATATATTTCTTCCTGTAATTTTGTAAAAGGAATTATATTTAAGCGGATTTCTGGCTGATATTTGTTCAATTTTCCCAGTAAATCCTTAAGTTTTTCAATAACCCCAACGTTTGTGTAAGGTGGAGATGCGAAGTGAATACACTCAATTGTAATGCCGCGTTTCATAAGTAGAAATGCTGCTACCGGTGAATCGATTCCACCACTTAGCATATGCATGATTTTTCCGCCTACACCAAGTGGGTAACCACCAGCACCTTTATATGTGTGAGTGAATACATAAGCGCCTTCTGTTCTAATCTCAATCGAGACCAAGATATCAGGGTTATGAACATCAACTTTAAGGTCTGTATTTTGGAGTATAACTTTTGCAATTTCCCTATTAATCTGATCAGAAATAATTGGGTAATTTTTATTAGCTCTTTTAGAGTGAACTTTGAATGTTTTTCCTTCTTCTTGTTTTACCAATTCAAGACAAACTTTTTTAAGATTTTCAATGTCTTCATCAGTTTTTAAAACTAGTGATAAGCCTTGAATTCCTGATACATCTTGCAGGACTTCTATGACCCTTAAAGGGTCATTATCATTAAGTTTGACATAAATATGATCAAAACGGGAGATAATTTCGACACCATTAAAATCACTTAAAGCTGCACGAATATTTTTTGCTAAAACTTTAATAAAATCTTTCTTGTTTTTGCCTTTGGTAGACATCTCACCAAAACGCACCATTATGTGATCGTATTTCATTTGATTGTCTCCAATATATTTTTAAGTTCGTTAATGAAAATTTCGAGCTCTTCAATTGTTGTTTCATTACTCATCGAAACCCTAATTGTGTTGTGAGAAAGTTTCTCGTCTTTTCCTAGTGCTTCAACAACATAGGAAGACGGTTCACGCTTAGAATGACATGCACTAACAGAGCTAACATAAATGCCTTTATTAGAAAGTGCTTCAACAACCACTGATGCCTTCTTTTCTGTAATTGAGAAGTTAACAATGAATGGAGAACAATTTTTATTCGAATTCATTGAAATTCCTGGGATTTTTGTAAGTTTTTCAAACAAAAAGTCCTGTTTTTCCTGCATATTTTTAATTGGAAAACTATTTTTAATAGCCTTAGCTAATGCACATGCAAGAGCTACAGAAACTGTCCCGCTTCTATTGCCTTCTTCTTGACCGCCACCACTAATCACTGGCTCAAACGAAAGTGATTGTTTTGCAATTAATGCACCTGATCCTTTTAAGCCATGGATTTTGTGAGCAGACACGACAAACATATCTATGTCAGAATAATCTAATTTGGTTTTACCGACATCTTGGGTTGTATCAACATGGAAAGCAATTTTAGGATTCTTATGAATAACTACGCTTAAATCCTTAATAGAATTAATAGATCCAATTTCGTTATTTGTGCCCATTATTGATACAAGAATTGTATCTTTTCTAATAGCGGCTTCTAATTGATTTGGAGCAATAATTCCATCACTATTTACCTTAAGGTAAGTTACTTCAAAACCTTCTTTTTCAAGTTGTTTAAAACACTCCAAAACAGATGGATGTTCAATATTTGAAGTAATTAAATGTTTTCCTCTAGAGGAATATTTTCTAGCATAGCCTTTAATAGCGAGGTTATTAGCCTCAGTAGAAGATGCAGTAAAGTAAACTTTATATCCTTTAACACCAAAACTATTAAGAATCGATTCTCTAGCTTTATTTAAATAATTAAGAGAATCTACGCCGAGTTTATGAATAGAGCCACTATTACCGAAGTGATTTAATTCTATCTCATTATATAAAGCGACAACCTCCTTATTTGGTATGGTTGTCGCAGCGTTATCTAAATAAATAAAATGATTATCTACCATTACTTTCCTTTATTCTTTTTAAAACGTTACTTGCAGTAATAGATGCGTTTTGGAAATCACCATTTTGGAAGTAAGTCTCTGCTAATGAAAGTTGTGAATCTACATCTGCTAAATGATATCTATGTCTATTTGCAAATAAAATTGAATTTTCTGCTAAAACCATGAGGTTATAATCTGCAGAAACTTCACCGCTATCTAAAATAACATTAGCGATTTCATAATATTCATGTAAGAGAGAATTGACTTTGTCAATATCAATTGGATTTGTAATTAAGCAATTATAGATATCGTTAAGAAGTTTGTAGAGTTGATCAAATTGTGGTTGATACTTTTCGCTAACCTTTTTAACGTTCATCTTTGAAACCTGATATTCAGCAGTCTTGACTTTGTCATATGCTTCAAAGACAACCGCATAGGCTTTTTCAGCATCAGCTTTAAGTGATGAAATGTAAGAATTGTATTCTTCAATATCTGAAATAATCGCATTAGATGCAGCGCTTAATTCATCCATCTTATTAAGCAAGATTGAGTATGGTTGTTTTGTAGCGGAGTGGATAAATGTATCTAACGAACGTTTTAAAGCACCAACTTTATTTATGTTATTTTGAATGTTATTAATTTTAGTCTTGTGATCTTCATTTATAATGAAGAATTTGCCAACTTCAGGAATTGTATTACGAAGTTTAATAAAGTTTCTTTCAATCAAGTTAACTGTGCTATAAACAGATTCGTTGTTGTTTTCAAACATTTCTCTAGCATCTTTTTCTTCATCAAAAGAAGTAAAAAATGCATCAAGTTTGTTTGAAATATCTTCAAGTCTATCTGCTAAACCTGCAACCTTAAAAATACGAATTTGATGAGTAATATCTTCAAGTTCTTTATTAAATTCTTCAATAGTTTGAGGAACACAAAGGTGATACAAAGGATACTTTTGTTCGATAAGTTCTTTATATGCCATCTCAACTGAAGCAATTTTATCAGGAATTACACTTGATACCATCGTGCATAATGCTGGTAGATCTGACATGTGAATTGTTAGCTCGTGTAAAATTTCATCAATATTTGGAAGAATTGAATTTGCTTCATCATATTGAGCAGATTCCACCAATGTTTCGAAATCTTCAAACTTCTTATCGATAAAGGCAAAAACTTCATCGAAAGATTGTGACATTAAAACAAGCTCTGATTCTTTGGAATAGTAGTCTTGTTTAATTCTACGGAGTTGTTCTTTATATGTAAGAGCAGATTGTCTGCAGTCTTCTTCTGGTTTGACAACTTTCAAAAGGTCAGCATTTAAGGAGTTTACTAAATCATCATATTCATCAACGATTTGAGTAACTCTTGGAAGATTTTCTTTATATGCTTTGAAATTTTTAGACTCAATATAGTCTCTTAATGAATCAATTGCACCTTCTGCATCAATATCGTTTTTGTTCTTAAGATCTTTAAATCTTTTTAAAAACTTGGTGTGAATATCAACATAAAGAAGATTAGTTCTGGAAATGATTTCTAATCTTTTAACGTATTGGGCATCTTGACCAATTAAAAGAGCATGTAAGAATTGAACACGGCGATCAATCTCACGAATTTGCTTCTTAAAAATTCTTTCACGCAAGATGAAAAAGTAGACAATTACTAATAGTCCACTTAATACTGCAACAGCGCCTAATGCGATTCCGACAATCAAACCAATATTCATTAAATGTTCCTGATTTCCTAAATATACTATCATATTTAAATTCTGTTTTTAAATAAAAAACATTTGGAGAATACAAAAAATATTGCGTTTTTCCTAGGAATTTTGCCATTAATATAAATATTAAGTAACATTTTTTATTGACATCTATTCGGCGTTAGTTAATAATATTAACCGCATTGTTGCAGCATGTAAATACAGCTCGACTGATGTCTCAACTATCGTGGGTAAGTAGCTACGCTCATAAGTGAAAGCCAAATTAGAGTACATCCGGAGTTAGGAATTTACACCTCTTGCTAAATAATGCTTTTAGTGAAAGGAGTCATAAATCATGAGATATACTGGTTCAGACTACAAAAGATCACGTCGTCTCGGTTTTTCAGTTCTTGAAACTGGAAAAGAACTCTCCAAGAGAGCTTATGGTCCAGGCCAACACGGTAATGGACGTAAGAAAAAACCATCCGAATACGGCAAACAATTGATTGAAAAGCAAAAACTTGAACAAATGTATGGCGTTAACGAAAGACAATTCCGTCGTTTATTCAATCTTGCTTTAAAGTCAGACGAAGTTACTGGTATTGCATTCTTCAGAATTCTTGAATCCAGATTAGACAATCTTGTCTACAGAATGGGATTTGCAAGAACTCGTAGAGCCGCAAGACAACTCGTCAACCACGGTCACATCACTGTTAATGGTAAGAAGGTTGATATCCCATCATACCTCTGCAAAGTCGGTGATAAAGTTGCTCTCAAGGAAGGTCACGACCTCAAAGTCGTTAAAGAATCACTTGAAAGCAAACCAGCTTCAGTTGCTTATGTTAAAGTCGATGCCGAAAAGCTCGTCGGAGAATTCCTCAGAGAGCCAGAAAGAAGCGAACTTCCAGCAGACATCAACGAAGCCCAGGTCATTGAATACTATAACAGAATGTTATAATTCACTGAATATGAGCAAATTAAAGGAGCGAATAACTCGCTCCTTTTTTTGTTATCTTTGTGTGATCAGTAAGGCTGCTGCCATATCACCATGATAGAGAATTTTTCCATAGAAATCCTTGGTAACATTTCCGCTTTTCTCGTAACGACCAAGAACTCTACCATAGAAATCTTTGACGGTTTTATTACCACTTCCGTCAGTCTCAATGGTGCCTAAGCATTGACCATAAAAATTTGTAATTCTTTCAACCATATTAATTAAGTTTTACTAAATAGTAATTTTTCTTTCCACGTTTGATAACGACGTATTCTCCAAATAAAGCATCTTTTTCATCAACAACGTGAGTTAAATCACACACTTTTTCACCGTTGATAGCAACTGCGTTGCCATTGATGAACTCACGAGCTTCACGTTTTGAGGAAGCTGCTTTAATAGCAATTAACATATCTTCAAGGAGAAGTCCTTTTGGTTGTTCAACTTTGAAACTTCCAAATAATTCTTCAATGTTTTCTTTAGAAAGAGATTTAATTTCGCCTGAGAATAAGACCTCTGACATCTTCTTACATTCTTCAGCTTTTGCTTTGCCATGGATTAATTCGACAATTTCAAATGCTAATGCTTTTTGAGCAATTCTTGCTCCAAGATGTTCGTAGTGATCCTTAGTGATTTCAGCAATTTCTTCTAATGATTTGAAAGAGAATACCTTAAGGTATCTTGCTGCATCATCATCACTAACATTAATGAAGTATTGATAAATTTTGTATGGTGAGACGAGTTTAGCATCAAGATATAATGCTCCATCTTCGGATTTACCAAACTTCTTGCCGTTTTGATCAAGAAGAAGTGGAACTGTGAAGCATCCTACTTTAGCATCTTGTCCTTCAATCTTACGGATTAGTTCAAGACCAGAAGTTAAATTACCCCATTGATC
>JAEEGK010008363.1_pt1 | contig 24440 bp, 21 predicted proteins | sample 8958771 | NCBI WGS metagenome assembly JAEEGK01 (sample SAMN16246547, study PRJNA631951) | gut metagenome | biome: gut microbiome; feature: rumen; material: SC-attached | host: Bos | place: Iran: Karaj | collected 2018-10
TGTGGTACCGCCTGAGCGAAGCCGACAAAACCGCTGCCATCTACTGCGCGAACGCATTGCCCCTTCGCAAACGCTGCTTCGACGTAACCGACGACGATTACCTGTTCCGCGAAGCCGAACACCGCCGTTGGATGATGTCCATGCTCCTGATGGGCTACCGCTCCGGCCCCACCGACGAAAGAACCTTTACGCATGAGGACATCGTCCCATTCGACCGCCTCTCCGAAGAATCCCGAACAAAAAATTCCTACATCCTCGAAAACGCCGAATACATCATGAACGGGTAGGTTACGTCATCCTCGCCCCTGTAAGGGGACGCTGCAATCTCTAATAATTCGTACTTTGCGCTTTTGGCAATATTTTGACATTTAATACCCTGCGCTTTTGGTAACTTTTTAGTATTTCGTACCTTGCGTTTTTGGCAACTTTTTGACATTTAATACCTTGCGCTTTTGTCAATTTTTTGGTATATTCTATAAGCGGAGACCATAAAATGATTACTTTTGAGCGCAAAATTTACCAGAAACTGCTACAATGGAAAGCGGAATCGCAGGGCAGCGAAGCCCTTCTCATTGAGGGGGCACGTCGTATTGGCAAAAGTACTATTGTAGAAGTTTTTGCTCAACGCGAATACAAGTCTTACATCCTCATTGATTTTAACGATTGTGAACCCTCTGTCAAAAAGGCCTTTGACAAGATGAACGATCTGGACAGTTTCTTCACTGTTCTCTCTTACACATACGGAGTTACACTACACCCACGTAATTCGTTAATCATTTTTGACGAGGTGCAGAGATTTCCCAAGGCACGCCAGAGCATTAAGAAACTAGTTAAGGATGGTCGTTTCGACTACATTGAAACGGGTTCACTCATCTCTATAAACGAGAATGTAAAAGACATTACTATTCCGTCAGAAGAAATCTCCATCCAGATGTTCCCGATGGACTTTGAGGAATTTTGTGCGGCTCTTAGTAAACCCAAAATTTGCGAATATATCCGGGAGTGTTTTACTGAAGGTAAACCACTTGAACGAGACCTGCATAACGATGCCATGCAGCTGTTTAGACTGTATATGCTTATTGGCGGGATGCCGCAATCTATTGCAGAATACCTAGGGCACTCTTTTAGTTTTGAATATAGTGATCGACGCAAACGTAGTATAATTAGTTTATATAAAAAAGATATTCAGAAAATCAAGGGTGCGTATCGTTCCAAGGTCCTTTCTACTTTTGAACAAATTCCAGCGTTCCTTTCAAAGCATGAAAAACGCGTGGCATTTTCTAAAATCACGAATGGAATTAACACCGAGAACACATACGAAAACACTTTTATGTGGCTCGGCAATTCTATGATAACGAACAATTGTCTCAGGTGCTCTGATCCGAATGTTGGCATGGCTTTGAACAGTGATGACTCTGCCATCAAGTGTTACATGGGCGATACCGGTCTCCTTTTTTCGCATGCTTTCAGCGAAAATACTATCATGAATGAGCAACTCTATAAGCAAATTATGAACGATAAGCTTGCAATAAATAAGGGTATGCTGTATGAAAATGTAATTGCTCAGATGCTTGTTGCTGCTGGACATAAACTGTATTTTTACACGCGCTACAATCAGACTTTACACAGAAATGATTTAGAAATAGATTTCTTGCTGAGCGATATGGATTCCCCTAGTAGCAAAATTATACCCATCGAAGTCAAATCTTCTAAAAATTACACCACAACCTCTTTGACGGATTTTAACCGCCTATATAAAAGGCGGATTATCAGGTCGTATATCATTCATCCAAAAAATTACTCCGTCAAAAACGATGGGACAATTTGCATTCCTCCTTATATGACAATCTGTTTGTAGTCATTGAATGAAAAAAAATGAGCAGTTTTTGTCGGAAATCACCTTTTTAAGTGCATTCGTTATGTGATTTTTCCCCGAAAATCGCTTTCTAGCGTAATTTTTTTTGCGCACATATCTCTTTTTTGAGCTATTTTTATGTTGGAATGGTTTGCGATTGCTGACTAAAAATTTTTGTATAAAAAGAGGCTTTTTATAAGGTAACGGACTTTTAGACATTTCTTGAGCTTTGCTCCTTGTTCTCTAACTCGAAATCAGCAAATTTCAAATACCTGAGAAAAGGATGCGAACGCTCACGTCCAGCAATGGGCGTGGGTTGTTTGTGTTTATCAGGTAAAGGTTTTGCTGAACCTCGAGTTAGGTAAATACAAATACGACCCACGTCTTTTTTTATGGGTTTTCTTTGTCAAGGAACATTGTAAGATATGTCTTGGCAGAGGACTTGATAAAAGAGAGGTGTTGGATGAAGAAAGAATCTCTGAATGAAAATCTGCATGGAATGTCTGTTTCCATGCTTGCGTTTTTCGTTGCTGCATGGGCTACGGTATCAGTCGCCGCGCCATCGATATGGACCGGCGGCAAGGACACAACCTGGTATGCAGAAAGTGCTCAGGCATTCAATTTGACAACTGCTGAAGAATTGGCTGGCCTCGCATATCTTGTGAATAACGGAACAACCTTCCAAGGAAAGACGATTACCTTGGGTGCAGACATTTTCTTGAATGACACAACAGGTGCCGGTAAGGGAACTTGGAGTACAAGCGGAAAACGTATGTGGACTCCTATTGGAACGCTATCAAATCCTTTTAAAGGAGAATTTGATGGACTTGCGGGAAAAAAGAATCGCAAAATATACGGATTGTATATAAATGATACTACTAAGAATTATGTGGGATTATTTGGATATACGAATGGAGTAAAAATTAGTAATTTGGATTTGTTGGTCGGATACGTGGACGGGAAAAATTATGCAGGTTCGTTGGTAGGAAACTCGTTTAACGGTTCAATCGAAAACATTCATAGCGAATTAAATGTCGTTGGCAAAGATACCGTTGGTGGCATTGCTGGTTGCGGCCATGAGATAAACGATGCATCGGTTATCGCATCTATTAAAGGAAACAATTATGTTGGAGGAATATCCGGTAAAGATTCCTCAATTACTAATTCAACCTTTGAAGGGTATGTTAAAGGAACTTCTTATGTTGGAGGCGTATCAGGATGGGTTAAGATTATAAAAAAATCAAATTCGAAAGGAACTATTGAAGGCAATTCGTCTAATATTGGAGGTGTTACAGGTAGCGCCAATATTATTGATTCTGTATATCATGTAAATGGCATTGTTCAAGGTTTAAACTATGTTGGCGGCATTGCGGGTTCCGTTTGGGAAAGTATAAACGGTTCATATCACAAGAATGGAATGGTAAAAGGAACATCTTATGTTGGAGGAGCTATCGGTAAAAATTCAGGTTCCGTTGAAAATATTTTTTCTGAAGCCGATGTTGAAGGAGAAAACTTTGTTGGGGGCTTAATTGGACAATCGTATCTTAGCGCCCAAAGCTACAGTCCATATACCATAACATCAATATCAAAATCCCATTCCATTGGAAATGTAATCGGAAAAAATTATGTAGGAGGAGTGATTGGTCAAGATTATATTAATCATACGAAATTGATCAGTTCCGACAAAAGTGAAACTATTACAAGAAATGTACTAAATATTTTTTCGAAAGGAAATGTATCTGGAAACGTTTTTGTTGGAGGCATAATTGGAGCATCGCAACGAAATGATCTTCCGAAGGATTCTAGAAATTTGCCTTATACAGTTGTTTCTACAATAGATTCTTCATATCATACTGATGGAAATGTTGTTGGGAAAGGTAATTATGTTGGTGGCTTGGTTGGGTTCGACTCTTTAAACACAATAAAGAATTCTTTTTATGAAAAAGGCGATATTGTAGGATTCTCCTATGTTGGTGGTTTAACTGGATTTGCCTTAGGCTTAATTGATAGTTCTTTCGTTGAAGGGAATATAAGAGGTTTTGATTTTGTCGGAGGCCTTGTTGGAAAAATGAAAAATTTTCGTGATGAATATACCGAACATGGCTCATCTGTTGCTCCTGGTATCGCTTTGTTGAATGGCGTTTCTCACTCTCATGTAAATGGGGTTATTCAAGGCAATGGCGATTATATCGGAGGCTTAATAGGAAGTGTTGTTTTTGTCAACAGAGCTAGCAAAAAAATAATTTCAAATTCAACTTTTGAGGGAGTGGTCGAGGGAAAAAATTTTGTAGGCGGAATAGTTGGAATTGATTCTGCCTACAAAGATTCAAAACCAACATATATTAGTAATTATCAAGAAGTACAGAATCCACTAATTGTAACAATTGCTAATAGCACTTCTAAAGGAAGTGTACAAGGGGTAAATTTTGTTGGAGGAATTGTCGGAAAATCAATTCCTGCGGGATACTATTTGGATTACGTCAAATTTCAAATATACAAGTGTCTGCATTCTGATGGAAATGTAACAGGCGATTCTAACTCAGTTGGAGGAATTGCCGGAAATTCTATTGGCTCAATTTCTTATTCGTCCCATTCAAACGGACTTGTAGAAGGAGTTAGTGAAGTTGGCGGCATAGCAGGCTATACGGATACCATTATAGAATCTTACGTCAACAGTTCTGTTGCCGCAAAGGACTCTATCATTGGGGGCCTTGCAGGCCGAGCTTCATTTGTAAAAAATTCACATGTAATTGCATCTTATGTTAGAGGAAACAATATTGTCGGAGGTTTAGTAGGGTCTGTAGGCTCTTCCGTAACAAATTCCTATTTTGTCGGCGATTCTGTTACAGGTATCTATCAAGTGGGAGGTCTTGTTGGTGTCGCTAATGGTAATGTAGATTCTTCTTATTCGATTGCAAATGTTAAGGGCGATGATAATGTAGGTGGTTTGATAGGAAGTTCTTACGGAGATATCTCATATTCTTATGCTACTGGTAACGTGATTGGTGATGTAAATAATTCTAGTGCAGGTAACGACAACTTAGGAGGTCTTGTTGGTTACGCTTATAAAGGCTCTATTTCAAAGTCTTTGGCTACGGGCGATGTTAGTGGAACGACAAAATTGGGAGGACTTGTTGGACGATTTGATGGAATAGGAATTTCTCAGAGTTATGCTCAAGGTAATGTTACGGGATCATTTTATGGAGACCCTATCGATGAAGTGGGAAATTTCTATATCGGAGGCTTAATTGGTTATGGAAAGGGCTCTATTTCTGAAACATACGTAAGCGGTTCGGTTAAGGGTATTGAAGAAGGTCCCGTTTATACGGGATGTATTGTAGGCTATGTAAATGGTTCTATGGAAATAACAGATTCTTATTTTGATAGTGAAAAATGCAATCTTCCGTTTGAAGGTAAAACCGGAATAGCGACAATTTCCAATACTCCGGCTCAAACGTCAGCAGCAATGCAGACTGTTTCGACATATGAAAATTGGGATTTTATAGACACATGGAAAAATATTGATGAATCTTATCCGAAATTACAGTGGTATTCTAGTTCACTTGCTGAAGCTGTTATAGAAACAGCTTCGCTTAGTGGTTTTGTCTATGATGGCAAAGAAAAGACTCCTGCTGTAAAATCGGTAAAATTGTATGGCTCTGTTTTGGATGCTGAAACGGATTATACAATTTCTTATCAAGGCAATGTTAATGCAGGAACTGCTTCGATCAATGTGTGTGGAAATGGCGAATACTCTGGTTGCAAGATTGTTTCGTTCAATATTTCTCCGGTTGCAGCTAAACCTTCCATTGCTGCGATTGATAACCAAATCTATAGTGGCGACTCCATAAGACCAGGTATTTCTGTGATTGTGGCGGATACTGTGGTTGGTTTGTCAAGTTATCGCTTGACATACTCCAATAATGTCAATGCTGGTAAGGCTTCTGTCCAAGTAACTCTTACAGGAAATTTTTCTGGTTCTGCAAAGACGAATTTTGTTATAGAAAAAGCTAAGCCTATTATTAAAACACTGCCAACGGCTCAGGATATTTATTATGGTCAAACTCTTAAAAATTCAATACTAAAAGAAGGCGTTGCTAGCGTAGATGGTTCATTTACTTGGTCCAAATCAGATGTTATTCCCGAACCAGAAAATAAGGGCTATGAAATCATGTTTACGCCATCAGATATGAATAATTATCTAGTTGTTAAAGATACAATTCATTTGACTGTAAAGAAATGCGTTGTTGTATTTACTTATGGTAAAGATACGTTGCAAGTGGATTCCTTGATGTATGGTGAAATTCCTCAATTTGACGGGGATATATCAAGGAAAGTGACTGCTCAATATATTTATACTTTTAAAACTTGGTCTCCCAAAATTGTTGGTGCGACGGGATGGGATTCTTATGAAGCTGTTTTCGATAGCACGCTTCAAAAATACACTATCAGTTTCTTTAGTGATGATAGCCTTCTTCAATCTTCGAAATATGAATATGGCGAGACTCCTTCGTTAAAGTCTTCTAATCCGAAGAAAAAAATGAGCGAGGGCTATTCATATAAATTTAAGGGGTGGTCTCCTCAAATTGCTACTGTAACCGAAAATGCTGAATACAAAGCTGTATATGATAGCACTATTCGTAGTTATACGGTAACATTTATGAATGGAGAATCGGTTTTATCAACGATGACCGTTGAATATGGGAAGGTTCCTGAATATACAGGAAAACCGACTAAGAAGAGTACCGAAAAATACAGATATAATTTTGTTGGATGGAATCCCAAGGTTGCTGCTATTACAGGTAATACGCAGTATCAGGCTGTTTATGATAGCGTTCTTCAATCGTATGTTGTAACATTCTTTAATGGTACGACTGTGTTGCAGAAAGATACGCTTTCTTATGGGGTTACCCCGAAATATAAAGGAAAAACACCTACAAAAAAATCTTCAAAAACATATTCATACAAGTTTAAGGAATGGTCGCCGAAAATTGTGGCGGTAACAAAAGCTGCAACTTATACGGCGGTCTTCGATAGTACGAAATTGACGGGTATCATTGAGAATCGTTTTGCTGATTTGGGCGTATCCGTAAAAACCGCTGCCCGTGTTGTTCAAATCTCCGCTGCTCCAATTGGCTCGGTGTATGCTATCACGGATTTGCGTGGTCGCGTACTGAAAAAAGGGCGTGTGGAATCGGCAAACTTTAACATTGCTATGCCACAGGCTGGAGTTTACATGGTCCGAATCGGAAGTCAATCTCGAAAAGTGAATTTAAGGTAGTGTAAATATAAAACGGCAGACTTTATCTGCCGCTTTTGTGTATGAAATTTTTGACGGCAAATTCTCCACCAGATTGGTGGAGTTTTTTAGCTTTGTTATCTACACATAATTGCACTACATAGCTAGCCCCCTTGCGTGTGTAATAGTGGTGAAAGTATATTAGAAACATCTGAAAACTATAATCCTAAAAAAGGAAATTTATGTCGACAAGATGTCAAGTTAAAGTCTGGATCAACGAAGATAACGTTCTGAGCTATTATCACCATTCTGGCGGATGGCCTAGCAATATGGTGTTTGATCTTATGGGTATAGCGCATGGGGTGAAAAAATTGACTCGTTTTAATCTTTCGAAGGCGTTTCACGAAAAACCTGAATATAGGCTTGAAGACGAATTTATTGTCCATTGGGATGATAATTATGTTTATCATTTATGTGTTGTTGGCGAGTCGTGTTATATATTGTGGAATGAAGTTCCGCATGAAAGTAGTGTAATCAGAAAATTTTTATTTGATCCATGTGCTTGCAAGGATGGGGTAGAAGTCGATTTGACAAAAGAATTTGTAGATCCTAGAGAAAAGAGAATGCAAGAAATCAGGCAAATGTTGTTTTCGCTTATGCCGCCGGAACAAAAAAATTGATATTTCAAAATTTCGTCTATAGCTTTCACCCAAACGCAAAAAAACACCCCGCTTTTCAGCGGGGCTTTTCAAACACTTACGCGTTTATCCGAATTACTGGATGCGGATATTCACGCGGCGGTATTCTTCCTTGGTATCGAACTTGAACTTCTTGAACATGCGCTTGCCGTACCACTTGGCGGTAATCTTGGAAGCCGGGATGTACTTCGCGATTTCGGCCTTGACGTTTTCGGCGCGGCGCTGGGAGAGTTCATCGTTGTAAGCAACTCCGCCGATGTCGCATGTGTAGCCTTCGACGAGGAAGGTCGCTTCCTGGTTGGTCTGTGCATACTTCGGAGCGAGTTCGGCGATAATGGCACGGCCTTCGCTGCTGAGTTCTGCGCTGGCGAGTTCAAAGAGGGCGCTCACGTTCGGGAACATAATCGCGTTGGCTTCGCCTTTTTCGACCTTGGCGAATGCATCCTTGATAAATGCTTCAACTTCGGCACGGGTGGTCAGGAATACCGGAGAATTGTTCTTGATGGCGGCGTACTTGGAGAAATCAAACGGGGCCGGCTGTTCTTCTACCGGTGCCGGTTCTTCGACCTTGGCGGGTTCTGCCTGCTTGACCGGAGCTGGCTTGTCTTCTTTCTTGTCACCGCAGGCCACGAGGACTGCGAGGCTGAGGGCTACCGGAAGGAAACGACCGATTGTTTTTACCAAACTCATTATTAAAACCTCCGAGTTGAATGGTATATGCGTTTAACGCAAATCTGTTGAATTGCTTTTTTAATATAAGTAAAAAAAGCAAATAAGGAAATTTTTTTTTATTTGTATAAAAAAAATTCGTTTTTTAGGACGAATTTTTGTATGAAAACTAGAATTTAGACGAAAAAGCCTTATTTCAGCTTCCAATCGAGGGTTTGACCTGCGGCGAGCGGCACGACTCCGTTTACAATTGCGGGGACGGTCCACTTTTCTCGGACAACTTCGATTTTTTTCGTGGTGCGCGGGAGACGGTAGAAGTCGGCGCCAAAGCCTGCGATAAAGTCAGGAAGTTTGTCGAGGGCGCCTGCGCGGTCGAATTCCTGCACCAAAAGCGGGATGGCAACGGGGGCGCTATAGACGCCGGCGGCTCCGCACGGGCATTCCTTTTTGCCTTGCTGGTGCGGGGCGGAATCCGTTCCGAGGAAGAACTTGGGGTTCCCGCTGAAGGCGGCTTCGCGGATGGCCTTGCGGTCTTCGGGGCGCTTGGGGAGCGGCTTGCAGAAATGGTGCGGGCGCAACGCGTCGCCGACGATGTCATCTAATGTCATCATCAGGTGGTGCACTGTGAATGTGGCGGCAACGTTTGCTGGGAGTCGCTTCACGGCTTCGACGGACTTGGCGCTGCTCAGGTGCTCAAAGACGATGCGGAGCTTCGGGAACTTTTCGGCGAGCGTTTCCACGCGCTTGATGAATGCGGGTTCGCGGTCGAGGCAGAATTCGCCGGGTTCTTCGCCGTGGACGCATAGCACGAGTCCGAGTTTTTCCATCATGGCGACGACGGGGAAAACTGCTTCAAAGTCGCTGATGCCGTCCGCGCTGTTCGTCGTGACGCCTGCGGGGTAGTATTTTCCGGCGACGACTCCAACGTCCATCATGTCTTTCAAGTCCTGTTCCGTGTAGTTCGGGTTCAGCTTGAACGTCATGAGCGGTTCAAAGTCGGGGCGCACGGGGGCGGCGGCTTCGAGAATCTGTTTTTTGTAGTCTGCAATCGCCTTGGCGCTCGTCATCGCGGGAACGGTGTTCGGCATGATGATGGCGCGGCCAAACTGGCTGACTAAATCGCGGACATAACCGGGCATGAGTTCGCCCTGGCGCAAATGGGCATGGAAATCGTCGGGTAAAGGAAGAAACATTTTGTCAATAATGGTTAGATGTTCATTGAATTGGCTTGGAGGTCGCGGAACTGGTCCTTCGAAATTTCGTTATCCGAATGGAGCCAGTAGTCAAAGGAATGCGGTTCGGTGAGTTTCTTGTGGTCGAGGAATACGAGGTTGCAGTCGAGTTCCTTTGCAATCATGAGGTCGTGCGTGACGATGATGATGGAGGTCTTGAACATGGTACGCATGTTGTCGATAAGCGGGAGCAGGTTTCGGCGGTTGTAGTTGTCGAGACCGGCGGTCGGTTCGTCCATCAGGAGGAGTTTCGGGTCCATGGCCCACGACCTTGCGATGGCGACGCGCTTTTGCATGCCCACGCTCAATTGGTGCGGGAACATTGTCGCAAAATTGCGGACGCGCATCAAGTCCATGGCCATGTTGACCTTTTTCTGGATTTCCGCTTCGGTTCCGACTCTGTGGTAACGGAGCGGGAGCGCGATGTTGTCTATCACCCTCAAGTTTGAAATGAGCGCCGCGTTCTGGAGGACGTAACCGACTTGCCTTTTGGCAACTTCGAGAGCCGTCAGCCGTTCTACCGGGAGGTATTCGCCAAAGTAATAGATATGCCCCTTGAGCGGACGGGCTAGCCCAGCAATCATGCGTAGGATGGCGCTTTTGCCTTTGCCGGAGGGCCCCCCGATGCAAATCGTTTCGCCCAGTTTCAACGTGAGGTTCATGCCGGCAAGGAGCAGCCTGTCGTCGTTGTTCTCGCTTGCCTTTATATTTTCAAAATAATTTACGGCCCTTGGAACCGAAAACGGCGTTCCCGAAAGTTCGCTTGTCGAAAGATAGACATCATCAAGTCTCAACGCTTCGTCTAGCATGGTGCCGCCTTAAATCATCATCGAAAGATTTTGCATGTAACTGATAAAGTAGAACAAGGACATCACCACGTCGGCAAGAACGACATAGAGGAATGACGTGACAACGGAACGGGATGTCGCCTTGGGAACTTGGCGGATATCCCTCTGGATGTTCAGGGCCTGGTAGCAGGCGTTAATGGTAATGATGATACCGAAGACGAGCGGTTTCACGATGGCAAAAACGAAATCCGGGAGGGTGAGCGCTTTTAGAATTTCGGCGGAGAGGTATCCCCAGGTAATCTGCACGTTGGGAGCGTTTCCGGTAATGAATATGATTCCCTTCGTGACGAGGAATCCTGCCCCGATGGCGCTCGCACTGAAGATGATGTTCATGATGATGGTCGCAATCGTTCCGCCGATGACGCTGGGCATGACAAGGTAACGGATAGGGTTGATGCCCATGGTTGCAAGGGCATCGACTTCGGAATTGATGACCATGCCGCCGATATACGTGGTAAGCGAAGAACCGGTACGCCCTGCGATGAGGAACGCCGTAAGGATAGGGCCCATTTCACGGATGAGGACGACCACCATGAGGTTACCGACAAAGTCTGACATGCCCATCTTGCCTGTGAGGGAGATGACTTCGATGATGGTGACGGTTCCAAATAATGTCGCGACTGTGAAGAGCGGCGGGAATATTTCGATACCCGTAAAGAACGTTTGCAAGATGATGTTTCGGGAATCGTTCCTAAAATTGTGGTTGCTTGCAAAGAGCGAAGCTATAGTGCGGAAGAACAGGGCGAGTTGTTGCCCTACCTTTCGCTTCAGGATAAAGATGCCGAGCGAGTGGAAAATCCGCCCGATCGGGGTCATCTTTTGCCAGTTCTTAAGTTGCTTCTCTTGCATCGCTATGTATTGCTTCCAGAATTTCCGTCCAGAGTTCGTCGAGTCCAAATTTCTTCAGCGAACTTACGCAGAGCGGCTTGTGGTCCAGTTCCAAACGCTGTTGGATGTCTCTGAGCCCTTTGGCAAGTTCGGATTGGTTCGCCTTGTCACGTTTGCTGGCGACAATCAGGACGGGGCAACCCGTCGCACGGATGCTCTCGACTGTCTCGATGTCGATGGGCGTCCCTCCGTGGCGGATATCTACGAGGTAGATGAGTCCCTTGAGGTCCTTGCACTTTTCGACGTATTCACGGATAAAGTCGGACATCTGATCGCGCTTCGCATTGTTGACTTTGGCGAAACCTACACCTGGTAAATCTACAAGAAAAAATTCATCATTGACTTTGAAAAAATTTATTTCACGTGTTTTTCCGGGGGTAGAACTCACTTTTACGAGTTTTTTCTGGCCCATGAGCGCGTTCATGAGAGAGGATTTGCCCACATTGGAGCGTCCGAGGAATGCAATTTGCGGGAGACGTTCTTCGGGGAGCCCCTTGAGGCTCACCGCGGCCTTGACGAATTTTGCCGAACGGATGGTGTAACCGCCCACTTCGACGGGGGCCTGGTGAACAACATTTTCTTTTGTACTCATAGCGAGACTCTCCCTTCGAATGCGCGAAGCATGGTGACTTCGTCGATGAATTCCAGGTCGCTGCCCATCGGGATTCCGCGGGCGAGGCGGGTGCGCTTGACGTTCACGCCGGCAAGCATGCGGTCTATCATGAGCGCCGTGCTGTCGGCTTCGGGGCTAGAGCCAAGTGCCAGTACAAGTTCCTCGATGTTTTCTTGCTTGATGCGTTCCACGAGTTGCGGCAAATGGAGCGCTTCGGGTCCGATGCCGTCGAGCGGGGAGATGACTCCGCCGAGGACAAAGTAAAGGCCTTTATGGACACTCGAACGTTCGAACGGCAAAATGTCGGAATTCTTTTCGACGACGCAAATGGACTTGGCGCCTTCGCGGGCTCTGCAGGTAGGGCAGATGTCTTCGTCGGTGAAGGCGTGGCATCGCGGACACGGGTGGACTTTTTCGGCGGCTTGCATCAAACTGTCGGCAAAGCGTTCCACGTCGCCCCTGTTGCGCGAGAGCATGTGGTAGGCGAGGCGGCGGGCCGTCTTCAAGCCTATCCCCGGGAGAGAGGCGAATTCAGAAATCAGGTTTTCCAGACTTTGCGGTTCTACGTTCATGGGCGGGCCTAATGCGTTGTGGTTGCAGTTTGCGTGTCCAAATGGGCGTAAAGCATAATGGTCAGCCATTCCTGGATGTGCTTCATGCCTACCCAGACGATGGCGCCTTTGACGCTTTCAATCGCAGGCTTGGTCCGTGTGTCGGAATTGACGAACTGCAGAAGGTTTGCCGAGATGTCTGGATGCTTGTCGAACTTGTCGCAAAGGACTTCGAGTGACGGGCGCGTGCGCAGGAGCTTGATAATCTCGAGGATTGCGGCTGAAGTGGCGTCAATCTTTTGACCCGTTACGATTTCCGGCTTCGCAAAATAGAATCCCTGGAAGTAGTCGTAGCCCGCGTTTTCGCAAAGTTTGAACGTCGGCTTGTCTTCGACTTTTTCGGCCAAGAGCTTTATGTCTTTTTCTTTGAAAAACTGGGCCGCTTTCACCATCGCCTCGGGCGAGTTATCGACCAGGTCCATCTTGACGTAAGAGACGTGCTTGAACAGGGGCTCGAAGCGTCTGATGTGTTCGTCGCTCATGATGAAGTCATCGAGCGCAAGCTCAAAACCGAGGGACTTGTGCCTCTGAATCGCTTGGATGAGTTTTTCGTCGACAGGAACATCTTCGAGAATTTCGAGGACGAACCGGTCCGGATTCAAAAGTCCGAACAAGTTGTCGAGAAGAATCTCGCGGCTGCAGTTGATAAACGCTTTGCTTTCGCCGACAAGGCGTGTGAGCCCGATGCTGTTCAATATGTTCTCTAGCACCTGGGCCGTCGCCTGCAGGTCGCTTGCTATAATCGCCGTATCGCTGCTCGGCGAATCGCGGAACAGCAATTCGTACGCGAAGATTTTTCCATCGCGGTCGAAAATCGGTTGACGAGCTAAGTAAGCGAGAGAATGCATTTAGATACGAGCGCTTTCGATGCCGAACAGGAGAATACTCCTAGCGCCTGCGTCCCAAAGCTTGTCCATGATGGCATTGGCTTCTTCGCGCGGCACCATGGCCTTCACGGAGTACCATTCGCGACCGTGGAGCTTCGTCACCGTCGGGGCGTCGAGACCCGGAGTCATTTCGCAAGCCTTCGAGAGAAGTTCGGAGGGGCAGTCGTACTCGATCATCATGTACGTCTGCGCGACGAGCTTGCCCTGGATGCGGCGGATGAGCGTGTTGACTTCTTCGAGTTCAGTCTTTTGCGGGTTGCAGAAAATGGCGGCGTTAGAGCGGAAGAGCGGTTCGCCAATGATGCGGAGGCCTGCCTGCTTGAGTGTCGTGCCTGTTTCGACCACATCGACAATCGCGTTTGCCACACCGAGGCTCACCGAAATTTCGACGGCGCCTTCGAGCACCACGAAGTCCATCTTCTTCTTGTAGTAGCTTTCCACGATGTTCGGGAAGCTTGTTGCAATCGTTGCATCCTTAAGGTCGGCGAGGCTCTGGATCGGGCTTTCGTTCGGCACGGCTGCACACATCTTGGAAGCGCCAAACGGCAAGTCCAAAACTTTCACTGCCGGGCTCTTGGCTTCGGCGTTGAAGTCGATACCCGTGATGCCAGCATCGATAATGCCGCGGCCCACGTACATCGGAATGTCGCTCGGACGCAAAAAGAAGAATTCGATACCGTTCTTGGTGTCGATCTGGGTCAAAGTCTTGTAAGGCTTCGAGGCCTTGTAGCCGCAGGCCTTGAGGAGTTCCTGCGTGGGCTCAAAGAGCATGCCTTTGTTGGGGAGAGCTACCTTAATCATAGTTTCGCATAGACCTCTTCGAGGGTGAGACCTTTTTCTGCCATCATGACGGCAACGTAGTAGAGCACTTGTGAAAGTTCCAGGCACTGGGCGTCGCGGGATTCAAAGCGGGCTGCCATCCAGCTTTCGGCGGCTTCTTCGACGAGCTTCTTGCCGATGCCGTGCGGACCTTTCTTGAAAAGTTCCGTGGTGCCCTTGCCTTCCGGCATGTCCTTCTTGCGCTGGCAAGCCAGTGCGTACATTTCTTCAAACGTCATTTTTGACCTCTTTCGTTTTACACCGCCAAAGATAGAAATTTGAAACAGCTCCGCTGCGGAGCTTTGCTTTTTTGAACGCAAAAATGTGTGTCATGCTCAGTCATCCTCCGTTAGGAAGATCCATACAGTTTTTTGTCTGCGCGTGTATTTGCGTGCATTTCCGTTTACAAAATGTCATGCCCGACTTGATCGGGCATCTCCTTTTTTACGATTTTATATTTATATTCGTTGCATGAGATGTTTTATGTTTTTGCATGTTCCTTTAGCAGGTCTGTTCGGGGCTTGCGTATTCTCTGCATCTGTGGCGTGGGCCAACCCTGTTGTTGCCGCGAAACTTGAATCGCCCGATTCTTCGAAAAGCTACAAGATGGAGAAACTCGTATTTTCCGAAGATAAGCTTTCTGCGATTGTTGCTGATGGCGTATCGAAGATTCGTTCCAATAATGATGCCGAAGTCTATTCTTCGGGCGAACGCTATTTCCCGGTGATGCTCGTTTCGACGGCTGATTACAAGGCGCTGGACTCCGCCTTTATGTTTCGGATGTTCAACGAAGAAGGCTTCAAGGAAAACGAAAATTACGGCAGCATGTATGATTATTTTACTGCGAGTTCTGCCGGAAAATTCAAGCCGACGTTTGACATTTACCCTGTAGCGCTCCCGAATCCTTTTAGCGATTACAAAAACGAAGGCTCGTTTATTACTTCTGCGCTTGATGTTCTTGTAGAACGCGCGGATTTCAAGGCTCGTGCAAGCAAGTACGAAAAAGAAATCCCCTTTATCATGTTGCATCCGACATCAAAAGATAAGGCGACTTCGATCAATTCGGGTTATTTCAATCACCAGTACTTGTTGCAATATAGTGCTGGAAAAGTATATTCGAAAAACGGATATCGGTTCAACAATTATGCTTTTGTCTCGCAAAAGATTGAAGGCAAGCCTAATTCTACGAGTACAAAGGATGTCAATATGCTTGGCACTTTTGTTCATGAATTTAGCCATGTGATAGGTCTTTTTGATTTGTACAGCAACGATGCGAACGGTTATGCGACAATCGGCCCTCTGCCTTACGATGTGATGGCGCTTGGACTGCGCAACGGTAACGGGGGGTGTCCGCCTTCTTTTTCTGCGTTTGAACGCGAGGCGGTGGGCTGGCTTACTCCGACAGAAATTGTGAACAAGGATAGCGTCTATGTTCTGAACAACATTTCTAGCATGCAGGCTTATGCGGTATCGAACCCCAATTATCCTAACGAATATTTTATTATCGAGTATCGACCTGCAGTGGGTTTTGATTCTAAAATCGGAAGTTCTTCGTATAGCCAAAAGAAAGGAAAAAATGGTGTCTTGATTTGGTATATAGACTACGATTCGCGTGCGTTTGCAAATAACGACCCCAATGGCAACGAAAACCACCAGCGTGTCGAAGTGAAGGCCGTGTTGAGCAAAAATCAGGATTCCTTTGCCAGTTTTAATTTTGTCAATAAAAATGGAAAGGCTCTTGTTGACGGAATTTTCAATGTCGTCTTTGACGGGAATGATCGTGTATGTTTTACTGTAGACCGTACCAAAACGCTGGACAAGTGCCCGGAAAAGATTGTCAAATATAGCTCCGCATCATCTTTGAGTTCTTCGTCGGTAGCATCATCCAGCGCAACGGAATTACTTGCGCAAAAATTTTCACCTAAGATGCGGTTGCACGCTTCCTGCGGTATGTTGGATGTCGAAGCGCCCGTGGCGGGCAAAAAGACGCTCCGTTTTTACGATGCCCTCGGAAACATTGTCGGGACTTACTCCTTTGTGGAACCGTTTGCGTTTGTCGATGTTTCCGGGTGGAATCGTTCCGTCTATGTTCAGCTTGACGTAGATGGAAAACGGCTACTTGCAAAACGCGTAAAGTTTCGTTAAAGGTATCCCGTTTTAGGACGGAGTTAATTATATTATCCAGTGGATAAAAACTTGCACGGAGTTGCATTTGCAAGATGAGGAACCGAATGAAGAACATTTATTTGTTAGGGATGGGGGCTATCGCCCTTGCGTTGTTTGGTTGCGCATTTACGAGAGGGGAAAACGTCTCCAAGGCGGAAAACTTTAAAGGAAAGACCGGTATTATCGGCGTATTCCGTCAACCGGCTTATTATTGCGGCGAGGGAATCCCGCATACGATAATGCTTGGCGGAACGTCAATCATCGTGAAGTCCGCCTTTAGCACGGAACAAGAAAATGTGTTCTTTAGCGAGATGAAACCTGGAATTGCAACGCTCACGGAATATAAATATAATTGCGGCGAAGATGAAAAAAGGATGGTTCTTGACACGACGAGTGCTGGCAGCGACCGATTCCAAACATCGCTCGTGATTCCCGAAAAAGGATTCTGCAAGGTTGTCATTTCGTTCTTGGAAGGCGATACGTTGTTCTCCTACAACAACGACATCTTGAAGGAACAGTTTGCGAAGGCCGAAGTCGCCGTGAACACCGACAGCATCCCGTTCTGCGAAATCCGCGACAACAAGGGCGAAGTCGTTTCTATGGCGAGCCGCGATTCTATTTTGGATGCAAAGTTCGATGCCGCTGTGAAGGACGCTTCCGAAGCGCTTGAAGAAGAAAAGTTTACTGTCGTGACGCTCGATGAGTTTAGCGACAAGGTTTCATGGAATGCCGACAAGACGCAACTTCTTGTCGTGACGCTTACGTCCAATCCTGATTCCTATAAGGAAGGCGAAACTGTCAAGTCCGATAGCGTAGTCTGGGTCGTGAACGAAAAGGAACTCTTGATGTGGTTCCAGGATCATAAGGATGGCGTTCGCGATTGGGACTTGAGATTCAAGCAGTTGTTCGGTGAGCCGAGAACGTCCAACGTGTCACACATGGCGTTCTTGTGGGTCAGTCCGAACGACTTGATGCGCCCGGCATACGTCCCTGACGTGAAGGCTTACGACATGCGCACCTCCTTCGAAGGAAACGATGCCGATAATACGGAACGCATGATGTGGTTCAAGAACTGGTTTGACGCCCGAGCTGCAAAGAGTTACGAGGGGCCAAACGCCCGTCCGTGGACTCGTTTAGGTTATACGTACGACTGGGGCAGTGATTCCGATAAGTATGGCCTTACGGAGTTTATCGTGGTTCCTGGCGCCAACATGGAAGTCCGCTTTACAAGAAACCTGAAATTTGTCGCCAACTGGATGAAGGACAGAAAGTAGTAGGAAGAAGACGAAAGAACGCTCGCGTTGCTCGCTACAGACGAAAGACGAGAGAAATTTTAGAACTTAGAGCTTTGGTTCGGCAAAAGGTTGGTGAGCTCGCCGAACCACTGCCGAAGGGCCGACTAAACTCTACCAACTACTACTCGCCACAGTTTTTGTCCGGCGTCCTTGTACTTGCGTTCAAAGGCCGTTTCGGGGGCAGTTGGATCGAAGGATTCGCATACAATTCGCGGTTGGGCGGTGAGAACAGCGGCTGTTCCATCATGAGTTTCGTGAAACCGGCCTCCATTGTCACCCCTATTGTCATTTCCTTCAACTTTCCTTGCGTTTTCCTCGTAAACGATCTTCGCTGCTTCGGCGAATTCGCGGGCGTAGATTTCCCAGTTCGTGCGGAGTTCCGTCACTTCGCTTAATGCTAGCAGCGTCGGGAAAATCGGGTGCATGTGGAAGCGTCTCGTGGCTTCGCTCTGCTTGGGCCACGGGTTCGGGTAATAAACGGCATGGTACGGAATTGTCCATTCGCCGGACTTTACGCGGTCAAGGGCAAGCCGCCAAAAGTCCAAGAGCTCCGCCCGAATCCAGAATGCATTTTCCGGAACGTCTTCGCCGGCCGTTTGTGACGGGTTCCCGGCCTTGTCCAGGCGGACGCCAGACTTGTCAATTCCGATGACAGGAATGTTCGGGAAGCGGCGAGCGATATGGATCGTACTTTCACCCGTGCCGCAACCGGAGTCCAGAATCACTGGACGCGGCTTACCAACCTTATGTCGAAGGGCGGGGTCACCTTTTCCTTCATAGAATGTTCTTACGAATTCCTCTGCTTTTGCAAAAGCTTCTCGTGTGTGCTCCGCGATAGGACGCAAAAAAGTTGTCCGTGCATATTTGCGGACAACTTTTTCAAGATCTTTGTGTAATGTCTCTTGGTTCGATGTTACGGAATTTGCGCCTGGCATTAAACCTATTTTTTCCAAATGTTCATTAAGTCTTTGCCGATGAATTCAACATTGTCCAGATGAATTTCCGCATCGTCATGGAATGCAAACGTAATTTTTGTTACGCTCTTGCGGTCTTCTTCGTTAGGAACAAGGTCGGCCCAGGCATATTTGAGCTTTGTTTTGTTTTTCGGAAGAGTTATCGGTAAACTTCCAGACGGTTTCGGTATGTAATGAGGTTTGCTAGTAATTTGGATTTCTGCTTCGCCGCTTCCCCAGGCGTCAAATGCAATGGAATCGACGGAACTGAGATCGTAAGGGTTTTCGATGTATCCAATGTCCATGGTTATCACTGCATATAGCGTGTAACTTGCCGTATCTGGAAAGTCAAAAGTAACATGGACCTCTTTGCCCCCTTCTTTGGAATCCTGTATAACAAGTTTGAAGGGGTGATCTTTGAAATCTGGTGTCCATTCTGGGTAAACCGCTATTTTCTCTGATTCTGGTACGGATTCTCCCGCAAACTCTGCTTGAGTGGTGGTTGTAATCAAATTCCAGCTACTTGAACCCATAATAGTAAAGTATGGAATTTCCGATGCCAGAAGATGAATGTTGTCCCCATCTTCAAAATCGTCAATAAGCAGCGTGCTGTTTTTCTGTGTGGTATCCTTTTTAGTTGTATCTTGTGGAGGTTGCGTCTTGGGCTTGAGCGTCGTGAGCGAATCTCCCGCCTTGGCCTTGATGGATACATTTACCGTATCGTGTTTTGCGTTTGGCAAAATCACCATTTCCAGCTTGCCTGCCGGGAGCCCGAAGACTTCGAACTTGCCGTTAGTAACGAATGCCGAATGGTCGAGACCGCGGAACTTGATAAAGCCCGTCGTGTTTTTGTAATTCTCGCTCGTGGAATCCGTGATGAAATCAGAAACGTTGCCGCCGATATAGACTGCTTTTTGCAGGGCTTGCATGCCTAATTCGACAGTATCGTTCAGGTTCTGTACGGTGACAGGCGTCTGGATTGCCGATTCGTCGAGGCTTGCTTCCATTATATATTTGCCGACGGCGACGTTTTCGATAGTGACAATGCCATTTTCGTTGGCCGTAGCGATATAGCCGTTTCCGTCGAGGCTAGCCTCTTCGACGAGCTTTACGCGTGCATTGGCCGCCGGGGCATCCGCAATGAATATCTGTGCCGTGATGGCGTTCCCTGCTTCGGTTCCGCTCGGGCCACCACCAGCAACGTTGTCAGAACCGCAGGCGCACAGCAAAAGACCGACTGCAAATGGGGCAATCAGCGAATGTATGTGTCTGTTCTTGTTCTGTCTCACGTCCATACCTTTAATATATATTTTCTTTCTCGAAATCATTTTCCACCTCCGTCTTTTTGCGGCGAGGTGGGGCCTGTTGCCGGATCGGCCACCTTGTCGGAGAGGGGGAACATGGCTATGTTCAATGCATATACACGATCAGCGCGTTCACTTTTGCGGGCGAATTGAAGGAGTCCACGGCGGAATTCTTCAATTTTGTGCTTGATTTCGGGCAGGTCGGATTCGTCTGCGGTGAACACGACGCTGGAAATATCTCGTTCGTCCGGTTTATGTCGGTCCAGCGATTCCTGCGCAAGCTCCATCGTATGTCTATGGAAACTGCGGACTGCGGAACTCTTGACTTCGCCGCCGGTGCTGATGATTTGGTCGGTGATGTTCCAACCGCCAGTACCGTCCGGGACGACAAGGCCGAGTTGCTTCAGAATTCCGAGCGCATTGCGGGCGTCATCCTGCGAAATAGGCGGGTTCAAGTGCTTGCCAAGGCCAGTAATGTCGCTTGTATCCTTCGTGATGCCGATGAGGGCGCGGAGTGCGGCGCAAGCCCAGCTGCCAAAGTAGGCGAGTTCCGGTTCCGAAAGCACTCGCGTTTCGAGGGAGCGTAATTCTAGAAGCTTGTAGTAGAGCTCGGAGAGCGTCTGCTTGGCCTTTGTCTTGTTGAACCTGTAAAGAGTCTTGAAATATTCAGCCCTTCGGTCGTCAAGGCCGCAAATTCTGATGAACACGGGGAGCGTGCTCTCGTTCAGGTGGCCTTCTTTTTGGAAAACTCGTACAAGCCAGGCCGGATCAACGCCGGTTTTCTGGCCGAGATAACGGTACGAGGTGAACGGGTTGTCTTTTTTCGTCTCGACAAACCAGTCCTTCAAGTACTCGCGGTATTCCAGATAGTCTAATACTTCGGGCATACCATATAATTTATAATATTAACGGCCTATGTTGCGAAAAAGCGTTGAGAAAACGTGGTATAATGTTGTAAACTTTTCAACAAATATCTCAAGTTGCCGTTTTTGGGGCGAAAAACAGAGGGCACAACGTTCGAAGAAGCTGGTACAGGACTACCCTTCCAAAAATTTCAGCAAATCGTGCATTTTTTTAAGGGCGTCTTTCTTGCCGAGTTCATAAAGTTCCGCAATTTTCTTCTTGTTGCTCTCGATTTGCGAAATGTTGATGAGGCGGCTCGGACGGTAAATGAACACCTTGCCTTCGGATTCGAGCTTGGCGAGTTTGTCCAGCGCCTGGTTGTAGCGGATGTGGCGTGTGGCGACTGCTTCGACGAATTTCGGGTAGTTGCGGAAGGCGAGCTTGACGAGCGGGAGCCCCTTGTTCACTTTTTTGCGGTAACCGAGCGGACGGGTGAGGATGACGACGGCGCGTTCAAAGCCGCTTTTGAACATTGGCTCGAAAGGGATGCTGTCGGCGATGCCTCCGTCAAGGAACTTTTTGCCGTGGATCTCGACAACCTTGCTCAAGAGTGGCAGGCTTGCCGAGGCGCGGATGTAATTCATCTCGTCTTCGTTTCTGTAATCTAGAATCCGCGGGTATGACGCAAGGCCTGTTTCTACATCTGTTACGCATACGCGGAACTCCGTCTCTTGGCATTGCTCGGAGAACTTGTCGAATTCAAAGGGGTCGATTTTATATGGGATTTGCTTGTAGCAGTAGTCAAAAGCGAAATAGTCGCCTGTGAGCAACAGGTTCTTGAAGCTCATGTAGCGGGAACTTTTGGAGTGGACCGTATCAACGCGAAAGTTTCGGCCGATTTGTCCTGAAAGAAAACTGCACAAATGAGTTGCGCCGGCTGATGTGCCGCATGCGCCACCGAATTTGATTTCCTTGTCAGCGAGAACATCAAGGATACCGCCGGAATACGACCCGCGCAGACCTCCGCCTTCGACGACTAAAGCTGTGTTTTTGTACTTCATAGAGCCCATCCCCCGAGTTCTTCTCGGAAATCGCTCCTCACACCCAACAGCTAATTTAGTTAAAAGATGACAGCTTGTAAACTATTTTAAACTTATTTTTGTGTAATTTGTATTGATTGTATCCAGCCGTAATCCTTGGGGTGCTCGACGAATTTTTCGGGGGACCGGGCATGCATTGATAGAAATTCGTCGCGTGTCAACCAAACGAAATCATCGACTTCGCCCGGCTGCGGCACAAGGTGTCTGGCCTCGTCATCGGTGAGAACTATTTTGTATGTGTCGTAGTATTCTCTGTCGATATACGTTCCGTTGTTTAGAATGTTGTCATGAATGGCTTCGAAAAGGTATTCCAGGTCCTCGGTTTTCTTTGATACGCCCAGTTCCTCGCGCAGTTCACGGATTGCGGCGTTGCGGCTGATGTCGCCTGCACTGATGTGCCCGGCGCAGCTTGTGTCGAGCAAGTTCGGGTTGTTCTCTTTGAGGTGGCTCCTGAGCTGGAAAAGAATCCTGCCTTTGGAGTCGAACGCCCAGACGTGAATCGTACGGTGCCAAAGCCCTTTAGCGTGGACTTCTGTTCTTCCGCGGGAAAAACCTGCCGGTGTGCCGTCGCTGTTTAAAATGTCGATTTGTTCTTCTGGCATGCTGCCGCCTGTGTTTAAGGATTCTTTGATGAATATAGCAATGAAATGTGCGGGGCGATGAGCTCGAGAATGGTAAAATTAAAGATTTGAAATATATTAATCATTTTTTATTATTAATCCGATATAAATAATCTATTAGACATTATCAATTGGCGGTTCTAAATTTGCGTGCGAAAAAAAAAGAGGATGTTTTATGAAAAAGATTTTTAAAATAATCTGCATGACTGCTACCACCATTGCTACGATGACCGCGTTTACCGCCTGCGATGCTTCTAATGCGTGCTCTTACGATGGATCCACCCATAAACTTTACTGTTCAGAAGAGACTTACTCAACGATAAATATCGAAGGCCAAATTTGGATAGCAGAAAATTTGTCTGCATTCGTCCCCGACTCAAGTATCTGCTACGGCAATGACCACGCCAACTGCGAAGCCATGGGCCGACTCTACACTTGGGGGGCGGCAACAAACGGTCTTTGCCCGAAAGGCTGGACGCTCCCTTCGCAACAGGATTTCAAGAACGCTTTCGGTAGGGCCACTCCGGCAGAACTCAAAAAAGGCAGTGTATTTGGCTTGCTGTTTGCCGGGTTTCGTTATTACGACGGAAAATTCGCCGACAAAAACGCAAGTGCCAGCTTTTGGACCCGCGACAGCTATGATGATTCTAGAGCCTACCTTGTTCGTGTGACAGATTCGACTATTGCTTATGAGCACTTTAACAAGAATATCGCCGCATCCGTTCGCTGCGTAAAAAATTAATATTACAAGATGGATTGGTTAATTGACTTATTTGCAAAGCCCTCCGTAGGGCAACAGGTTTTGGCGCTTTCGCTTACGGCCGCCGTGGGCATCATGCTCGGCAAGGTCAAGGTGAAAGGCATAAGCCTTGGGGGAGCTGGCGCTCTTTTCGTGGGAATCCTTCTCGGTCATATCGGAATGCGGATCGAGCCCAGCGTTCTCCATTTTATGCAGGAATTTGGTCTCATTCTCTTTGTCTATACAATCGGTATGCAAGTGGGGCCTGGCTTTATGGACTCCATAAAGCGGCATGGTTTGGTGCTCAACATTCTTGCGGTGAGCATTGTCTTCTTGGGTGTTCTTGCAACCGTCCTTATTTACTTCACGACGAGCATGCACGATAACGTGCCGGTGCTGATAGGCATGCTTTGCGGTGCCGTGACAAATACTCCGTCGCTCGGCGCTGCAAATTCGGCGCTTACGGCGGCGGGCGTTGATGCGTCGCTTACGGGCGTGGGCTATGCGGTGGCGTATCCGTTCGGCGTAATCGGCATTATTCTCGTGATGATTCTTGTGCGCGTGTTCTTTAGGCAAAAGCCGGAAGCCGCTGCCGCAGAATACCAAAAAGAAATTGCGGAACAGTCCAAGGAAATCATGTCGTGCACGTTGCGTGTGGATAACGTAAATCTCGTGGGTTGCAAGATCAAGGACATTCCGGGGCTGACCTCTTCGGGTGCCGTGGTGACGCGCCACGCTCGCGACCAGGTCATCAACATGCCTAAGGATGACATGACGCTAGAACTCTATGACCTGGTGCATGTTGTCGGGATGCCGGATGCGATTGAAAGCTTGCAGAAGATTATTGGCGAAAAGCAGGCAACTCCGATTACGCTCCAGAAATCGAATTTGGCGGTCAAGACGATTCTCGTGACGAACAAGAAAATCCTTGGCAAGAGCATCAAGCAGCTCGCGCTTAATGACCGCTTTGGCGTGACCGTGAGCCGTGTGACGCGTGGCGGGTTCAAGTTCACCGGGCGCCTCGATATCCGCGTGAAGTTTGCCGATAAGTTGCTTGTCGT
>JAEEGK010008364.1_pt1 | contig 24439 bp, 12 predicted proteins | sample 8958771 | NCBI WGS metagenome assembly JAEEGK01 (sample SAMN16246547, study PRJNA631951) | gut metagenome | biome: gut microbiome; feature: rumen; material: SC-attached | host: Bos | place: Iran: Karaj | collected 2018-10
AAAAATGAAATAAAAAAATCTAACATAAATAATAATATATTAGATATTGAATCAAAATTTAATAGAAATAATTTTTCTTTGAATGATTTAATTGAATTATTAAAAAAAGAAAAAAAAGATATTAATCATGGTTTATGTGGTAGTATAAATTTAGGAAATACTTGTTATCTAAATAGTTCAATTGCATGCTTAAGTAATTGTTATGAATTAACGTATTATTTTTTATCCAAAAAATTTAAAAATGATATAAATAAATCTAATAAAGAAGGAACCAAAGGTAATTTAGCAAATGAGTGGTATGATTTATTAAAACAATATTGGAAAACAAAAAAATCATATGGAAATCCTTCAGCTCTTAAAAAAGTAATTGGAAATAAAATAAATAATTTTAAAGGACATAATCAACAAGATGCAAATGAATTTATGATTTATTTTTTAGATATTATAAATGAAGATTTAAACAGAATATCAAAAAAATATTATAAAGAAATAGATGAACAAAAAGAAGATGAAACAGATGATGAATGTGCTTTAAGATTTTGGACATATAATTATCAAAGAAATGATTCAATTATAACTGATTTATTTACAGGTTTATTTAAATGTACAGTAAAATGTCCAAATTGTAATTGGGTTTCTATAACTTATGAAACTTTTAATATATTACAATTACCTATTCCAAAAGAAAAATATCATAAAAAAGAAAAAAAAATAAAAATTGAATTATTTTATGTTCCTAAATTTGGATTATATGATAGTTTAAGAATTCAATTTTCTATAACAAATAAAAATTTAACATTGAATCAATTGATTGAAGAAATTAAAAAATTAAATTTAATTTCATATCAATTAAATAAGTTATTTTTTTATTTAGTAGAAGATAAAAAATTAAAAGAAATAATTAATGGAAATAAAATTTATAAAGAATGTGAAAATTCTTTTATCTTTTTTTGTGATGATTTTGAAAATGATAATCAAAATGAAAAAATACATAAAATACCTTTATTTTTTTATATCGATAATGAAAAAAGTGCATTTCCTAGATTTTTATTTTTAAATAAAAATATGAAATTAATTGATTTATTAAATATTTCATATTTATATATAAGAAAATATATTAATCCACCTCATAATGAATATAGTGATAAAATTAATAAATATTTTCAAAATCCGGAATATATTGAAAAATTAATAAATTTAATAAATAAAGAATTTAAACTCTTTTTCTTAAATGAAAAAACATCTAATGAAATACAAAAATTTATAAATAATAAACCTTTTGAATTAATTTTATATAATAAAGAAGATGAATTTAATTTATTCAAATTATCTGATACTCAAAATGAAACTAATGAAGTAAATAATGATAATATTAAAATAATAATTGATTATTTAACTAATATAAATTTTAAAATTAAAATAATATTAAAAAAAAATAATCCATATATCAAAAAAAAATTTAGTCTAAATTCATGCCAAGTTTGCAAAGAAGAAAATAATAATTTTATCAATAATAATAATAATTATAATAATAATGATAAAATTACAATTTATGATTGCTTTGAACAATTTAAAGAATCAGAAAATTTAAAAAATAATAATGAATGGTATTGCAAAAAATGTAAAAAAAATATTCTTGCAGAAAAACAAATTTTATTTTATTATTTACCTAAATTATTTATAATAAGTTTAAAACGATTTAAAAATAAAAATGGATATTTTTATAAAAATAATAAATATGTTGATTTCCCATTAAAAAATTTGAATTTAAATAAAGTTGTATGTGGTTTTGACAAAAATAATAATATATATGATTGTTTTGCAATTTGTCAACATTTTGGTGATATGGAAGTAGGTCATTATACAGCAGTTTGTAAAAATGTTGATAATAAATGGTATAATTATGATGATGAAAGTTGTTATTTATGTGATGAACAAAATATAATTTCATCCGAGGCTTATATTATATTTTTTAGAAGGAAAAATAATTAATGTTTAAAAAAGTTTTTTTATATATAAATATATAAATAATCTATATTATAATATTATATAATTTTCAATATTTATTTGATAATAATAAATTTGAAAATTAAATTTATAAATAAAAATAATAAAATTTATTTAAATAAATAATATTTTTTAATTAATAGTTTAAATTTATAATAAGTGCTTATAAATTAAATTTTTATAAAATAATAAAATTTAAAATATGTTAATCCCAGAAGATGATTTTAGGGAGATTTCAAATAATTTACCTCATTCTTTATATCAAAGAGAAATAAACTCATTAAAAAATTGTTTAAATATAATTTTACTTCCTTTTTTATTTGTTTTAGGTAGTACATTAATATTATTAATAATTAATATTTTTATAAAGAATATTCATTCAAATGATAATAAAAATGATTTATATAATTATAATAGAGTTTTAAATGAAGAATTTATATTAAATGATTCTTATAAAAATATTGTAAATTTTCTAAATAATATTAGTCAAATAACATTTAAAGGAAATTGGAATTCGAATGATATTAATAAAAAATCAGGTATAATTTTTATTCAAATTCTTCCAACAAGGATTTTTTATCCTGAATTTATTAATATAAATTTTAGAATATTAAAAAATAAATATATTGATAATTGGATTTGTTTATATAATAAAATAAGAATTAATAACTTACAAATTGAAAATAATACAAATAATTTAAAATTTGAAGGAAATTTTTTAACAGAAGAAGAAAAAGGAAAAGTTTTTGAAAGAAAAGATTATAATCCATCTTGTATTTGTAATATAAATATAAATTTTAACAAAAAAAATAATATTTTAATTACAAATGAAATAAATGGAAAAATAAATTGTTCATCTTGCACTATAAAAGACATTGAATTTAATGGAGATAATAAAAGTTTTTATATTCAAAATAAAACAATAAATAATTACTCATTTTTAATTACATTTATTTGTATTTGTGTTATAATAAACACTCATATTATTTCTTATTCATTGAATAATAGTGAATCTTATTCAAATTCAATAAGTTTAATAACAGTTTATGAAAATATAATATGGAATTCGTATGGATGTTTAATGCATTTTTATTTAACTATTAATTATAAAAATTATTTTTATCAATTTTTAATTCCAACTTTTTGTTTCTTTTTTAATTTATCTCTTACAGATATTCGATTTATATATAATCTTTGGAGATTAAAAAATATAAGAAATTTAAATGATACTAATTTAATTCGAAGAAAATTAACTCAATTATATGTAATATTTTATTTAATAATGTTTTTTTCTTTGTTTTTTTTAATAAAAATTTATTTTAATAAAAATTTTGCGTTAATAGGAATTTCATTAACTTGGATGCCACAAATAATTTTTAATGCTATTTATAATAATAAAATTTTAATGCCTTTTAGTTATTTAATTTTAATTAGTATTTTTAGATTATTTATTCCTGTTTATTTTAGATTAAATGAAGATAATTTTTTTTTTATTAGTCCTGATTATAAATTTGTTTTTTTTGCTTTATTAATAATAATAATTTCTATTTTGTGTTTATATATTCAAATATTTTATGATTCGAGATTTTTTTTACCAAAAAAATTTAAAAAATCTATTTTTGATTTTTATAAAACAAAACAAGAATTAATTGAAATTAACAAAAATTATGAAAAAATTGATTGTGTAATTTGTTTAAATCCTTTATTTAATGAAGAAAACATTGAATATATAAAATATTTTGAAAATAATTTCGTTGCTTTAGGAGAAAATGAAAATGTTCAAATAATTTATGAAAAAAAAAATTTTAACTCATCTTTAAAAAAATTTCTAATTAATATTAAAAATTTAATATTATTTTGTTTTAAATTCCAAGAAAAAAATTTAAATTTATATAAAAAAAATTTTATGTTAACACCTTGTAAACATGTTTTTCATACAAAATGTTTAGAAACTTGGTTTTTAAGAAAAAAAGAATGTCCAAATTGTCGTTCTGATATATATATTTTTTAAAATATAATTTTTTAATATAAATTTATATATTTAGATTAAATTATGAAAAATAATTAAATTTTAATAATTTTTAAATTAATTAATGTCTGATAATGAAAAAAATTATCAAATTCAATTAAATAAAATTTTTTCTCTAGAAAATGAAATTAATATTTTAAAAGAAAGAATGATAAATTATAATAATATTTTAAATGAAAATTTTTATTTAAATCAGGAAATAAAAAAATTAAATGAAACATTAAAAACAAAAGATAAAATAATTTCTGAATTTGAAAATTTAAGTGAAATTTCAAAATCAAAATTTGAAAATTTTATTTTATCAAATAAAAATTTAACTGAAGAATTAAATAATTTAACAAAATTATACAATAATATTAAAAATAAATATGAACCTTTAAATAATAATTATTCTTTATTAAAAAATGAATTCAGTGATTTTATTAAAGATTCTGAAATTAAATATGATTTAAGTAATAAAGAAATTATTAATTTAAAAGATTATATTAAAAAAATTAATGATAAAAATATTGAATTAAATAATGAAATTGAAAATAAAGAAAAAATTATTATGAATCTTAATTTAAAAATTAATAATTTAATGAAATTTGAAAAAGAATTTGAATCATTTAAAATTGAGTTTAATAATATTGAAAAAAATTTAAATCAAAAAAATTTAGAAATAGAAAATTTAAAAAATGAAAATAATTCTTTAATTAAACAAAAAAATGAATCTGAACAAAAATTTTCTGATTTAAAATTATATGAAATTGAATTAGAAAATAAAGTTAATGAACTTAATAATATTTGTATTCAATTTCAAAATGCTTATAATAATTTAATTAAAGATTTTGAACAAGAAAAAATAAATTCAAATAATTATAATAAAATTTATAAAAATAAAGAAAAAGAATTTAAAAATTTAAAAGAAAAATTTAACAAAAAAATAAATAAATATAAAAAATCTTATTTAACTTTAAAAAATAAAGAAAATATTTATAAAGAAACAATTAAAAAATTAAAAGATTTTAATATTTATAATAATAATTATAATAATAATAATAAAGTTAATTTAAATATTAGTTCTTATTCTTCATTTCCACAAAATAAAGAAAATATTTCTAATTTAAATATAAATAATAATATTAATGATGATGAATCATTTAAATATAGTTATTATTTAATAGACAATTTAAAAAATACAATAAACAAAGCAAATAATACAAATATAAACACAATTATTCAAGAATAAATAAAAAATAATAATTTATTTATTATAAATAAATATTAAATATTTTTAATTATAAAATTAAAAAAATATGTTTTATTTTTTAAATAATATTTTTTAAATTCTAAAGAAAAATTAAATAAAAATTAAATTATTTATTTACTAAATAATTCACATAATAATGTTTGGTAACCTCCTGAAGTATCTCCAACAATATCATCTTGTAAATTTACTCTATAATAATATTTATAAAATTTTCTAATCATAGTAGTATCTATTTCATTTCTAGTAACAGCAATTCTATTCAAAGCGTTTGAATCAGTTCCAAGACCATGAATAGCTGTTTTAACTTTTTTAGAAAATAATTCAGCAGGTCTACAAGCATTATAAAGCAATTCAGTTAAAAATATTTTTTCATCATCGACTGCTTTTTCTTCAATAACAATAGTTAAAGGCATTCCGGTTATTTTATAATAAAATCTTCCGATTAAAATTAATTCTTCTGGGGACTTAGTTGCAAAATAATTAAAAAGTTTATCTTCTTTTACCCAATCACTTACAACATATGTACTTAATTCTTTTGCAATGGCTTCACATTCGGTTGGGTCAGGGTTTTTATTAACTGTTCTTTCTATATCAAATAATTCTTTTAAACGTTTTCCAACAATTCCTCCGATTTTTTTTTCGATTTCATTTGGTAAATTTTGTTTATATAATTCATTATATTTTTCTTTTACTCTTTCTAAAAACCATTTTGGTCTTGCAGTTACTAATTCATAGACATTATCAGTATTATATGTTATTTTATTTATTGAATTGTTGAATTCAAGACAATCGTATTCAATTGGGTTCATATATAAATAATTTATAAGGTCATAAAAATGACCAGAAAGTTGATTTTTAATGTCTTCATCGAATGATTTTTCTGCATAAACTGCGTCATAATATTTTTTTAATGCTAATCTTCTTGAATTATCATATCGAATTGTTACATCGATTACACCTTGATCTTTTTGATCTTCTGTTTCGGAGTTAAATAAAGATGTGTATAATTTTTCTGCATCTTCTGGAATGGACATTTATATTAAATAATAAAAAATATATTTTTATTTGATTATAGTAATAAATTAAATTATTATAATTGTTTTATTAAAAATATTTATTATTTAAATTTATCTTATTATGTTATTTTAATTTTTTTTTTTGATAATTATTTTTTTTTACAATAAATTAAATAAATAAAAAGATATTAAAATTATTTTATTTAAGTTATTTAGATAAAATATTTTTTATAAATTACTATATATATATATTTATCTTATATTCATAGATTCGAAAATATTATTTTTGTTATATTTTTCATTATTATTTAGATTATTTTCTATTTTATTTTTATCATTTATTTTCCAAAATCTTAAAGTTTCATCTGTACTTCCTGTTAATAACATATATCCATCAGGTGACATACAAGAATATAATACTCTATTAGTATGTCCATATAATTCAGTTATTTTTAACATTTTTGGAAAACTCCAAATTCCAATTTCATTTTTCGAAAAGCCATGAGTAGTTAAAATTTCTTTTTCATATTTATTAAAATAGACAGAACAAATTTGGCTATTAACTTTAATATTTTTAATTAGCGTTCCATTAGAACTATTCCATATTTTTAATGTTTTATCATTCACCCCCCCACCACTGATAAAAATATTTCTTTCATAAGGACACCAATCCAAAGCTTTTACACATCCTTTATGTAAGTTAAATGTATTTTGAGGATTTATGAATTTAATTTCATCATTATTATCACTATTAAATGTATTTATTATTGTATTTAAAGGTTTTGATAAATTTTTTATATCCCACAAGTTAATTAAATTATCATTTCCTCCACTGAGCAAATAATCACCATTTAAATAATTATTATAATTATTATTCCATTTTAAAGAACAAACTTCTTTATTATGACCATTTAAAATTTGAATTATATCATTTTTTTTTCTTACATCATGATTAATTATAACATTATCTTTTCCTGAACTACTTAATATATAATTATTCCAATTTAAAACTGAAACTCGATTATCATATCGAACATTATTTATTTTTCTTATTAATTTATTTTTTTCTATGTCAAATAAATTAATATTACCATTTTTTAAGCCTATTGCAAGAACTATTCCATTATTCATAAAATTCAAACTACATATGTTGTTAATATCAGTAAATAATAAATTTATTTGTTGTGTTAAATAATTGTATAAATAAACCGATTTTGACAATGCCACTGAAATTATATTTTTTGTTCCCCAATCTAATAAATTTAAATAATAATCATCTATAAAATTAGGGGCATCTAATATTAATTCAGGAAAAATTTCTATGTTTTTTTTACGTTCAATTATTGGATCAATTTCTTTTAAAATATTTGAATTATTGTTAATAATTGAATTAATTTGATTTATTGGATTAAAATTCATATTATTATTATTAATATTATTTATGTTATTATTATTCGTATTTTTGTTAAATTTTAATATTCTATTTTTTAATGTTTTGTTAATAGAATTATCATTTATGCATAAAGCATCTAACATAAAAGAATTTAATAAGGAAATTGTTGATTCATTATTATTATTATTTTTATTTTCTAAATTTGTTGTCTTATTATTATAATTTAATAAAAAATTATTAGTAATAGAATAATTTTCATTTTTATTTCTTATAGGAATAAATCTATCAATATTTTTTTTATTTGTAGTTTGGAAATATTGAATAGGCATCGAAGATGGTTTACTTAATTGAAGTGAAATATTTTCACTAAAATTTTTAGTTCCTCTATTTTCAAAATTATTTGTGATTCTTATATTTGACATATGAAAAGATTTTTTATTAATATAGCTAGTTTTTATTTGATTGTTTAAACTATTTTTATTTGAGGATAAAGATAAAGGGGGAGTTTTTAATTTTCCTTCTGAAAGAGTATGATTATTTTTTTGAATAGACATTTAATTAATAAATATTTTTTCACTTAAATAATTAATAAATTAATTAAATATAAATAATTTTAACTTATTTTATTAAATATATTTTTTATATATGAAAATTTTATTATTATTCATTAATTATTTTATATTTATTTTTTCTTATATTACAATTGATTTTAAAACAGATTTTCCTAAAGAAAAAATAACAATAGAAAATTATTATAATTTATTAAAAAAAAATAAAATATATTTTAATATTAAAATAGGAACTCCTTTTCAAAATCTACCAATTTATATAAAATTATCTCAATATCCTTTTTATATATCAAGCAATTTAATTAACTCAAATAAAATAAAAACTTTTAATATAAATAATTCTAAATCATTTAATTTTAATAATTATTCAAAACATAGTTATATTGGTCAAGAATATATAAATAATTTATATGGAAATGATGTAATTAATATAAATAATGAGATATATTATAATTTTGATTTTATATTAGTTACTGAAATGGATAATAATTTAACTGAATCAGGGGTTCTTGGATTAAAATTAGGTAAAACATTTATAGATACAATTGATAGAACTAATTTTATATATCAATTGAAACAAAAAGGTATAATAAATAATTATTATTTTAGTATTATATACAAAAATGAAAATGAGGGTAAATTATATATAGGAGCTCCCTTATATGATATATTAAAAAATAAATATGATATATATAATTATATACAAGTTAATTCTATATATGATTCTAAATTTGGAATATTAGATTTATTTTCTTTTGAAATTGATTGTGTTTATATTGATAATTATTTAATTAATAATTCTAATGAAAAAATTGTATCCGTTTTTGATATTGAATCTTATTTTTATTTAGCTGGTAATTCATTTAGAGAATTTTATGAAGAAAGATTTTTTAATAAATTAATTGATAATAAAAAATGTATTAAAAATTCTCCAAATCAAACTGGATTAACTTTTTTTATTTGTGATTTTGATATTAATTTAAATAATTTTCCAAGTATTAATTTATATATTAAAACTATGAATTATAATTTTACATTAGATAAAAATGATTTATTTTACAAAAATGGAAATAAATTATTTTTCATTCTTGGATTTTTAAATTATTATGAAAAAATTTTATTAGGAAAATATTTTTTTAAAAAATATCCAACAACTTTTAATCAAGATAGTAAAAAAATTGGTTTTTATATAAATAATAATTTAAAAGATAATAAAAAAAGAAAAGAATATTTTTTTATAAATTTTATTTTATTAATATTAATTCTTATTATTTTAATATTTATTTTTTTTTACTTATTTAGACTCATTAATAAAAGAAAAAAAAAAGCTTTTGAATTATTTGATGATTATGAATATAATACTTCATATAAATTAAATTTAAAATAATCTTTATTTAATTATTCTTATTATTAAAATATGATATTTATTTATAAAGTAAATTATTATTAATATTTTTTAAAATTATTATGACTGAAAAAAATAATGAAATTGAAGATGAAGAAAAAATAGAAAACAAATTAGAAAATAAAATAGAAAATAATATTGAAAATAAAATAGAAGATGAAATAAGTGAAAATAATAAAGAAATTAAAGAAAATAATAATAATATAGAAGAAAACAATAATAAAAACGATGATAAAACTAATGAATTAAAAAATAATGAAAAAAATATTGATTTTATTAAAGAATTAAATTATATTAAAAATTCAAGTAAAACGAATTATTCTTGGGATGAATTAAAAAATTATTTTATTGAAAGTTATAAATCAATAATTAATGAATTTGTAAATAATAACAATGAAAATAAAAAAAATGAAGAGGAAAAAACAAATTCAAATATTGATGAAGAAATAATTTATTATTTAACTAATATGTCAAAAATGCCATTTACATTACAAAGAATGGCTGAACTAATTTTAGAACCAAAAAAATATTATGAAACTCCATTTAAATTCAATTATGCTTTTAAAAAATTAGTAAATATTAAATTAGATTAAAATAAATATTATTTATTTTTAAATATAATATTTATTATTAATTTTTTTAAATTCATTATTAAATTGAATTATTAATTAATTTTTATAAATTATATTTTAAATAAAATAAATCAATTAAAATTTTTTAATATATTTAAAATATAAATAAAGATTAAAAATAATAAATATTATAAAAAATATTAATTAAATTTATTAAATATAAATAAAATAAATATTTTAAAAAAAATTATTTTTTGTAGTTTTTAATGATAAATATTAAAATGATAATAAGTTTATTATACAAATATATTTAGAATATATTTAGAATTTTTTTAATGTTTTATATTTTTTATTTTAAAATAATTAAATTAAGTATAATTTTAAAAGTTATTAAAAAATGACATAATTTATATATAATAATATCTTTTCACTAAATCCATCTAATATATACATTCATATATATATATTTATGAAATTAAATTTGTATAAATTTAAAATTTTTATGATATTTATAAATACTTACAATAAAAATCATTATAAAATTAATAATCCCAATTTTTTTCAAATTTACAAATATATTATACTCTATAAAGTCTGAAATTTATATAAAAAAATTATTTTTATTTTTTTTTAATTTATAAATTTTCTTCATTTAAATCAAATGAAGAAACATCACTTATATCATAATCCTTATTTTCATCATATAATTTAAAATTTTTATTTGTGTGTTTAGGCACATTTTGAGAAGATTTTTTTTTAGAAAGCATAATTTTTAAATTTTCAATACATTCATTTAAATTATTAATTAAAATATGATTGGATTTTAATTTTTCAAGTGAGTCACTTGATTTTTTTTTATAATTAATTATTTGTGATTTAGGTGGTGGGGTTATAGGACTTGTTTTTAAACTATATATACTGTTTTGATGATTATATGTGGATGTACTACATCTGTATGATTCAATTATTGTTGTATATTCTTCTTCGTTATTTTCTTCAAATTCTGTGTCTAATAATATATTAGCTGTATTTTTATCCATTTTTTAATTAAATTAATTATAATTGATAGTAAATATTAATAATTTCTTAGAAAAAATATAAATATTAATTTATTTTTATAATAATTAAATAAATAATAAATAAATAATTATTATTATATTATATAAAATTTATTTATATACATTTATATTTTTTAATATAATTTTATGCTGCTTCAATTTTAATAATTTCAGGATACATGTCAATACAACCTAATTGATTAATATTAGGGTTTCTATTATCAAAAAATCCAACATCAATGTTTGGAGAAGGTTGTTTTTGATGTTCTTCAATTTTTTTTGGTTTAGGAGAATTTTTTAATTTTTCTTTTAATATTTTTTTTCTTTGTTCTTCTTCTTCTTTTCTTTTTTTTTCTATTTCTTCTTCTTCATCTGTGTTATATGAAATTAAATCTGTGCTTTTTCTTTTATAAAAAGGGAAATTTTCTTTTAGTTCTTCATCAATGTCCATTTTATCTTTTAATTCATCTTTTATTTCTTTTTCTTCTTTGTTTTCTTCTGTTTTATTTGTATTAATTTCTTCTGTTTTATTTGTATTAATTTCTTCTGTTTTTGTATTAATTTCTTCTTCTTTTTTATTTTCTTCATCATCAATGTTCATTTTATTTTTTATTGATTCTGTTTGAAGTGGTTGATAATTTGCTCTTGCTGTTTTGCTATAATTATTATTTTCCTCATCTAAATTTTCTTTACTTTTTTCTTTTGAATAATCGTTATCGAAAAAATTATTATTATTGTCAAAAAAGTTTCCTCCAAAAGTTCTATTTAATAAATTAAAAAAATCATCTTTATTTTTTTTTTCTTGTCTTTGTTTATGTCTTAATCTTTCTCTTTCTAATTCTTTTTCTCTTTCAATTCTTTCTCTTTCTTTTTGTTTTTCTCTTTCTATTCTTTCTTTTTCTTTTTGTCTTTCAATTTCTTTTTGTCTTTCTTTTTCAATTCTTTCTCTTTCTTCTTGAAAAGGATTCAAAAAATTGGAATTATTATTAAATTTCTCTTCTTCATTATTATAATTATCCCCAAAAAATTCTTTTTCTTTATCTTCTTCAATTTTAAGTATCTTTTTATTATATTTATACGCATCATGCTCATTTGGTTTTTCAGATTTTGGTTCACCAAAGGCCAAACTTCGTAAATTTTGACGATAATATTCTAAAGCCTCAGTTTTATACATAATATTTATTTTCATATGTTGTAGTTTAGGATATTCATATTCAATAAATTCATCTAATTTTCTATTTCCTCCATAATATAATAACATAAGTTCTTCATTTGTTAGTTCTTCTATGTTGCAGTGCTTAATAATTGAAATAAATTTCGGAAAATTACTATGATTTAATGCACAGTTATTACATAAAATTATTCCGTTGTTTATTGAAAAATTTTGAGGTCTGTATAAATTTCTATGGCAATCAAAACATACATAATTTAATTCATCGGATAATATTTCTTTTAATAATATAGAACGTATACGATCTGAAGATCGTTGATATGAACTTTGTGGACGTGGAATAAAAAAAGGATTAAAAAACATTTAATATTAAATTATAGTAATGTATTTATATTTTATTTAAAAAAATATAGAATATTCTAAATAAAAAATTCTAAAAAAGAAAAATCTATTAATTTATAATTAAATAATAAAATAAATTATAATTAATAAATAATAATTAAATTAATAATAATAAATTATATTATTAATTATTATTTAATGTCTAAAAAAGTTGATTATGATAATCTTAAAAATGAATTATTTAATTTAATAAATTCAGTTAGAGAAAATCCTTCATCATTCATTCCAGTTTTAGAAACTCAACAAGAATATGTTAATGAAGAAAATATTATTTATAGACCAGGACAAGTTCCAATTCATTTAAATGAATCAAAAGAAAATTTATTTTCTGATGCAATAAATTTTTTATCTAATTTAAATGAATTACCTCCTTTAGAATATAATAAAAATCTTGAAAACGCAGCCGATGATTTAATTAAAGATTTAGGTCCAAGAGGATTAATAGGTCATCAAGATAGTAAAGGTTATTTTTGTTCAGACAGAGTAGAAAATTATTGTGAATGGGAAGAGAGTTTAAATGAGTTACTTAATTTGGCAGGAGAAAATGCAGAAGATATATTAACTGATTTAATTATAAATGATGGAATAAAAGATAGACCTAATAGAATGTCATTATTTGGAGATAAATGTAGATATATTGGTATATCATGTGGACCTCATAATGATTATGATAATATGAGTGTATTAATTTTAGCTGGAAAATTGAGAGATAAAGGAAGTTTATATTTCAATGAAAATACTGTTAAGTATAATCAAGGAAATGAAGGAAATGATGAAAAGAAAAAAAATATAAAAAATGATTATCAAATTAATGATCCTGATGCTCCTGATAATACAATTGGATTAAGAATAGTAAAAAGTCAAAAAATTTTAAATGGAAAAAAAATTATGGTAACTAAAAAATTTTATACTTTAAATGATGGAACTGAACATGTTGTTGAACTTGAAGAATTTTAAATCACTTTATTTATATTTATAATATAATAAATAATATATTATTTCAATATTATTTAAAATAAATGTTTTTATTTATATAAAATTTTATAATTAAATAAAATTCAATAATTCATCGATATTTACAATTTCAAATTAAAATAAAAAATAATCATTTTTAGATTATAATAATTTGAAATATATATTAAATTATATATATTCAAGAAATAATATAATTTTATTAGAATAATATAATACAAAATATAAAAAACTGTTCATAAATAAAATTTTATAAACACCCACAAAAAAACCAATGTCTTTTTTTCTTATTTCGTTTTAATTTATTTTCATTTAAATCAGTATTTAAAGCATAATAAATATTATCATTTTGTCCATAAGAATTAGTAGGAAATTCACTATTTATTTCATCTTTTATTTCACATTTAATAAGTTCATCATAAATAGTATCAAAATTATTATTACTTATAGTTAAAGTAATTATTATATCATTTAATTTATTTTCATTTTTATCTTCAAAGAATTTTTTCATTTTACTAAAAACTATAAAAATAACACTCAAATTATTTTTACAATCTTTATAAATACAATTTTTAGTTAAATTAATTATTACTTTTTCAAGAAAATATTCAAAATTTTTCTTTTTTAACCAACATCTTTTGATAGTTTCATAAACAATAATACATAATTCTCTATTATTAACAGTAGAAGTAATTCCTTCATTAACTAAAAGAATAAAATCAAAATTTTCATCATTTTTCATTTTAAATATTTCAGGAACTGAACTTATAATATTAATTTTGTTTCCACTTCGAGAATATTTTATATCAATATCACCTAAAGAGCGAGATACAGCTAACCCACCCGGAAAAATTCTTTTTTTATTTTGAATTATTTGATTTTGTTTATCTGAAGAAAAATTTTCTTCTATATTTTTAATTTCTCCTCCATTTCTTTTAATACGTTGAATTTCATTTAAATTATCTGGGCTATGAACGTAATTTAAACTAAAAATTTTTTCGGTTTTATTTTTACTCAAAATCGCTTTTGAATCACCTAAATTAATAATGTATATGTCATCATTTATTGTCATTAAAATTAAAGCACATGAGCCACCTGTTAATAATTTTGAATTTTTATTTTTTTGATAATTTAAATATTCATTTAAAAAATCTGATTCAATTTTTTTAAAACTTTCATAAATTGATAAAACAGGATTTGAAATGAAATTTTTGTTATTAATAATTTCTTTATTTAAATGATCTTTTAAATACTTTGCTGCATTTTCTCCACAATGACCTGAAAAAATTGAAAAAAAATTTATGTGTTTATTATATTTTTCGAAATTAATATTAATTCCAATTTTATTTTCATTGAATGGCTTTTTATTTTTATATGAATAAGCTGAAAATCCTTCGATTAAATCACATTTTTCGTTTAATAAAGTTATTGGAATTTTTTTTAAATTAGTTTCAAATTTGCTTATGTATTTATTTTTTGTTTTTGTTGGAATTTTTTTTAGTTTTTCTTTGGAAATAAAATTATTATTTACATCACCATTATTATTATTTAAAAATATTCCACTAATATTTTGTTTATTTACTTCTTCCTCTTTATTAATATCATTATTATTTAAAATACTATTTATTGGATTTAAATCTTCTACACAAAAATTACTTTGTTTGAATGTATTATTTTCCAATGGATTCAAAGAAAATGTATTATTATTATTTACAATATTTATATTTGGATTAACAATTGAAATTGAAATATTATTTTTACTAGAACTATCTTTTGGTTCATTTTTAATATCTTTTAAAGAAAAATTTAAATTTTCTTTTAATGATTTTGTAAAATTAAAACTACTTAAAGAATTACACTTAGCAATAAAATCTTCATTTTCAAAATATTTTAATTTATCTGTAAAGTCATTACTAGACACTTTCTCTGAAACAATATGAATATTTGAATTGAAAATGTAATTATTTTTTAATGAATACCTTTGTTTGTGAGTTGTTTTAAATTTTTTTTTCTTTACATAACTGGTTTTATTTGTAATTAGTGAATAATTAGGTTTTTTATATAAAACATTTTTATAGGATATTGAACTCATGTTTATAATTTATTAATTATTAAATAAAATGAATTTTTTAAATAATAATTATTTTATAATTATTGTTTTATTTTTTATATAAAAATTTATCTAATAATATCAAATATATATACTTTTTAATATTTAATAATGAAAAAATAAATGAATTTTTTATTTTGAGATTTTTTATAAAAAAGCTCATTTTGTTTGGGAATATAGAAAAATATTAAAATGATAATAATAATAAAAAAAGTCTTCAATAAATTAAAAATTAAATAAAATATCTATAAAATATCTTTTATAAATAATAATATAAACATTTATTAAAAATATATATAATAAAAATTTGAAATATCATTTAATAAATAAAAATATATATTAAATTAAAATTTATAATTTTTCAAAAATTTTATAAATATATTTATTATTTTTATATTTTTTATTATAAATATTATTTAATTGGATAGATTTTAAATTTTTAAATATAGAAAATAAACAAAAATAAATAATTATTAATATATTTAAATTTTATATTAAATTTATAATATTATTATTTTTTATTAATTTTTTAAATTAAAAAATAATTATTTTAATTTTTAAAAATATTTAATTTATTATAAATTTAATTTTATTATAAATTATTTTAAATAAAATGGATTCATTACTTGAGAAATACAAAAAGGAACTTAGAAACAAAATAGAACTTAAAATGATACCAAACAAAACAGAAGAACAAATATTAAATCAATTTTTTAGATATTATGATTTAGAAGGAAATGGCTATTGCACATTACAACAATTTATTCAAACTCATGAAAGATTAGGAGTAGTTTTACCTAAATTAAATGACATTGAAAAAATATTTGAAATGTTTGCAAAGGATAATAAAATAAATTATAAAAAATATTCAAAAGAAATTTTTTCAGAAAATGAAAATAATTATAATTATAGCAATAAAAATTTAAACAATGATTTTTCTGAAATTTTAGATTATAGATTAAAAGAAACTAATCAAGATGATATTTTATATAAATTTATTAAAAATTTAAAAATTGTTGATTTTAATAAAACAAAAAGATTGAGTATTGATGATTTTATTAAAGTTATTAATGAATTGAAATTAAATGTAAATTCGACAGAAATTCAAAGTTTATTTAATAATTATGATTTTTTTTCAAACGGTTTAGTTTTTTATATGAATATTATAAACGAAATTTTAAATAAAAAATGGAATGAAAATAGAGAAAATTTATCAATAAATTTATTTAATAAATTAAATAATAATAATAATGGAAAAGAATTAAATTTAAATGACATTAAAAATTCTTTGTCTGATCCTTATTTATTAAAAAAAATAGATGAATTCATTAATATTAACGAAGATTATAATAATAAAATATTTACAATAGAAAATTTTAAGAATTTAATAAAATACATTTCTTATAATATTGATTCAGACAATGAATTAAAAGAAATTTTATTTGAAATGGGTGAAAAAAAAATAATTAATGATGACAATAATAATAATAATAATAACAATTTAAATAATAAATTTAATGATTTGAATTTACCCGAAAATAAAATGCGAATGTATCTTCAAAAATATGGCCGAAAAACTTTATTTAATTTCATTAAACATTTTAAATATTATGATAATGAAACAGGTTACATAACAAAATATGACTTATTAAAAGTTTTAAAAGATTTTAATATTCCTTTATCAATAAATGACATAGAAAATTTATTTAATACTTATTCAGAAGATCAAAAAAAAACTTTGATTAATTACATTAAATTTTTTAATTATTTAACTCAAACAAATAATATTAGAGTTGATATGATGAATAATGCTTTAGATAAAATTATTATGGATGCTAATAATTTGAGAAGACCTCTTGATTTGACTTTTTTAAAGGAAATTTATAATAGTAAAAATAATTATTTTATTCAGGATGAAACTCAAAATAGAATTGATTTTGATGAATGTTTAGAATTGTTTCATTTTATTTATAAAGGTTATAAAGTAAATCGATTTAGTGAAGAAGAATTTCTTGAATTTTATCATTTTATTAGTTATTTAATTGATAATGATGATGATTTTGTGAATTTACTTGAAAATGAATGGAATTTAAAAGATTTCAATCCAAATTATAATAATAATAATAATGCTGATGTTTATAATACTCAAAAAATGAATTCAAATCAACAAAATAATTTTAATAATAATAATTTACAAGAAAATAATAATTTTAATAATAATAATAATTATGATTTAAATAATAATTTAAACAATAATAATTTAAACAATAATTTTAATAATAATGATTATCAAAATAAATTTAATAATCCCGCAGAAAATGAATTTTACGAAAAGAATATTCAATCAAATCCAAAAACTAATTATTTACGACAACAACCACAACAACAAAATGAAAATATTAAAAATCCTTTAGAAAATTTAGAAAGAAAATTAAAAAATCGAGGCATTAGAGGTTTACTTTATTTACATAGACAATTTGTTTTATCTTGTCCTGATATTATGCATATCACTTTACAAAAATTTATTTCCGTTTTAGAAGGTCAACATATTTTATTTAATGATTTAGAATATCAAAATTTATTTAATTTATTTATGAATGAAGAAGGTTATTTAAATTTCAATGCGTTTATTAGAAGTTTTAAAAAAGAATTAAATGATAAGAAATTGAATTGCGTTGAAGAAATTTATAAATCACTTGATAAAAATGATGATGAGCAAATTCCTTTGAATTATTTAAAAAAAATTTATAATCCTAAAAATCATCCTAATGTTTTGAATGGGAAAATGAATGAAGATGAAAAAGCGATTGAATTTATTGATTGTTTTGAGATTAATTTTGATTTGTTAAATCAAGATGGAAGCAACCAAAACGAAATTATAAATTTTGAAATTTTTGCTAATTTTTATGAATATGTTGCGTTTGTTTATGAAAAAGATGAAGAATTTGAAAATATTTTAAATAAAACTTGGAATTAAATTTATTTAATAAAAAAATATTTTTTTTATTTAATTATTTAAATTTTAATTTAAAAAAATAATTTTTATTTATTTATTTTTAATTAAATAAAATATGAATTTTGAATTTATTTTTAAATCATTTTTGTTTGTGATTATTTTTATTTTATTTGTTTTTAATTTATATTTTTATAGAAAATTTATTGATATTTCAGAAACTAAATGTTTTTTTAATTTTTTTTTTCCTTTTATAATGAGTATTAATTGTTTGAATATTTTTTTATTACCACTTGAAATTTTTTTTAGAGATAATTTAAATAAAATTCATTTAAATTTTGATTATAATAATATTTTTCATTTATTAATTATTTTTGTATTTTTTTTGATTCCTTTTTTAATATTTTACGAAATTGAAAATAAAGAAAATAATTTTTATTCAAATTTTGATATTAATAAAAATTTAAACAATGAAAATAATTTATCAGAAAATTTAAAAAAAAGTTTTATTTATACTTTTACATATAATTTAATAATATTCACTCTAATAAATATGATAAATTATTTTATATATAAAAATAATAATAATAATAATAATTTTTTTGAATATTTTAAATCAAAAAAAAATTTTTATTTTCATTTTGGTTGTTTTATTTTAATTGGTTATTATTTTTTAATTAAAATTTGTGCTTTTGGTTTAGGAAAATTTCCAATAAATTTAATAAAAAATAAAAAAACTTTTGAATTACAAAAAGAAATTTTTATTTATAAAAGAGCGAATATTAGAGATAAAATTAATAATTTAAATAAAAAAAGAAATTTATTAAATGATGAACAAAATGAAATTGAAAAATTAAAAAAAAATGAAAATTTTTTAAGTTCAGAAATTGAAAAATTAGAAAAAATTATTATTAATAATAATAATAATTTTTGTTTGAATTTCTGTTCAAAAATTTTTTTTCCTTTTAAAAAAATTTTAGGAATTTTATTTTTATTTTTAAGTTTATTTTATGTTTATTTTATTATTTTTACAAGTATTAAAAAATTAATTTTAAGTGAATGTAAATTTCAATGTGGATTTTTAATAATAAAAAATTATGAAAAAAATTCAATTGAAAAATTTGTTGAAGAAAAAAAAATATTATTTAAAATAATTTATATTTTTACATTTATTTATTTTTTAATTTGTTGTTTTTATTCTTTTATAAAAATTGGTTTTAATATTTTTTGTTACAATATTTTTAAATTAAAAAAAAATAATTCAAGTTTAATTTCATTATTATTTTTTATTTATATTTTTACTTTTTTAGTTTTTGGAATAGTTTTAGAAATTTTTTATATTTTTAATAATTTTTCAACTTTTGGTTTGTGTGAAAATAATAATAATAAATGTGAAGAAACTTTTATTAGTAAATTAATAAATAATGTAAATGAAAATTTTCCTTTTTTTTTTTCGATTGTTTATTTTTTGAATTTTTATTTTGGAATTAAAATTTTTTTTGTTTTATTTTATAATTTATTTTTCGTTGTTGAAAATGAATACGATGAATTTAAAGAAAATGAAAATTTAAATACAAAAAATAATAATTATGATGATTTTAATGATGATGAAAAAATTATTTTAACATTAAATGAATAAATATTTATTTAAAATTAAATTATAAATTAATTTTTTCATATTATTAAAATATAAATAAAAAAAATTATTTTTAAAAATTAAAAATTTATTATTTTAATTTTAATTATAAATTTACTTTATCACTATCATTCGTTAAATAATTAATTTTATTAGTTTCGTTTATATTAGAATAAATAGATTTATATTTATAATTTTTTGGATTTTTTCTTGAATTTTGAATATGAGTTAAAATATGAATAGTTTCATTAATTAATTCGTTAAAAACAAAATTACTTAAATTTAATTTTAATTTTGTTTCAACAATTTGTAAATCAGAATAATTTTGATATGTTTCATCTTTTATTCCTAATTCAATGCCATTTTTTTCTTTTTCTTTTATTTGATCAATGTCATAATGTTCATTGTTTTCTTTAATTAAACCGATTTTAAATTGAATTAAATTATATAATTTATTAGTTATTAATTTTTTTAAATTATATTCTGAAATTTTATCATTGAAATAATTATTTAATTCACTGTTTTTTTCCCATTTTAAAGGTTGATATTTTTTTTGTTTGTAAATTCGTTCATTTTCTAAAATTTCGTTTGTTGAATCAATAATTGCTTCATTTAAAATTTCATCGTTTTTTAATGTTTCATTAAGTTCGATATTTGAATTATTATTATTATTATTATTATTTAAAATTTCTTTTTTTCTTAAAATTAAATTTGTCTTTTTAAAATCATTTAAAATTTCTTGTTTATTTATGAAATTATTTTCATATTTTTTCATTATGTTTTTATTTTCGATGTAATTATCATTATTAATAATATATTTTTTATTTTCTTCTTCATTATCGAAATTTTTTATTAAATTTAAATCATAAATTAATTTTTTTTCGTTTATTTTAAAAGATGTATTAATATTATTAATAATTTCATAGTAATGTTTTGAAATATATTTTCTTATTGTATGTAATAAATAAGGAAAAATTTTTTCATAATAATAATTTAAGTGTTTTTCTTCATTTATTTGTTCGATTGATTTATTAAAAACTGATTTTTCATTTGAAAATTCATTGTCTAAATTATTTGAATACAATGAAATATTTGATAAAATTGAAACATTTGGGTCATTTTTTATTTTTGGTTTATTTATTTTTTTTGGTAAAAGTTTTGATTTTGATTTAATTTCTGAATTTATTAAATCTTCTAATAATTTATTTGTTAATTCTTCAACTAAAGAATTTTTATTTTTAATGTTATTAATATTAATTTCTTTTTTTTCTTCTTTTTTTTCTTCTTTTTCTTCTTTTTTTTCTTCTTTTTTTTCTTCTTTTTCTTCTTTTTTTTCTTCTGTTTTTTTTTGTTCAATTTCTCCGTATCTATTATTTTTTCTAGAAGAACTTTCTTGTTGTAATTTTAAACTTCCAGACAAATCAAATTTTGGTTTTGAAGTACTTTGTTTATTTTCATCTTCTTTAATTTCTTCTTTAATATTTTCATTAATTTCTTCTTTAATTTCATTTTCTTTTTCATTTATTTCATTATTATTTTCTTTATTTATTTTTTCTTTTTGATTTAAAGAATTTTTTCTTGAAATTTGTTCAGATTCTAAAGAATTTTTTCTCGAAGTTGTGTTTGAACTTATAATATATTCCCATTCTATATTTGAATCATCTCTATTTGCTGTTACATCTAAATCTGTAATGTCACTTTGTTTTAAATCTACATTATTTTCTTCTTCGTAATTTACGTTATTAAATTTGTTTTTTTTGTTGTTTTCTTCTTCTTCTTTTTTTTTTTGGTATAAATAATTATTTTTTAGTTTAAAATAAGCTGGAATTGGAAAATTAAATTTTAATATGTTTATTAAATTTATTAAATTTTTGTTTTTTTTGGCTAAAAATTCGGTTTTATTTTGAATAAAATTGTTGAATTTTTTTAAAAATTCGTATTTGAAGATTTTTATTAATATTTTTTCTAAAATGTCTAATTTTTTTAATGAAAAATAATATTTTTTAAAATGTTTTAATGATTTTTTTAAATAAGGTTTTTTTATTTTTTTTAAACAATCATTGAATATTAAAAATTTATTATTTTTTAATAATTTTTTAAATGGAAAATTTTTTAAAATTTTTATTAATTTTAAAAAACTTTTTGAAAATTTTGATTTAGATAAACAAAAATTTTTAATATTTTTAAATGAATATTTTTTATTTACATTTAAAATAGTTGAAAATAAATTTTTTAAATTTTCATTATAAAAATTCAATTTATCTTTTGATAATTTTTTTGGTTTAATATTTTCTTTTTTTTTAATATTATTTTTATTTTTATTTAATGTTGATTGTTTTTTATTAATTTTTTGATTTTTTATTAAAGAATTTTTATCATTTTCTTTTTTATTATTTTTATTAATTTCATTATTATTAATTTTTGATTTTATTTGTTCATTAATAATATTTTTATTATCATTTTTAATATTTTTATTATCATCTTCAATAGATTGAATGCTACTTGGAACTTTAATAGTCAAATTTTTATCATTTTTTTCTTTTTTTTTATCAATTTTTTCTTTATTTTCGAGATTTTTTTCATCTTCATTTAAATTTAAATCTTCATATAATTTATTAGATTTTTTAATTATTTTATTAATATTTTCATACATTTCTTTAGATAAATTATCTTCATTATCAGAAGAAGATTTATCTAAAATTTCTTTATTATTTTCTAATTTATTATTAATTTCATATTCAATTTTTTGATATTTTTCTTTTGTTTTTGGTGTCATTTCAAGCAATCGATTTGATTTTAGGTCATTTTCTTTATAATTTAGAAATTTAGAAAAATCTTCGGGATTAATGTAATTTTTATTTTCGATTAAATTTAAAATATTTTTATTTTCATTTTTTTCTTCTTCGATTTTATTAAAATCTATTTTAATTTGAGAATCTTTATTTAAATTATAATAATCTTTTGAAATTATTTTTTGACTTTCGAGAATGTTTTCATAAAATTCTTTTGAATCGATGCTTGAATCGTTTAATGAATAATCTGAAAAAGATTGATTAATATTTTTCTTTTTTTTTCCGATGAAAAATTCGTTTTTTATTCTGTTTGTTAAAAAATGTTTTTTATTATTATTATTATTATGAAAAATTTTTGGAAAATTATTTTTTGAAATTATGTATTTTTCTAAATCAAATAAATTTTTGAATTTATTTAAATTTTTAATTTCGTTTTTTTGATAAATTTTTATTGCTTTTTCTTTTTCGTTTTTATTTTGATTTTTTAGGAAAGAATCAAATTTTTTTGGTGAAAAACTTTTATTATTTTTTTCTTTAATAATATTAATATTTTTTTTTTCTGAAATTTTTATTTTTTTGTTTAAAATTTTATTTAAATTTTCAATAAAACTTTGATTATTTGAATCAAAATTTTCTTTTATTTTATTTAAATATTCCATTGTATTTATTTTTTCTTTTAATTGAATTTTTTTCTTTTTTTGATTTGTTTCGTTATTATTAATTTTTGATTTTAATTTAATTTTTAAATTTTCTTTATTATTATTATTATTTTCAGTTAAATTTTTATTTTCATTATTATTATTATTATTATTAAATTCATTTTCATAATCTTCAATTTCTTTATTATTTTCTTTTTTTTCATCTTCTATTAATAAATTTTCGATATTAATATTATTTTCTTCTAAAAATCTCATTTTTTCTTTCATTTCTTTTTCTTGTTTTTCTTTTAATTTTTTGTATTTTTTTTCGAGTTCAAAAACACCATTTTTAATTAAATTTTTATAATTTTTATTATTATTATTATTTTCTTCATCTATAATTTTTTTATTTTCTTTTTCAAATTCATTTTGTGATTTATTTTTATATTCAGGAACTAAATAAT
>JAEEGK010008367.1_pt1 | contig 24434 bp, 18 predicted proteins | sample 8958771 | NCBI WGS metagenome assembly JAEEGK01 (sample SAMN16246547, study PRJNA631951) | gut metagenome | biome: gut microbiome; feature: rumen; material: SC-attached | host: Bos | place: Iran: Karaj | collected 2018-10
ACAATATTCTTATCCCAATAGAAACTGAGTACGATTACGATACCGGTACAGTATATGCAACCAATTCCATGATCGGCACATATTGCTTGGTAGATACTGAGCAGATGTATGACCTTCTTGGGGTTGAAGAAACCACAGAAAGCAGCACAAGTTTTGCTTCAGATTATCCTGTCTATAACATGTTGAGTTCAACAGATACTACAGATATAAACTACTCTACAAGCTCTGTTTATGAGTTTAACGGACATGAATATGTACTTATAGTTGCAGACACTCCCTTATCTTACTTAGATGCAGTTGAGGTTTGTGCCAAAGAAGGAGGATATCCTGCAGTAATAACATCGGATGAAGAAAACGGTTTTCTATATGACTTAAGAGGCGGATTGTTTGCTTCATGCTGGCTAGGCGGCCTCGTAATAAGAGAAGGCAATAATAGACCGACAGTTCAGTGGATAACAGGCGAAGACTGTGTCTATGACTGTTGGGCAGTTCTTTATTCTGGCGGAGTAGAAGGAACTCTGATACAAGGATTGATCTACCAGATGAACGGCTGGGCGTGGGTCGATCTCGAAACAGCAACTGAACGCAGAGTAATATGTGAACGTCCAAAAGGTTCTAATCCGGATGAAGAAGGCATTACTATATCAGCTCTTACGTTCGGTGAAGAGGATATTGAGCTTAACTGTTATTCTGATTCTGATATTGATGGTGATGGACTGTTAGATTATCAGGAACTGTCTAGTCTTGATTTGGGATCATTCGATGAAACAACCGGAGCATATACCCATGCCACAGTTGGAGATTATTGTGACATAGCAGAAACAAAAGGAGTATGTGTTAGCAAAGGTGTAAGAAATGATATAAAGAACTTAAGGCTTTCGTCTTATAGATCTGATGTGCATTTGGCAGATAAAGATAGTGATGCCTTTACCGATAATGAAGATGCTGTTCCTTTTAAAGGAAATGAAGATCTGATTGAGATTCTTTGTCTCGGAACGGATCAAAAATGTATAGATGATGCTAATGCATTAAAGACAAATTATACTGTTAATTATGGTAAAAACTGTGAAATACTCTATTTTGACGGATACGAATCTTTTATAGCAAAGTGGAGCAGTATTGGTAATCCTGAAAAGATGGTAGCTCTACCACATTCGCCGTTTTCATATGAATTCTTTTTAAATGATTACATGGATTTGTACTATTACAGTATTACTGATGTTGTTCTACTTAGCCATGGTAATACTAATGCTGGTATACCTGGTTTTTCAATGAACCTTTCTAGTGATGAATATTTATGTCCTGAACATTCATCTGAAGTTGAGGCGTCTCTCAGGAACGATTACAGTAATTACTTTTTTATTGAGGACATTTCGGTATGTCGAAATTTCGAATCACTTGACATGATGGTCTGTGACGCTGCTACAAAGTTGTATCCAGAAATAATCAAGAAGAATCTTGCTGAGACCTTTATCAGTCATTTTTCCTCAATTCAAAACGTATATGCATTCGATTGTGCATGTGATCTTTCTTATCAGTATGATTCGGGCAAAGTGGCATGGGTTGCTGAACTTCACCACTCGTTTGATTATAACCCTTTAGATACTTTCAAGCACAAATCAATATCCGATACTACCAATCGAAATGACTTTATATTAGCTGTGGAAGAAAACTTCCCTGATCAATATGCTGGGTTTAATGGGCAAGTATTGTATTTCAGAATAATGCCTGAAGGAAAGTATTATGAAGACGATGATTTGTACGACGGTAATATAGACATATCTTATTATTGGGAATATAAAGATTATTTTGACCCTAATGTTGTAATTCCAGTGATAACAGGTGCAGAAGATAAGAGATTCAAAAATATTGGTTATCCAGAAATCTTCGCTCAAGTTAATTACTATTTTGATCCGGTATTAGAAAACAATACTTGATTCTCAGCGAGGTAATGCTTTATATGCAGAGTGAACAGAAAGAAAAAACAAATAATATCTTAAGAATTATCATAGCAATTCTATTGCTGCTGCTTTGTGCTTTTGGAATTTACTATATATTATCGAGATTATACTATGATTATACACATGATTGGTCGGTATCTTTTATCAATGCCGCTCATTCAGTTTATGAACGCGGTGAAGACCCCAACCGATTACCCGAGCATAGTTTTGACGGATTTCCAAAATTCTTTTACGTACTGACTTTGATTATTGGAATAACAATTTTCTTATTATTGAGAGTTTGCTTAAAACGGAAAACACTATATTCAGTTATATGCGCTCTAATAGTATTTGCATTTATGGTTACGGTAATAAGTGTTGCTGGTATGGAGTATTATAAGCAGGACTATCGAAAAAACGTCGGATATGCTTATCAATTACACTACAATCGATGGTGGCAAGAAGATCACCAGACGAATGTAGCTGAACCAGTGATTCAAAGTATATTGAAAGACAACTCTGAACTTTGATATATAATCATAATGTATATCAGCTTCTAAGGTGCAATGAGGAGGCTTGTAAAACATTACAAGATTACTGTAGTTAAGTTTTTTGAGCGTAGTATGACCGAACTGGTAACCACATTTGAAGAGATAATTATTTCTATATTCAGAAAGTAAAATGACAGGATTAATATCCTGTCATTCTTCTTTGGTTCCCCTGTTATTGAAATTGGTTTAAATGTGGTTTAAATTTTTTGTTATTTGCAACAGCATTGTCTCAGAACCCAATGAATTAAGGACTTTCAGGGTTTGTAAGATCATGCGGTTTGATCCCCATCATCTCCACCACACCTCAGAAGTAGGAGGGTTACCGGCAGCGGTAACCCGTTTTTATTGCTCTGAAACGCCTGAAAAACAAGGGCTTGAGGCTTTACCGACATGTTTTGCATCGATCACATTATAAAAGAGGTTGACATAGTAGTGGATATATACTAATATGAGGGTGTAGATAGTAACCGTAAGATACTAACTGTGCGCAAGCAAATTTGCGGAGGTTAATATGACGATCGTTAAGAGCCATGTTTGTGATATGTGCGGCGGTCCTCTCGATATCGATCTTGACCGTCAGCTTTATGTTTGTTCTTTTTGCGGTGTTACTCACGATTATGAGTATTTCCGCGAAGATGATGTTCGTGTGAAAGCAAGAACGGCGTTGTCCGCCGGAGAGTTCGGAGCGGCGAAAGATGCATTTGAGTTTATTCTCTCTAAGGATCCTCATGATTTTGAAGCTCTCTGCGGTCTTATACTGTGCCGCAACAAAAAGAAGACGATGAGTTCCATAATGACCGGCAACGGCGTGCACTTCTCTGAGAAGCTCGAAGAACTCGTCTTTGCAAAAGACAACTGTCTTCCGGAGCATAAAGATTATTTCGAGAAGATCAGCGAAGCGGCAAGACTGTTCGGCAAGTATAAAGAGAAGCAGGCCGAGGTGCATAGACTGGAAAGCAAGCGGTCTGAAGAGGCAAAGACATTAGGTGCCCTGAAGCATGATTACATAATCATCGACAATCGTTTTGTGAACGGTCTTGATGATCTTATGGAAGAAAAGACATCTCGGGGTACACCCGTTATCTTCGGTATCATAATTTTCCTTATGATCATTATAATTGCTGTCGCAGCTTACGGCGGATGGATGATCCTTGGAGCAGCTGCAGTGATCGCCGTTATCGCGGCAGTCGTTGCTATCGTGAAAAAACAGAACAAACTGAAAGGCATCCGCCTGGATATCGCTTCTTCGGAAAAGAGGATGGATGAACTGTCAGACGAGATAAGAAACAAAAAGAACGAGGCAGCAGAGATCCATGCTATGTATAGAGAGAAGAAGGAAGAGATCAGTGATGCTGATCCTTTGAAGAACGAAGTTGTAGCATGAGAGCATATACTCTTCTCGTTTAGGCTGCGGTAAAACGATGTTCAGAAAGAAGAATGACAGGATTAGTATCCTGTCATTTCTTGTTGTTTCAGATCAGAAACACTTTTTCTCGTGAGTCTGTTTGCAGTTTGCAAGGTTGGCGCATTTGTAGCAGACTTCGTTGGGACATGTGTCGGATGCGAAGAATCCGCGGATGTTCTCATACGTTGTATCTGCGATATTTGCCAGCGCTTCATTGGTCAGGAACGCCTGGTGCGAAGTGACGATGACGTTCGGCATCGATATGAGCCTCGCGAGAGTGTCGTCGTTTACGATATGTCCCGAATAGTCATGGAAGAAGATGTTGGATTCTTCTTCGTATACGTCGAGGCATGCTGCACCGATCTTACGCTGCTTGATGCCTTCGAGCAGTGCTTCGGAATCTATCAGGGCACCGCGCGATGTGTTGATGAGGACAACGCCCTTCTTCATTCTGGCGATGGTATCGCTGTTTACCATGTGCCTGTTCTCTTCGGTCAGCGGGCAGTGGAACGATATGATGTCACTTCTTTCCCAGAGCTCGTCCAGAGATACATAATCGATGCCTGAATCAGCGGCCGGGAACTTGTCATACGCGATTATGTTCATTCCGAATCCACGGCAGATATCGATGAAGATCCTTCCGATCTTGCCCGTGCCGATCACGCCCACGGTCTTACCGTGCAGATCGAATCCGGTCAGTCCATTCAGGCTGAAGTTGAAGTCCTTGGTGCGGATGTAGGCCTTATGGATCCTTCTTACCGAAGTCAGGAGGAGCGCCATCGCATGCTCTGCGACGGCATAGGGCGAGTATGCGGGAACGCGTACGATGTGTACCTTCCCGTATGCATATTCGACATCGACGTTGTTGTATCCCGCGCATCTTAATGCGACGAGCTTTACGCCGAGTTCAGACAGCTTGTCGATGACCTCTCTGTTGATATCATCGTTAACAAAGACGCATACTACGTCGTGTCCCTCGGCCAGCTTTACCGTGTCCGAAGTAAGCCTTGTCTCGAGGAAAGTAACCTCGAATTCTCCGTTGCTGTTTGCATCTATGAACGACTGTTTATCGTAATCTTTGGCATCAAAAAATGCGACCTTGATCTTATCCATGTTATTCTCCTTTCTGCGGTATCATCCGCAGCCTCCTATATTCTACACTCATGCCTTCAGTTATTGTTGTGGTCAGAGTGTACTGATTTGCTATAATTAATCAGTTCTGAATTTGTATGGGGAGGAATTGCAATGAGTTCATTCAAGGACAAGATATTAAGGACACCGAGGACATGGACGGATAATATTCTCTTAACGGGACTCCTGTCTGTCATTCTCTTCTATGTCGGAGTGTTGATCGCAACGCTGCTCGGTGTAGGATACCTGACACATCTTTTTACGCCCGACCCTGACACACAGGAATTCATGAGCATTTATGCAAGCTTCTTAGGTGCTTGGCCGGTATACATTCTGATATTCATTATCTTCAAGGGAAACCGCCCGATCCTCAAGGAATTCATTCCCGAGAAGAAGAGCAGGATATTCATCGGCCTGATCGCGGGCGCGCTTGGCGGATTTATTCTCAATTCGATCTCTGTCGGCGGAGCATACCTGATGGGCGACATCGATCTCTCTTTCTCGGGATTTGATCCCCTGCCGTTGCTCGGATTTGTCATATTCGTTTTCATCCAGTCAGGTGCAGAGGAGATCATGTGCAGATGCTATGTCTATCAGAAACTCAGAAGACGATATAAGAGCCCCTGGGTCGCCATAATCGGCAACTCGCTTTTGTTCATGGCAATGCATCTCGGAAACAACGGGCTCACGGCAGCTGCTCTGGCCGAGCTCTTCCTCTGGGGAGTATTCTTCGCACTCGTTGTATTCTACTTCGATAACCTCTGGGCTTCTTTTGCTCTGCATGCATCCTGGAACTTTACACAGAACATCATATACGGACTTCCCAACAGCGGTATCGTCTCGAGAAGCTCCATCTTCAAGCTTGAGGCTGCATCTGACGGCTTCTTCTATGACACGGGCTTCGGCGTTGAAGGCTGCTGGGGTTCAGTACTTGTCCTGCTCGCTGTTATAGTTGTCCTAGTTGTTGTATTCAGGAACAAGGAACGCAATGACCTGTGGGCAAACTGGGAGAGACCTTCAAGGAAGAAGGATAAGCCGGCTGCGGAGACAGTCTGATGGATAATAAGAAAGAGCTGGGCGGCACTTTCGATACTGCCGTCTCACTCTACGAGAAGATGCGTCCCGGTTATGTCGCTGACATATACAAGGCCATCTTCGATTATGTCGATATCGGCGAAAGCAGCAGAGTCGTCGAGGTTGGAAGCGGCAGCGGCCAGGCCACTTTACCTGTGCTTCAGACGGGCTGCTCTCTTACTGCAGTTGAATACGGTGAGAATTTCTCCGGGCTTCTGAGAGACAAGTTCAGAGATCATGAGAAGTTCCGTGTGGTCACAGGCAAGTTCGAAGACGTACCGCTCGAGAATGACACATATGACCTTGTGTTCTCTGCGACGGCATTCCACTGGGTGCCTGAAGATATCGGCTACCCCAAGGTGTATTCCATCCTGAAGGAAGGCGGTGCTTTCGCGCGGTTTGCCAACAGGCCGCAGATAAGCAAAGACGATCCGGAGCTCCTCAGGGAGATAGACGAGATCTACGACGGACACTACAACAAGTACTACGGAGTAAGGTCCGGCACCAGGAAGTGGTTTACGGAGGAGTCCGCGAGAGCCATTGCCGATATCCCGGCCAAATACGGTTTTACGGACATCAGATATCATCTCTTCCGCAGGGACAGAACGTTCACTGCCGGAGAATACGTGCAGCTGCTTGGGACGTACTCAGACCACATCGCGATAGAAGAGAGCGAGAGGAAGATCTTCTTTGCAAAGATAGAAGACGCGATAGAGCGCCACGGCGGCACGATCACGATCAACGATACGCTGGATCTGGAACTGGCAAGGAAGCCTGGAAAATGATTATTCAGACGGGCATGCGCACGGATATACCGGCATTCTATCCGGAATGGCTGGAGAACAGGATCAGGGAGGGTTACGTTCTTGTCAGGAACCCTTATAATCCGCAGCAGGTCACAAGATACAGTCTGTCTCCCGAGGTCGTGGACCTTATCACGTTCTGCACCAAGAACCCTGCTCCGATGCTTCCCAGGATGTCCTGCCTTGAACCATACGGACAGTACTGGTTCGTTACGATCACGCCTTACGGTAAGGATATAGAACCTAACGTTCCGGATAAGCAGGAAGTTATGGAATCGTTCCGTAAGCTGTCGGATATCGTAGGAGTAAACCGCATAGGCTGGAGATATGACCCGATATTCATTGATGAGAAGCATTCAGTCGAGTGGCATACGGAAGCATTTGAGAAAATGTGCTCTTTCCTTGAAGGATACACGAAGACTTGTGTCATCAGCTTCATCGATATCTATAAGAAGGTGGGGCGGAATTTTCCTGAAGCACGCACCGTCAGGATTGAAGACAGGTTAAGACTCGGCAGGGCGATCATCGAGATAGGCAGAGCGCACGGCATGATGATAAAGCCCTGTGCCGAAGGCAAGGACCTGGAGCCGTACGGTGCTGACTGCTCGGGATGTATGACTGTCAGCACATTTGAGACTGCGATCGGCGGATTTCTGAATGTTCCCAAGAAAGCGGGCAATCAGCGCAACGGTGAATGTGCATGCATCTTAGGCGGCGATATAGGAGCCTACGATACGTGCGGGCATCTGTGCAGGTATTGTTATGCCAATACGGATCCCTCGCTGGTAAAAGAGAATATGCGTAAGCATGATCCCTCGTCGCCTTTTCTTATCGGAGGAGCGATGCCTGACGATAAGATACACGAAGCGGAGCAGAGAAGCTGGCTTGACCGGCAGATGAGGTTGGATATCTGATGAATTGACCGGTAACTGTCCGTTTAAAGGTCCTGTCTGCGCTTTGATTCTCTGCCGATTATCTATAGAATATGGTAAAGGTTTTGCAAGGGAGGTTGTCAGTTGATCAAGGTATACAGATATCCGGGCACGGACTGCATAACTCCCGAGATAATCAGAAGAGAACTTGCCGCATCTGATGACGGCAGGGATCTTATCTTTGTCGTTCCCGAATTTGCCAAGGCCCAGGTCGAACGAGAGATCATAGGCCAGCTCGAAGAAGGCTGCTCTGCGCGTAATGCAGGTATCGAATCCGAAGGAATGAAGATACTCGTCCTGTCCTCATTTACCGGCGGAGATGTCGTGAGCTTCATAACGCTGTCTACCAGGATACTGGACAGCATGGGACTGGAAGCATCAGGGTCCGGTTCTGACATCATGATGAGATGTGCGATCTATTCGATCCTTGCCAACTACAGCAGTGACTTCAAGTCCTTCGGCAAACTGACGAACAGGTTCGAGTATATCAACATGCTGATCAACCTCCTCGGTGATTTCAGCAGATACGGGATAGGAAGAGGCGAGCTGGATGAAGCGATAGGCGCATCGACGCCTTACTCTGCCGAATACAGGAACAAGCTGGAAGACTTAAGGCTCGTCATGGATGCCGTTGATAAGATGAACGCGCAGTTCGGTCTGTCACTTCTTAAGGACAGGATATCCGAAGCGTCTCAGGCCGTGATGGCATTATCCGATACCGAACTCGCATCAAGGCGCATGGCAGGTCTTCGTAAGCTTTTGTCTTCGAGATTTGTCTTTATCGGCTTCGGCGCCGGCAGGAAGCTTACTCCGCAGGAATATACTCTTGTTAAGCTGCTCTCATCCAGAGGCGGAAGCTTAAGCTTTCACACGCTCTCTACCGGCGACGAGGAAGAGGCAAGACTTCCGATATATAAGGTGGGTAATGAATTTACTTCCGCGTTACGTTCTGCGGGGGCGGTCGTGGAAGACCTCGAGTACCGCGCAGAAGGCGGGATGAATGCCCTGTTTGAGGCTTTCGCGCGCGGAGAAGATTATGCAGGTGAGAGGACGGATAAGGTCCGTCTTGCAGCGATAGGCGGCACCGACAACCAGATAGGTTATGTCTTCTCGGAGGTCATCAGGCTCACCAGGGATGAAGGTTACAGATACAGGGATATCAGGATCGTATGCTGCGATGATGACATGGCATCGAGGCTGAGGAGCAATGCAGAACTGTACGGTCTGGATATATTCATCGACCGTAAGATAGATCTCTGGTCTACGGTCATTCCGGTGTTTGCGGAGACGGTACTGGAGCTTCCGGTCCACAACTACCGCATCAGCGATATTCTGCGCGCCATGCGGTGCGGGATAATCAAGCTGCCGCCTTTTGTCACGGACAGCTTCGAGAACTACTGCAGGCTGAGGAACATCACTGACGGAAGAAGGCTCTTCCGTGAGAGCATCTATCTCAAAAAGGGTGATGACGATGGCGGTGAACGCCGCCCGAAGATATACTTCAGCATGCCTTATGACGGCATCAGGGAAGGCAGTCAGGTCGATGCGGGAGAGTTCTTCTGGAACAGTATCGTCGTAAAGAAGATAATGCCGCTCAAGGATCTGGCCGAGAAGATCAATACCGAGAAGAATCTCAGCGGTAAGGCCGGATTGCTTAAGCAGCTCATCAATGAACACAGGGAAGACGTCGAAGCTCTGAGCAAGGAGCAGCTCGACGCAGGTGACAGCGCATCGGCTTCCGCACTTGTCAGAGGCTATGACGAGATGATGCAGCTCCTGACGTTCTTCACCCACGAGATGAACGATGTCCCGATAAGCCAGAGAGCATTCATATCGCTCATCAGGACCGACATGAAGAACCGCGTTGAAGGCACGATCCCGCTGAAGGTCGATTCCATTGAGATAACGACGCCTGACAGGGCTTTCGTCGCTCCTTGCAGGGTGATGTTCCTACTGGGTGCCACAAGGGATAATTTCCCGCACAGGAAGAGCGCTGAAGGTCTGCTCAGTTCGGGCGAGCTCCGTAACCTCGCCGATTCCGTCAAGGACTGCGAGCTTCCCGACAAGGACGAAGTGAAGTCAAGGGAAGAGACGGTCACATGCTGCCTCATGCTCGGCACGGTAACCGACAGGCTCTATATGGTCCACAATGCAGATAAGAACTTTACGAGCAGCGTGTTCGATTATCTTCTCGGCTGCGCGAATGAAGGCAGCGTCGTGACAGGATTCACCAATCCTGCCAAAGGTGTGTTCCATAAGAGGAATCACAACTTCAGGACGTCTGCGATCGCACCTGAGACAATGGACAGGCTTCTTGCGACCGGCGATAAGAAGAGCCTGCCGGGAAGCGTCTCGGCGTTCGAGGAATATAACAACTGTGCATTCAAGTACATGCTTGACCGCATACTCAAGATAAGAGAGCGCGAGGACAATACCGAGATAGATACGAGCGGATTCGGAACCTTGATACACAGCATGTATGAGATAGGTCTGAGCAGTATCGGCGGCGAGGGTTTCCTTGACAGGGCAGACAAGCTCCTTACTGACGATAAGGCATATGAAGAAGCCGTGGATGAGGCGTACAGGAACGCCGTCATAAGAGAAGCTGTCCCGGGTTCCGTCGAAGAAGACGGCGAGACGATAGCAAAAGACTTCGATATGAATACCGGAATGAAGCTTAAGAGGATGTACAGGCTGACATTCAGGGGGATACTTGAAGACCTGAAGTCTGAAGGCTTGATCCCCACCGGATTTGAGGTCCCGATCGGCGACAGGGAAGATGTCAGGATAGACAGCAGTGCAATAGAAGAGAATACGGGTCTGCATCTGGCTTTCTCCGGCTACGTTGACCGCGTGGATACAGATGAGGAAGCAAAGAGGATCAGGATCATCGACTATAAGAGCGGCGGCAAGAACATCAATCCCAAGCAGCTGTTCTACGGTACGCAGATACAGCTCCCGGTATACACCAAGGCCTTGTCTGACAGATATGAGATAAGTCCGGAGAACTGCGATTACGGATACTTCAACGTCGGCCTTAAGCCCGACAGGAACAAGGGCGCAGCAGTCTTTGCTCCCAAGATGTCCGGCTATAAGCCTGAGGACATGGCGGCGACGCTCGAATACTCTCAGAAGGTCCTTTCTGATACCGCAGAGAGCATTAAGAGCGGCAGGGCAGACGCGCTCGTATGTCCTGCACATAACTACTGCAGCTTCTGCCCGTACGGGGGAGCCTGCGGCAATATCCCTTCGGCTCCGATGGCGGCAAATCCGCCTCTCGGACATGATGCAAAGAAGGCGGATTACATCGATGCGATCCGCGCAGCCGTGACAGGCGATACAGGTGAAGATAATGAGTGATAAGAGACCTACGATAGATCAGCAGGCGATAATAGACTGCAAGACTGACAACATACTGGTCCCCGCAGCGGCAGGGTCCGGTAAGACCACGGTCATGATCGACAGGATAGTATCGAAGATAATAGGCGATATGTCTGATGATTCTATCCCTGATCATGAGAAGCACTCACTGGACAGCATCCTTGTCGTAACCTTCACGGTGGCTGCGGCTGAACACATGCGTGAGAAGGCAGAGAGCGCTCTTGATGAGGCGATAGCAAAGAATAAGGACAATCCCGAACTGGTGGCAAAGCTTGCAAGGCAGAAGGAGCTCCTCCCCAATTCATACATACAGACTTTCGATGCGTTCTGCGCGAGAGTAGTCAAGGAGAAGGGATACTGTGCGGCGGATTCCGCGAGAGCGGATGTTTTCGATCCGGCGAATATCGTGCTGGACGGCAACGAGCTTACGCTGCTCAAGCATTCTGCCGCGCGTCAGGCCATAAGGAAGATGTATGAAGAGGTCACATCGGAGACGGATCCGTTCGTAAGGCTCACGCTCAGGTTCGGTGACGGCAGATCCGATACGAGCCTCGAGAACACGACCTGCGAGATATACGATACCTTGAGAAGCCTTCCTGATTACCTGAACAGGATAAGAAGCGAATACGAAGAGCGCAAAGCTCTCGGCAAGGACGGCAGGCTTGTCGTAAACGAGAAGCTCAAGGCAGTGGCAGGTGACATAGTAACGCTCCTGTCTGACTACGGCAGAGTGATAAGGTCAGAGGGCGGGGTTCTTGAGTATCTGAAGGACAACGAGACTTTCTATATTCTGACTACCAAGAAGACTCCGGAGGCGAGGAACGCAGCTTCCATCAGTGCGATAGGAGACATAACTTCACTTATCGACAGACAGGTGCAAAGACATGAGGAAGGCGCGATAACTGACGGCCTTGAAGAACTCTATCTGATCAGCCGTGAGTGGAATGAACTACTCGACTTCAAGTTCTCCTACATGACGCGCACGAGCAAGATCTTCAAGGAGAATGAAGACCTGATGCTCGAATACCTTGATAAGGTAGCGCAGATCAAGGCGGTAACGAGACTGGTGAAGGGCACGCCTGCCAAGCTGGAGCATCCGCTGGATCCGCCCAAGGCGCTCTGCACGTTCCTGTCTGGCGGCCTTGAAGCATATGAGACATTCGAAGACCTGAAGGCCGAGCAGCTTGCACTGCAGCAGGAACGCACCGAGATGATCGGAGCTTTTGTAAGGCTCATAGAGAAGACGGACGAATACTTTGCAGAGCTTAAAGCTGCAGTTCACGGCATGGATTTTGCAGACCAGGAATATGCCGCGTTCGATATATTAGATCACGAAGACGCGATCGACTTCTACAGGAATAAGTTCGTGGAGATCTATATTGATGAGTATCAGGACAACACGAGGCTTCAGGACGAGATAATAAGCAAGATCGCAAGGCCTTCCGGCAACGTCTTCAGAGTAGGCGACGTCAAGCAGAGCATCTACAAGTTCAGGCATGCCGAGCCCGGCATATTCAACGAGAAGATAGATGCCTACGAGGAAGGAAGAGAGAAGGGGCAGGTGCTCCCGCTCACCGAGAACTTCAGGAGCAGTCCGCAGATACTTGCGTTTGTAAATCAGATCTTCGAGCAGTCGATGACGAGAGATGCGGCCGAGGTTGAATACTCGGCAAAGCAGAGGCTCAACTATCCCGAGAACAGTCCTTCGGCTGACCAGGGAGAAGCGGGCCTTCCGAGACTTCTCATCGTTAATGCCGACGGAGCAGGAAGCTTCGATGTTTATGACGGAGAAGAAGAGGACACCGATGAAGAATACGTTCCGCACGATAACGAGACGAACGATATCTCATCTTCAGGTGATGACGAGGGCCAGCCTCTCGATTCGAAGATCAAGGCGCTCTGCCTCGGAGTCGAGAAAGAGATAAGATCGTACATGTCTCAGTTCGATCCCGAAGCAGAAGACTACGAGCAGCACTATGCTGATATCTGTGTGCTGACTTCGATAAGGAGCGAAGCTGAAGTTATAGCGGCCTTCCTTGAAGGTCACGGCCTGCCTTCCACCGGAAGAGTTACGACCAGCGTGTTCGGCGACCTCGATATCAGAGGCCTTATAGGATTCATCATCTGCCTCGGCAATTCACTGCGCGATGAATATCTCGCGGGAGTGCTCCTCGCGCCTTACAAGAATACGAACTTTACCGTCAACGATATAGCCGAGGTCCAGGCATATATCCTTGAGAACGCACCGCACCTTCAGAGGGAGAACCTTATCAACAGGCTCAGGGTATATGCGACAGAAGCTGCAGGAGAACTCGCAGACAGGATAGGCGACTTCTTAGATGATTACGACGACCTCAGGATGAAGGCCATGACCTGCGACATCGATGAGATAGTTGAACTCATCTTCAAGCGCACCGAGATCAAGGCAACAGTCAAGCGCAAGGAAGGCAATTTCAACAAGCTCACCATCCTCAAGGACTGGCTGTGCAGCAACTTCAAGCGGTTCGGCTGCGATATCTCGGGCATCGCAGAAGAACTCGAGAACATGAGGATCCAGATCAATGAGAATGCGGTCATCGAGACGAGCCTCAACGAGAAGAACAAGATCGTCTGCATGAACTTCCACAAGAGCAAGGGCCTCGAGTATCCGTTCGTTATCTTCGCGCTTAAGGACAGGGGAAGATCGTTCTCCGTCGGAAGGTTCTCCTTCGATGCACATGCTGGATTCGTCCTCGAAGACTATGACGGTCAGGCTCTGGCACGGAAGGATTCGATCGAGCAGAATGTCTATCTGATAGACGCACTTCTCGAAGAGAACGCCGAGATATTAAGGGACCTCTACGTTGCACTGACAAGAGCACAGACGAGGCTGTCCGTCGTTACCTGGGACTTCCTCGACGGCAAGAGGAACAAGGCGATAGAAGCCGCTGTGCGCGCAGATTCCCTTGCTGCCGGAGACAAATTCTCCAGGCTCGACTGGCTCAGGGGAAGCGGCACGATGTGCTGCGATATGTTCATGTCGCTCATAAGGACTGATTCCGATGATGCGAAGGTGATAAGGAATACCTTCGATACTGATATCCCGAGGCTCGTGGGATTCAAGGCCTGCACTACCAAGGCAGATCAGGACCCCGGCAATCTTCCCGGCAACCGCGGATTTGTTACCGAGATGCTTACAGAAGAGCAGACGGCAGACCTTGATCTGGAATATTCCGCCAACGCTGTTATCGCCGTTGACGAAGAAGAGGCTCCTGAAGACAGCGGCCTGTTCGATGCCAGGGGAAGGAAGACTTTCGCTGACTATTCTCACGAAGAAGAGACTCTGATCCCGTTCAAGGTGTCCGTCACGGGCATCAGGCACGGCAACATGGAAGAGACCAGGCACGTCGATCTCGAGGTGAGAGACGCATCAGAGTATGACAACACCGGAAGCGGCAAGCTCAATGCTGCCACCAAGGGCACGATACTCCATAAGCTGATGAGGTTCATCGATACCGAAGCCATAAGAGACGGCGCGGATCTTATCGCCGAGACCGACAAGCTGATCGGCATGAAGATGTTCGAAGAATACAGTGCCGACAACGTAAGGAAGACTGCCGAAGAATTCCGCAGCGGAATACTGACCTTTGCTTCAAGCGATATCTGCAGGGCGTTCGAGAGAGCAACAGACGAGGGCATGGCAGAGTGCGAGAAGCCTATAGTCTTCGCTGTTCCTGCGACTGAGGAAAGCAATGACTTCGCGCTGGTGCAGGGTAAGATCGACCTGATGTTCGCGGAAGACGACGGCTGGGTAGTCCTGGATTACAAGACCGAGAGATCCGACATGCCGGATACTGAGACGAGATCTTCTGAAGCAAGAGACAAGCACGGCTTCCAGCTTACGAGCTACAGCTCTGCGCTTGAAGCATCGGGCATCAAGGTCAAGGCAAGGTATGTCTATCTTGTCAGGTTCGGGGAGTTTGTCGAGATCTGATCTGCTTACTTGCCGGAATCTCTCTTCCTGATGTTACGGAAGAAGTCGAGCATCATCTTCGAACAGGGCTCTTCCAGGATCCCGCCTTCGAACTCGACCTTGTGGTTATGACCGTGGGACACGTCGAAAATATCATTGCACGACACCACCGCGCCGCTCTTGGGTTCATACGCACCGAAATACACTTTCCGTATCCTCGACTGGATTATCGCGCCGGCGCACATCGTGCAGGGCTCCAGTGTGACATACATGTCGCAGTCCTCGAGCCTCCAGTCGCCCAGCTTCTTACATGCCTTGTTGATCGCCACGATCTCGGCGTGTGCGAGCGAGTTGCCCTTGGTGAGCCTTAGGTTATGGGCTCTTACGAAGACCTTGCCGTCCTTGACGATTACGCAGCCGATGGGACATTCGGCAAGATCGATCGCCTTCTCGGCCTGCTTTATCGCCTCGAGCATGAAGCGCTCGTGGTCATTGGAAGGCTTAAGTTCTGGATACAGTCTGGATCTCATAATCGAAGATTATACACTATCGGCGGATTTACTTTATACTTTATGCGTGAATAACTTTGGAGGAGCACTATGGTACTTCAGAAGATATCTTACGATCTGACGGTGTGCAAGGTCGCATCGACCGCGGACCTCGACCTTGGCAGGAACTTCTACTTCATCGGCAGGACCGATGAGGAGATATCGCTTGTCTGTCTTACGGAAGATGTTCCCGATAACACGACTGAGAGAGATGACGGATGGAAGGGCTTCCGCATACAGGGCGTGCTGGACTTCTCACTCATCGGGATACTGTCGAAGATATCGGGGGTCCTTGCTGACAATAAGATCGGCATCTTTGCCGTATCGACATATAACACTGACTACATCCTGGTGAAGAAAGAGAACTTCGACAGGGCGATGCAGGTACTCTCGGAAGCGGGGTATGAAGTCGAATGAAGATCTATGTTGACTACGATGACTGCCTCTGCGAGACCGCAAGGAATTTCTCCGACCTTGCCGTGGAGATGTTTGGTAAGAACGTTCCCTATGAGAAGATCAGATACTTCGAACTCGATAAGTCATTTGACCTGAACGAAGAGCAGTTCGTGCAGTTCATGAGCAAAGGTCACGAGCCTGATGTATTGCTGTCCTACGAGGAGACTCCGGGTGCATCAGAAGTACTTAACGAATGGCTAAGACAAGGGCACGATGTATCGATAATCACGGGAAGGCCGTTCAGTTCTTACGGGCCTTCCAGAGAGTGGCTCGACAGACACGATCTTAAGGACGTAAAGCTCTACTGTCTCAACAAATACGGCAGGGACGGCTTCATAAGAGACAGCGACTTCAGCCTGGAACTCGATGAATACTACAAAATGAAGTTCGACGTGGCGGTGGAAGACTCGCCCAAGGCATTTAAGTTCTTCGACCATCTGCCGGATCTGAAGGTTATGGTATATGACCGCCCCTGGAACAGGGAGTGCACCTTGCCGGGAGACAATTACACCAGATGCGCTGACTGGGAACTCATAAGACGTAATGTTGCCCGATTATCGAGTTGACATCCCTTTTTAATAATAATATAATTCGAGGTTGCTATAAGTATAACTATGCCTATTTGCTTGAGTACAGCCGTGATTACGGCATTATAAGACAGCAGATTACTTTTCAGCTTAGGTGCGGAGTTTGGCTTAGAGCTCAAATCACGAATAAGGATGGTCTTTAATGGCTACTACACAAGGTATGTGCACGAACTGCGGTTCGCTGGTCATTTTCGATGACAGAGATGAGAACTGCGAGTGCGTTTTTTGTCACTGCGTTTTCCCTGCGGCAGAGGCGGTAGAACTGCTTGCCAATCCTGCAGGACACGAGTTCAAGAATGAGAAGTTTGAAGCTCAGGAGGGCGGTAAGCATTATTACGCCACCCCCATGCAGCCTGACATCGTAAGCAAGGCTGTACAGAGAGACAAGGTATCCAAGGCTAAGAGTGAAGATCTGAAGATCAAGCCCAACGAGTTCGAACTGTCGCCCAACGACGTTAAGGCTCCGGCTAATCTGGTAATTGCCATCATCGCAGCTGCTGTTGTTTGCATCGGCATCATCCTGGCGATCGCATGGCCGATGTACAACACCAGGACTTCCCTTACGGATTCCATGGTATCCAAGCTCGATACCGTTTTCGAAGATCAGGCGAAGGTCGATCTCTCGGTCAACGAAGAAGGATATGCTACAGGTTACTGCATCTCCGGCAAGACCTGCCAGAACCTGAAGGTCGAGACATCTGACGAGATCAGCGAAGCAACGGCACAGAAGATCTTCGATAACTACTGTGAACTCAGAGCAGCTGAAGGCGGCGATAAGGCTTCGTCTTCCAAGGACGTTACGGTTGCCATCTACACTCCGACAACTATCTATACGGTTACGGCTGACGGTGTTACGGTCAGCGAAGCAGACTGATGAGGTAATCAATCAATGACAGATTTTGACAAGGCATTTACATCAGCAAAGAAGCTTGCAGGCAAGAGGAAGAAGGCTCTCACGGAGGCTGAACTCGAGTCCATTACAGATAACTACAAGATGGGTCCCGACGACATGCTCGCTCTCAGGTCAGAACTTGAGAAGGCAGGCATCAAGGTAAACGAGCCCGAAGTCGATCTCGATCTCGATGACATCGAGGAGATCGAGAAGATCGAGAAGAGCGAGAAGTTAGATGACATCGATAAGATCGACGATCTCGACAAGATCGAAGATATCGACAGCATCGCAAATCTCGAAGGCCTTGAAGGTCTCGAGGGAATGGATAACCTCGACTTGGAGCCCATCGAAGACGATGACGTCGTAGTCGATACGGATACTTCCGTCGATGACAGCAACGGCGTTGACGACTCGGTCAAGATGTATCTCAAGGAGATCGGTAAGATCGACCTTCTCGAACCCGAGGAAGAGCGCATCATCGCACAGAAGATGGCTGAAGGCGACGAGGATGCCAAGGAGACTCTCATCAACTCCAACTTAAGACTCGTTGTCTCCATCGCTAAGAAGTACATGAACCGCGGTCTGTCACTCCTCGACCTCATCCAGGAGGGCAACATCGGTCTCATCAAGGCAGTCGACAAGTTCGACTATACAAAGGGATTCAAGTTCTCCACATATGCTACATGGTGGATCAGACAGGCTATCACGAGAGCCATCGCCGATCAGGCAAGGACGATCAGGATCCCCGTTCACATGGTAGAGACCATCAACAAGCTCACAAGGATCCAGAGACAGCTCGTCCAGGATCTCGGCAGAGAGCCTACCACTGAAGAACTCGCAGAGGCTATGGGCATGGAGCCTGCAAAGATCCGCGAGATCCAGAAGATATCACAGGATCCTATCTCCATCGACAAGCCTGTCGGTGAGGAAGAGGATTCACACCTCGTAGACTTCATCTCCAACGATGAGCTCGCAGCACCTGAGGAAGAGGTCGCAAGGAATCTCCTCAAGGAAGACCTCATCAAGGCTCTGGGCACACTTACAGAGCGTGAGCGTAAGGTAATCGAGCTCAGATTCGGTCTTAAGGACGGCGTTCCGATGACACTCGAGCAGGTCGGTAAGAAGCTCGGCGTTACACGTGAGCGTATCAGACAGATCGAGGCTAAGGCCATCAGGAAGCTCTCCAGAGCTTCAAGCTCCAAGAAGCTGGAAGGTTACATAGACTAACGAAGTCGGAGGTCTCAGGTGTCCGACCGTAAGATTTATTCTTTCTACAAAGGTTTATTTCCGGGGGACGTTTTGAACTTTTCAAAACGTTCTCCTTTTGTCAAGGAAATAATGCTCGAGAGGATATATCCCAGACGCGTCATACTTCCCATGAAGATGCATTACGGCGTGCCCGCGGTACCGATCGTCAAGAAGGGCGACCTGGTCAAGGCGGGCCAGTGCGTCGGCCTTCCCGAGAAGGGCGCTTTCTCTGTTCCCGTACACACGGGCGTATCCGGCAAGGTCACCGACATCAAGGAGATAACGCTCCCCAACGGCATCAGGACTCCCGCAGTATTCATCGAGAACGACATGAAGCGTACGCGCCTCGATTCGCTGAAGCCGAGGAGCTCTCTGAAGCTCTCTGCGACCGAGACCATTGGCGTAATAAGAAATGCCGGCATCTGCGGTATGGGAGGTGAGGGAATACCGACCGCGGCAAAGCTCGCGAGAGCGAGAGGCAAGGCCGTTAATGATTTCCTCGTCAACTGCCTTCAGAGCGAACCCTATTCAACATCAGATCTTACTGCGATCGTGGAATACCCGGACTATGTCGTCATGGGCGCTGCAGCATGTGCGAGAGCCGTGGGCGCTAAGAATCTCTACTTCCTGATCTCCAAGGACAGAAAGGTCGAGCGCGCTGCACTTGAGACATCGATATCGAGGGCAAAGAAGGACTTCGAAGACCTTAACTTTGAGATCAAGCTCTTCCGCGAGCGTTTCCCGCAGGGCTACTACAGGCTTGTCGGCAAGGCGCTATATGGCAAGGAGATAGAAGAAGGCGAGACGATCGAAGATATCTGCGATGCGGTACTCTTCAACTGTTCTACCATGCTCGCGTGCTGGGAAGCGATATCAGACAACATCCCGATGATGAGCAGGATCGTCTCTCTGTCAGGCGGATCTTCAGGCGGGCATAACATGCTGGTTCCTATCGGCACTCCCGTATCAGAGCTCCTTGCAAATTCTTTCTCCGAGGACAGCACCGACAACAGGATAATCTGGGGCAACTGCCTCACCGGCATTGAGATAGAAGATCCCGAGAACACGCCGATAATCAAGATGACTTCGGTCATATCGGTAGTGAGGAAGGCGGAGATCCCCAGGACTGCGTGCATTCACTGCGGACTGTGTTCCGAGTGCTGCCCGGTATCCATATCACCAAACATAATCTATGAGATGCTCGCACAGGGCCTCGGCCAGAAGGCATCAGAGGAAGGTGCGAGAAGATGCATCTCGTGCGGATGCTGCACTTATGTGTGCCCGGCGGGCATCGACCTTACGAGTGCGATAGCTGAATTTGCCAACCGCGGCAAGGTCATCGAGACCAACTCGCTCCTCGACAACAAGGCGGCGGATCTCGACTATTCGATCCTTCCCGAGCAGGAGACTGCCGAGGCATCGCTTCTTGAAGATTATTCAGATGAGGGTGCTCCCGAAGAGACGAAGGATGACGGCTCCATCGTACTCCCTTTTGACGGAGGCAAGAAGATATGATGAACAAGACTCTTGCACCGTTCATACACACAGAGAAGAACGCACCTTATATCTACCTTACGATAATAGCGGCGCTGGTCCCGGCCTGCTGCTACAGCATATTCTATTACGGCGTCAGGGCTGCGGTCATGCTCCTTATCTGCACGCTGTCCTTCGTTGCATGTGATGTCATCTGCTCGAAGATATCCAGGCGTGATGCGAGCGGCGAATACTTCGATATAAGTTCGATCGTGTCGGGACTTGTTTTCGCGCTGCTGCTGCCGCCGGATACTCCGGTATACATGGCGCTGGCAGGTGTGCTGTTCGGGTCCGTGGTGACCAAGCAGGTCTTCGGCGGCGCGGGCTCCAACATAATCAACCCGGCTGCAGGTGCGAGACTCTTCATCGAGATGGTGTTCCCGTCGGGCATGTGCGGCTACGCCGAGCCCAGGGAGGACTGGTTCGGATTTACGAGCCTCATCACCGCATCAGAGCCTGTTACGCCCGACTACTCGGATCTCAGCCTGATAGAGCTCGTCAGCGGCAATTTCCCGGGCATGTTAGGCGCTTCCTGTGCTGCGCTCGCGGTGCTCGGAGCAGTGTTCCTTCTCATGCGCGGCAACCTGAGGCTCTATGCTCCGCTGTCGTATATCGCATCCCTCGCGGTGCTGTATTACGTCATGCATCCTTCTGAGGACATGCTCGCGTTCATGCTCTATTCGGGTTCGTTCTTCGTCGCGGTATTCATGCTCGGCGACATGACCACGATCCCTTCGAGATTTGCGGCAGGAGCTTTTGCCGGCCTTGTCTGCGCGGTGCTCACCGTCGTGCTGATACCGCACGTGTCGCTCGGCATGGCCCTTATCGCACCGGTAGTTACCGTTAACCTGATGTCGTTTGTCATGGACTTCTTCTCGAAAACCTTCTCCAGGCGTTCCAAGCCTTCAAGGGAGGTGGATGTCCTATGATGACCCGTGCCCAGCTCAAGAGGTTCATTGCAGAGTGCGTCATATTGCTGCTCGTTAGCACCGTGCTCATCTTTACAGGCTACATGGTATCCTCGGCCAAGTCTGACATAAGGGTACAGATAAGCCTTGTCGAGAGATTCAGCCCCGTGCTCAAGGCATCGTCCTTTGCATCGACCGGCGGCGCAGTACTCTCTGATTATCCGGAGATCAACTCCGTGTACATCGGCTATGACGATAACGGCGATCCGATAGGCTATGTCATCGACATGACCTCGGTCGCTGATGACGGTACGAAGCTGCACCTTCTCATCGGATTTGAATACGAGAATGCGAAGATAACCGGCATTACCAGGGTAGGCGACAGTGACGATACCTATCAGATGAATCCCAATGCTTTTGCTTCGATAACCAACAAGCTCACCGGCGTGCAGGTGCCCGTAGCATTCATCAACGAAGACGATACGGAAGACATAGCGGCGGAAGAAGCAAATACCGTTACGGGCCTCAAGGACGGAACATACTACGCCCAGATGCTGACGGACGATAAGAACGGTTACATAGACTACGTCGAGATGGAGATCGAAGGCGGCGTCATCACAAAGGTCAAGTGGGATGCTTTCAACATGGACCCCACCACAGAGGTCAGGAGCCAGGCTTCGCTGTCCGGCGCTTATGAGATACCCGGCCTCGACTGGGCTACGCAGTCTTATAACATCTGCCACGCACTCCTTCTGACGCAGGATCCCAATGACCTTGCCATGAAGTCAGACGGAACGACCGAGATCGTTGACGGCGTTACCTGCAATATCAGGGCCTTTATCGAGCTCTCGCTCGAGTGCATAGAGAATTCGAAGGCGGGATTCGACAAGAGAGACTACCTTGATGCGCTCAGTGCCCTTTATAAGAGCTGCACGGGTTCTGCTCCCGAAGATACCGGCGTTATCAATAAGGACGGATTCCTTGTGTACTCCTTCGAGAAGTATCCGGAGAAGTATTGCATCATGACAGACGGCGAGGATCCGGAGATCATCGAAGTGCTCAGCGTTCTCGAGATAAGCCAGATGATGCCTCCGGAAGATACGGATGACGATGAAGGTGACGACGAGCCGGTGGCAACTGACGAGTCGGGTGAGACGATCGAGACCACCGAAGAGACAACGGCAGAGACCACGGAAGAGACAGAAGAGACGGCAGAGACGACTGAGACCGTTCCCGCCGGAACGAGTCCGAACGGCGCCGAGGACGGACTGATATCGGGAGCCGATCCCGATAAGCTCATCCTCACCGACAGTATCGACGACCTGCCGCTGTCGGAGATAGAGACATATATCAAACCCGACGATCAATACTATAACGATACGAGGCTGATGGTGCACATGTGCAACACCTGCTACAAATTCTTCAAAGATTATCTGAACTGGCTGGTATAAGATGGGACTGTTTACTGAGAAATACAATACCCCGTTTGACAACGAGAGCAGCAGAAGGCCGTATAACGAGAAGCCTACTGCTCTTCACATCAAGCCTGCCGGATATATGACAACGAGGAGCGCGGTCTTCATGGGTTTCACGCTCGTCTCGCTCTGCATCGAATTCATCTTCGAGGGACAGCACTTATGGTGGCCGGCTCTCTGCAGCTTTGCCGTGCTCATGTTCTGGACATTCACGTTCAGGTTCTTCATGCCGCGTAAGCTCGCCATACTGTCGCTCATTGCCTGCATAGGACTGTTCTACGGAGCCTGCTTTGCTTCATCAAAGCTCGGCTGGTGCAGCCTTTCCGCGTGCGCGGGATTCGTTCCGATGGCGCTCGGCATGATGACGCTGTCGAGGTTCTGCGCTGACGGCGAAGAAGAATATCGTCCGGCATCTCCGGTAAAGGAGATACTGCTCCCTTATATCGCAGCGGCTGCAGCGTCTCTCGCAGGAACGTTCATAACTGCGATCGCAGAGAAGAGCTATATCTTCATCAGCCTGCTCGCGGCAACTGCGATACTTATCTTCGGTGCATGGGCATATTCGGCGATCACGGGAACGCCCCACTATCTTACTTCAAAAGAACTTACCGAATTCTGGAACATCCCCGTCGCGGACTTCGAGGAGTTCAGGAGATTCTGCATAGCAAGAGCCGAGTTCGCCCTGGTGTGTGCAGGCTCTATAGCCGTATCCCTGGCAGCTTCTAACTTCCTTCGGCCTGAGATCGCTTCGATAGTAATAACGCCTGCAGTCCTGCTCGTTGCGACAGGTCTGGGCTACCTCATGATCGTGACCGGAAGGCCTGGAGACCGCAAATCCATATTCGGCACGCGCTACTTCATGAGTGAGGCCCTGATCGGAGCTGCATTCGTAATGCTGCCGTTCATCAACTCGCTCCCGGGCGGACCTTCGCTCAATGCGGTGGTCACGGTGTTTGTTTTCGCCGTGTGCGGAGATATCCTGGTGACGGGACTTCTGTCCGTTATCAGAAGAAGACTCATCTTCGTATCCAAGTCCAAGTTCATAGACGGACTGCCGTTCTACCTCATACTGGTGTCGTATGTCATCATGCTGTTCGAGACGGCGATCTACCACATACCGGGGCTCATCTGAACACACTTTGATATAATTAATACCAATTAGCAGGAGGTTAGATTATGTTAACCAGAAAACTCTTTGGGATCGTTATGACGGCAGCGATCGTGATAAGCGGACTGCCGTTCGTGAATAATACTTCAGTCAATGCTGATACGGTCGACGGCATCACGCTGTCAGGCACCTGCCATGTTCAGGACTACGGCGATACCGAAGGCAAATGGGATGAGACTACAGGAATCCTCACGCTCGGCACGAGAGGCCAGTCCAAGAGGGTAGAGGCCATTACCATCAACCTGTCGAATGAGACGGGGCTGTCGGGAACGCTCCAGTACAGGGTCCATGTTCAGGATATCGGCTGGCAGGAATACAGAAGCGCAGGCGAGATGGCCGGCACTTCAGGCCAGGCCAAGCGTCTCGAAGGAATCGAGATGTATCTTACAGGAGAACTCGCTGAAGTCTATACGGTAGAGTACGCCGTACACATCCAGGATTACGGCGATG
>JAEEGK010008368.1_pt1 | contig 24433 bp, 19 predicted proteins | sample 8958771 | NCBI WGS metagenome assembly JAEEGK01 (sample SAMN16246547, study PRJNA631951) | gut metagenome | biome: gut microbiome; feature: rumen; material: SC-attached | host: Bos | place: Iran: Karaj | collected 2018-10
TATTTATAGTAATAATCTCTTTATTATGTGTTCCATGTAAATTGAATTCCAATCTTACTTCTAACAAACATGTAAAGGCACAACAAATGGATACTATTTATTTTTATACTCCTGAATTAAAAGTAAATAATCAGTATTTTCTTCATGATTTAGATTCAATTCTCTTACAACATTGTTCTAAATGTGATACTAATAAAGTTTATCTTATAGAGATTGACCAAAAGAGAATGTATGTATATCATTTAAATGTAACAGGAACCTTTTGGTGGGAATTCGCAGAATATGCGAAAGGCTATTTTATGGTCAATAATAAATATTGTTTTGTGAAAGGGATATTACCTGAAAGTCCTAAACCTCTTTTCACACAGACAGATAATATCTCTCAATTTTTTTATGAAAAGCCTCATTATGATCCTAATGACTTTTGGATTTTTGCAGATGGCGATTGTTGTTCTTTATTATTAGAATATAGATATCAAAAACTATTTTTTTTAAAAAATTTATGGGAACAATGATGAATTTATCTAAATTCGCCAAATAGTGTTTCATGTAAAATGCTATATTTGCAAAAAAACTTTTTGAACAAAATTTGCATTTGCAACTTGAATATAACTAATTAAAAACAAGCATTATGAGAACAATACATTTTTTATTTATCGCTCTTTTGTTTTTGAGTTCTTGTATTTATACTGAGTACAGTAGCACTTACAAGTTTTCAATGGAAAATACAACACAAGACACCATTACTATACAATTTGCCGAACCTTTGGACTATGGAAATAATATTGAAAACCCGGATGAAGTGATATTGTTACCCGGACAAGAAAAAATTGTTAGAACTTTTATTTTTGACAATTTGAGTCGCAACACTATTGATTATAAAGAAGACGTATTCTACAATATATTCAGAGAATTGGTTTTCGATACTTATGTAAACGGGGAAAAGCTGGACAAAGAATTATGGAAATATGAAAATTGGACATATTATGAAGAAAAATCCAAAGGAAAAGCGAAATACAAAATGATAATAACAGATAATATCTTGGATAATCAATAAGTATTTCTTAAAGCTGTACATCCCCTAAAGGAAGATTCTTTGAGGGGGATGTTTTTTGTGTGAAAGGATTTTTTTCAAAAATTGGAAATCTGTTTTCTTTTTTTTAGTAACTTTGCAAAATGATCAACACCTTAGCAGATTTAAGCAAAGAAGTACTAAAATACAGGAGTTTAGCCATTGCCGGCATGAAGAAAAATACCGGCAAGACAGAAACTCTCAACTATATTTTGTCGGCATTGAAAGACAGCCGGCAGACCATTGCCGTTACTTCTATTGGTGTTGACGGAGAAACCACCGACAGGGTTACCCTCACCGAAAAACCTGAAATTGTTATCTACAAAGATATGCTTTTTATTACATCAGAAAAGCATTTTGCCCTTAGAAAAATGTCTGCGGAAATTTGTAAGATAAGCCGACAGACAACGGCATTGGGTCGTTTGATAACAGCGAAAGCCGCTTTGACCGGCAAAGTGATGTTGTCAGGTCCCGCTGACACAGCGACATTGAAGGCTGTTATTCGCCAAAACGAGCAATTAGGGGCAAAACTGACGATTGTAGATGGAGCCCTTTCGCGATTAAGCCTGTCGGCACCATCGGTGACAGATGCTACCATATTAGCCACCGGAGCCGCCCTTTCTGCCAATATTCCGCAATTAGTGCATGCCACCAAATATGTCTGCGACAAAATTGCCCTGCCTGTTTTAGAAAATCCTTACTACAACTTGCTCAACCCTATTGACAACGGCATCTGGACAATTGACCATGAAGGAAATTTAGCCGACACAGGTTGTCAATCCGCATTGCAAGTGAAAGATATACAAAACATTTTGTCCGATAAGAAAAACATACAATTGCTCTATGTGGCAGGTGCCATCAGCAACGATTTGCTATCTTGCCTATGCAACCAAAAGGCATGGAAGAATATAGTGGTGGTGGTGAAAGATTTTACAAAAATTTTCGCCGATGCCAACCATTTCTACCTATTTTTGTCCAAAGGAGGACAGATAAAGGTGCTGTCAAAGACAAAATTGCTGGCTATAACAATTAACCCGACATCGCCACAAGGCTATGTTTTAGACACACAAAAACTACAAGAATCCATCTTTCAAGCGGTGCATATTCCCACTTTTAATGTCAGAACAAACGATAAAATATAAAACTATGACTTCTACGCTCACTTTTGCCAAGTCGCCATTGAAAAAATTAGGCTTTGTGGAAATAGATGTTAAATCATCCATAGCCACCAAAATGTTGAATGCCCAAACCTTTACCACAGATAGAAAAACTTTGGAACAAGAGTTTATTCGTATTGAACAAGCTATTGACTTTGTAAAAGATAACAACAATAAAAAAACACTCATCGATATTGACCATTGCTTGTACGATTTGCAAGATATTTCTTCCACTTTAAGCAACTTGCAAAAGCAAGCAAATTTAACTGATATTGAATTATTTGAGATAAAAAATTTAGCCCTCACCAACAACAAAATTCGATTTTTGATATCTGCATTGCATGTTGTTGACTTGCCAGATTTGCAATCAGTGATAGACTTGCTTGACCCTGAACATAGCCATCTGCCCACTTTCTATATCTACGATGCCTACTCTCCTGATTTGGCAAAGTTGAGAAAGCAAGCCAAACAATTTGATGAAGTGCCGGCTGACTTATATGCTCAAATTGCCGAATGTGAAGAGAATATTCGACAAACACTTTCACAACAATTGGAACATTTTGCCAATCAACTCATTATAGCTCTCCACCAATTGGCCTATTTGGATATTTTGTTGGCAAAGGCAAAACAAGCCATTGAATGGCAGCTTTGTAAGCCAATCATTACAACAACAAAAACATCATACAAACGTTTATTCAATCCACAAATAAAGCAAGCATTAAATGGCCAACACAAAGATTTTCAGCCTATTGACATAGACTTCTGTCAAGAACCCAATTTGATTACCGGCATCAATATGGGAGGAAAAACAGTGCTTTTGAAAACAATAGCCCTTGCACAATATATGTGCCAATTTGGCTTTTTTGTTCCGGCGGGTCAGGCAGATATAGTTTTGGTGAAAGATATTCTTTTTTCTATGGAAGACGGTCAAGATGCCCTGCAAGGGCTATCCTCATTTGCTGCAGAAATGAAAAATATCAATATCATCATCCAAGCTGTCAAAAAAGAAAAAAATATACTTGTTTTGATTGACGAATTGGCAAAAACCACCAATCCGTTTGAAGGCAGAGCAATTGTCAATGCCATGATAGATATATTAGCGGAAAATTGCATTCCGTCATTTGTCACTACACACTACGACAATATTGTATCTGCTTGCAGAAGATTAAGAGTAAAAGGTTTGCAAACACAAGCAGATATTTCCTCAACCTCCAATATTGACCTTTTGATAGATTATACCCTCTTGGAAGACAATTCTACCGACACACCACACGAAGCCTTGCAAATTGCACAATGGCTACAAGTTGACCCGATATTAATAGAAAAAGCAAAAATATATTGCAAAAAATAAACAAAACCAACAACTACAATTTTTAACTTTTACTTTCGTTATAAAAATATGGACAAAAAGACAATCTATATCAACTATCAAGTTTATCACAATAAGGAGGAGATGCCTGCCGACTTGCAAAAAGTGGTGGACGCAGCTCGAAAGAGTAGTTTAAACGCCTATGCCCCCTATTCTTCCTTTCGTGTCGGAGCGGCCGTATTGCTGTCGAACGATATCGTTTTTTGCGGCAACAATCAAGAAAACGCCTCCTATCCGGAAGGTTTGTGTGCAGAAAGAGTGACTATGTTTGCTGCCATGGCCAATTACCCGCAAGAAAGCATCAAAGCCATTGCCATCTGTGGAAATCCTATCCATTTTCAACTTCCTCACCCGCTTTCACCTTGTGGTGCCTGCCGTCAGGTGATGGTGGAATATGAAAATAAATTTCACCATCCGATTCAAGTTGTCATGTGTACTATGTCAGGGGAATGCATCGTTGTGGAAAGTGCAAAAGATTTGTTGCCTCTACAATTTTCGTCTAATGATTTAAATGGTAAATAAAAAAATTGTACCTTTGCAAATTAATTACAATCACTTATAAATGAAAAAAATATTTTTGTGTATAATGGTTTTTGCGATCTCATTGGCTGTTGCAGCCCAAGATACGCCTACTACAACGGTTGACACCGCCAATGCTACTGCAAACAACACCGAAACAAAAGCGAAAAAGGAGAAGAAAGAAAAGACAATTGCCGGTGAAATGGTAGAAAAAGTCACCAGCAAACCCGTACTTTTCAAAGACAGAATTGTGTTAGATTTTATGACCAGTTATTGGTTTGGCATGAAAGGTTATGAAGGTATTTCTGCCAACAATTTCAATTTTAGTTTCAATGGAGCTATTATTTTTGACATACCTGTAAAACACAATAGTCCTTTCAGCTTTGGTATTGGATTGGGTGTTAGCAATTATAATATGTATTCCAATGCTATTTTCGGTATAGGAAAAGGCTACACCACCAGCATGACCCCCATTCCGGAATTTATTGCCGACTCTAACATTCGTGTCAACAAATTATCATATACCAATTTGCACATTCCTATTGAATTTAGATATAGGCATAAATGCGGCTTTAAGATTGCTGTAGGTGTACGTGTTGGTTTAACAGTTGATTTGCACAGCAAATATTTCGGACCGGCACTAAATGGTTCAGAAGATAAAGATTTGATCAAAGACTATAAGATTGTCAATCGTACAAAAGTACCTGTAGAAGTTACTTTTAGAACAGGTTGGAAATTTGTAGGTGTTTCGGTTAGCTATATGGTTACAAAACTATTTGAAGCAGAAAAAGGTCCTCAAATTTGTCCTTTGTCAGTTGGCATATCTTTATCTCCATACTAATAGATATGAAGAAATATAAAAAAGGTCGCTAATGCGACCTTTTTTTGTATTTAACTATCTTGTTCTTATTAATAATCTCTTACCAATCTTACAGCACAACCTTTATGTTTTCTGGTCGGCAAAGCAATTGTATAATTGTTTCCTTCTCTAAAGTAAAACGAATATGCGTAATCATCACTGGTTGCACTGGCATTTCCTGTCCAATAATAACCGGCATAACCACCTTCAGATTCAATTTCTCCATCTCTTATTCCACTTGCAATCAAAAAGACAGCCCCTTTGGCTTCCATAGCCTCCCATTCTGCGGAAGTATATGAATTAGTAGCCCAACTGGATGCTTGAGGTGTAAAAGAAACTCCCGCTGTATTATTCCAATCATCCGGTAAAATAATTAACCCACAAAGATTATGTATTTTTCCACAACCATATTTATTGCTTGCACCGGCTCTTGTCTGCAACAAGTATTCCCATTCTTCTATAGTCAACACTCTCCATACATGATTTACATTGCCTCCACCAATAATCTTATTGTAATATCCCCAGTCATAATCGGTGCCCGATATATTGGAAATGCCTCTTACATAATTGGAATCTATGGTATCGTGCATAGATAATAATTTTCCGTTATAACCACTTGTTCCCCAACCATATAATCCACATTGAGAACTTGGTTGATAAGTTAATTTCAACAAGGAATCCCCCACTATACTTCCTCTTGAAAACCTCACCCTTTTATTAGGACCTACTGTAAAAATACCATATTCCATTTCTCCCGGAATGGAATCTTGCAAAGTAAAAAAACTATATTCTTCGCCATAAGAGGTTCCTTTGCTATTGGTAACATAAGCCCTTACATAATATTTAGTATTACGAATTAAATTAGTCATAGTGGAAGTATAATGTCCTGGTTCGGAGCCATCGTAGGTATGCATTTTGTAGATAGTTGGATTCGGATCTGTATCCCAACAAACTCCGTAAATCCACAATTCATCATATCCGGTAGATGTGATATTGCCACCACATACGGCAGATTCCCGGGTAATTTGACTAACACTGTCGGTTGTTACAGCCGGCAATGTCTTTTCCATAATCGGCAAAGCTATGCTATCCAATTCGGATATTGCATACGATATACAAGTATTGTTGGTCCAAATATACACCGTATCTTGATGCATTGAAAAGGTAAAACTATCCACCTCGTTGACATTCATCTCTATTGGATTTGTCTGTTGGGGATAAATATAGAATTTTTCTTGGGCATTAACTCCTGCAACCCATACAAAAATCGTTAATAACATCCATATTTTCTTCATAATCCTGTCCTCCTATTGTTTTACAAATTTGATAGTGATACCCTTTACTTGCAAAAGATAATTACCTGATGCTAAATGGTCTACATTTATTTGACTACCAGTCGTGGATTTTACCAGTTTGCCATTGATATCATAAATTTTCACCTCATCCGTTTGATTTATTCCTGAAATAGTTAAAAATTCTTTCACAGGATTCGGGAACACATACACTTTGGTAGCAAGTGTCTGGTCTTCCACCTTTACATCTTCTTTGCTGCCAAAAAGAATTTTTCTAATGTCGGTAACGGGTGTTTGGTGGTTTGTTCGTTGCATAGTCATGGTAGTAATATCTACTTTTCTTGCAAACACTATTTTTTGGGCATCCGCCAATTCATAAGTTGTTTCCGTTCCATCGGAAGATATGGTGATAATAGTTGGAATTTCTTCTGCATACGATGCAAAAGCCAACAACACCACAATCATCATCATTAAGTATTTTATTGCTTTCATATAAAAAATTATTGGTTTGTCAATATCATTTTGCAAATTTGACAAATGGAAACCATTTATCAATTTACTTTCAAAATGCAAAAATACATTTTTTTTCAATTGTATAGCACTTTTTATGATATTTTTTTTAAGAATACAAAATAACCATTCTTTATCTCAATAAAAAATGATACTTTTGTAAAAATAATTCTATCTATGAGCAAAAAATTATATCTACTTATTTTTGTGATAGTTGTTGCAAATATAAGTATTCACGCACAAAGTTTGAAACGTTCCGTTGTGGACGGAAAAGTTGACAGTGTATGGCAAGGTATCAACTTACCACAAGGATACACGGGTAAAAACGTCATCATCGGCGTTACCGACTGGGGTTTTGACTACACCCATCCTGTTTTCTACGACACTACTCTGACACACAATCGTATATTGAGAGTATGGGATATGTTTCGTAGCGATGGCACGCCACCCGACGGCTTCAACTATGGCGTAGAATACAATACTGCAGAAGATATTTTAGCCGCCCAACACGATACCTTCAATGTCTATCAATATGGCTATCACGGCACACATGTTGCCTCTATTGCCGCCGGCAGTGGCGGTGGCAGCGAATATAGAGGTGTTGCCTATGGAGCAGATTTGCTATTGGCCACCTTTTTAGTCAACGAACAAGCCGTTACAGATGCTTTTAAATGGATGTACCAAGTCGCTCAAGCAGAACACAAACGTTTGGTTATCAATATGAGTTGGGGCTTGTATTATATGGGCAATATAGACGGAAGCGGACAATTGGCCAAAACGATGGATTCCCTTTCCGATTTAGGAGTTGTATTTGTCACCAGTGCCGGCAACAATGGAGATGTCAATTTTCATATTTCACAAAATTTTGCTCAACAAACCGACACTCTTCGCACCCAAATCACTTTTTATGGAGGAGAACATGCCGCCCTTTGGGGACAATCTGTTTCTATGACCAACAGTGCCATGTGCCCATTTCAATTTTCCATGCACTTTCTCAATACCGATAATGAAAGAATTGCTCAAACACCATTGTTTTCTACTCTTGAAGGCAACAACTACATAGATACTTTTCAGGTTATCGGAGAAGACACTGTTTTTTATAATGTAAACATAGAACAAGAAAACGCATACAATCAACGTCCGCAAGTACGTTTGCGAGTGAAAAAACTCACCTTTAACAATGTCAAAGTATGTTTGTCGGCAATAGCAGACAGCGGCATATTTCACGCATGGAACGTAGTGGAATTGAGCAATGACGTCGGCAATTGGGGCAATGACTTTCAAAAGCCCTATTCCTCCAATTTATATACTGCCGGCGATGCCTACTATGGCATCGGTGCACCTGCCAACGTAGAATGTGTTATTTCAGTAGCAGCATATAGACCATCTTTCACGGTCAACGGACGTGTTATTGGTGGAGAAATTGCCTCTTTTTCAAGTTTCGGCGGCATTATTGATGGTCGTAGGAAGCCGGATGTTGCTGCCCCGGGCGTATCTATCATCAGTGCCATTTCCAGTTTCACCAACACTTTTAGTGGCACCACAACTACTACAGTAACATTTAATAACAAAAAATATCCTTTTGCCGCTCTTTCCGGCACATCCATGTCGTCGCCTTTTACAGCAGGAGTATGTGCTTTGATATTAGAAGCAAATAAATATCTCACCCCTCAACAAGTAAAAAATATTCTTGAAGAAACTGCCTATCAAGACAACTACACACAATCTTCCGGCATTGAACGATTCGGCTACGGAAAAGTAAATGCCTATCAAGCCGTTAAAAAAGCTTTGGAGATGGTCAATATAGATGAAAATCCCTATCAAAACAAGCTTTTCATATACCCGAATCCTGCTGCAGAATCTTTGTGCATACAATCAGATAGAATTGGACAGAATGCAGCCTTATACAATGTTATCGGACAAAAAGTAAAAGATATTACAATAGAAAGTTCTCATCAAATTATTGACATAAAATATTTACCTAAAGGGATGTATATTTTGAAATTTGACGACAATCAGATAGCAAAAATTATCAAAGAATAAACAATATTTCTCGTAAAAATAAGTTTAAGAAAAGAATCTTTTTTTTTATGATGAAAAACACTATTAAACGAATTGCTATATTTTTAATAAATCTACTGCTGATCAATCAGATTTTTGCAGTAGAAAAAGATACCTGCCAGCAATACAAAAAAGACATAAAAAAATGTCAGAAAATTGCCAAACAACTGCAAATGCTGGACGAAGACAACTATTATTACACCTTGCCGGTCTTTAATAAAAACTACAAAATAGATTCCACGGCAGACTGGTATCAAACGCTATCCAATATCACATATCGCACTCGTCAATATATTCGTACTAAAAACAATACATTTTCCGATTGTCCATGTATGTCAAGAATGTATAGCCTACTCGGGCAATCGTTATATTATTCAAAAAAATATTCAAGTGCCTTGGATGCCTTTTTCAAAATTTTGAAAGACCAAGACACCAATTTGGCATTCGAAACAAAACTTTTTATCATTGATTGTGAACAAGCTTTGGAGCACTATGAATCCGCTGAATTTCAACTCAATGAAATCATCAACGAAACCGACACTTCCATTTTGAATCACAATATACATTTTCTCTGCACTGCCGCAGATTTGTATATTGAAATGGAACAATGGAATGATGCTATCAATATGCTGAAAACCATTTGCGAACAAAACAATTATTATGTATTAAAGACGAGAGCAGAATTTATCATTGGACAAATCTATGAGCAACAAAAGCAATATTCGCAAGCTATCAATCAATATAAAATTGTTGCCAATCGAGCTACCGCTAACAATGTAATGCATAGCTATGCCATTGTTCATCAACGACTATGCCAAGAAGACATTGCCCAACATATTCGTGATTCCATTGCCGAAGAACTCTACCATCAATCCTTACCGTCTGCATTTGAACCATCTGTGGTGGAATCTTCTTTTGAACACAACAATTTTGAAAATGAGTATCCCTATTATTTCAATGATGTGGCTTCTATGTTTTTCTTGCAAGAATATGATGATGAAGACTTTGACGATTATAACTACATAGATGACATCAACGATGATGAATTAAATTCAGAAATGTTGGCATCTATATTTGAAAATTGGGATTCTGTTTCCATTCATATTCCAAAGACAGATTTCAGTCAAATGCAAGATACTATTTATCTGCAACTTGTGCCAAAAAATTACACATTACCTCCATACACGTCTTTGGTGTCAAAATTTGGTTGGAGACGACGTCGCTATCACTATGGTGTAGATACAAGAAACGCCATGCGAGACAGCATCTATTGTCTATTTGATGGTGTTGTAAGAATTGCCACCAGAAACAAATCCTATGGCAATGTTGTCATTGTACGTCACTATAACGGCATGGAGACATTTTACGCTCATGCCTGCGAATTGTTAGTAGAACCCAACGAAAAAGTTAAGGCAGGACAAGTGATTGCATTGGTAGGCAGCACCGGAAGAAGTACCGGTCCGCATCTACATTTGGAAACTCGTTACAAAGGCGTCCCCATCAATCCGGAATATATCATTGATTTTGAAAATCACAAACTACGTTCCGACACCTTGCTGATATGCAAAGAAACTTTCAACTACAAAAAATCCAACTATTCTTCGCATACAAGCAGTTCAACCGGAAGTAATTATTATGTCGTACGACACGGAGACACACTATCCTCCATTGCCGCTCGTCATCATACCAGTGTCAGCAGTTTGAAACGTTTGAACGGACTTCGCTCCGATTTTATCCGTGAAGGTCAAAAATTAAAATTGAAATAAAATAGAAAAATAATTATAGTCAAATCAAAACATCAAAAACATGAAAAAAATAGCATTTGTTTTTACTTTAATAACAACTATCCTATTAGGATCTAATAGATTAGTTGCTCAAACAACAGTGATATCTGCAGAAAAGAAAACAAATTTATCTATGGCCATTCCACCGACTATTATTTATAAGGCAGCTAAAAAATATGCCGACCTCGTACCTATCACCCTTTCTGAAGACAAACAGATCATAGTTTCCTATCCTGACCCAAGAGATATTAGTGAAAGGTCAAAGCCGACTTATTTGAAAAAAGGCTACTATTTAGACAATCGCGGCATTAGCCCCAATACGGCTTTTATTGCTCTCACCTACGAAGAATATGCACAATTAAAAACCGCTCCAAGCATAGAACAATTGATGAAGTTGATTGTCAATAGAAATCCCATTAAAAAGATGTATCGCTGTGATAAAATCTTTGATGCAAGAGAAAATACAGACAAATTGATAGAGATTATTGACAAGAAATTTGCCAATTGCGAAAGAATTAAATAGATAGAATATATCTATCTGTATTTCAATATTATCACTATAAGAGACTATAGAAAAAAGCATTTTTTATCGCGTAGTTTCTTATTTTTTTATACTTTTGCATTTTGTAAAAAAATTTTTTATGCAAAAACTAAGTCTAAATTTCTTTGTAATAATAACATTATTATTTTGTTTTACTACAAAGGCACAAAACAATTCTGTGATCTATGTTTCTCCACAAGGAAGCGATTCGTATACAGGTACATGGAATCATCCTATGAAAACGATTGGTGAAGCATTAAACAAAGCCGATGAAAACACGTTGACATATATACGTGTAGCCAACGGCAACTACTACGAATACAATATCGTTGAACTCAAAAGCAACATCATTATAGAAGGAGGCTGGCATTTTAATGTCTCTGATAGTAGTTGGATATTTTATGAGGATTCTATCTCATATATCTATATAGACGCCATAGAAAATATGACAAATTACAATCATAAAATTGGTTTCAAATCGTATAATGACACCAATTGGATGTTGAAAAATTTGTCTATAGAAGTTGCCGGTGCACTTTTATCCGAAAGACATGCGTCCGGCAAAGGTAGCAGTGTATATGGAGTTCATATAGATGGCATTTCATCCAACAACAGAATAGAAAATTGTCGTTTAATTATTGGTGATGCTACAGAAGGTCTAGGTGGAACTGAAGGCACTGCAGGTAGCAACGGTAATAACGGCAGCCATGGCAATATCACAAAAGTAGCAGTATGCTATGGAGGAGATGCCATAACAGGTGCCTCCGGTGTTGGTTCCGGCATACGTGCCGGCGGTGCCGGTGGTGCAAGTGGCAATGGTCGAAATGGCAATGTCGGCTTCGGTATGAGTGGCGGCAGCGGAAGTGCCGGCAGTAATGGTGGCGGTGGTGCCATAGGAGGATCTGCCGGTTCCGGCGGTGCAAGTGGTAATGCAGGCGGTAATGGCGGCAACGGTAGCAATGGTGCTGCAGGTTTACAACCTTCTGCTACGGCATTTACACTTTCCACCTATTTCATTCCAGGCGATCAATCTGCATCCGGAACTGATGGTGCAGGCGGTGCCGGTGGCGGTGGCGGCGGTGGTGCCGGTAGCGGTGCTTTTTGCGGATCTTGGTCAGGCGGTTCAGGCGGTTCAGGCGGTCAAGGCGGAACCGGTGGAACCGGCGGCATTGGCGGCGGAAGTTCTTTCGGCATCTATTGCTACAATACAAACCCACCTACTATTACATCTACTTATATTGCTGTTGGCAATGCCGGTGAAGGTGGTGACGGCGGTTTCGGCGGTCAAGGCGGCATTGGCGGTCAAGGTGGCAATGGCTACAACTACAGTCTCAGTTATTGCGATTGTAGCAATTTAGGCGGCAACGGCGGCAATGGCGGTAATGGCGGCAACGGCGGTCAAGGTGGCAATGGAGCAAACGGATTAGCCATGCCGACTATCTTGGTAGCAAGCAACGGAACTTATAGTGCTATCCCCTACGACACAACAAACTCACAAACAGCACAACAACTTTCTGCAATCTACACATCTTATACCAATGCACAAATCAAAATATCGGCTACTTCTACTTGGAGTTTAGATAATGGTTTGGAATTTGTATATGACATTTTACCTAATAGCAGTTCATATACACCAAATAGCAATACATCTTATATAACTGCATCATATAAAGGCATCTACGCCATCAATACAAATGAAAACGTTATCATCAACAAAGAATGGAATTTAGGAAGCATTATCGCACCTGACAGTGTTGACTTTGAAGATGCTTTTACAGCCACTTATAACAACGTGGACAACAATGTATATGAATATCATTGGAAATTGGTAAACAACCAAGGAAACAATATTTCATCATCCAATGCAAACATTTTCAATATCAATACATCATCACTCTCTGCTGCAGATACAGGTTCACTCTATCATATTAGTTTAACTATTTCCGACAAAGAACATGGTACATCTAAATATATCTGGAAATCATTCAGAGTATTGCCGAAAATGGCAGAAATCAGTATTTACGATACCATTTTCACCTACGATGGTACTGCAAAACAAGTGTCTGTATTGTTAGACAATCAAAATTTGAACTATTCCATTACTTACAACGGAACCACCGCATTACCCGTCAATGCAGGCATCTACGAAGTGGTGGCAAGTATCACTTCTGACAACTACAAAGGGTCCGCTACTGCCCACATGATTATCAACAAGGCAACTGCTCCTATAGTATTCAGCAATTTGGTACAAAATTTTGACAGCACCTACCATACTCCTACTATCACAACTTATCCATCAGGATTGAACTATCATCTATTGTTCAATGGAGATACCAACAAGCCATTTAATGCCGGCAGTTATTTAGTAGAAGTAAATTTAAACGATACCAACTATGAAGGGTATGCTACGGATTCTATGACAATAAAAAAAGCCGTTGCAACTATCAATTTCAGCGACAATATGCAGGCATACGATGGCACGGCAAAACATGCCACTGTTACAACTATTCCTGCCGGATTAAATACAATTATTACCTATAGTTGCGGTTATGCTCCGACAACAATCGGCAACTATACTGTCTATGCCGTTATTGATGATGACAACTATTATGGTGAAGATAGTAGTATATTTGTTATCACTAAACCACAATCGTCTATTGCAATAGCAGATTCTTCATTCATCTACGATGGCAATGCCCATGCTTTGCACGTAGAAGTAACTCCAGCGAATGCCAATTATACAATTACTTATAACGGTTTAAACACCTTGCCGGTCAATGCAGGTATTTATAATGTGATAGTTATTGTAAATGATAGTACTGTATTGCCTTCTTATGCTATGGCAACTTTGACTATCAACAAAGCACAGGCTTCCATTATTACCTACGACTCCATTCATACTTACAATGGCACACAACAAAGCATTGGCATCACCACTTTGCCTAGTGGATTAAATGTTACCACTACCTACGACAACTCTATTTTTGCCCCTGCAAATAGTGGCACATATACTGTAGTGGCTACTATCAACGATCAAAATTATTATGGCACTACTCAAACTTCATTGCAAATCAATCGCGCTATTGCCAACATAAATATTTCAAATACAACACAAACTTATTGCGGAACAGCACTTCAACCGACTATCACTACAACTCCAAATGTTCCATATTCCGTCACTTACAATGCAGACACCAATGCTCCTGTTAATCATGGAGTATATTTTGTCAAAGTAACTATTGATGAAAGAAACTATTATGGACAAGCAAGTGATAGTTTTAGAATAGAAAAGGCATCGGCAAATATTCAATTAAGTGACTTAATGCACACTTATGACGGCAATGCCAAATCAGCATCAGTTCAAACAACTCCTGCCAACTTACCATATACTATTACCTATAACAATAGTTTAGCTCAACCTGTTGATGCAGGCAACTATATGGTGAAAGTGGATATTATAGACAACAACTATTATGGTCATGCCGACACCTTACTGACTATCAACAAAGCTAATGTTAACATTACTTTCGATCAGTTAGTACAAACATACGATGGCAATAGCAAATCTGTTTCAGTAACTTTATCGCAAAATGTTGCCTATAGTATTACTTATAACGGAAGTACTACCCTACCTATCAATTCAGGCGACTACATGGTTGTAGTATCTGTTAATACCAACAATTATGCTGCTATAGATAGTGCCATTTTCACTATCAACAAAGCACACGCATATTTTACGATTACAGACCTTAACTTTGTTTACGATGGGCAAACACATCAGCCGACAATTACCGTTGTTCCAACCACTAACTACATCGTTAAATACAACGGACAATTATCACTCCCTCAAAATGTAGGTGTTTACAATGGAGAAATCTTGATAAACGATACCAATATAACAGGTGATACTACATTTGTTTTTGAAATCACCAATGCCACCGCACATATTGAATACTATGATACTATTCATGTCTATGACGGCAACGTTAAACAAATTTCACTTATCAATCCTGACAATGTCAATTGTATAATTGAATATAAACAAAACGGAAATATTGTTACACCTGTCAATGCAGGCATTTACGATGTAAGCATCTCTGTAGAAGAAGCCAACTACGACTCTATGATTATCAACACACAAATGATAATAGAAAAAGCCACGGCAGACATTACCTTTACAGACGATACTTTAACATATATTTATGACGGAACTACAAGAAGTGTACATGTTGTTACCACACCGGCTGGCTTGTCCGTTGAAATAACTTACAACAACGACACAACTGCACCTTATCAAATTGGTGTTTATCAGGTTGTAGCCACTATTATTGACGACAACTATCAAGGAAGTGCCAATACAACACTCACCATTTTGGAAGACACCAAAATTGAAGAAACAAATGCCATATATACAGCCAAACTCTATCCTAACCCGACTTCCGACATTAGTCATTTAGAAATTGAAGGTATTAGCGGTGATATTGTAATTCGCATTGTTAATTCATTAGGACAACAAATGATGACAGACAAAGTTGTAGCAGACGGAAATTTATACTATGATATCTCAACCAACAACCTGACAAAAGGTGTATATTGGATCATCATCAGCCAGCAACATAACACTATCAACAAAAAATTAATTGTAGAATAAAGATTTAGTATTTCATAATTGTTGTAATTTTTGTTTAGGGGCTACTTTTCATAGTAGTCCCTTTTTAAAAAAGATGGGAAAAATAGAAGACATTATCTTGCAACACAACCAAAGAGGCATGCAACAACTTGCCAAATATCTCAACGACAACTATTGTATGGACGCCGCTCAAGCATTGTGGCAATGTAAAAAAGGAAACATACTCATCCTCACCGGCTTTTTTGTAAAAACCCATAGCGAAACCGATGGACCTTTAGGCAGCATATTCCTTTATAAAGCCTTAAAAACTTTAGGATTCTCCCCTATCATTGTTTCAGATGAATATGCCGCCTCCTATTTTGAAGGTCTGCCATTCATTCTATTTACACATAATAGCCAAGCAGAAGAAATACTGGAAAACTATCAGCCTGTGGCTATAGTCAGTATAGAACGTTGTGGACGTGCCACTGACGGAAAATACTACAATATGAGAAAAAATGATATCTCCTTGCAGACAGCTCCTATTGACGAGTTAGTATTGCGAGCATCATGTTTGACCATCGGCATTGGCGATGGCGGCAACGAAATAGGCATGGGAAAACTCTCTTGCCACATGCAGCACCTTGACCTTATTCCCTCTATTGTACCATGTAATTATTTAATTGTTGCAAGCGTTTCCAATTGGGGCAGTTATGGATTGATAGCCGCCCTATCCATGCTATGGCACAAGGATTTGCTACCTAAAGAACAAGACATGGGCAATTATCTGAAATACATTGTAACTAAAGGTGCTGTTGACGGATTTTCAGGAGAAAACAAACCCTGCATTGATGGTTTTGACCTATCCGTTGAACAAGCCATTGTAAAAGATCTAAAACGTCTTATTACAAAATGAAAAAGGCGGTTTCCCGCCTTTTATACATGGTTATTATAGTTTGGTTTCTATTCAAAGAATTTTCTTACTTTTTGGAAAAAACCTGCTTGTTTGGGTTGTTCTACTTTGAAAGTATCCGACTCCATCATCTTTTCTATCATGGCTTTTTCCTCTTTGGTAATTCGTTTGGGAACCACTACATTGATATTCACTATCAAATCACCTTGTCCATAGCCGCGTAAATCCGGCAAACCTTTACCATTTAATCGCAACAAAGTTGAAGATTGTGTTCCCGGGGCGATTTTAACTTTTGCCTTACCTTCCAACAAAGGTATCTCCACCGTACCTCCCAACACTGCCAATGGAAATGAAATATTAAATTCTTCGTAGATATTGTTGCCGTCACGTTCAAAACGACTATGTTTTTCTTCTTCTACCAACACCAACAAATCACCGGGTTCGCCTCCTCCTATGGCATTTCCTTTTCCTCTTATGCTCAATTGCATACCATCGGAAACACCTGCCGGAATTTTTACATTGATAATATCTTCGCCTTTTACGACTCCGTTACCACCACAATGAGAACATTTATCGGTGATAATCTTGCCTGTTCCATGACAATTCGGACATTCGCTCTGCATTTGCATCTGCCCGAAAATAGATTGTTGTACACGAGTTACAATACCTCTTCCATGACAGGTTGGACAAGTTTTGATTGCATCAGCAGATTTGGCTCCCGTGCCATGGCATTCATTGCAGACAATATTCTTTTGTACTTTTATATTCTTTTCAACTCCTTTGGCGATATCTTCCAAAGTCATTTTTACCTTTATACGAATATTAGACCCTTTTTGTACACGATTTCTGCCGCCACCGAAGCCTCCGCCAAAGCCGGAAAAGCCACCTATACCCAAGTCTTCGAATATAGAACCCATGTGCGAGAAAATATCTTGCATATTCATGCCGCCGAAATCGCTAAATCCGTTACCACTCATACCTGCATGACCAAATTGGTCGTAACGGGAACGTTTTTGCGGGTCACTTAACACTTCGTAGGCTTCTGCAGCTTCTTTAAATTTCTCTTCGGCATTTTTATCTCCGGGATTTCTATCCGGATGATATTTCAAAGCCAACTGACGATAGGCTTTTTTGATATCCTCAGCAGACGCATCTTTTTGAACACCTAATACTTCGTAATAATCTCTCTTTTCCATATTCTACTGATAAATAACCACTTTTGCAAAACGTATCACTTTATCATTGAGCATATAACCTTTTTCCACTACATCTATAATTTTTCCTTTTTCAGCTTCGCTTGGAGCAGGAACAATGCTTACTGCCTCGTGAAAATCGGTGTTGAAATGTGCATTTTCTGTTTCTATCAAAGTTACGCCTTTTTGTTTCAATATATTCATCAATTTTTGAAAAATTAATGATTCTCCTTCTACAACAACTGACAATTCGGCTTCTGCCTTTTGATTATATTGCATAGCACGTTCCATATCGTCGATAATCGGCAATACGCTCGTAATCAACGATTCGGACGCATTTTTTATCACATCCAATTTTTCTTTTGTCGTTCTCTTGCGATAATTATCAAATTCAGAATACAAACGTAAATATTTATCCTGCAATTCCGCCTTTTCTTCTGTCATTTTGAGAATAGCGGCTTGCATTTCTTCTATTTTCTTTTCTAATTTATCTTTTCTTCCTAAGAAATTTCTTTTTTTGCTATCTTTCTCGGAATTTTTGTCACTATCATCAATTGCTGACAGATTTTCTGCCTCCTTTACTGACTCTTTTTCAGAACTTGCTGCGACTTGTTCTTCTTGAATTTTTTCAGTTGTATGATTTTCAATATTTTGATTTTCTTTTTCTTCTTCCATTATTTTATTTTTTATTGACAAATATTGATAAGCAAAATATTTGCCACAATTGCTTTTTGTGACAAAATGTCAGTATTTTGTTTATAATATAATTTAGGATATGAACAAACCATTTAAATACATCCAAACAATATATCTAATCAGCTTTCCCAACAACATGGATATTGCCACAATAAGAAAGCGGCATCTGAAAAATCCGGCAGCCACCGCTATCACGTCACCAATTCCGGGCAGAAAAGCAAAAAATGCCAGCCAACTGCCATACCTGTCTATTCTGTCTTTTAAACTATCTACCCGTTCTTTTTTTACATGCAGATATTTTTCTATCCAATCTATTTTTCCCGCATGTCCTATCCAATAGCATGTCAATCCTCCCAGCCAATTCCCTATAGTAGCCACTACCACACAATTCCAAGGAGATGCACCCGCTAACAAAACTCCTGTAAAAACTATTTCTGAACTAAACGGCAACACCGTAGCTGCTAAAAAAGCCGCAACAAACAAGCCTGCCAATCCCCATGTTACCAAACATTCCATGCTATTTGTACAATCGACCTTGGTAAGTATTGCGTTGGGCTAATGTTTTCTCAACTTGCTGTAAAATTTGGTCATTGCGTATCAGTCCCCATAGAGATTGGTCCAAGAAACGCGGCGGTACTTCACCTGCAAACCTTTCCACTACAATATTAGGATTTAAATGTTCCAAAAAATCAACTATAAAATCAATGTATTGCGGCAAAGTGAAAGAATAAAATTCTTCCGGATGCTGCTGATAATAAGCAGCCATCGGTGTGTCTTTGATAATTTGCAGTTGATGAAATTTTACGGTATCCAATGGCATGGCAGAAATAATTTTTGCCCATTGCTGCCAATCTGCAGGAGACTCCTTTGGCAAGCCGAAAATAAAATGTGCACCGCATTTTATTCCTCTTGCTGCTGTAGCATCAATCGCACGTCGGGCACATTGGAAATCATGACCGCGATTGACTAATGCCAGCGTTTTATCGCTGCAAGATTCCACACCGTATTCCAATATCACATAGCAACGTTGGCTCAATCGGGCAAAATAATCCAACTTTTCTTCATCAATACAATCCGGACGGGTACCAATAACCAAGCCTACTACATTTTCACATTCAAGAGCTTGATTATAAATATGTTTTAAATCATCCAAAGACGCGTATGTATTGGAATAGGCTTGAAAGTATGCCAAATATTTGTCCGCACGACGATAACGATTTTTATGAAATACTATTCCTTCGGCAATTTGCTGTGAAATACTTTTCTCTTTTTGACAATAAGAAGGATTGAAAGCACTATTGTCGCAATAACTACAACCGCCAAAAGATATTTTTCCATCTCTATTGGGACAGGTAAAACCTGCATTGATAGTTACTTTTTGAACCCTTTGACCGAACGTCTGCTTGAAATAATCGGCATAAGAGTTAAATCTACGCCCTGTATGCCATGGAAACATTTCGCTTGTTGATTGCTGACTTGCCATTAAAATACTTTTAATATTTGCAAATGTATCATTTTTTAGTGAAATAATCGGCAGAAAATAAAAAAAATGCTGTTCGCTACCGAACAGCATCGTCTTTAAATAAAAAAATTGTCTGCTATTAAATTATTGTTGAAATTATTTCAATCTTAAAATTGTATTCGGGCCTACACCTGCTTCGAAACTATATTTCTTTGTTCCGTTGCTGCCAAAGCAATAAACATCTCCATTAGATTTAAAATCACCGGCATCACCAATATATACATTACCATCAGTATCCACATTAATTGCATACGGATAAATAAAATTAGTTCCATTTGTAGCAATATCGCTTGTATTTCCGGTTAACAAATCTATTTTCTTAAACCACCATGCATAAGTGGTATTATCCATTCCGTATGCGTATGCTGCATCATTGTAGATAGTAAAATTGCTTGCTGCCACCTCGTATGTTGCCACCAATTGATTGTCGGTAGAATTTATCTTTTGAATACATGGCATTATAGTATCATAATCTCCAACACTCAATACATAGACATTTCCGTAAGAATCAACACCCATTCTGCCCGGGTTTAGTCTCACTACAATTTTTTCTACTTCTGTAAAAGTGCTGAGGTCTATTACAGACACTGTACTGTCATAATTAGGATAATCCATTCCGCCGGAATTGCTGACAAACAATTTGCCATTGGCTACACATAATGCCTCCGGACTTTTGCCTGCTTGTGCGGTAGCTTCTACTTGCAATGATGCCGTATCAATTCTTACCACCTCGCCATTATAGCAGCAAACGTATGCCTTGCCTTCATTGAAAGCAATTCTTCTCGGCATCATTCCAAAGCCACCATTATCCACTAAGGAAATTCTTGACAAAGATTTGCCGGTGTAAATATCAACTACTTCCACTGTGTTGGAATTATTGACAACAATGTACAATTTAGCGCCATACAATTGCATGTCATTAGCAACATCTCCCAAAGAACGACCATTAATATCGTTGAAGATATCGTATGTAACTGCATTGCTGTCAACATCATAAAAAGACAATACAGCACCATTGGTTCCATACAAACCTTCACTCAACACTAAAACTCCATTACCGAATAAAGAATCATCTTCTTTCGGTCTCGGTCTACAAGACACTACCGTTAACACTACTATAAGTGCCAACATACTCTTTTTTAAAATACTCTTCATTTTTTTAATTATTTAAATTTATATTTATGTTAATTTGTTTACCATTTAAATCCTAATTTCAATCTCCAAGAAATACCTGCAACAGGGAAATTATCAATTATTTCATAGTTTTTATTGGCTATATTCAATAATTCTACACTTGTCTGCAAGGTAAAAGCTTTTATTTCAAAATCTCTACTGACAGCAATGCTATGGTCGAAATAGGGTTCCATGACAAAGGCTGCTACATTTTGTCCCAAACGATACCTTTTCCCCACCATCACCAGCACATAAGCTACATCCACCCACTTGGTGTTCAGCAACAAGCGACAATTACCACTATGGCGGGGCGTATAGGCAATTTGATTTTTGTAGGTTTTGCTATTTTCATCAGTCATATCAACTGCATATTGATAAGAATAAGATAGATTTATGTCAATATCCATCCATGAAGCGGCTTCAATTTGCAAATATGCAACAGCGTCTAGCCCCCATACATGCACTTTGCCATAATTCAACATCGACCAAATAAAGAGATTTCTATTTGGAAATGCCACAATTTTATTGTTGACTAAATGAAAATACCCGTCCAGATTTATTTTAAAATAAGGCACAGATTTACTAAAATTCTTCATCCACGCAAGATTGCACATCACTTGATGAATGGTTTCCGGTTTTAAATCGCGGTTGCCTGCCAATTGATAATACATATCGTTGAAAGTCGGCAATCTGAACACATGCTGATAAGTGGTGGAAAAAGTCAGTTTTTCCTTTTTCAGCAAACGAAATTCTATATTGGCAGCCGGTGAAAAATGATTAAAACAATCGGTTCTATTGTCAATCTTTGTTTTATCCAAAGCATAGGTATGCAACAAATTGGCTTGCAAACGTAGAAATTGATATTGATATGTTATCGCCACATTGGATAGTATTTTCCACCGATGCGGATAGGCAAATTGATATAGATTGGCCGACATATTGGCATAAGAAATATCGTTGGAAAGAGAAATATTTAAATCTTTTATCACATTCAACAACAATATATTAGACATATATATTTCACGTTGATAATAGTGATTATCAATTTTCCCTTCAGAATTGTGATATTTTGGGTCTATATAATGCGTATGAGCATAATTGAACTTCAGTATATTTTTATAACTGACAACTTTTTTAAATTGGTGAGCATAAACTGATTGTAAAAAATAGTTGTCATCATCCAGTCTTTGTTTGCTCGGCTCTGAATACAAGATAGTAGCTCCCGGCAGACCTTTTTTAGCATTGTACAAATACCCTTTCAAATGCCATGAATTGGAAGAATCGGCATAAAATACATTGGCTACTGCTGAAAAAGCAGAAACATCTGCATTTTTTCGTCTCTCGTTGGAGATGCTGTCATTGGCTCCGCCATAATACAGTTTGTAGGGATAGTTACCTTTGGTGTATAAATATTCCGCTGATATAGAAGTGGAAAAATGCTTACCTATTTTATTTTCCATCAACAAATATGGATTGAAGGTAAGGAAAGATCCCATTTTGATGCCGACATTAATATTGACAGGTTTTCCTTCTTTAAAAGAAGGTGTTTTTGTCATTACCTGCAAGGTATTTGCAGAGGCGAATAGACGTGCCGGCTTAAAGATATCTGCTTCTGCATTGGCATTGATCATGGCTAAAGTTTCCATATTTTCCAAAGACAATTTGCCCACATCTATTTGTCCTGTCTGACAATCCGACAAAGCCACCCCGTCAAAGCTGACTGCTGTATGATTGGCACCCAAACCTCGTACGGTAATGGTTTTCAACCCACCAATACCTCCATAGTCTTTCAAATTGACACCGGAAAAAAACTTTATTGCCTCAGAAAGTTGGTAGGCACTTTGCAATTTTTCGTCTTCAATATTTAATATTTGTTTGGAGCTAACATTAAAAGGTTCGTAAGTACCATAAACGGTAAAGTTTTCCATGGTTTGCTGCTTGATAGTATCTTGGGCAAACAGCAAATTTCCTTTTGCGGAAACCACAAAAGACAATACAACTATCCATTTTAACTTACTTCTACTCATCACTTTTTTCACTAAACTAAAGCAATGAGCATATTGGTGAGATAACAGCTACGCTGACACTGTGCCTTTTCCTCGAAAGCTTTAGTGAAAAAACAATTTGGCAGGTCTTCTGACTTACTTCTGTTTTAGTGCCTTCCCATCTTACGACAGTGACATGATTACTAAAACAATTCTTGAAGCTTACAGCAGCGGGACTGTTAAGGATTTTCACCTTATTCCCTTTTCATCTGTATCAACAGAACCAAATCGGCGGCAAAATTACAACTTTTTTTTCATTTATACATTTTATTGATTATTTATTTTTTAATTATTTTTAACCAATGATTTTCAATATTTTATCATTTTTATAAAATGTTTTGGCAATATATTTGTATTTATACAATTATTTTTACTATCTTTGTAAATTAAAACTATTTGATTATTGAGTAATAAATTTTAAATAATTGGCACATGAAAAAGAATGTTTTATCAATCCTCTTATGCGTTATTTGTTGCATTGCCTTTGGACAAGAAAAGTTAGGAAACCGACTCATGCCGCTTCCTTCTGTTGACATTAAAACTTTGGGTGGCAGTTCTATCAATACCAAAGACCTTCAAAACGAAGGTAAACCTTTCATCATTTGTTTTTTTGCCACATGGTGCAAACCTTGTATGACAGAATTGAAAAATATTTCTGATGAATATGAAGACTGGCAAGACGAAACAGGAGTAAAAATCTATGCAGTTTCCATTGACGATAGTCGTTCAAGCGGCAAAGTAGCTCCGCTTGTTAAAGGTCAAGGTTGGGATTTTGAATTTTTGTTGGATGAAAATTCCGATTTCAAACGTGCCATGAATGTCAACGACATTCCCCACACTTTTGTAGTAGATGGCGAAGGAAATATTGTTTGGCAACATGCATCTTATGCTCCCGGCGTAGAACAAGAATATATCAATGTTGTACGCAATATACTTTCCAATTCCTCTCAATCCAAAACAGAATAATCTATATGAGAAAAATTTATCTTGTTGTAGCAGGTATATTATTAACATGTGCGACAACATTTGGACAAAATAATTTCATAAAAAACAGTAGAGTTACCGGCAACTTTCAATTTGATGGACAATACTACATTCCCAACGAAGCAATAGGTGCC
>JAEEGK010008369.1_pt1 | contig 24432 bp, 27 predicted proteins | sample 8958771 | NCBI WGS metagenome assembly JAEEGK01 (sample SAMN16246547, study PRJNA631951) | gut metagenome | biome: gut microbiome; feature: rumen; material: SC-attached | host: Bos | place: Iran: Karaj | collected 2018-10
TCGATGATTTGGCGAACGACTTTCGGCTCGACGCACTCTGCACAGCCTCAGCAATATATCTGGCGTAATGTGGTGATTAATAAACGTAACTGCCGCGTGCTGTGTATTGATAGATTGCTCAAAGACGGCAAAACGTTCGGCTATGTGTATGTACTGCAAGGAGAAACCAAGCAAGTGCCTAATGGCTTCCATTGGGATGTCACCGACCAGCGGCACATGCTTAATGTTGCACCGATTCTGGAGGAACAAACAGAATTGTCGGTCGAATTGCTAAAAACTTTGTTACAATAACACATGAAAAAGTTTCGTGACATAGCCGGCTACGTGCTCGGCGGAGTGCTATTCGTTGTGCTACTGCCAACGATTATGTGGTTAGCGTCGGGTATGCCGGCGCTAGTGCACATCGGGGCGTTACGAGCATCGGTTACGGGTGCGCTGATACTTGGCGGTTTGGCGCTTAGTGTGTGGACTATCGTGTATATGAAGCATAGCGGCAAAGGCAATCCCATGGATGCGTTCGACCACGAGATAGGTTCGCGCACGCAACATCTGATGACCGATGGTCCGTATCGCCTCAACCGCAATCCGATGCTAACCGGCACATTTATCTACCTGTTTGGTTACATCGTGTGGCTGTGGATGTGGCAAGCCTTGCTGGTGTGGGGCATCTTCGTTGTGATTATGCTCGTGCAAGTATTGACCGAAGAGAAGCGTCTTCGTCGTGACTTCGGCGAGGAGTACGAAGCCTATTGCCGACGCACCGGTCGGTTTTTGCCGTGGGCGTTACTATAAATGGCAATAATATATACGAAATATGCTTGAAGACTATATCTTTGACGACCACCTCCGCTACGAGGGGCACAAACTCATCTATACGTTCCCGAAACCGACGGAAGAGCCAATCGTGATTGGCGGAATCCTTGGTGCTGCGATCCTTTGCGTGCGCCTCATCAATACCGATGAACAACACTCCCGCGAGATCGTTCTGGACGAAAAGTTGCACTACGAACCGTTCTATATCCGCTACGAACAGGAGGTGATCGGTGACGATTGGGGGTATATAGCGGCAGAACTGGAGCAACTCGATCTGGCTTACATGGAGCTCTACTCTCAGGAGCAGGTCACCATCGAGACGCTCTGCCCGAACATCCGCCAACTGAGCATCGCTATGGATGTCCTTCAGACCTATATGCACCGCATATCTATCGAACAATACGGAGAGCATATCTATGACCTCGTGAAGTGGACTATGCCCTTTGCTCAGTGGCTCTATAACGCCGCGCAAGTCGAACCGCTACGCCAGCGGTTCCTCAGTATGGCATGGACTGATCCCGCACTCGTTCACGCCCTTGCGGAAGACATAGAAAAAGGCAAACCGGTCGAACCGCTTTGCGTTTTCGATTGCGAACAAGCCGCGGATATCATGCAGCGGTACTGGGACTGGCTCTGGGATGCCGCACAAAAACAGGCTGCACTCTTCCCCGCTTCCAAGGGAAAGATAGCCGAATACAAACAACTCATCCTCGAAGAGGAAAACAACTATTACTACCTCAAACCGGAGATGAAAGATTTCCCTGAGGAGCAGCTCAAGCTCTTCAACGAATGGGTGGACGGGTGGATAGCATTTGTGGAAGAGAAGATCAAACCGAAGAAAGCTATCACGTTCTGGACGAAAAACGTGACTGAAGAAAAGCAGGAAGCTCTGTTGGACTATATCAAGTTCCAAGAACGGCAACCGCAGCGCTATAAATGTCTGGCGGTGGCTGTCTATAGCTTGCGTCATTTAGGCTATGTCACGTATAACATTGCTCCGTCCTCAATTGCCAAATGGCTCACCGAGCGCCTGCAGAACGACTATTCTACCAAAAACGAGCTCTATCAGTTCCGCCGCGCATGGAATGAACTGAGCCGTTACAACCCTGCCGTTCAAGACGAAGTCGCCCGCCTCATTGCCTGTGGCGTGAAGTCAATTACAAGCTCTTAGCAGCATATCCGTCAATGAATTCTACCTTACATGCGGGTTCCCCAAAGAGCGCTAACATAGCGCACTCTTTTGGGAAAAAGGGAGTTCGTTGCCTCAAGATAGATTATTTTGCAAGTAAGCCAGTTAAAACTATTGCGATTTATCTGATCTTCAAGATCTGTAATCTGAGACAAAACATATTCATTGAGTGCAGTCGTTTCTGTTCCGGCTACATAGTAAATGGTACCATACGGCAAATCGCGGTGTTTGTCATCATGGAATGATTCGATGGATTTTGTAATAATACCAATCATAGGCTATTTCGATTGCTATAGTATTTGTTGTAAAATCTCTGCTTCGTCAAGTAACTTTTTAGAGTATTTTCCTAAGAGGTTTTCTACGAAATTATGATTTTTGCCACAATTTTGTGTGAAATAATCGTTCGAACGCAGAGAGATAAGAATCTATACATTTATTGATTTATCAGCCATTCGGCGGCACTAACAACGCGTATTTTCTTGCCGTTGTGCTCGATGATTCCCGTTTCTCCATACATTACGATCAGGGTTAAGTTGTCGCAATGGGTTATTTGGGAAGCCTTTGTAAGTCCGCCTACTTCGCGGTTGAAAAGTTTGGTGGACGGGTTGCTGAAATCGTAAGTGACTTGTATCAGTTCCTGAACCTTGTTTGCTTGCGTGCGCACAAAATCTACCGCATAACGATTACTTTCGCGCAAGAAATATAATTGTTCGTCTGCATATACCTGCCGACGCAATAACTCAACAGCTACGGTATTTTCCAATCGCCAGCCTAAATTCTCCGGTTGCAAAGCATTCTCCCTATTACTCAAGAACGCATTATCAATGATGTATGCCTTTTGAATGGACTGCCGCTCTACGCTCTTGAAAGAGTACTTATGGAGTATACGTGCGAGGTAGGCTGTATTCAGATACGACACATAGTTCTTGACCGTTTGAACAGAGCGGATGGCGTACGTCTCTCGGATGTTTTCAAAATTGATCTCCTGACAGAAATTGTCGATAACCGTATCTGCCACTTGTCGCAACGAAGCCGGATAACGTACCTTGTAACGCTTGCATATATCCTTCTTGATGATTGTGTCCAGCAAGGCTTTTGTATATGCCGTTTTGTCCAGAGTGCCATCCATTGTTTCCGGAAAACCGCCGTCTTTCAGATATTCATTGAGCGCGTGCCCACGCAAGCCGATAGCTTTGGTGTGCTGTCCGTGCATGTCCACATTCTTGATGCGGCAAAACTCCTCAAACGAGAAAGGATACAGGCGGATCTCATTATACCTGCCGGTTAAATGCGTGATTAGCTCATCACTCAAAAGATTAGCGTTACTTCCGGTCAGTATCAAGTGTAACCCTTGACGCAACAAGCGGTTGACGAATAACGGCCAGCGTGGAGCGTTTTGCACCTCGTCAATGAACAAATGCGTATAATCACCATAGATACGATATAGCGTCTCGATGATGTCATTCAATTCGGATACCTGAATGTCCGCCAAGTTCTCATCATCAAAATTGACATAGGCGAACTTGACCTTGCTTTCAAGGAGCACTTTTTGGCAAAGCATGGACTTTCCGCTACGGCGTACGCCAATAACCACCTGCGCCAACTTGCTATTCAGGTCTATTTGTTTTTCCTCTTTACGGCTCAACAAAGCCGAGCAATCCGTATTGAGGAGTTCCTGACGCTGGTCGGACAAGATTATTTCCAAGTTCCGCATAATGTAGTAATTTTAAAATCCGCTGCAAAGGTACAAAAAATAAATGACATTTGCAAACAAAACGTCAAAATTTGCAGAAAAATCGCACGCAAAACGTCTTATTTTGCAATTTTGCACTACAAAAACCGTCTTATTTTGCAAGATTGGCAAATCTAAACTGCATAAAATAGGTCGATCGGCAATCTCTAAACTGCATAAAAATGACGAAACAAAAGCGAGTGCGTAATATGAATTTTGATTGCGAAATTAGAGAATTTTTCCAAATAACTGATTTTGCGTACAGCAAATAATAGCTTTTTTTAACGAACTGATAGTGAGTGGCGTAGAGGCTATTTTGCTGTTTCCCGATGTCGAATAGCTCTGCCTGTAGCGCAAAAAACATCCCGTAGGTGGCTTCCTATATATATTATGGAGGGGCATGTGTAATTTTTACCGGTTTTCGGTTCGCCGAAAAATGCCGCTCACAAACAGTATTAACCATAAAAAAACCTAATTATTATGATCAAAAACCTTAATTCGATGGAGGGACAGGCAGACCTGCGCATCGTCGAGCATCTTGACATGCAACAACTGCCTGAGAGTCTGAAACAGATGGTATCGCTTGCATCAACTCCCGAGGAGCAAGACATCATCCTGATGGCTACGCTTGCGGCTGCGAGTGCGTGCGTACCTAATCTGTATTTCCGCTACGGTATGACGGGCAAGAAGTATTACGCCAACCTGCAATGTTTCATCCTCGCAGCCGCAGCGAGTGGAAAGGGTATCGCCAATCAATCATTGGAGATGGTGCGCGTCATCGATGAGCAGTATCCCATGCTTATCGCCGGTGACAGCACACTTGCTGCCTTCTACAAAGCGCTCGAAGAGCAGAACGGTTGCGGCTATATGCACGAGAGTGAGGGAAGTGTAATCACGGACATCTGGAAAGCGGGTGCTGCGAATTACAACACGGCGCTTCGCAAAGCTGCGGAGCATGAACCGATAAGCCGCAACCGCGTCAAAGGTGCGTCGGAGATCAAGAACCCGAGGCTGAGTATGTTGCTGACGGGAACGTTCGGGCAATATCGCGCACTCGTTCCGTCTGTGGAGAACGGATACTTCTCGCGATTGCTGACTGTCGTCATTCCGTCAACCAACGGTTTCGACAAACGCTATGTATCATCCAAAGGCGCGCAGAGTGCTATTCCGCTGCAAGTAGGCAGAGCGCTGCTCAGCACCTACGAGACGCTGCTCAACGGCGAAGAGCGCGAATGGAGCCTGACCGATGCCCAGAAAGAGCGTTTGGGCAATCATCTGGAAACGGAGTACGCTACACTAATCGGGCTGCTCGGCGAGAACTTCCACTCGGCGGTAGTGCGAATGGCTGTGCAAATAGAGCGGATTGCCCTCATCCTCTCCGCCTTGCGCCATTCACCATTAACCGTTAACCATTCACCTTTACTTTGCTCCGACACTGACTACGCCACCGCCGAACTTATCGGCAACCGTCTTCTCCTTCACATGGCTGCTGCCTACCGTCTCATCGATGGTGACGATCAATCTCTCATCCCCGACATCAAACCCCTTGACCAGCGCCGCGTCCTCTTCGATCAGCTCAAATCCGAGTACGCTCACAAAGAATTAATTGCAGAAGCCAAGACTCAAGGCATCTCTCCACGAACAGCATTCCGTTGGAATGAGAAGTGGTTGCATGAAGGTCTGATAACAAAGGCCGAGTACGGCGTTTATCGAAAAGTTGGATGACAAAGTGACAAAGTGGCAAAGTCCGAAACGTTGTAACACGCTCAAATACAGCAACTTTGCCAACTTTGCCACTTTGCCACCTCAAAATGTTTTGTCTATTGTTATGAGCGATTATATCGCGAATCGTACCGAGCTTTAGAGCAAGCGAGCGTTAGTTATTCGTTAGTCGTTCGTTGGTTATTCGTTAGTCGTTAACCCTATCGCAAGCCAACCGCACAACAAAAGCATAACAATTTAACGTTTCGATTTATCGAAACCATTTTAACAATTTAACTATTTAACGTTTAATTTATTAAACCACAAAACTATGGCACAATTCACAACAGCAGCCGGTATAGAAGATGTAACCGGCAAATTCAGTAAGAAAGATCGCATTGTAATGCGAAGAAAAGAGTTTAAGTACCCCAACGGCAAGATCTTCGGTTGTGGTCCAAAGGAGGCTTTTGCCCGTGACAAACGGGACTACAAGCGTTCGCCGCGGACAGAGGCGGAAGAAGTGCAACATGCCCGTTGGACAGCCGTATGTCAGGAGGCGTCACGGATAGAGCATGACGCGACTCATCCCCGGCATCAGGAGATGGTTGCGCGGCACGCCGCGCAAATGGAAGGAAGGCCTGATCCCGTCCTTGGCAAGAAACGGATCTGTCAGTTCGGCAACTTCATCCGTTCGGTTCTAAGCCACGAAACAACGTTTTAACAAAAGAGCGACTTCACTCGCTTTTCTTTCGTTGTATATTTCCCCCGCATTCTATGCGGGTCTGTCTCTATTATCCCGGCAATTTTATTGAATAATCGCAACCATCTGCATTTTCTGCCTTAAAAATTTGTATATGTCAATTTTTTTTTGTATCTTTGCACGCAAAATTTGTGTGCAAGGTAAAACGCAATCGATAAATAATACAAACATGGCTGATATACTGCAAACCATAGAACGCTACCGAGCCTTGGGCATCGACCAGCAGATAGACTACAAGAAATTCTACTTGTATTCTATCATCACGCACTCTACAGCCATCGAAGGTTCAACCGTCACGGAGATTGAGAACCAACTGCTTTTTGACGAAGGCATCACGGCTCCGGGACGTACGCTCCAAGAGCAGATGATGAACCTCGACCTCAAAGCGGCTTACGAGGAAGCGCAAAGGCTTGCCGATCGGCACATGCCCTACAGCATTGATATGCTCTGCCGTCTGTCGGCTATCGTAATGAGAAACACAGGTGGCCCGTATAACACTCCTTTGGGTTCTTTCTCCTCTGCAGAAGGAGAGTTGCGCAAACTCAATGTGACCGCGGGCTTCGGCGGACGCAGTTACTTGGCACATGAGAAAGTGCCGCAGGCTTTAGCGGATTTCTGCAGATGGCTCAATACCGAACGCGCTGCCTTGCCGAAGAATGACATCCTCGCAGCCTATCGTCTCTCGTTTGTGGCGCACTTCCGCCTCGTCTCTATCCATCCTTGGGCAGATGGTAACGGTCGCATGTCACGTCTGGTGATGAACATGCTCCAGTTTGAGTACGGTCTTATCCCGACTAAGGTGCTCAAAGAGCAAAAAGCCGAATATATCCAAGCGCTCAACGACACGCGCGACCAACAAGACGAATCGATCTTCCCTTCTGTCATGTTGCGTCTGCATAACACCAACCTGCGATCGGAGATTGATGCGTTTGTGGCAAGTCAAGAGACAGATGTCCCTCAAGGTGTCCTTCAAGATGTCGCAGATGATTTGACTGATAGACAGCGAGTTATATTGGAGACCATAAAGAATGTCGCAGTAAATGTCGCAGTAAATACGAAATATCTTTCCGAAAGATTAGGTGTAAATAGAAAAACCATCCAACGGGATGTTGTTGCTTTACAAGAAAAACAACTAATTCAATGGGTAGGCTCTGATAAAACCGGCCATTGGGAAATAAAGAATCCCACCGACTGATAAACGGAAGAAGAGCGAGAAAAAGCACATTAAGACAAAACAACACACATGACTAACCGTTATTTCTACCAAGCAGACATAGCTACATTCCTTGCGGAAGATACTAACTCCATCTTCGGCAAAATGTCGCGCGCGGATGAGATGGACACCGCCTCTACGCAGAAGTTCGCTTGGGAGCATGAAATAACAATCATGAAGAGCCTGCTTGCGCCGTATTCCAACGAGCAAGCGCATATCATATTCGAATACACTATTCCACGTTTAGGCAAGCGCATTGACGTGGTGGTTCTTCTCCGAGAGCGGGTCTTTGTGGTGGAATTCAAAGCCGGCGAAGAAGAGTTCAAACACCAAGATGTAGATCAGGTGCTTGACTACGCTTTGGATCTCAAGAATTTCCACCAAGGCAGCGCAGACCGATGGATTATTCCTATTCTAGTGGCCACTGAAGAAACTGCTTTCTCTACCATCTGCCAACCCTCACATTACGATGATGGTATCTACGAACCTTTACTTACAAATGCAACTCACCTAAAGGATGTCTTTGAGTTGGTTTTGTCACAACCTTTAGCGTCCAAACAATATGCCGTTTCTTTGGACGATTGGTCGCGTAGCCGCTATGCACCGACGCCCACTATCATTGAAGCGGCTCGTTCGCTCTATCTCAATCATAGCGTAGAGAACATCACCAAAAGCGAAGCAGAAGGTGCGCAGTTAGAGACGACCACACGTTATGTGCGTCAAGTCATTCGTGACACTAAAGCCCGTGGCGGAAAGAGTATCTGTTTCGTTACCGGTGTGCCGGGAGCCGGAAAGACATTAGTCGGTCTGAACGTTGCCGTACAACAGGAAGACCAAGACTTAGCGGTTTATCTGTCCGGCAACGGGCCTTTAGTACAAGTGCTGACAGAAGCCCTCACGCGTGACAAACAAGCGCAAGAGAAAGAAAAAGGAAATAAAATCACCAAAAAAGAAGCAGAACGCGAAGTAAAGCGTTTTATCCAGATTATCCACCGTTACCGCGATAACATGCTCAGTAAAGTGAAAGTGGTGAACGGTGCTCTGGAGATTGACCCCACAAAGGAATTAAAAGACCAAGAAGCCGGTTATGGAGAGGTGGAGAATATCGCTATTTTCGATGAAGCGCAGCGTTCGTGGGACAAAGAACACATCGCGAATTGGCTGAGCCGTAAGAAAGGTTTCGCGAACTTCCCCATGTCGGAAGGTGAGTTCCTTATTTGGTCTTTGGATCAGCGACCCGATTGGGCGGTTATCGTTTGTTTGGTCGGCGGAGGACAGGAGATCAACACCGGTGAAGCAGGAATAGGAGAATGGATACGTGCTCTCAATGAGACCTTCCCCAAATGGAAAGTCTATATTTCTTCTCAGCTCACAGCTAAAGAATACGCAGAAGGAAAAGTCTCCGAACTTCTGGAGAATAATCCCAACAAAACTTTCTCCGACGACTTACATCTGGCAGTTTCGATGCGTTCGTTCCGTGCAGAGAGCCTATCGAATATGGTTCATTATCTGCTCGATGGAGACGCAGAGAATGTCCGGAAGATCTATGCCGACATAGCCGACCGATACCCGATTGCATTAACGCGTGACCTGTACAAAGCCAAAGAATGGTTGCGCACTCATGCACGAGGAAACGAACGATACGGTCTATTGGTTTCCTCTAAAGCCTATCGTCTCAAACCGCTTGCGATTGATGTCCGCTGCAAGCCCGACACGGTACACTGGTTCTTAGATGATATCAATGATGTGCGTTCGTCGCTATTCTTGGAAGATGCAGCCTCAGAGTTTGATGTACAAGGACTTGAACTCGATTGGACGTGTGTGGTATGGGATGGCGATTTGCGCTACACACCGAACGGATGGAATTTCTTTGAATTCAACGGAGGTAACAAATGGAATAAAATTCAAAAGTCCGATCGCCAATCCTATCTCATTAACGCCTATCGTGTTCTTCTCACTCGTGCCCGTCAAGGAATGGTCATCTGCGTTCCCGAAGGCGCGCCCGATGATCACACTCGCCTGTCTGAGTTCTACGATGACACATATAACTATCTGAAAAGTTTAGGAATAGAGGAAATATAAATGGCACTTTTCGATAAAATATTATCCTTTTTCAGGAAAGCGGAAGAACCGGCTCAGCCTCAGCCCACTTGCGAGGAGCATCGGGCTATCTTGGCCTTTGAAAAAGACTTGGATTTCTTTCTGCACGAGGATGATTTCAAATCTCGAAAAGAGTATCAATATCTATGCGATAAGCATCATCCAATATTTCGTACAATAGAGGAATTGCGTCGAACAAATACCTTAAATTACTTCTGTGAGAACAATCAGATTCCCATTGAATTAGTCCATACATTTATAGAGCATTATCGGGATTTAGATGGCGAATCGCAATTAATGGCTCTACATAATGAAGAGTACATAGCTCATCACCTCAAAAAGGAGAAGTCTTATCTTGATTCTATCTTGCACGCTGTTGATCCCAAAATCCGCCTTGACGAAGAGCAAAGAAAGGTTGTTCTTTCTGACGATGACTATACCTTGGTAGTTGCCGGAGCAGGAGCTGGTAAAACAACTACCGTGGCTGCAAAGGTAAAGTATCTAGTAGAGAAACAAGGAATCAAACCTAATGAGATATTGGTAATATCCTTTACCAACAAGGCGGTGGGCGAGTTGCAAGAAAAGATCAATGGACAACTAAATATCCCTTGCCCAATTACCACATTCCATAAAACCGGCTATGCCATTTTGAAGCGTCAAGACAACGATTTGTCCGCAATCAAGACGGAAGGTTTTAGATATGAGGTTATCAATAATTATCTCAAGAGCTCCATTTTGCAATATCCGGAATTGGTTGATAAACTAATCCTTTTCTTTGGCAGTTATTTTGACGCACCTTATGAGGGAGATGATCTCAGCACGTTCTTCAATTACTTAACAAAAGCAGATTTCTCTACACTCAAAGGAAACATACAAGATTATTCGGCGGACGTTATCTCTGAACGAGAAGACAAAGTGCGTACAATCAATTATGAAAAACTGCGTTCTGCGGAGGAAGTAAAAATCGCCAACTTCTTGTTCATGAACGGAATAGAATATGAGTATGAAAAACCATATCCATATAATATCCAAGGTTCGATGAAAGTATATACCCCGGATTTCACCATTACTCAAGGCGACAAGGTGGCGTACATAGAGCATTTCGGTATTACAGAAAGCGGAGAAAACAATCGTTATAGCCAAGAGCAATTAGAGAGATATAAGAATGCGGTTAACGATAAAATAATACTGCATAGACGTCATAAAACAGATCTTATTTATACCTTCTCACAATATAATGATGGAGTGCCATTCCTTGCCCACTTGGAGCAGCAATTAAAATCTCATGGATTTGTTTTATCGCCGCTTTCTTCTAAAGAAGTTTTCGAGAGAATAGTAAGTACTGAGGAAAACAAGTATATTGCTCGTTTGACGTATCTCATTAGTACATTTATTCAGAATTTCAAAACCGATGGTAAAGTGCTGGATGACTTCCAACGATTTAGAAACGGAAGTGTTAATGAGCGAAGCAAGCTTTTCCTAACTATCTGTGAACAATGCTATTTGGAATACGTTAAACGCCTCAAGGAAGAGAATGCGATTGATTTCGAAGACATGATCAATGAGTCGGCTCGAATCATTCGAGACGAACAACTCCGTGGTGATAGATTGGAGTTTAAGTACATCATTGTGGATGAGTACCAAGATATATCTCGTCAGCGTTTTAACCTAACTCTCGAATTAAGCAAACTCTGTAATGCCAAGATAATTGCAGTGGGAGACGATTGGCAGTCTATTTACGCTTTCTCCGGCTCTGACGTGTCATTATTTACCTGTTTCAAAGATACTTTCGGATATGGCTCTCTCTTAAAAATCACGAATACGTATCGTAATGCGCAAGAGATTATTGACATAGCCGGCAATTTTGTGCAGAAGAATACCGCTCAGATAACCAAAGATCTCATTTCTCCAAAACACATAAAAGATCCTGTTATCATTGAGACATACACGGAGAATGTGGATAGGAAACAATATGAAGGAAAAGGAGGAAAATTCTTCTTGGTTGGAGAGACGGTAGAACGTATCATGAAACAGATCTTTGATGAGAATCCCAAATCATCAATACTTATTCTTGGACGATATGGCTTTGATGCAAGGAACTTAAGTAAATCTGCCGACTTTGAATATAATGAAAAGATGGGCTCTGTCGTGTCTAAAACATTCAAGGATTTGGCATATGAGTATATGACTGTTCATAAGTCGAAAGGTCTTGGATACGATAATGTAATCATCATAAATGCATTAGATGCCAAATTTGGTTTCCCGTCAAGAATAGAAGACGATCCTGTATTGAAATTTGTGGTGCATGAAGATGATACTATTGAATTTGCTGAGGAACGCAGATTATTCTACGTGGCTTTGACGCGTACAAAAAACAGGGTGTATATTGTGACTCCCCAACAACGTCCGTCGCCTTTCGTACGGGAATTAGTTCACGATTATCCTAATGTGGTTGTACATGGACAACTTGACGAGAGTACAAACAAGGATTTCAGCAACACCAAATTCTGTCCTGTTTGTGGATATCCAATGCAACTTAAGTACAATAAGGTGTATAAATCTCGGTTGTGGTTATGTATGAACGAACCGGAGGTTTGCGGTTTTATGACAAACGATAGACGAGGAGGCATAATGACTATCCTTAAATGCGAATGTTGTAAGGATGGGTACATGATTGTTAAAACATCCACAGATCCAAATAAGCAACCTTTCTTGGGATGTACCAACTACAAACCGAATGGCGCCGGTTGTAATAATATGATACCATTAAAGTTTTATAAGCGATACATGCCTGACAATATGTTATCGCTATATGAGGCTCGAATAGAGGAAGAAAAAAAGCAAACGAAACTGGTATCAAAAACAAATGTAAAAAATCCTTAAATTCATTCGATATGGACGAAAGAGACAAAATATTGATGGCCCAAGATTGGGTTCGCAAGTTAGCAAATGGCATCAATCCTCTTACAGGAAATGCTGTCAAAGAAGATGATGTGGTAAATAACGTACATATCTCGCGTTGCCTTTTTTACGTGGCGGATTTGTTGGGAAAACATACAGAGAGAAGATCAAGATCTAACTCTTCAAGAACAATTCCTTTTACAGCTTCTGCTGTACAAAAAGAGAAATATAATTATGTAGATGCTATATCCATCTCTGCATTTGCACGAGAAGTAGAGAAGTTGCTTCCCGAAAATATGCAAACTTTAGGCTATGCGTTGATGACTAACTGGCTTGTAAAGAAAGGTTTACTAACGGAAAGTGAGCCCGATACGAATGGCAGAACTTACAAAATTGCGTCCCAGAAAGGAAAAGAATTCGGCATATATTCCGAAGATCGCGAAAGTGAAGGAAGAGGACACTATCTCATTACTCTCTATAACCGGGAAGCTCAGAAGTACTTGCTTGAGCATTTGGAAGAAATATCACGCAAATAACCCACCTCATGTTCTGTCCACATAATCACATAGATTGCCCTTGTACAAAGGATTGCCCGCGGCACGGGCATTGCTGCGCATGCATCGCGCATCATAAAGCCGCAGGGGGTAAGTTGCCGGCATGCTTGAAGGGGATAGAATGGGTGTAATAAAATAAGTTCACATTTCCCGAACGCGAAGGTGATAGATTTTGGGCTCTTTTTTGACTTATATATGGAGGGGTTTATATAAACACGAATCGATTAACACAAAAACATAAATGAACAAAGAATGATGCGGAGAAAAAACGACCTATTCGCCGCAAAAGTGCGGAGATTGGGCACGATTTTTGTTGCAAGATATAGAAAACAAATACACTATGAATACCGTTTATCTATGGCAAAATGACAGGTTTCCCCGTTTCGAATGGGATGCCGATGCGCTGCTATTACCTTTAGGCGAAGTACACACCTTGCAAGGGCAGTTGCTGGGACGCATGTCTGCGCTGGGCTTTGAAGGCCTTGCGCAACAGGTGGAAGCCGTCACACAGGAGATCATTGGTTCATCCCAGATAGAAGGTGTGACGCTGAATGCCGATAGCGTACGAAGCAGCGTTGCACGGCATCTGGGATTAGAAACGGCGGGCAATGAGCGAAGTGACCATTATACCGAAGGGGTGGTGAATGCGATGATGCAGGCCACACAAGCATTTGCGGCTCCACTTACTGCGGAACGGATGTTTGGATGGCATGCCGCTTTCTTCCCGACCGGTTATAGCGACGGCTACAAGATAACGGTTGCTAACTGGCGTGTTGGAGACGAACCGATGCAAGTGGTTAGCGGACCTATGGGCAAAGAGAAAGTGCATTTTGTAGCTCCGTCAAGCGATATGGTTCCGGCAATGATGGAACAATTCACCGCATGGTGCAACACCCCGAAGGACACCGACCCGATACTGCGTGCGGCTATAGCACATTTATGGTTCGTAACAATCCATCCTTTTGATGATGGCAACGGACGCATGGCGCGCACCATTACCGAGATGATGCTTGCACGTGCGGACAACAGCAGCCGGCGTTTCTATAGCCTTTCGGCAGAGATAATGAAGCAGCGCAAGGAGTATTACGATGCGTTGGGACAAGCGCAGAAAGGCTCAATAGATATCACGCTTTGGTTACTATGGTTTGTAAAAACATTGCATAATGCACTGCTCTTTTCGTTGCAGACAACCGACCGAGTACTGCAGAAAGCATCTTTCTGGAGCGAACACAAAGAGACAGAACTGAACGAACGGCAACGGAAAATCATCAATCGGCTATGGGATGGTTTCGAAGGCAAACTGACTACGCAGAAATACGCCAAGATCAATCATTGCTCGCAAGACACAGCGCTGCGTGACATACAATCCTTGATAGAAAAAGGCATTCTCCGCAAGACTGATGAGGGCGGCCGTTCCACCAATTACGAACTAATAGAAAAAAAGTTGCTTTTGAAGTGATAGATTTTCGGTCTTTTTTGACTTATATATGGAGGGGTATATAAAAACACGAATTGATTAACACAAACACAACGGATAACAGATTATCAAATATATGTCCAAACAACTACAAATACGCAACTCCACAGCAGAGTTCTTGATCTTCCAAGCCGAAGAAAAAGCACAAGGTGTACAAGTCTTTTACAAAGATGAGACCATCTGGGCAACGCAAAAAGCCATGGCTACGCTTTTTGATTGCTCAACAGATAATATTGGTGTGCACCTGAAGAACATCTTTGAGAGTGGCGAATTAGACAAAGATTCAGTTACCGAGAAAATTTCGGCAACTGCCGCAGACGGTAAGAATTACCTTACGCAATTCTACAAACTGGATGCCATCATTTCTGTCGGTTATCGTGTGAACTCCATACGAGCGACCCAGTTCAGGCAATGGTGTACTGCGGTATTGCGGCAGTTTGCTATCCGCGGCTATGTTATCGACAAGAAACGTATGGAGAACGGAGCCTTCATCAGCGAGGATTACTTCGAGTACTTGTTAGCGGAAATTCGAGAAATCCGCCTCTCCGAGCGACGTTTCTATCAGAAACTCACGGATATATATGCTACGGCTATTGACTATAACCTCGACGCGCCCACTACGCGCGAGTTCTTCGCGAAAGTGCAGAACAAGATGCACTATGCCGTGCATGGACAAACGGCAGCAGAGCTGATTGTGTCGCGTGCCAATGCGGAGAAAGAACACATGGGCTTAACAACTTGGGAGAAGGCGCCAAACGGCAAGATCGTCAAACCCGATGTGAGTGTGGCGAAGAACTACCTCAATGAGTTGGAACTGGAAGATATGGGTCGTCTGGTCAACTCTGTTCTGGACACCGCCGAACGTATGGCAAAACGGCATATCCCGATGACGATGGAGGATTGGGCGAAGCGTATTGACATCATCCTGGAAGCAAGCGATGATAGGATTCTAACCGACGCAGGCTCTGTCTCTGCTGAGCAAGCCAAGGAGTTTGCCGAGACGGAGTTCGAGAAATACCGTATCGTCCAAGACCGCCTTTTCGAATCCGATTTCGACAAATTCACTTTACCGACATTACCTTTTGATAAACAAGAATAACTGAGTGCTACAGGTATTCAACTCGCGAGCAACACTCACAACTATATATTTGGGCAGAAATAATCAAAAAGGTAAAAAGTCAAAAGTATCGATTTCTGAAGATCAATGGATAACTATTAGATGTACACCATTCAATACACCAAAGGAGGCGAGAAGGATCGGGTGAAAGTCAGCCGGAGTCCGTACGCTGAGACCGCGATGACTATCGTGGAGGAGATTCGGCGTGACCCTTATTCCAATGGTGGCGGTGGATTGGAGAAAGTGAACGATGGCGACATCTTTTATATCCGGCGCATAAATGCCAAGCACCGGCTGGTGTACCAGATAGACGAAGAGAAGAAAGAAATACTCATTTGGGAGATGTGGAACCACTACGACCGGATGGGACAAAAGAGACGAAAGAGATAAACGATGATACTCAATACAGGCGGACGGACAGATACTGTGCAGTACTATTCCGAGTGGCTGCTCAATCGTTTTCGCGAAGGCTATGTGCTCTCGCGTAATCCGTTGTTTCCGAACCTCATCAACCGTATCGAGCTGACCCCGGAGACCATTGACGTGGTGGTGTTCTGCTCCAAGGACTATGCGCCTGTACTCGACCGTCTGCATGAGATCAGCGACCATTTCAACTGCTATTACCACTATACCATCACGGCTTACGGAACAGACATCGAGCCGCGTGTTCCGTCCATTGAGCAGAGCATAGAGACCTGCAAACGATTGGCTGCGCTGGTGGGCAAAGAGAAAATAGCTTGGCGGTACGACCCGGTTCTGCTGACAGATAGCTATACTATCGAGCGGCATTTGGAGACGTTCGACCGCATGGCGCGCGAACTGACACCATACGTCAGCCGGTGCATCTTCAGTTTCGTGGAGATGTATAAGAAACTGGAAGTGAATATGCCGGAGTTGCGTCCGGTGACGGACGAACAGAAGCGCACGTTGGCACAAGGCTTAGGCGCCATCGCCAAGAATTATGGCCTGTACTTGCAGACATGCGCTACGCGCGAGGACTATGAGGAGTTCGGCATCCATCGCAGCGGATGTATGACGACGGAGATATTCTCGGAGGCATTGGGCATCAATTTCAAGCGGCAGACCCACAAAGGCAATCGCCTTGGCTGTGCGTGCATGGAGAGCCGGGGATTAGGCGATTACAACTCCTGTCCGAACGGCTGCCGGTATTGTTATGCCAATAAAGACCACGCGAAGGCTTTGGAGAACTACCGTTTGCATGATCCCAAGTCGCCGTTGCTGCTGGGACATGTGCAGGAAACGGACACCATCAAACCATCCGTCCAGACTTCCATGCTCATCAAAAACGAACCGACATTATTTTGAAACTAAATACAAACTAATTATGATACGCTTAAATTGCTTTTTTCAGGCCGCAGACGCGGCAAAGTACAAGGACGCTCTGCGTGCTGCAGTAGCGCTGACCGAGAAGTCCCGCAATCATGCCGGGTGCATCGCTTATGATGTGTTCCAGAGCGCGACCCGCTCGGACGTTTTCATGTTCTGCGAGACATGGAAAGATGACGCTTCGCTCAAGGCGCATGCCGAGACGCCGGAGTTCAAGAAATACGTAGCCGAGATAGAGGCATGCGGACAAATGAAGTTGGAACGATTTGAATTTTGATCCTTATTGGTTAAAACTGTTGCTGAAAGTATAAAGAATAAGAAGAAATAATATGAGAAAACTAATCATCCTTGCAATCGCTGCGACAATGTTTGCAGCGTGCAGACAGACGAAAAAAGCAGATGGTTTTGCTTGGAACAAAGCTACCGTCTATTTTGTGCTGGTAGACCGCTTTTGCAACGGCGATAGCACCAATGACCAACAGTATGGTCGCTGCACCGACTATGGTAGTGAGCGCATGAATGCTTCTACCTTTCATGGCGGCGATTACGCAGGACTCTTGCAAAAAGCCAAAGAGGGATATTTTACCGACTTGGGCGTGGATGTCGTTTGGTTGACCGATCCGTACGAGCAAGTGCATGGTTGGGTTCCCGGTAGCGGTTGGGTCGTCAATGACTTCCCACACTATGGTTACCATGGTTACTATCCGCTGGACTATACGGAGATGGATAAGAATTACGGTACGATTGCGGAGTATCGCGCGCTGATAGACGAACTGCATGCACAAGGTATCCGTGTGATGCAAGGAGCCAACATCAACGATATCGGTTATCCGACATACTTAGATGCCATCCAGCAGGGTTTTGCCACGGTGCCAGGTATTGCGGCGGAAACTGAGGCAGTGAAACACCGTCGTGATATCAACTACGATGCGTGGTTGACAACCATGTACGATCAGCCCGATTGGTACACTACCGAATGGTTGCGCCGACCGGCGGAGACGGATGACCCGTATCAGATGACGCTCTACGGCTTACCGGACTACTTGACCGAAAAGACAGAACCGGTCAAACTTCCAACTTTCCTGCATCGTAAATGGGCACGCGAAGGCAATGACAATGATGCTTGGACCTGGCCGGCGATGAAAGCTTTGCGCAAGGACACCACGCTTGCGCCGGACGATTATGTGATACGGTTTATCGCAGCGTGGGTAGAGGAATTTGGTATCGACGGTTTCCGTTGCGATGTGGTAGGTTATGTGCATCCCTGGCGTTGGAAACAACTGCATGATGCCTGCAACGAGGCGCTAAACCGTTGGCGTGCCAAACACCCCGAGCAGGCGGCTTCCAAGTGGACAGACGAGGTCATGTTCACAGGCGACTATGACGATGCATATATCACCCGTCTGCCGTTGTACGAAGAAAATGGGTTCAATAGCATGGTGAATATGTTCTTCCCGAAGGATGGCAACCTGACCACAATCGCGCAGACTTGGCAGGCATACAGCGATTCGATGTCGGTGTGGCAGGCTGCAGGGTACACATGGTATCCGTTCTCTTATTTAAATAATGCCTATTTCCGTGAAGCAGACATGGAGCATATGGACAAGTGCGCTACTTGTTTCTTGCTTTCCCCCGGAGCTGTGCAGATCTTCTATGGTGACGAGGTGGGGCGTAAGACGTCTGACGCTATTCTGAATGTAGATATGGCACAGGGATTCCGTAGCGACTATGATTGGTCATCGCCTAACGATACGCTCTTGGCGCACTATCGGAAGTTGTGCGCGTTTCGTAAAGATCATTCGGCAGTGGGAGTAGGAAAACAGACTATGCTGAATTCCACTACGGTAATACGATCCTTTGGCGAAGATACGATAGTTATCGCTTTGAACCCGCAAACCGCGAAAGCAATACCGATTCCTTTCGCCGACGGCGAGCATGTGCGGAATGCGTATAGCGGCGAAACAAGTATTGTTCAAAACGGACGAGTGCTCCTACAACAATCCACCGGACATGTGGCACTTATAGAAAAGACCAACGAATAGAATCATTAGTTTGATTTTCAAGCCTGATGCAGAACTTCGTAGCCATAGATTTTGAGACTGCCAACTTCCAACCTTCCAGCGTCTGCTCAGTTGGTATATGTATCGTGAAGGACGGCGAGATAGTGGATAACTATTACTCGCTGATTCGTCCGGTACCGAACTATTATTGCCAGCGTTGCCAAGATGTGCATGGTCTCGGCCCATCGGACACGAAGGACGCGCCCGAGTTCCCGGAGGTATGGGCAGAGGCCATTGATCGTGTGAAGCAATACTTCCCATTCATCGAGGATGGAGAGGTGCCCTTCGTCGCTCATAATAAGGCATTCGACGAAAACTGTCTGAAGGCGGTCTTCGCTGCCTATGACACAAAGTATCCGGATTATGAGTTCGACTGCACCTTGCTCAAGTCTCGCAAGGTTTGGCCGGAAGGACATCATAACTTGGATATCATAGCCGGTTATTGTGGCTACGACCTCCAGAACCATCACCACGCGCTGGCCGATGCTGAAGCCTGCGCAGTAATTGCACAACAAATATTGTAGATTATGATAGTTACAACTACACCCACCATTGAGGGTCACACCATTAAGGAGTATAAAGGCGTTGTTTCCGGAGAGGTTATCTTCGGAATGAACTTCTTGAAGGACTTTGGCGCGTCGCTTCGTGATTTCTTCGGAGGACGTACCGACAGTTACGAAAAGGCTATGCTCGAAGGACGCGAGACAGCGCAGAGAGAAATGCGCGAGCGCGCCGAGAAACTGGGCGCCAATGCCATCGTGGGCGTTAGCTTTGGCTATGAGACGATGGGTCAAGCCAACAGCATGATCATGATCTCCATCAGCGGCACAGCCGTTGTGATTGACTAATGAAATTGATTTCTAAACGTGGCTAATTGGAGACTATGAATATAAATAACAGGCCCAATCCTAACGTGGCTTTCCCGAATCCGAAACTCCCGAGACTCTGCTTCATCAAGAATGTAGTGAAGAATCCGCGTATCATCATTGGCGACTACACCTACTACGATGATGTGGACGGGGCTGACCAGTTTGAAAAGCACGTCACACACTTCTACGATTTTATCGGCGACAAACTAATCATCGGGAAGTTCTGCGCTATTGCCAAGGGTATAGAGTTCGTGATGAATGGCGCCAACCATAGGATGAATGGCGTGTCTACGTACCCGTTCTACATCATGGGTGGCGATTGGGGGTCTGCCATCGCTCCGGTGAAGGATGAACTTCCCTTCAAAGGTGACACCATTATTGGCAATGATGTCTGGATAGGCCAAAACGTGACCGTGATGCCTGGTGTCCATATTGGTGACGGAGCCATCATCGGAGCGAATTCTGTTGTCGCTTTAGACATACCCCCGTATTCTGTTGCTGTGGGCAATCCATGCCGCGTTGTTCGCAAGCGCTTCGACGACGAGTTCATCGCTTATCTCCTAAATCTGAAGTGGTGGGATTGGGATATAGAAAAGATAGAAGCCAATTTTGAAGCGCTGTCCAGCGGTGATCTGTCGTTGATAAAGATAATTGAGAAATGAAACTTGAGGAAGCCATAACGTACGCCATCATGTCGGATGGTCATGGAAAGACGACTGACCAGATAGCCGCTGCTATCAACCGCAATGGTTGGCACATCCGCAAGGACGGCAAGCCTGTGACGAGTGCACAGGTCTATGCCTGCATTTGCCGTTATCCTTCCATCTTTACTAAAGAGGCAGGGCGCATTTGCGTAATGTTATAGAATATGGCATTTAGACCAATTTTCTAATGACCCGACGCACGATGTTCGTGCCAACCAAACTCATATAAATTCCAATTTGTCGAACAGATGACATTGTTTAGACCCAATTAGATGATATAATGAAAAAGACAAATAATATGTGGCTACTTTTTGCAATCCTGTCGGCACTATTTGCCGCAGCAACCGCCATCCTTGCCAAGATAGGCATTGAGGGCGTGGACTCCAATCTTGCCACGGCCATTAGAACAGTTGTGGCGCTGCTGATGGCTTGGGGAATGGTTTTCATAACACATAGTCAAGGCGGCATAGAATCCATCACGTCACGCAGTTGGCTGTTTCTGGTTTTGTCAGGACTGGCGACGGGAGCTTCTTGGCTTTGCTATTTCTATGCGATAAAGGTCGGAGAGGTATCGAAGGTTGTTCCCATTGACAAATGCAGCCTTGTCCTGACTATACTATTTGCTGTTATTTTCCTTGGAGAAGCGTTCACTTGGAAAACTCTTATTGGTTCATTGCTGCTATTGGCAGGTACTTTAATAATGGTAATATGAACATAGAAGACTATCGTGAGTATTGCCTTTCTTTGGGCGAAGACATGGAAGAGAAACTGCCTTTCACAGCATTCCGATATGCCAGTGGTGTATTGGTGTTCTATGTGCATGGTCACATGTTTTCGTTCTTTGACTGCGACAATTTCAGCGTCATCACGCTTAAATGTCAGCCGGAACCGGATAGATGAACTGAAAGCCGAGTACGACTGCATCGGCAAGCCCATGATGGTCAACAACCGGATTAACAATGCCACACTACGAGATACATAGTTGTGAGCAGATGATAGAACTCATCCAACAGCTCGGATTTCTGCCGCTTTTGGTGAGCGGCATTTCCGGCTATTCGGCGGAAGAGATGGCGGACGAGGAATGTCGTTACGTCGTCTTTCCGGACGGTGGATGGGACTGGCCGTTATGGAAATGGAAGGGCATCATCATCAACGAGAGTGATTGTGTCTATGGCAAGTTTTTCAACGGTAAGGTCGGCTTCATCAGTCGCTCTTGGTGGCCGCATTTCTGCAACTGGCGTCGCAGTCTCTATCACATGCCGGAGGACGGCAGTATAGAAGGTATCATCTACCAGACGCTCTGCGAACAAGATAGTATCATCAATCGGGACTTGCGAGCGGCATGCGGCTTCTCCGGTCCGAAGATGCGGAGTAAGTTCGATGGTTATGTCACGCGCCTTCAGATGGCAACGCGCGTGGTGACGGAAGATTTCGTCTATCCGCGTGACAAGCATAATCGTGAATACGGTTGGGGATGGTCGTTACTCACCACTCCCGAACGGCTTTACGGCAAAGATGCATGTTCTGTTGATTGCTCACCGGAGGAATCGTATCAGTTGATGACTCAGCACTTGCATACCATCCTTCCGCACGCTACCGACAAACAAATAAGTAAACTATTGAGATAAGCATGACTATCCGACTTGCGACATATGACGATATCCCTGCTATCATGCCGGTAATTGATGCGGCACGGGAGATGATGCACGCTTCGGGGAACGTGAACCAATGGATAAACGGTTATCCGTCGGAGCAGGTTATCCAAGCAGACATCGCTCGTGACAGCGGTTTTGTGGTCACAGATGACGAGCGGATAGTGGCATACTTCGCCTTCCTGCCTGCACCAGAACCGACATACGAGAAGATATACGATGGTGCATGGTTGAACGATGAACCGTACTATGTCATCCACCGTTTGGCAAGTTGGCCGGATGTGCATGGAATATGGGATTGCGTGCTCGAATGGGCTTTTGAACGGACACATACGCTCCGCGTGGACACCCATCGTGACAACCATATCATGCAGCATAACATCCTCAAGCACGGGTTTACGTATTGCGGCATCATATATTTACTTTCAGGCGACGAACGCCTGGCATACCAAAAGACGATATATTAACTTCAAATATCTTTTAATATGGCACACGCATGTGAAAATTGTAAGTTTCGTGCGCACTACGACGCAAAACCTAACTCTGCGTTAGGTCGTTTCTGGAGATGGCACATCAATTTCTGTCCTGGATGGAAGGCGTATTTTACCTCCCGTTCAGCAGAAGAGCAAAAGCAATTGCGCGAGAAATATAACTTTACCAAATATCAGGCAATTAAGAATAACTAAAGACCATAATGGATAAGTTTGAAGAACAGATACATGGTGACTTACAGCAGTACTTGCTGAGCGTGAATGAAGTGGACGAACGTATTCCCGAATGTCCTGATGTGGAAGGCAAATGGGAGACGATTGCTAATGCGTATATCCCTGATGGAGTGCGTGAGTTTCAGAACTACCCGCTCGCGTCGCTCGGGTGGATGATGTATATCGGCATGGCGGTAGCGAAGATGTGGAATGACGATTGGCAGTACTACGCTGCCAAAGAGGACTTGTATGTGTACTTGCGAGACAAACGTGGGTATGATGCCATGGACGAGTATATCCGCAGGGACTTCCTCAAACTCTCGTCCAAGGACTTTGCTGCAACCGAAGAACTTGTCAGCGAGTGTGCTGCGCGGGTGCATAATGCATTGATGCATCAAGATATCGAACCGGGCACCAAGGAAGCATTTCTTGGCTATGTTGCTTGTCTGCATCAGTTGTACCTCTTTGGGGGCGCCGTGCAACTCAAGCGAATGGGGTATCACATGACACAAATTTAGGAAAGATAGGTAGACAGAATTATTATGACACTGCGAATCTGTAATTTTATTGCCAAATGGATGGGCGTAATCGTGCTGATGGTCGCCGCACTAAGTCTTTTTGTGCCTTCTTCGCTCGCGTGGATAGGCACGTGGGTCATCAATCCGATGTTGGGCGTCATCATGTTCGGCATGGGATTAACCCTTTCGGCGAATGACCTCAAGATAGTGCTGAGTCGTCCCAAAGATATCCTCATCGGTTGCCTCACGCAGTTCACCGTCATGCCGCTGTTAGCATGGGCTCTGACCAAGGTTTTCTCGTTGCCGCAAGAACTGGCGATAGGTGTCATCCTCGTTGGCTGTTGTCCGGGCGGAACGGCATCGAATGTGATCACTTATCTTGCCAAAGGTGACCTGGCTCTATCTGTGGGCATGACCGCTGCATCGACTTTGCTGGCACCGATACTGACGCCGCTTCTCGTCTGGCTCTTGGCTGGTACGATGGTCGATGTGCATACCACGGGAATGTTAATGAGCATCGTCTATATCGTTATTCTTCCTATTGTCTGTGGACTGCTCTGCCAGCGTTTTATACCTAAAGTCACGCAAAGCGTTACGCCTTACCTGCCTGCGTTCTCATCCCTCGCGGTGGCACTTACCGTCGGCATCGTGGTGTCGCATAACGCCGATCGTCTTCTGACCGCAGGTCTGCTCGTCGTGCTCGTGGTGATGCTTCATAATCTTTGCGGACTTGGCATCGGCTATCTTGTCGGACGCGTGTTGCGTCTGCAACGCCCGAAGAGCGTGGCACTCAGTATAGAAGTCGGCATGCAGAACTCCGGTTTGGCGACCTCGCTGGCGGTAATGCATTTTGCCGCTTTTCCTTTAGCAACCATCCCCGGCGCAGTCTTCAGCGTCTGGCATAACATCAGTGGCGCCATCATCGCACGCATCTATTCACGAGAAATCCTATCTCCGGCACAGCCGTAGTGATGGACTAATATCAAAACTAATTGATATATTACTATGAAATTTAATCCGG
>JAEEGK010008370.1_pt1 | contig 24430 bp, 19 predicted proteins | sample 8958771 | NCBI WGS metagenome assembly JAEEGK01 (sample SAMN16246547, study PRJNA631951) | gut metagenome | biome: gut microbiome; feature: rumen; material: SC-attached | host: Bos | place: Iran: Karaj | collected 2018-10
CCAGCTCCCCTGGAAGGGGAGCGAAAGTGGTACCGACTGCGCCTTCGCTCCCCTTGGATAAGGGGAGCTGTCAGCCGCAGGCTGACTGAGAGGTCGTCAGACTTTGGATTAACCATATCACTTCCGCCCTCGCATTACCCTCCACCCCTCAGACGCCGCCGCCAGCTCCCCTTATCCAAGGGGAGCGAAAAGGCTGCGGCGCAGCCAAGGGAAGGGGAGCAAAAAGGGTGCGGCACAGCCAAGGGGATCGAAATCCCGCGCTTCGCGCGGCGGGACGTCGAGGGCGCCGTCCCCTACAAACAGTAGTTACAGGCATCAACCAAATTACCCTGTCCCGCGCGTTCACCTCTCAGACTCGCGTTTCACGCGAGCCAGCTCCCCTGGAAGGGGAGCGAAAAATGGTACCGACTGCGCCTTCGCTCCCCTTGGATAAGGGGAGCTGTCAGCGTAGCTGACTGAGAGGTCGAGGGTAACGAACAGCAGGCACCACCATGGTTCCACCCGCACCCCCGCGCGAAGCGCCTTTGCTCCCCTTGGATAAGGGGAGCTGTCACGGGCAATGTCCGTGACTGAGAGGTCGTCAGCGCGAAGCGCGTTTTGCTCCCCTTTCAGGGGAGCTGTCGCCGCAGGCGACTGAGAGGTAAACGGTTTTGCATCAACCATACAGGTTCCGCCCTCGCGTGACCCTCCACCCCTCAGACGCCGCACCCCCGCGAAGCGCCTTCGCTCCCCTTGGATAAGGGGAGCTGTCACGGGCAATGCCCGTGACTGAGAGGTCGTCAGCGCGAAGCGCGTTTTGCTCCCCTTATCCAAGGGGAGCAAAAAAGGTGCGGCACAGGCGCTGCGGGGGCTTGCCTCAAAACAGGGAGAGCTGGGCGCTTTCCGGCATATCGCCGAAGGCGCCGGCGCTGCGAAGCTGCTCGATATTCGTGGCGGAAACTCTCGGGCAGGCGGCGGCGACATCGTCCACGCAGATAAACTCCTTCCCGCTCTTGCGGCAGTTCATCAGATCCTGCGCGGCGGCCTCGCCGAGGCCGGAAATGGAAATAAACGGCGGGCGGAGCTGCTTATCGCCGACGACGCCGAAGCGCAGGGCGTCGGACTCATAGAGGTCAATCGGCGCGAAGCTGAAGCCGCGCATATAAAATTCGTAGACCGAAACGAGGGTCGTGAGCAAATCGTCCTCCTTCGCCGTCGCGTCCGGCTTGCGCTTGATTTCGTTTATCGTCGCGACGACCTTCTCGACGCCGCCGGTCATGAGCTCGGCGTCGAAGCTGTCCTTCTGGCTGCGGCGGTAAAAATACGCGGCGTAGAAGGCCAGCGGATAGTGAACCTTGAACCACGCGATGCGGAAGGCCATCATGACGTAGGCCACGGCGTGGGCCTTCGGGAAGAGATAGGCAATCTTCGCCAGCGAGTCGATATACCAATCGGGCGCGCCGCGGTCGCGCATTTCCTCCACCCAGCCGTCCTGGAAGCCGCCCTTTTTCACCTTGCCCTTACGCACGGCTTCCATAATTTTGAAGGACTTTTTCGGGTCCATGCCGAGGCTGATGAGATAGAGCATGATATCGTCGCGGCAGCCGACGCACTGGTTAACATCCGCCGTCCCGCTCAGGATGAGGTCCTTGGCGTTGCCGAGCCAGACGTCCGTGCCGTGGGAGAAGCCGACGAAGCGGACGAGAGTATTGAACTGCGTGGGCTTTATGTCGCAGAGCATCTGCTGGGCAAAGCCCGTCCCGAACTCCGGGATGCCGAAGGTTCCGACGGCGCCGATTATCGGGTCGCCCTCCGGGAGGCCCAGCGGCACGGGCGACTTGAAAATCGCCATGGTTTCGGGGTCGTCGAGCTTTATCTTCTTCGCGTCGATGCCCGTGAGATCCTCAAGCATCCTTATCATCGTCGGGTCATCGTGGCCCAGCTCGTCGAGCTTGAGGAGGTTCGCTTCCATCTTGTGGTAATCAAAATGCGTGGTGATAATGTCGCTGTCGGCATCGTCTGCCGGGTGCTGCACGGGGCAGAAATCGGTAACGTCCATGTCCTGCGGGATGATAACGAGGCCGCCGGGGTGCTGTCCGGTGGTGCGCTTCACGCCGACGCAGCCGGCGGCGAGGCGGTTTTCCTCCGCCTTGGTGACAATCATGCCGCGCTCGGCGAGGTACTTTTTAACGTAGCCGAAGGCGGTTTTCTCCGCGAGGGTGCCGATGGTTCCGGCCTTGAAAACGTGGTCGCGCCCGAAAAGCGTTTCCGTGTACTTGTGGGCGTTGGCCTGGTACTCGCCGGAGAAATTGAGGTCGATATCCGGGACCTTGTCGCCGCCGAAGCCGAGGAAGGTCTCGAACGGGATGTCGAAGCCGTCCTTTTCCAGCGGCGCGCCGCAGACGGGGCAGTTTTTATCCGGCATATCCGCGCCGCAGCCCGCGCCGGTCTCGTTCGTGAAATCGGAATAGCGGCACTGGGGGCAGCGGTAGTGCGGCGGGAGGGAATTAACCTCCGTGATGCCGGACATATAGGCCACGAGCGAGGAACCGACGCTGCCTCGCGAGCCGACGAGGTAGCCGTGCGCGAGCGAATCGGCCACGAGCTTCTGCGCTGACATATAAATAACGTCGTAGCGGCGGTCAAGAATATCGTGCAGCTCGGTTTCGAGGCGCGACTTCACCACCTCGGGCGGCTCGTCGCCGTAGAGACGGTGCATTTTATCATAGCAGAGCTTTTGCAGATCCTCCGCCGAATTCTCGATTTTCGGCGTATAGAGGTCCTTCGGCAAAAGCTCGATTTTTTCGCACATATCCGCGATTTTGGCGGGGTTGTCTATGACGAGCTCCCTTGCGCGCGCGCCGAAATAGGAAAACTCGTCCATCATTTCCTCCGTCGTCTTGAAATAGAGCGGCAGCGGGCGGTCGGCGTCGGAATACTTGTTGGCGACGAGGATGCGGCGGAAAATCTCGTCCTCCGGGTTGAGGAAGTGGACGTCGCCCGTCGCGACGGTAAGCTTCCCGAGCTCGTCCGCCAGCTCCACGACGCGGCGGTTCAGGTCGCGCAGGCCCTCGTCGTTTGCGATTTTGCCGCTGTCCACCATGAAACGGTTGTTGCAAAGGGGCTGAATTTCAAGGTAATCGTAAAATTCCGCGAGCCGCAGAAGCTCCTCGCGGCTCTTGTGGCCCGTTATGGCGCGGAAAACCTCGCCCGCCTCGCAGGCCGAGCCGATTATGAGGCCCTCGCGGTGCTGCATGAGCAGCGACTTCGGGATGATTGGGTTTTTGTGGAAATGCTCGAGGTGCGACTTTGAAATCAGCTCGTAGAGGTTCTTGAGGCCGACCTTGTTCTTCACCAGCAGGATGATGTGGTAGGGCTGGCTCCTGTTTTTTCCGCTGAGCTCGCGGTTCTGCTCCCTTATCGCGTGAATTTTTTCATTCATTTCGCCCAGCGTCGCAATGCCCTCGGCGAGCAGCTTCGGGATGAATTTTGCGAGGATGAGGCCGCAGGTCACGGCGTCGTCCGAGGCGCGGTGGTGGTTGAACTGCGGCAGGCCGAGCCGGTCTGCGACAACGTCGAGGCTGTATTTTTTCATAGAACTCAGCAGCGCGCGGGAGATTATGAGCGTGTCTATGTAATCCGGGCGGAAGGCGATTCCCGCGCGCTCGCAGGCGGCGGAGATAAAGCCCACGTCGAAGACCGCGTTATGCGCCACGAGCGGACGCGAGCCCGCAAAACGCAGGAAATCCGTCACGGCGCTCGTCTCGTCCGGCGCGTCGGCCACGTCCGCGTCCGTGATGCCCGTGAGCTTCGTAATCTCGGGCGGGATGGGTTTTCCGGGCTGCACGAAGGTCTGGAAGCGCTCCAGCTCCTTGCCGTCCTTCATGACGACGGCGCCGATTTCCGTGATGCGGTCGGTTTTCCAGTCCAGTCCCGTCGTCTCTATGTCGAAGGCGACGTATTCGCCGTCCACGGGCGCGTCGGAGCTGCCGTGGAAGGCAAGGGAAGAGTCGACGTCGTTTACATAATATCCCTCAAGGCCGTAGATGACCTTTATGTCGAGGCCCTTTTCGGCGTTCCACGCGTCCGGGAATGCCTGCGCCACGCCGTGGTCGGTGATGGCGATGGCCTTATGGCCCCATTTCGCCGCGAGCTTGATGGCGGCGACGGGGTCGGTGAGCGCGTCGAGCGCGGAAAAACGCGTGTGCAGGTGCAGCTCGATGCGCTTTTCGCCGGGGTAGGGGTCCTTGCGCGAGGGCTTTTCCTCCTGGCGCACGGCGTTCGGCTCCATGGAAATGTCGCCGTACCAGCGGTTGTAGCTCACGCCGCCGCGCACGGTGATGTACATGCCGTCCTCGATTTCCTCAAGGCCGCGCTGCTCCGGGTCCTCCCCGCGCAGGAAGCAGGAGACGTGCAGGCTGCCCGTGAGGTCGGTCACGTTAAAGTCGATAATCTTCATAGTTCCGTTGCGGACGTCGCGCGTTTCGAGACCGAACACTTCCCCCGTCACGACGCAGCGCCCGACGTCGGGCGTGACCTCGGAAATGGGGATGGATTTCTCGCGGATGCTCTTGCCGAAGATCATGCGCGGGAGCTTCTTCGAGGGCTCCTTGGCCTTCACGGCGGCGGCGCTGAGGAAGGTCTTGATGCGAACCTTGCTGAGCCCGAACTCAGCCGCGATGCCCGCCTGTGCCATCTCAACGATAACGGGCGCAGGCAGCTCCGGGAACTCGACGTCGAGGTACATCTCCCCCCTGGCGCGGTTTACCTTCGCGTCCACGACGACGGCGTCGTCCAGTATTTTGTATAGCTCCGCGTCGTCCGCGCAGCAGGAAAACATTTCTCTGAAAGGTACTTTTTCTGTCATGTGAGATCCATTCCTTGGTAGTTGTTGTGTGTCTGTTGTAAAAAATTTTGTAGGGAGCGTCGTCCTCTTCGCTCCCCTTGGATAAGGGGAGCTGGCGGCGTCGCGAAGCGGCGACGTCTGAGAGGTCGAAACTAACGTGCGCTCCGCACCCATTTTCGCTCCCCTTGGATAAGGGGAGCTGGCGGCGGCGCATAGCGGCGACGTCTGAGAGGTGGAAACTAACGTGCGCTCCGCACCCATTTTCGCTCCCCTTGGATAAGGGGAGCTGGCGGCGGCGCATAGCGGCGACGTCTGAGAGGTCGAAACTAACGTGCGCTCCGCACCTATATGGTTGATGCAAAGCCGCTTACCCCTCAGTCACGGCTGACGCCGTGACAGCTCCCCTCTCAGGGGAGCAAAACGCGCTGCGCGCGGGGGAACGATGAACCATAGTAATGCATGCTGTTCTTTACCCTCGACCCCTCAGTCAGCTTTGCTGACAGCTCCCCTTATCCAAGGGGAGCAAATGGCGCCTGCGGCGCAAGGGGAGCAAAGGTGCTGCGCGAGGGAGCGAAAGTGTGGCGCGAGGGGAGCGAATGAAGCCGCCTCATGCGTCCTCTTCTATCATCTTCACGAGCGCGCTTATCATATCCGCCTCGCTTACCTTGCCGACGGTTTCGCCGCGGCGGAACAAAACTCCGCAGCCGCGGCCTCCCGCAATGCCGTAATCGGCGCTTTTCGCCTCACCCGGGCCGTTCACGACGCAGCCCATCACGGCCACGCGGATATCGCGCTTGCAGCCGCGCAGCGCCTCCGTCACCCCGGCGGCTATCTTTTCCAGGTCTATCTCCGTGCGCCCGCAGGTGGGGCAGGAAATTATCTCCACGCCCTCATGGCGCAGCCCGGCGGCGCGCAGGATCTCGCGCGCGGCGGAAATTTCACGCAGGGGGTCGCCCGTGAGCGAAACGCGCATCGTGTCGCCGATGCCGTCGATGAGCAGCGCTCCGAGCCCGGCGGCGGACTTGATGAGCGCCGCGTCGCCGCCGCCCGCCTCCGTAACGCCGATATGCAGCGGGTAATCCGTGCTGCGCGCGGCGAGCCGGTAAGCGCGCACCGTCGTGGGCACGTCGGAAGCCTTGAGCGAGATGCAGATATCGTGAAAATCCTCCTGCTCAAGGAGCCGCGCGTGGCCGAGCGCGCTTTCGAGCATGGCCTCCGCCGTCGCGCCGCCGTATTTTTGCAGCAGCGGCTTTTCGAGGCTGCCGCCGTTTACGCCGATGCGTATGGGGATGTGCCGCGCGCGGCAGGCTTCGACGACCTTTTTCACGTTCTCCGCTCCGCCGACGTTGCCGGGGTTGATGCGTATTTTGTCCGCGCCCCGCTCCGCCGCGGCTACGGCGAGGCGATGGTCGAAATGTATGTCCGCGACGATGGGGATGGGGCTTTCCTCGCGGATTTTTTCGATGGCCTCCGCCGCCTCCATGTCCGGCACGGCGAGCCGCACTATCTGGCAGCCCGCTGCCGCCAGCGACTTTATCTGCGCGATGGTAGAGGCCGCGTCCTGCGTTTTCGTGTTCGTCATGGACTGGATTGAAACCGGCGCGCCGCCTCCGATGACGACCCCGCCGACCTTGATTTGCTGCGTCATATGTATCCCTCCGATTCGCCGAAGATAGTGTATGTATGGGTGATTGGGTGTAATGCTTACGCCGAAGCAATGTGATTCCAGTGCAGTCCTGTAGGGAACGCTGTCCTCAGAGTTCCGTCGCGGCAAAGCCGCGAATAGGCGACCCCTCAGTCAGCTTCGCTGACAGCTCCCCTGAGAGGGGAGCGAAGGCAACAGTCAGCACCCATTTTCGCTCCCCTTGGATAAGGGGAGCTGGCGGCGGCGCGAAGCGGCGACGTCTGAGGGGTGGAAGGTAACGTGCGCTCCGCACCTATATGGTTGATGCAAAGTCTGGCGACCCCTCAGTCAGCCTATGGCTGACAGCTCCCCTGAGAGGGGAGCGAAGGCGATGGTCGGTACCCTTTTTCGCTCCCCTTTCAGGGGAGCTGGCTCGGAGGCGCAGCCGACGAGTCTGAGGGGTAAATTGTCACGCGGGATTAGCGTCGTATGCCGCGCAGCCGCGCGGTCTGCTTTTCGCTCCCCTTGGATAAGGGGAGCTGGCGGCGACGCGAAGCGGCGGCGTCTGAGAGGTGGAAGGTAACGTGAGGGGGGAACCATTATGGTTGATGTAAAACCGGTTACCTCTCAGTCAGCCTTTGGCTGACAGCTCCCCTGAGAGGGGAGCGAAGTTAAAGGGGAGCGAAAGGGCGCTTTGCTTTCTTTTCGCCCGGCGTCCGCTTTTCGGCGCGAGGTTATTAAAAAATTATTTTCCCCGCGGCGCATTTAGTCCTTTTATTCCCCGGGGAATTATGGTATACTACAATAATGTAAATCACTTTCTCTTTTCTGCCAAAAGGACGCGCGGAGGCGGCGTGAAATTTGCCCGCAGGAGCGGCACTGCGCCCGTGCGTAAATGATGGCAGAGTTTACATAATCCCGGCGCGCAACAGCGCCGAACCGCAGAAAAATCACAACGAAAGGAGCTGCCGATAATGCTTGAGGTCGTTATTCCCGCCGGTTCGCCGGAGGCTGTGCGCGCCGCCGTACATAACGGGGCGGACGCAGTTTACGTCGGCTTCGGCAGCTTCAATTCCGAGAGCTGCGCCCGCAATTTCAGCGAGAACGAATTCGCCGCCGCGGCCGAATATTGCCGCGTTCGCGGCGCAAAAATCTACCTCACGCTCGATACCGTCGTGCATGACGGGGGCTTTTCCGCGGCGCTGGAGCTCGCCCGCCGGGGCGCGGAGCTCGGCGCGAGCGCCATCGAGCTGAGCGACCTCGGCCTTCTGCGCGCGCTGCACGTTATGTTGCCCGAAACGCCGCTCCATTTAGCCATGTCCGCGGGGACCCACGGCGTCGGCGGGGCGGCGCTGGCCGCCCATCTCGGCGCGTCCCGCGTTATCCTTTCGCCGGACCTGACTTTTGAGGAAATCAAGGCCATCGCGGAGAACGCGAAAATCGAGCTTGAGCTGCCCTGCCACGGGCCGCTCTGCGCCGCCGCGCCCGGAACCTGCCATCTCAGCGCCTTCACGGGGCATTCCAGCTCCTGCGAGGGGGACTGCGGGCGTCAGTGCCGCCGGCAGTACACCGTCGGTGCAAACGGCGGCCGCCCCGTCCTTTCAATGAAGGAGCTTTGCCTTGCCGGGCGCGTCGGAGAGCTTGCCGAAACGGGCCTTACCGCGCTGCGCGTCCTTTGCCGCACGAGAAAGCCGGAGTATTCCGCGCTGACGGCGAAGCTTTATTCCCGCGCCGTCAGGAAGGGCGAAGCGCCCGACGAGGGGACGCTGGAGCTGCTTAGGCAGTGCTTTTCGCCGGACGGAATGGGCGAGGGCTTTTTCGGCGAATTTGAGCATGAATACCTTTTCGCGCCGTATACGGAGCCCTTGCGCAGGAATATGCCGCAGCTCGCGCCCATCCGCGCCGCCTACATGGGGCCGGAGGCTCCGCGCGTTCCCGTGCGCTTCCTCGGCTGCGCGCGCCGCGGTCAGCCGCTGAAAATCGCCGTTTCGGACGAGCTTGGCAACGAAATCACCGTCGAGGGCGATAAGCCCTCCCTCGCTACAAGCTCGCGCCGGGAGCTTACGCAGGCTTCCTTTACGGCGCAGCTTAATAATCTCGGGGATTCGCCCTTTTTCTGCGAAAGCGCCGCCGTCGCGCTTGACGAGGGCATCTCCGTGCCGGACCCGGATATCATCGCCCTGCGCCGTCTCGCGCTCGACCAGCTTGAGATGAAGCGCAGCGTTTACACGAAGCCGCGCATTGAGCCGCCCCCCGCCATTGTCGCGCCGGAGGCGAAGAATGTGCCGCTCGATATAAGCATTTCCGTAGCGAGCGCCGCGCAGCTCACGCCCTCGCTCGCCGCCCTTCGCCCGAAGGTAATTTATGTCCCCGTTCTGGAGCTTGCCGCCTCGCCGAGCAGCATTACCGCCTTCTGGGAGAACGGGACGGAGGTTTGCGCCGTCCTGCCGCCGGTTATGCACGAGGGTGAGGACGAGGAAATTTTCGATAAGCTCGAGGCCCTGCGCGACATTCAGGTGGACCAGGTCCTCGTTTCAAATTACGGGCATATCGCGCCCGCTTTCGCGCGCGGCTTCACCGTCCGCGGCGATATCGGGCTGAACGTATATAATTCGCAGACGCTGGAGCTTTTGCGGGAGTGCCGCGTTGCCTCCGCCGCCGTGTCGCCGGAGATGACCTTTCAGGAGATACGCCGCCTTGTCAAGTGCATCCCCGTGGAGGCGCTGCTGTATGGGCGCATCCCGCTTATGACGAGCTCCGCCTGCGTGATAAAGGGCGCGACCGGCGTCTGCTCCTGCCAGCGCCCGGAGCTTATGTATGACAGGCGCGCGAGTTACCCGCTCGTCCGCTCCTATAAATGCCGCACGACGCTGTACAGCGCCGATAAGCTGTTCCTTCCCGGCAAGCGCCGTTATTATACGCGCCTCGGCCTGTGGTGCGCCCGCCTCGCTTTCACGACGGAGAGCCCCGAGGAGTGCGTCCTCGTGACCCAGCGTTATCTTGGGCAGAACCAGTTCGAGCCCACCGCAAAAACGAAGGGCCTGTATTTGTGAGAGGCGGGGCGCATTTTGCTCCCCTCTCAGGGGAGCTGTCAGCGAAGCTGACTGAGGGGTCAACGGTTTTGCATCAACCATATAACTTCCGCCCTCGCGTTACCTTCGACCTCTCAGACGCCGCCGCTTCGCGCCGCCGCCAGCTCCCCTGAAAGGGGGGCGAAAAAGGTGCCGACCGCGCGTCAGCTTATGTCCTTGCGGGTATACACGGCGAATGCGGCGGCGGCACAGGCGATGGCAAGGGCGGCGCCGACGGCGACGGGCGCGGCGTCGAGGCTGCCGGAGCTCACTATTTCCGCGCCGTCACAATAGCCGAAGGGCGTAAGCTTCTTCAAAAACGCCGCCGACTCCGTGATATTTGCGATCAGATTCATAAAATACGCTATTATCGCCACGCCGAGCCCGACGCCGACGCCGCCCCTGCGCAGGACGGACGAGACGCCGAAGCATATACCGGCAAGCTCGAGCTGCATGATGAAATACGCTGCATGCAGCAGCGATATTTCCTTCCACGGTATTTCTTCGCCTATTGCCAGCATCGAGCAGGCTGAGACGGCGAGGACTATCAGGTTCATCGCCGTTATCTGCAAAAGTACCGCCGCGAGCTTCTCGCTCACGACGCGGGCGCGGCTGACGGGGTGTGTGAGCAAAAACTCCGCCGTGCGGCCCTTTTCCTCCTTGCAGAGTATCGCGACGGCGGTGATCGAAGCGAAGAACGCGCCGCCGAGACCGAGGACGTTGCCGCACTCGATGGCGTAGTAGCCCGTGAGAGTGCCGAAGCTGAGCTTATCCATGCCGAAGGCGGCGGTGAAGGAGCCCATCGACGAAAACATCTGCCCGATTTCGTCCATTTCATGCTTCATTTCGGGGAAAAGAAACACGCAGACGGCGAGCAGGAAGCTTATGGCCGCCGTCCAGATAACGAACGAAACGCGCCCCTGGCGGAGCTCATGCCTTAAAATTTTCATGCCTTGCCGCCCTCCTTTTCATAGTAGTGCATGAAGATTTCCTCAAGGTCCGGATCGGAAATGCCGAGGTCGGTAATCTCCGCCTCCGAAAGACGCCGCAGCAGGCTCCGGACGTCGCCGCTATAGAGGAAGCTCAGGGTGTCGCCCGAGCTTTTCAGGTCCCGTATGCCCTCGAGCCCGCCGAGCTCAACGCTGCCGCGGACGGAAACGCGCTTCGCGCTCGTCTTCGCAAGGGCGTCTATGCTGTCGCAGGCGATGACGCAGCCCTCGCGGATAACCGCGGCGCGCGTGCAGTTATGCTGAACCTCGGAGAGAACGTGGCTCGACATGAAAACCGTCGCGCCGGCCTCGTTTTTCTCGCGGATAATGCCGAAAAATTCGCGCTGCATGAGCGGGTCGAGCCCGCCGGTGGGTTCGTCGAGAATAAGAAGCCGCGGGCTTGCCTGAAGCGCGCAGACTATCGCGACCTTCTTTCTGTTGCCGAAGCTCAGCTCGTCCACCCTGCGCGAGGGGTCAAGCAGCAGGCGCTCGCAGAGCCGCGCCGCCTCGGCGGAGCAGTCCGTTCCGCGCAGCCCGGCGGAAAACTTCAGCACCTCGCGCACGCGCATCCCGGGGTAAAAAACCGCCTCGGAGGGGAGATAGCCCACGCTGCGGAGGATCGCCTTTTTATCCCGCTCTATGTCCATTCCCAGGACCTGCGCGCTGCCCGAGGACGGGGAAATGAGGCCGAGCAGCGTGCGTATGGTCGTGGACTTTCCCGCTCCGTTGGGGCCGATGAAGCCGAAGCATTCGCCTTCCGCGACTGTGAGGTTAAGGTTGGTTACGCCCCTCGCCTTGCCGTAGCGCTTGGTGAGGTTCTCTGTTTTTATTGCATACATATCGCCGGTTCACTCCTTTTTGCGAAGATAAACGCTCTTCCAGAAATCGATCATTTTTTTGAAATCCTTCTCTGCCAGCTCATAGTCCACGTCGCCGCGCTGGGTCATTTCCCAGAGATAACCCTCGGCGCTGCGGTACATCTCGCGGTACATCATCTCTACGTCGAGCCCGGGGATGAACTGCGAGGGGTCGAAGCTCAGGCGCGTTTTCTCCGCCTTCATGCTGAAATGGCGGAGGTAGCTTTCCTGTACGGCGGCGGAAATCTCGGGGTCCTTCTCGTAAAACGCCTTTATCGTGAAGTTCGCCATGTCCGGATAAAGGCGCATTATTTCAAGCTTTGCCTGCATTCCGCGCTCCATGCTCTCAAAGAGGTCGGAAAGACCGTAGCAGCCGTATTTCGTCAGGTAGTCGATGGTCGTTTCGGCGCAGTTTTCCCAAAGGTATAGGTACAGCTCCTTCTTGTTGCGAAAATAGTGGAAGAGCAGGGACTTGCTTATCCCGGCCTCCGCCGCGATCTCGCTCATGGGGCTGTTTTTATAGGAATTCTGCGAAAAAACACGGTAGCCCGCGTTCAGTATCGCCTGCTGCTTTTCAGCGGGCAGAGAGAAGAATTTTTCGTTCATCGGAAACCTCCCGCAAGATCGTTGACCGATCCGGTTAATACTATAATAAATCCGTTGACCGATTTTGAGAAGACCCGTCATAAAAAAAACAACGCGCTCTTCCGCGCGCGAAAAAAGGCAGGGGTCGGCGTCCCCTGCCTTGATTAATCATCCGTCAGTCGAGCAGCATCGCGTCGAGCAGCTCTCCGCAATATACCCCGAAGGAACGGTTCCCGTGTATCCAGACAACCTTGTCGCCCTCCGCCCTGGCGGTGGCGAAGGTGTTTTCGGAGGATAGCCAAGAGAAGCGTATCGTTTTGATTCTGCGCTCCATGTTCACGATGGCACGGCTTCCGTTTTTAAACACAAGCTCCAGGCGAAAGCCGGGAAGCGGCTTGACCTCTCTGAGCGCAACACCCATTACAATACTCCTTTCGGGAAAATGTTTACATTTATTATATCCGCCATAAGCGCAAAAAGCATCACACCAAAGGGTTATTTTTTTAAAATATTTAAACTCATTTTGATAAATTCGCGCAAAACAGCGGATGAAACCGGCGAACGCTGCGTTTTGCGGCGTCCGGGATGAGTAAAAAACGGCGCCTGCGGAGGGGGTTATCCTCTTTCCTCCCGGAAATGGATTTTCGGTTGCCCGGTTCAGTCCAGCAGCATCGCGTCGAGCAGCTCGCCGCAGTATACGCCGAAGCTCTTGTCTCCGCTTGACCAGATGACCTTGTCGCCCTCGGCTCTCGCCGTGGTGAATAAGCTTTCCGAGGACAGCGGAGAAAACCGGAGCGTTTTTATCCGGTTCTCCATGTTGACGATTGCGCTGCTTCCGTTTTGGAACACAAGCTCCAGACGAAAGCCGGAAAGGGGCCTGACCTCTTTCAGTGCGACTCCCATGAGCCATATCTCCTCTCGTGTTTATCACATGAATATGGATACTCGTATTATACGCCAATATTTGGGTGCGCACATCACCCGAAAGTGTGTGTTTTGCGGTTTTTTGAAAATTATTATTTTTACCGGATGTCATGGAATGTCAGCCGCCGCGTATATAATCATCGAAAGGGAAGGACCTTCATATATTATATTGATACGGGAGATGATGAAATGACGGCAAACGAACTCGTTCGCGCGGCGCTTCTGGAGGTAGGGACGGCGGAGTACCCGCCCGGCTCGAACCGCGTGAAGTATAACGACGATTATTACGGCGCGCCCGTTTCCGGGGCGGCGTACTCCTGGTGCCTCGTATTCGTGTGGTGGCTGTGCCGCAAGCTCGGCGCGTCGCGGCTGTTTTACGGCGGAGGGCGCTGTGCCTCGTGTACGGCGTTCTACCGCTGGTATGAAGCGCGGGGCGAGACCGTGACGCGCGATTTTCGCCCCGGCGATATCGTTTTTTACGATTGGGACGCCATCGGCGACTTTGACCACGTCGGCATACTTTGCGCCATCGAGGGCGAGCGCTGCGCCGTCGTGGAGGGCAACACCTCCGCGGCGAACAATTCCGACGGCGGCTCCGTTATGCTGCGCCAGCGCCGCCGCGCGCAGATAAAGGGCGCAGTGAGACTGAAATTTGAGGAGGAAGAAGCTGTGACGGCGGAAAAGATTCTTGCCGCCCTCGGAGACAGGGAGGCGTATAAGCTTTATGAACGCGCGCAGAATTACGCCGCGCGCCTGCCCGCGCCGGATTGGGCGCTTGGCGAGCTGGCAGAGGCGCAGGACACCGGCATCACCGACGGCGCGCGCCCCATGTGCGCCGCGACGAGGCTCGAGGCGGCAATCATGGCAAACAGAGCAAGGTAGTGTGCGGAGCGCCGCTGTAGGCACTTGCCATTTGTGCAATGTAATATGGTTGCTGTTTGCCCGGTAGGGAACGCTGTCCTCAGCGTTCCGTCGCGCCTTCGGCACGAAAAGGCGACCTCTCAGTCAGCTTCGCTGACAGCTCCCCTTATCCAAGGGGAGCGAAACCGCTGCGGCGGTTTTACCTCTCAGTCGCCTGCGGCGACAGCTCCCCTGAAAGGGGAGCGAAAGCAGACCGCGCGAAGCGCGTTAATTATAATTGCGCGCACGGCGCACCGCTTTTTTCACTTTTTTCTCTTCTCTTTTCTCTGCGACAGCCCTCACCCCTCCGCTCAATTTTGTTTACTTCGCTATTGAATATCCTCTCGGAAACTGATATAATACTTTAATACATTCAATTAATGCATTAGACCCGGAACACATCGGGACCGGAGCCGTTATCAGCGCAGGGAGGAAGAGCGCAAAATGGAATCATACAAAGTAAACACGCCGGAGGGCACACGCGACCGGCTTTTTGAAGAAAGCGACAGGCAGCGCAGCGCCCAGGCGGCGATAACCAAGCTTTTCCGCCGCAGGGGTTACCGAGAGGTCATTACCCCCTGCGTTGAATATTACGACCTTTTTGTTCAGGCGCAAAACCCGCTCCCGCAGGAATCCATGCTCAAGCTTGTGGACAGGAGCGGGCGCATCCTCGTCCTTCGCCCGGACTGCACCACGCCCATTGCCCGCGTCGCGGCGACGCGCTTCGGCGAGGGGGGCTTCCCGCGCAGGATGTTCTACAACCAGACGATTTTCCGCTCGCAGGACGCTAACCACGGCGCTTCGAGCGAGATTTCCCAGTGCGGCATCGAGCTCGTCGGTGCTTCCGGCGCGAGGGCGGACGTTGAGGCCGCGGCGCTGGCTATCGAGGCGCTTAAAACGGCGGGGCTGGATAATTTCCGCATAGAGCTGGGGCATACGGGCTTTTTCACGGCGCTTCTGGCTGAAATGGACATTACGGACGAGAAGGCCGCGCGCCTGCGCTCCTGCATCGAAAATAAGAGCTTTGCCGAGCTGGACGCCATGCTCAGCGGTGAAAAATCGGCCTCCGAGGCGATGAAGCGCATAGCCGTCCTTTTCGGCGGCGCGGAGGTTCTGGACGAGGCGCGGCGGCTCACGAATAACGCCGATGCCCTCGCCGCGATAGATTACCTCGCCGCGATTTACGCCGAGCTCAAGAGCGCCGGCTACGGTGGCTGCGTTTCCTTCGACCTTGGGCAGCTCAGCGGCCTTGAATATTACACGGGTCTCATTTTCCGCGCCTACGCGCCCGGAAGCGGCGGCTGCATCGCGGCGGGCGGGCGTTACGACCGGCTGATAAGCGACTTTGGCCGCGCCCTTCCCGCGACGGGCTTTGCCATATACATAGACGCGCTCGTTTCCTGCCTCCCGGATGCGGAAACCGTCGCGCTCGACACGGTGATACATTATGAAAAAGGCTGCCTGAGCGCGGCGCTGAAGCTTCTCGACTCGCTCCCGGCGGGCTCGGCGGAGCTTAGCCACTGCGAGGATGAGGCCGAGGCCGCCGAGGCCGCGAAGGCGCGCGGGGCAAAGAAGCTTATCACCGTCCGCAAGGACGGAAACGGGGAGGTGCGCCTGTAATGGAAAAGATAAAAATTGCGATAACCAAGGGCCGCCTGCTCGAAAATTCGATTTCCCTCTTTGAGCGCGCGGGCTACGACTGCTCCGAGCTGCGCGAGCCCGGGCGCAGGCTCATTCTGGACATTCCCGGCTCCCCCTTTTCCGGGGTTCTGGCAAAGGCGCCGGACGTTATAACCTACGTTGAGCACGGCGTCTGCGCGCTGGGCATCGTGGGCAAGGACACTATTCTTGAGCATTCAAACGACTTTTACGAGGTGCTTGACCTCGGCTTCGGCAAATGCAGCTTCGCCCTCGCAGCGCCGAAGGGTTCGGACTTCTATGCCGGCTCGCGCACGAAGCGCATAGCCAGCAAATACCCGCGCATAGCGCATGATTACTTCCTTTCAAAAGGGATGGACGTATCCGTTATCAAGATCGAGGGCTCGGTGGAGCTCGCGCCGCTGCTCGGCCTTTCGGACGCCATCGTTGACATAGTGGAAACCGGCAGCACGCTCAGGGCGAACGGCCTCGAGGTCGTCGAAACGGTTTGCAGCCTCTCGGCGCGCCTTATCGTGAACACGGCGGCCATGAAGCTCTACCGGCAGGAAATTCTCGCTTTTATAGATAAATGCAGAGGTGCAATGCAATGAAAATGGAAATCACACGCGCCAAAGCCGGCGCTGAATACGAAATCGCGGAAACGCTTCGCCGCCGCAAGGGGACGGTGAACGCGAAGATAAACTCCATCGCCGCGCAGATAATGGCGGACGTGCGCGAAAACGGCTACGAGGCCGTCGAGCGCTATTCCCGCAAGCTGGACGGCGCCGAGCCGCGCGAAATAGGGCGCAATGAGCTGGAGGCCGCGCTCGGGCGCTGCGATACGAAGCTCGTCGCCGCGATGCGCCGCAGCGCGCGCAATATCCGCGCCTATCAGGAGGCGCTGCTCCCGAAAACCAAGGTCTGGAACACCGACGCGGGCACGCTCGGCCAGCTCGTGCGCGGCTTGCACCGCGTGGGCATTTACGTTCCCGGCGGCGCGGCGGCCTACCCCTCCTCCGTCCTCATGAACGCGGTTCCCGCAGTGGTCGCGGGCGTGGAGGAGATAATCATGGTCACGCCTCCGACGAAGAACCTCAACGACGCGGTCATGGCCGCCGCCTGCATCGCGGGAGTTGACCGCGTTATCGCCGTCGGCGGGGCGCAGGCCGTTGCCGCGCTGACTTATGGCGCGGGCTTTATCCCGAAGGTGGACAAGCTCGTCGGCCCCGGCAACGCTTACGTCGCCGCCGCGAAAAGGCTCGCGTTCGGCGAGCTCGATATCGACATGGTGGCTGGGCCCTCGGAGGTTCTCGTCATAGCGGACGACGGGGCTAACCCCGCTTACGCGGCTGCCGACCTTCTCTCCCAGGCGGAGCATGACCCGCTCGCCGCCGCAATACTTCTCACCGACTCGGCGGAGTTTGCCGTACAGGTCGCGGCGGAGATCGAGAAGCAGAGCGAAAAGCTCGAACGCGCGGATATAATCAATTCCTCCCTGCGCGATTACGGCGCTATAATGATTTGTGAGAGCCTCACCGACGCGGCGAAGCTGGCTAACGAGATCGCTCCCGAGCACCTTGAGCTTCTTACGCGGGACCCGGAGGGTCTTCTCAGCTACCTCACGAACGCGGGCGCCATCTTCCTCGGGGAAAGCTCGCCCGAGCCGCTTGGCGACTATATGGCCGGGCCCTCGCACGTTCTGCCGACCTCCGGCACGGCGCGCTTCTTCTCCCCCCTCTCGGTGGACAGCTTCCTTAAAAAGACGAGCGTTATCGGCTATAAGCGCGAGGCTCTCGCCGCCGTGAAGGACGATATAATCCGCTTCGCCGAGGCGGAAGGGCTCACCGCACACGCAAATTCTTTAAAGGTTAGATTTGAATAAGTCAAACGAGAGCCCAGCGAAAGCGGGTCTCGTTTGAACACCGGAGGTGTTTTTATGGGTAAAGCACAAATCACACGCAAAACCAAAGAGACCGACATCACCCTCGAGTTCGACACCGCGCCCGGCGCTATCGAAATAGATACCGGCATCGGCTTTTTCGACCACATGCTCACGGCGCTTTTCTTCTACGCGGGCTTTTCCGCGCGCCTGAAGCTGCGCGGCGACCTGCACGTTGACGCGCACCACAGCGTCGAGGACGCGGGCATCGTAATAGGTCAGGCTCTGCGCGAGGCGCTGGGCGACAAGAAGGGCATCACGCGCTTTGCCCACGCCTATGTCCCGATGGACGAGGCGCTTTGCTTCACGGCGCTGGATATAAGCGGGCGCGCCTTCCACGTTTTCAAAGCCCCCATGCCGCAGGAGACTATCGGCGCTTACGACGCCTGCCTCACCGAGGAATTCATGCGCGCCTTTGCCTTCAACGCCGGGATCACGCTGCACCAGCGCTGTGAGTACGGCTCCAACGCCCACCATATCACCGAGGCGCTTTATAAATCCCTCGGTCTCGCGCTCAAGGAAGCGGTTCGCGTTTCCGGCGGCGCCGTTACATCCACGAAGGGAGTTCTTGCATGACCGGTATTATAGATTACGGCGCGGGCAATCTCATGAGCGTAACTAACGCGCTGCGCCATCTGGGGGCGGACTGCCTCGTTTCCGGCGATAAGGCGGAGCTTAGCTCCTGCGACAGGCTCATTCTCCCCGGCGTGGGCGCATTCCGCCCCGCTATGGAGGCGCTTGAGCGCGCCGGACTGTGCGATTTCATCCGCGAGCAGGCGGAAGTGAAGCCGCTGCTCGGCATTTGCCTCGGTATGCAGATGCTTTTTTCCGAAAGCGAGGAAATGGGCCTCACGGCGGGGCTCGGCATCATCAAGGGCCGCGTGCGCGAGATTAAAACCGACTTAAAGCTGCCCTGCATCGGCTGGAACAGCCTCAATATTCTCCGCAAGGACTGCCCGCTGCTTCGCGGCGTAAATGAGGGCGACTACGTTTATTTCGTCCATTCCTACTGCGGAGAGACCGCCGACCGCGCCGACCTTGCGGCGACTGCGGAATACGGCGAGGAGGTCGCCGCCGTCGTATGGCGCGGCATGGCCTACGGCGCGCAGTTCCACCCCGAAAAGAGCAGCGACGTGGGGCTGCGTATGATAGAAAATTTTGTAAGTCTGAAATAACCGGCGCTTGCCGACGGCATAACAGGAGAAGCAGAAGATGAAGATACTTCCCGCGATAGATTTAAAGGACGGGCGCTGCGTGCGCCTTTTCAAGGGCGATTTCAATACCGTCCACTCCGTGGCGGACAGCCCCTTTGAGACGGCTGCGGCCTTTCGCGCCGCGGGCGCGGAGATAATCCACGTCGTCGACCTCGACGGCGCAAAGTCCGGCGAGCGCATAAACTCTCCCATCGTCGAGCGGCTTTGCCGCGAGTCCGGCATGAAGATAGAGCTCGGCGGCGGCCTTCGCACTATGGCGGATCTTGAGGCGGCGGACGCTCTCGGCGTGTGGCGCATGATAATCGGCAGCGCCGCCGTGACGAATCCCGAGCTTGTGAGCGAGGCCGTGAAGAAATTCGGCAGCGAGCGCATCGCCGTCGGCATAGATGCGCTGGACGGGCGCGTCCGCACGCACGGATGGTGCGAGGACAGCGGCGCGGACGCCTTCGACTTTGCGCGCGAAATGGAAAAGCGCGGCGCGGGCGCGATAATTTTTACGGATATTTCCCGCGACGGGACGCTTTCCGGCCCGCCGATTGAAGCGCTTGAAAAGCTCTGCGCGAGCCTTGCCTGCGGCGTCGTCGCCTCCGGCGGTATTTCCTGCATTGAGGACGTGGCCGCGGTAAAACGCGCCGGCGCGGCGGGCGTCATCATCGGCAAAGCATATTATGCCGGAAAAATAAACCTTGCCGACGCTGTAAAAATATCTTCAAACGAGACCCGCTCCGCTGGGCTCTCGTTTGAGAACTCGCGCTAATCGCCTCGGCTCCGCTCTTCGGCTCCCGCCTCGTTGGTCGGCGCGAGGGGCAGGTATTTTTGTCGAGGCAAAGCCCCGCCAAAAATAATATTTAAGAGTTTGCGTACAGAAGCAAGCTTTGTTAATCAGAGCCGTTTTGGCGCCTTTGGGCTTTATGAAAGGAATGGTAATAAATGCTTGCTAAACGTGTTATCCCCTGCCTTGACGTTAGGAACGGCAAGGTTGTCAAGGGTGTGAATTTTGAAGGAATAAAGGATGTGGGCGACCCCGTGGCCCTCGCCGCGCAGTATTCGGCGGCGGGCGCGGACGAGCTCGTTTTCTACGATATAACCGCCTCCCACGAGGGGCGCGGCGTAATTCTCGACGTTGTGCGCGAGACGGCGAAGCGCGTTTTCGTGCCGCTCTGCGTGGGCGGCGGCATCGCCACCGTCGAGGATTTCCGCGACACTCTGCGCGCAGGCGCGGACAAGGTCTCCGTGAACTCGCAGGCCGTGAAGAACCCGCAGCTTATAAGCGACGCGGCGGAAATTTTCGGCAGCCAGTGCGTCGTCGTCGGAATCGACGCGAAGCGTAACGATAAGGGCTCGTTCAGCGTTTTCATTAACGGCGGACGGCTCGACATGGGGCTCGAGCTCGGCGACTGGGTGCGCGAAATCGAGGAGCGCGGCGCGGGCGAAATCTGCCTCAATTCGATAGATACCGACGGCACGAAGGCCGGCTTCGACATAGAAATGCTGAACTACGTTTGCAGCCGCGTGAATATCCCGGTGATTGCCAGCGGCGGCTGCGGGAACCTCGCGCATTTCACGCAGGTCTTCCGCGAAACGAACGCCGACGCCGCCCTCGCCGCCTCGCTCTTCCACTTCGGCGAGCTGACGATAGAAGAGGTAAAGCAATCGCTGCGCGCAGACGGGATTCCGGTGAGGTTTTAATGATGGATTTATCTAGATTTTTTGAAAAATCCGAGCTTATCCCGGTGATAGTTCAGGATGAAAAAACGCGCGAGGTGCTGATGCTGGCCTACACGAACGAGGAGGCGCTGCGCCTTTCGCTTGAGACGGGGACGGCGTGGTTCTGGAGCCGCAGCCGCGGCGAGCTGTGGAACAAGGGCGCGACCTCGGGCAACTACATGCACATTTCCCGCGCCTTTGCCGACTGCGACAACGACACGCTGCTTTTCCTCTGCAGGCCAGACGGCCCGGCCTGCCACACGGGCGCGGTGAGCTGCTTTTTCAACGAAATACCGTTTGAAAACAAGCAATATATGAAAGCAGGGTTAATAAATATGGATGTTTTTGAAGCTTTATACAATACCGTTCTGAGCCGCCGCGATAATCCCGTGGAGGGCTCCTACACGGCCTACCTCTTTGAAAAGGGCATGGACAAGATTCTCAAAAAGGTGGGCGAGGAGTCTGCCGAGACGATAATCGCCGCGAAAAACGGCGTCAAGGAGGACACGATCGGCGAGATTGCGGACCTCTTTTACCACGTCACGGTCATGATGGCCGAGGCCGGCATAACGATGGACGAGCTGCGCGCCGAGCTTACAAAGCGCAGCGAGAAAACCGGCAACCTCAAGCAGTTCCACGTCACGGACAAGAACACCTGAAGGTGATTTGCGCGACCCGCTGCGAAGCCCTCGCTCCCCTTGAAGCGCACCGCAACCACTTTCGCTCCCCTTGGATAAGGGGAGCTGTCAGCAAAGCTGACTGAGAGGTCGAAGGCAGAGCGCAGCAGGCAGTAATTGGGTTTGTGCGCAAAACGAGCCAATGTGCAGGAGCACAAAACCCCATAAAAAAACACAACAAGCCGGTTTAAACAACGCGCCGCATTCGGCGTTTGTGAGGTGTAAGCTATGGTATTCCGCAGAGCCCTGTCGCGCGCGGTATGTCTTTTCACCGCCGCAGCTATTATTTGCCTGTATGCCAGCCCCGCCGCCTTTGCTTTGCAGACGGAGGCGGAGCGCCGCCGCGTTCGAATCGCCTTCAACTACGTAGATAACTATCAGGAGCTGGACATTAACGGGGACCCCGGCGGCTACGCCTACGAATACCTGCAGAACCTGCTCCTTTACACGAACTGGGATCCGGAGTACATCGGCTACGACAAGAGCTGGAAGGAAATCCAGACCATGCTCGAAAAGGGTGAAATAGACGTCGCTTTCAGCGCCCTCATGAAAGACAGTCTCCAGAGCCGCTTCGATTTTTCAAAATACGGCGTCGCGACCATTTCCTCGACTCTCCTTGTGCGCGACGACGAGGCGGACAAGTACACGGCCGGCGATTACGAGAGCTATAACGGCATGCGTATCGGCGTCGTCCGCGGTTCGCCGCAGGTAGCGTCTCTCATGGCCTTTGCCGCCGAGAAGGGTTTTTCCTACACTCCGGTTCAGTATCAGAGCTTCATTCAGCTTGAGGAAGCTTTGCGCTCCGGCGTCGAAATCGAAGCCGCCGCCGTAAACGGCATGAACGGCGTCGAGGGCACCTTCGCGCTCGAGCTTTTTGACCCGCAGTATTATTACGCCATCGTGAAAAAGGGCAATTCAGAGCTGCTTGCCGAGCTTGACTACGCGATGGAGCAGGTTTCGGCGTATCAGGCAGGCTTCGTTTCATCGCTTTACGACAAGTATTTCGGCAAAAGCGAGGAAAACGGCAGAGTGTTCTTCACCTCGGAGGAGCTTGAATTTATTCAGGAATGCGAAGAAAAGGGCCTCGTATTCGATGCGCTCACCTTCACGAACGTCCGCCCCTTCTGTTATTATGATGAAAAAGGGCAGCTTACGGGCTTCCTATATGATATCGCGCGCCTTATTTCCGAGAAAAGCGGGCTGAACATCCGCTTCCGCCGCCCGCCGGCAACCTCGGAGCAATACGGCGCGCTTGTTAATTCTGCGAGCGTGGATCTTATCCTCACCTCCTCCCTGCATTACAACAATGCGGAGAAAACGGGCTACAAGCTGACGGAGCCGTATTATACGGAAAACGTCGTCCGCCTCGTGAGAAACGATCGGCGCGGCGATATTCAAAGCATCGCGCTCATGCCCTTTTGCGATATAAGCGACGATTTCCTCCCCACGGTCCGCGGCGAGGAAAAGATAGTCTACTGCGAAAGCATGGACGAATGCGTCGAGCGAGTTCTGTCGAAAAAGAGCGATGCGGCCTATATTTACGGCTACGCGGCACAGCTCGCCGTATATGAGGACCTGACCAACAGCATTAGCTACGCCGTTATACCCGGGTATCAATCGAGCTTTTCCGTCGCGATAAACGCCAAAGAGGATACGCGCCTTGCCTCGATAATGCAGAAGGCGGTAAAGAGCCTGCGCGACGAGGAGATAAACGATATTCTCCGCCGTTACAGCAATTTCAGCGCGCGTGAGGCAAGCGTCCGGGCCTATATCTACTCTAACCCCATGTCCATAATCATCGTCGGCTTCAGCATCTCCGTCTGCATTATCGCGGTCATTATCTTTATCTGGCAGCACAGGCGCAGAAAATCGGAATACCGGCAGATGACCGTCCTCAGCGAAAAGAACGCCCAGCTTCAGGACGCGCTGTATTCCGCGGAAAAGGCTAACGCCGCAAAGGGGCAGTTTACCTCGCGCGTGAGCCACGAGATAAGGACGCCGCTGAACGCCGTCATCGGCTACAACACGCTCGCGCAGGATATTACCGACAAGCTCACGGGCGAAGCAAAGGGCGACGAAACGGTGGGGCGCCTGAAAGACTGCCTCAAGAAGGCGGACTACGCCTCGAGGCACCTTCTTGCGATAATTAACGACGTTCTCGACCTGTCAAGCATAGAAAGCGGCAAAATGCAAATAAGCAGCGATCCCTTCGACATCAGGCAGTCCGTTTCCTCGGTTGCGGAGTTTCTCGGCGGGCAGGCGCGCGAAAAGCGCATCACGCTCATAACGGAATTTACCGGCGTGGATGGCCTCGTCGTCAAGGGTGACGCAATGCGTCTTAACCAGATTATTACAAATCTTCTTTCAAACGCGATTAAATTCACCCCCTCGGGCGGGCGGGTGAAGGTCTCCGTGTCGCGCGCGGCGGAAACGGGGAACAGCTTCAACCTCAGCTTTATCGTGGAGGATACGGGCATCGGCATGAGCGAAGAGTTCCTCGGCAGGCTCTTCCAGCCTTACGAGCAGCAGGACAGCGGAATCGCCCGCAATTATGGCGGAACGGGCCTCGGTCTTTCGATAACGAAGAACCTCGTGAACCTCATGGGCGGCAGCATAGAGGTCGAAAGCGAGCCGGGCAAGGGCTCGCGCTTCACGGTACTGCTCCCCTTCGGTAAGCCGGATCCCGCAGCCCTCGAGACGGTAGGCAAAGCCGCGACGGAGGGTTTGCCGGAGCCCGAAATGCCCGCCGGGGAAGTTAAGCTTGAGGGTCTGCGGGTGCTGCTCGTTGAGGATAACGAGATGAACATGGAGATTGCAAGCGAGCTTCTTTCCAAGCGCGGTTTAGTCGTCGAGAGTGCGGAAAACGGACAAATCGCCGTCGATAAATTCCTCGCTTCTCCCGAAAGGTATTACGACCTTATTCTGATGGACGTTCAGATGCCGGTGATGGACGGCTGCGCAGCGACCCGCGCTATCAGGGCGTCCGCCCACCCGGATGCGAAAACCATCCCAATTCTCGCCATGTCCGCCGACGCTTTCGCCGAGACCGCGAATATGGTGCTTGCCGCCGGAATGAATGGCCATATCCCCAAGCCCGTGGACGTTAAGAAGCTCTACGAGGCGATTGAGGCGCAGGTTAATAAGCGCGCGTGACGCATCGTGCCTGGATGAGAGATGACCTTCAGGCGCGTGTCAGATAAAAACGGAGCGTTTGCAATAAACGCTCCGTTTGAGTGTGTGAAAGTTTTTTCTGTAAATAAGATATCCTAAGATAATTGACGAGCTGTATGGCGGTAAGATTACCGTTGTCCAGCTCGTTTTGACTATACCTAATCCCATTGATTTCGTCAAGAATTATGATATAATTGGTATATAGTTATATTACAGGATAATGAAATAAGCAAATCGGGATTTGTGGAGATAAAATGCATCAATTAGAATGTAAAAAATGTGGCTATTCATATTCAGCGCCTATTACTG
>JAEEGK010008371.1_pt1 | contig 24423 bp, 16 predicted proteins | sample 8958771 | NCBI WGS metagenome assembly JAEEGK01 (sample SAMN16246547, study PRJNA631951) | gut metagenome | biome: gut microbiome; feature: rumen; material: SC-attached | host: Bos | place: Iran: Karaj | collected 2018-10
TTATTGAAAAGGTTATTGAGGCAGGCAGATTTGCGCCAAGCGGATCTAACAGCCAGACAACTCATTTTATCGTAATTACGGATTCAGCTGTCCTTGATGAATTAAAGAATCTAGTTAAATCAGAGTTTGCAAAGATGGAGATTACAGAAGACACATACATTTCTATCAAAAACTCTATTAATGCAGCTAAAACTGACAACTACGTATTTTGCTACAATGCGCCTGTGTTTATAGTGACAGCAAATCGCAAGGGATATGGCAATGCTATGGCAGATAGCGCTTGCGCCCTTGAAAATATGATGGTTGCTGCAAATGCACTTGATCTTGGTTCATGCTGGATTAATCAGCTTCACTGGCTTGATGAAAATGAAGCCATCAGAAAGTTCATGATTGAAAAGGGCTTAGGTGAGGACGAGACAATCACCGGCGGCCTTATCCTCGGATATCCTGATAGCGAAGATGGACTTCCCTCTCGCAAGCCACTTGAGAGAAAAGGAAATCCAGTAAGCTGGGTAGAGTAATTAAATACACTTGCTTTTATTGAGAAAAATGCTCAATAAGGTAAGCTAAATATCCTTGAATATGATAAGGAGTTCTGTTAATCTACTTGTAGTTAGTAAGGGCTAACTATGTGTAAATCATTGCAGAACTCCTTTTTGTATTGTTAAGTGCAGCTGCTACCTGCCTTAACAATATGGAGTTCTAAAAAAACAAATTCATGTGAAAGGATGGATAGTTATGGATTACTTAGAAATTGAAAAGGTTATTGGTAGAGAAATCCTCGACTCAAGAGGAAATCCTACTGTTGAATGCGAGGTCACACTTGTTGATGGAACAGTTGGACGCGGAATGGCTCCTTCTGGTGCATCTACAGGAGAGTTCGAGGCACTTGAGCTTCGTGACGGCGACAAGGGAAGATACCTTGGCAAGGGCGTTTCAAAGGCAGTTGATAACATCAACGGACCTATCGCAGATGCTATCGTAGGTATGGATGCATCTGATACATATGCAGTAGATGCAGCTATGATCAAGGCTGATGGCACCAAGGATAAGTCAAAACTTGGCGCAAATGCTATTCTTGCCGTTTCAATTGCCACAGCTCGTGCAGCTTCCAAGGCTTTGGAGATTCCGTTATACAGATTCCTCGGCGGCGTATCCGGTAACAGACTTCCTGTTCCTATGATCAACATTCTTAACGGCGGCGCACATGCTGACAGTGCAGTAGATACACAGGAGTTCATGGTCATGCCTGTTGGCGCACCTTCCTTCAAAGAGGCTCTCCGCTGGTGTGCAGAAGTTTTCCACAACCTCAAAAAACTTATCAAGGATATGGGCGATGTGACTGCAGTAGGTGATGAAGGCGGTTTTGCACCCAATCAGTTAAAGAGCGACGAAGATGCCATCGAAAAGATACTTGAAGCGATCAAAAAAGCAGGTTTTGAACCGGGAAAAGATTTCATGATCGCTATGGATGCCGCTTCATCGGAGTGGAAGAGTGAAAAAGGAAAAGGCTTCTACAAGCAGCCCAAATCAGGAAAAGAATTTACCTCTGACGAGCTTATTGCTCATTGGGAAAGCCTTATAGACAAATATCCCATCATATCGATCGAGGACGGACTCGATGAAGAAGACTGGGAAGGATGGCAGAAGATGACAGCCAAGATTGGCAATAAGGTTCAGCTGGTAGGCGACGATCTTTTTGTTACCAATACGGAGCGTCTCTCAAAGGGCATTAAACTCGGGGCGGGAAACTCGATACTTATCAAGTTGAATCAGATAGGTTCTGTTTCGGAAACACTTGAAGCGATAAAGATGGCACACAATGCAGGTTATACCGCAATCTCGTCGCATCGTTCGGGCGAAACGGCCGATACTACGATCGCAGATCTTGCTGTAGCATTAAACACATGTCAGATCAAGACAGGTGCACCAAGCAGAAGTGAAAGAGTTGCAAAATATAATCAACTTCTTCGGATCGAAGAGCAGCTCGGAGAATTTGCCGTATATCCCGGACCGGATGCTTTTCACGTTAAAAAGTGATCTTGGATAGAGTCAGCTAAAATATTCAAAACAAAACAGAAAAGGGCGGTCGATTGCGACCGCCCTTTGTTTATGCAAGGCTTCTTCCGAGCGATTTACATTGCTCCATGGCTTCAACCGTAGGAGCACCGTTTGCCATAACCGATTCGGTTACCAATCTTGCGCCGACAGCATTGCATCTGTCCTCCCAATCGCGCATCCACTGACCGTCGCCCCAACCGTATGAACCGAAAAGAGCGATCCTTTTTCCAGAAAGAGCACTCTCGATTTCGGTAAACATGGGGTCAAATTCGGATTCCTCGAGTACCTCGGCACCCATCGCCGGACATCCGAAAGCAATGGCATCAAATTCAGAAACCATGTTTTTGTTAAAAGCTGAAGGTCCGAAAACAGAAACCTCAGCACCTGCACCTTTTGCACCTTCTTCTACAGAAGCGGCCATCGCCTGCGTATTGCCGGTGCCGCTCCAAAATACTATAGCTACTTTGCTCATGTGAGCATACCTCCTTATGATTTAATACAGTTAGCTATGGCTAACCAAATGATATAAAATATACCGTCACCCAATCGGATAACGGCCTGACACATTGGAATATCTGTGCCTAAGCGAAAATATATCATATATGGATGTTTGTGTCAAAATGTCTTCTTACCGGCGTTCAAAGAGCGAGGTCGTTTTTGACGATCATCGTTACATAAAAACCACGATATTTGGATGGAGTTTTTTACAGCAAAGTTTATTCTTGCATATCTGCTTTTTTCGTTCACATAAAAAATTAATAAATAGCAAGTGATTTTAAATAAAAAAGGTGTTTCACTTTTCCGAAGAAGTGTTATAATTCGAGTGTAATCGCTTACATGTGCAGTAGGGGTATTGTACAAAGCGAAGTTTTTTACATTTTAAGAAAGGAAGAATGGACATATGGGGCGACGGGTACTTGCCATGCTTTTAAGTATGGTTCTTTTTGTCATTCTATTTGACAATTCAGAAGCAATTCTCAGCTATGCTACTTTCCAAACAGAAGCAGTAAGATCTAATGCAAATATGACGGAGGTTTCTTTGCCGACCGATGCGGGATCCGTATCGGAAGAGCAGCTTGTTGACCCTTTGCCTGAAATTATATCGGTAAGCGGAAACGATGTTGAGATGTCGTCGCCGACGATCGACGAGGCAGAAGATACGGCCGACAAATCGCCTCAAATACCGATCAGTGAAGCAGACGAGGCCAAAGACATCCCGGACGCAGAGGATTTTGCTTGCGTGCGGGAGATCGGAGATGTTCGGATCACGATAAATGCTCCCGCAGGCGTTTTTCCTGCAGGCTCACAAGCGACAATAAACGAGCTGACCGATGAAACGACTGTGAACAATATCGAAAATGCGGTCACCGACTTTTTGTCAGGCGATCAGACGATCACTTCGATCAGGGTATTTGACATTACCATATATGACGCTGAAGGGCAGGAGATACAGCCCAATACAGAAAAAGGAAATGTCAGAGTGGTTATCGACAATATAGATACATCGGAAGCCATGGATAATGATGATAAAGACATGGCGGTATTTCATGTTGAGGATTCAATGGAAAGCGTTACATCCGTAAGCGCAACCATAGGTGAAGGAGAAGTAAGCTTTGATGCAACCCGGTTTTCGCCTTATGCGGTGATCTCGATTGACGGAAATCCCGATGACGATCCGGCTATCCTTATTGCTCCCGATGAATTGATCGAGTCAATGAAGGTAAAGATATTAGATCCTTCGAATAAAGAGATACCGTTTGATGCGGATAACAACGCAAAGATCTCACTTAATGACACGATAAGTGTCAGATATGTTTTTAAAACTCCGATCACGATACATCCCGTAGAAGGCGGGTATCCCGCTTATGACGGAATAAATATCCGTTCAAAGGCAAAATACGCACTTCCCGGCATTCCCAAAGTATGTTCCTGTCCGGGCGGGTTTGATATTGATGTTACAAACGGCTTGGAATCTCTTGGAACCATTCATTTTGATGAAGACGGAAATGCCGTACTCACCGTTGCGGAATTCCACGATGAACCGGCATTTGCTGAAGATGCGGTGGCCGACCTTGCAAGGACGCTTAATCTTTCAAAAGAGTCAGACGGAGATCAGGAGGACTATTCCCTTACCTTCGGCAGCAGTACGTATCATGTCAAGATCAAAGAATTTATGCCTCAGCCGCCTACGGTCAACAAGGTTTCGATGGGGCTTGATGCTGACGGAAACATCACTTGGAAGATAACCGTTACCAACGATGGAAAACCGATCCGGTACAAAGACGGATATACGTTTACCGACACGATCGAAGACAAGCAGATCTTCGTGGAAAATTCCCTTAAGTCGGGCGGTACTCCCGTTACTTATACAAAAAGCGGCAATACGATAAGCTGGACAGACAAAGACAATACTCCGTCCAAAGTTCTTACATATGAGTACAAGACTCATGTAGACTTTTTGAAGCTTACTGCAAAGACCAACGAGAACACCGAAAAGCAGAGCGAAGTCAAGAACACCGTTAAGGTCAGTGCTCCCGCAGGCGCCGATTACGATGCACTTTCCATCAGCAAAACCGCTACAGATACCGTGAAGAAGCAGATTCATAAGTGGATCGAGAAGACCGGAACGGATGTCGATGCGACCGGTAAGTCAACATGGAAAATAATAATACGAAACAACGGATTTAAGCTTAAAGATGTTGTTCTTAAAGATATTTTTGATACAGACGGAGTGGAAATAGAAGCAACGAATTTTGTCATAAAAGACAAATCGAACAACCCTGTTTCTTTTTCGCCTCCGGTAAAAAACGGGAATGAATATACTATCGCTTTGGCCGATCCGATGGTGGGCAATGCGGAGTATACGGTTACTTATGATACGCAGATAAAGGATTACGATAAATTCTTGAAGGGTAATCATAAGGTGCCTCAAAACAAGGCAAATATAAGTTACAAATACGATCCCACCGGAGATGAAACAACATGGGAATCCTCTGAAGGTCCCGGTGTGGGAGTGGATTTCAAGAGTCCCAATACCATTATGCCCAAAGCTGCCATCAAGAAGACGGCTCAAAGCATTGATGTTGTTAACCACACAATGAGCTGGCTTATAGAGATCAACAATAACAAGCAGGCTTTAACGAATGTCAGTGTTACCGATGCCATTCCGGCAAAGCAGATATTCAAGAGCCTTGATTGGGTGAAGATAGAAGGCGCTGACGTCAGTGAGCCCGTTTACTCGCTCGATGATTCCGACCCCACCAAAATAGTTGTTTCCTTCGGCGACAATATAGTTGGCAAGAAGGCTTCTTTTTACATAACTACAGAGCTTACCGATGAAGCGAACTATCTGTGGGCAGGAAATAAGAAAGAAACGTTTACCAATAAGGCCACTGTCAAATCAGAGGGAAATCCCGAAGTGACCGATTCGGCAAGCAAGGAGTACGCAAGCACGGTTCTGGCCAAGAAGTCGGAAAATTACGATTACAACACTCATAAGATAAAATACACGATCACCGTCAACCAAAACGCTATGGCGATGAACGGTGTGGTTGTTACCGATAAGCTGAATGATAACCTTGAATATGTTGCGGGCTCGTCATCGGCTGCAGGAACGACATATGATACCGACTCCAATACGCTTACGTTTACTTTGGGCTCCATATCCGAAAAGATCGATATCGTTTTTGAGGCAAGAGTCAAGGACGGAGCAATTTTTGAAAATACCGACAAGACTATAAACATTCCGAACACCGCTTCAATGATAAGCAATGAGTATTCGGGTAATACACAGGTCACATGCAACAACCCTATCAACAATGAGGTCATCCATAAGGACGGAAAGCAGGATAAAGAAGTCATTGAATACACCATAAAGGTAAATCCCGCACGCCAGGATCTGTATAAGGACGGAATAGATGAAGTGCTTATCGAGGACATCATCGGCGCAAGTATGGTGTTGGATAAAAGCACGATCAAACTATGCAAAGCGGATATTGATTCGACGGGTAAATTTACCGAGAAAGAACTTGTTGACGCCGAAATAAAGCCTGTTGAGTATACGGAATCAAAAACCATACTAAGAGTCGTTATTCCCAAGAGCGGCAGAAATGATGCATATATACTTAAGTATACGGCAAGAATGATGAACTACGATGCCCACGATTTCAGCAATATCGCTCATTTGAAAGGTTACGGGGATGACAGTATCAATCTGTCGAAAGTAGAATTTTGGGACACCAATTTCTCTACCGTTAAGTTTTCGAATTACGCTTTTTATATAGGCGAATTGAGAGATCCGAACGAGGATCATATATTGCCGGGCGGACATTTTCAACTTCTCGATCCCGAGCAGGATGAGAAAGTGGTTGCGGAAGCCACCAGTGACTCGAACGGACAGATCATGTTTGCCGGTAATGAAATACTGCCCAATCATGAATATCACTTAAAACAGACCGATGCTCCGGAAGGCTATGTGATCCCGGATGACCTTAAAGACGGTACAAGAGTTGTTCACACAGACGATAAGGGTATTACGGTCGCAAAGGAAAAGAAAAGTGAACACATCGTACACAATTCAAAACCGGATCGTGTGATCGATTTCGAATTGCTTGATGAGACAGACAAGTCAACAGATTTAACGAATCTTCACGATACACCGGCAAAGATCGTTGTATATAAAGGTTCTGATAAAGTCTGGGAGACCGGAGACGGAGAGTTTAAAGCGGTATACGGGATCGAGTACAAGGTTGTGGAAGAGACCACTCCTTTCGGTTATCACGGCCATTCGGAACCCGGTTACAGATTTAAGATCGATGAAGACAGTGAGAAACTTGTTCTTTTGGATGATTATGCGCATGTCAAAATTTCGGGCGATACCATAACCATGTACGATGAAGCCAAAGACAGCATAAGCATCTTAATTGACGATATTTCCAAAATGCAGGAGAAATCTGTTAAAGGCGGTACCTTTGAAATACTCGACGAGACAGATACTGTCATAAAGAGCTGGACGGGCGACGGAGCCCCCAAAGAGGTTGAACTGCCCGAAGGCGAATATAAGTTAAAACGTGTAGATGAGCCTTTCGGTTTCGAAGAAGAAGATAAGATTTTGGAATTCAAGGTCAAACCGGGAAGCGGAGGAGAGCTTGAGATAGAGCCGATTTCCGTTACGGGCGATGTGATCATCGACGGCAAAAAGATAACGGTGCACGAAACTTCCAAAGATACCGATGCGATCACGGTTGATCCCGCAGAGGCGATGGGAAGCGATCCGTTGGACGATGAGATCGATTATAAGTTAACTCCGAGAAAATATACGGACGGTCTGCCGACCGGTCTTGACGATACTCCCGCATGGAAAAAGAGTGACGGAACGCCGATGGATCTGCTTCCGCAGATAGAATACGATCTTACCATGACCGACAAGGACGGAAAGAGTGTATCGAAGATCGTTATGATAGACGAGCACGGAAAGCTTGTGATAAAGGATTATCCCACGCCCAAGAAAGTTGCGCCCAAACCCGCACCTCCGTCTTTGGTAACTCCCGATCCGGGCACACCGGGTTCGGGCGGAAGCACTACACCTGCGACCACACCCGAAAGCACAACACCAACTGTGTCAGATGCTTCTTCGGACACCTCGGTCGAAGCAAAGAGCGATAGTGTAAAGATGGAAACGGTTGCCATGGGACACTCTGCCAAAGGTAAAAAGCAGCTTGCAAAGACAGGCGGATTCTTTGGCACCCCTGTCGGGTATATTGTCGGACTGCTTTTGATGGCGGTCGGATTGTTATTGGCTGCGGGAAAGAAGCAATATCGACTTCAATGAAGATTCGCAAATTATTACAAACTATCGGTATCTTACTGTTTGCGGTCGGTTTTCTGGTCATAGTTACTTCGCTTTGTTTAAATTTAAGGCAGCATGTTATGCGTCGTGCAGCGATCGCGGAGTTTAAGAACATGGTTTCCTCAAAAGCCTTCGATCCGAACAATATCGAAGGCGAAGAGGAGAATGTTTTAAATGACGAGCGGAGCGAAGAAAAGGAAACGGTCGAGGAGGGCGTGGATAATACAAACGCAGCAAAAAAAGTACCCTCTGAAGGCGATATCCTTTATATGCTAAGAATCCCCTGTATAGACTCGGAAAATCCGGTCCGCGAAGGCGTAAGCCTCGGCGTGTTGGCAGATTCCCTCGGTCATGAACCGGGGACTGCCTTCATAGGCGAGGAAGGCAACTGCGTTATCGCAGGACACCGCAACTACAGCTTTGGTTCCTTTTTTAACAGATTGGACGAAGTTTCGATAGGAGATCAGATATATGTTGATACCGAAGACGGTTCTTTATGCTATACCGTCTTTGACATCACAGTCGTAGAACCTGATGATCTTTCAATATTGGAAGACACCGGGGAAGAAACGCTTACGTTATATACCTGCACGCCGCTTTATCTGGCTACTCACAGGCTCGTGATCGTTGCCAAGCGATCCGATTGATCGATGTGCCAAAAAGATGGCGGCTCTTGCGGGAAATGCTGAATACCTCATTTTTTTAGAAAGGGTATTGACATCCTTTCTAAAAAAATGTATATAATATTACGTCGTAATATTACAGCGTAATATAACGCAGCCAAGGAGACTTATGTCATACGATTACGATCTGACTCATGAAAATATAATAAAGAGCGCCAAAGAGCAGTTTAAAGAGAACGGGTTCAGAGACGCTTCCATAAGAAAGATATGTAAGGACGCGGGCGTTACCAACGGCGCATTTTACGCACATTTTACCAGCAAGGAAGATCTTTTTTGCGGTATAGTGGAGCCGGTAGTCGAGAAACTTTCCGGGCTATATTCGGATGTTGAGGATGAGTATTTAGATATAAACAGTGCTGACGATGTGGTAAATGCTTTCAAAAACGCATATAAGTCTTTGGAGAGATTTATAAAGTTTCTTTCTGAGAACAGAGAGATCATTCTTCTCATATTGGAATCAGCCGCAGGCACAGCTTATGAGAACTTTCCTGACAGGATCACGGAGTATGAAGCTGAAAGCATGAAAAAATTTTTTAAAGCCAGCGAAAGATTTATCGGTAACAAAGAAAACGTATCCGACAACATAATAAGAATGGGTGCTTCCTTTCTGATCTCCACCGTTTTTGACGGGATCAAAAGAAATCTAAACTCCGAACAGATACTTCATGAGACAAAACTGGTCAGTGACTATTGTGCGGCAGGATATAAGTACGTACTTGGATTGTAAAACAAAGGCCCCCTTTTGAGGGGCTAAAAAAATAAAGTTGGGTTAGCGAATGCTAACCAAAAGGAGGATACATATATGAAAAACAATAAACTTACGGGAAAGGATCTCATTACGGTGGGTATCTATACAGCTATTTATATCGCAGTTATTTTCTGCGTGGGCGCTTTTAATGCCATTCCTGTTTTTTATCCGATCTTTATGTTCTTAGGACCTGTTATCACAGGAATACCCATGATGCTTTATTACACAAAGATTGAGAAATTTGGCATGCTCACCATTACAGGCATTATATGTGCCGTATTCTTCTACATTTCGGGATATACATGGATCTGCGTTGCGATCATGGTTCCGACGGCACTTCTTGCGGATATCATTCTTAAAGTCGGCGGATTTAAGAAATTCTGGCCAATGGCTTTCAGTTTCATGTCTTTATCCTTGGGAATAATGGCGGGTCCCGCAAACCTTTGGTTCGCCGGAGAAAGCTACTGGGACAATATAAGAAACTCCATGGGAGATCAGTATGCGGAGCAACTTGCCAGATTTATGCCCACTTGGATGCTCCCCGTGGGAACGATCCTCATTCTTTTAGGTGCACTTCTCGGAGCGATACTTGGAAGAAAAATGATGAACAAACACTTTAAGAAAGCCGGTATTGCATAATGTTTGGGCATGTAAAAGAAAAAGGCATACATTTTGACCCCAGAACCAAATTGTTTTTGATAGTGGTGATTGCCACTTTGGAATTAATGGATATAAATATATACTTTACCGTTGCCGTCGGTACCATTCCCTGCATTCTCTTTATATGTAACAGGCAATTTCTCGGAGCGGTAAAGTATTATGTTCTGTTTTTGCTGGCGGCTTTTATTCACGTTCATCGCGTAGATATTCAGCTTAACATGTTCCTAAATATGTTCGTGGTACTGTTGGGTGCTTTAATACTGAAACTTTCTCCGGCTTTCGCCTGCGCGGATTATATTATAAAGTCCACAGGTGTAAGCGAGATGATATCGGCGTTCAGCAAGATGAAAGTAAGCCGCAATTTTTTGATTCCCTTATCCGTAATGTTCAGGTTTGCGCCAACTATTGCACAGGAGAGACATGCCATACATGACGCGGCTGCAATGAGAGGAATAATCATAACAAGAAAGAAATTCTGGGAGAATCCTTTAAGGGCCTTTGAATACAGGATCGTTCCTCTAATGATCTCCATTGCGAACATAGGAGAGGATCTTTCTGCAGCCTCTCTTTCGAGAGGGCTTGATAATCCGGGGATTCACACAAACTATACAGATGTGAAATTTGCACGAAACGATTACATTGCCATGGCCTTGGCGACTATTTTTCTGACATCGGTCTATCTTCTTTCCGCTTTTGCGGGATGAATATTCAACCGATAAAGGCAGGTGATTTTTATATATGATAGATTTTGAAAATGTTTCATTTGAATACGAGGACGGAACCGGGATAATCTCGGACCTGAATCTTAATATAAAAGACGGAGAAGTTATTCTTCTTTGCGGCGAATCGGGATGCGGCAAGTCGACTCTGATAAGAATGATCAACGGCCTTATCCCCAATTATTACAAGGGAAATCTTGAAGGCAGGGTTGTGGTTAACGGACTCAATACCAAAGAATCACAACTTCACGATCTGGCATTGCATGTAGCCAGCGTGTTCCAAAATCCCAAAACACAGTTTTACAACGTGGACTCCACGGAAGAAATGGTATTCAGCCTCGAAAACCGCGGCGTAAGTCGAGAGGAAATGGATGAGAGGCTTAAAAAGACGGTAAACAAGCTCCGAATGGACAATCTGGTAGGAAGAAACCTTTTTAAGATGTCCGGGGGTGAAAAACAGAAGGTTGCATGCGCATGTGCGGATACATCAGATGCGCAGATCATTGTGCTTGACGAGCCCTCTTCGAATCTTGATCTTCACACCATCAAAGAACTGGCTGAAATAATCAAAATATGGAAGTCTGAAGGAAAAACCGTTGTAATTGCGGAACACAGACTCTATTATGTGCTGCCCATAGCCGACAGAGTTCTTTATATGAGAGACGGACACATACAGTTGGAGTGTACCCCGAAAGAACTGGTGGCACTGGGAGAAGAGAAACTCCACGAAATGGGCCTTAGGAGCACCGATATCATGAATCTTTCGGTTAACGGTGTAGAAACGGACGAGAACGACAGGATAATTCTGGCAAATTTCCACTACACCTATCCTGGAAGACTCCAGGAGTCATTGACAGTCCCCGAGGTGCGTGTCGCTCGAAACTCCATCATAGGCATTGTAGGCGATAACGGCGCCGGAAAGAGCACCTTCGCCAGAGCCCTCTGCGGGCTTGAAAGGCATGCCAGCGGAAGTATAGATAATAAGGGCGATATTCTGCCCAGAAGAAAAAGACTCAAAAAGACTTTTATGGTAATGCAGGACGTGGGACATCAGCTTTTCACCGATGAAGTTCATGAGGAAATGATCTTCAGTCTTGAAAAAGAAGATGGGACGTCTGAAGAGAAAGTCGACAAGATCCTCAAAGAATTGAATCTGTCGGATAAGGCAGAAAGACATCCTCATTCACTATCCGGCGGAGAAAAACAAAGGGTCGCTATAGGAAGTGCGGTTATTTCCGAAAGAGAGATAATCGTTTTTGATGAGCCCACAAGCGGTCTTGACTACAGACATATGAAGGCGGTGGCCGGACTCATAAGAGATCTTAAGAAAAAAGGAAAAACAATCTTCATAGTGACTCACGACCCCGAACTGATAGCCGAATGCTGCGATGAAATGATCTATATGCAGGACGGTAAAGTGCTGGAGTACGGAAAACTTACGCAGGAAATGTATGACAGGTGGCTGTACAGAACGGGCACGCTTAAAGAAAAGAGAATAATAATCGATGATCAGATGACGGCAATAAAACGGCTTTGGCAGCTTGCCAAGAAAGAACACGGCAGGCTCATTGTCTCCATCATCTGTGCCTGCATCGGTGTAATTGGAAATATTTTGCCTTATGTTGCGGCTGCAAAAGTCATAGAGAGCCTTATAAACGGTGTCAGGGATATAAACGATTACCTGTGGTGGTGCATTATGGGAGTTGCCGGCTTTGTTATCAAAACCGTTTTTTACGGTGTCGGACTCGGACTCAGCCACAAGTCGGCTTTCAATACGCTTGCAGATATCAGAAAAGCCATGTTTGACAAACTTCCCAAGATGCCGCTTGGAACCATTATAGATACTTCCAGCGGAAAACTTAAACAGATCATCGTGGATGAAGTTGAGAGTATGGAGCGTCCTCTTGCCCATATGATACCGGAGATGACGGCAAACATTTTGGGTGCGATCACTGTATGGCTTTATTTAATGTGTGTTGATTGGAGGATGGGGTTTGTAGCGCTCATCTCCATTCCCGTGGGATTGCTTTTTGCAGCCACGGTTTTAATAGGATATGCCGGTGATTATGAAGGTTCGGTGCGGACCATACAGAAAATGAATAACTCGATAGTTGAGTATATACATGGAATAGAGGTTATCAAGGCATATAACCAGGGCGACAATTCGTACGGCAAATTTAAAAACAGAGTAATGGCAACCGCAGAGTATTATTATGACTGGATGAAGAGAATTCAGTATAAGTGGTCGCTTACATATTCTGTTGCCCCGGCAACACTTGCCACCGTTCTCCCGATAGGCTGGCTGATGTATCGAAACGGATCGTTGGGTGCAGGAACCTTTATTACATCCATTATGCTTTCGATGTGCATTGTATCCCCCATAATACAGGCACTTGATTTTGCGGACACATTTACCAAAGTTAAAACCACTTTGGGAACAGTGGATGAGATCCTGAACGGAAATGAGCAAGTTCATAAGAACGATCCCGTTGATATCACTAACCACAACATCTCTTTAAAAGATGTTTCTTACTCATATCACAAAGGGACTCAGGTTCTTCATGATATAACCTTGAATATAAAAGAAAAAACAACAACCGCACTGGTGGGCCCTTCCGGCAGCGGAAAATCTACCATTGCCAAGCTTATTGCGGGTTTCTGGGATGTGGAAGACGGAGTCATAACAATGGATGGCAAAGATCTTAAAGATATTCCGTTGAAACAGTTATACGATCAGGTGGCTTACGTCTCTCAGGATATCTATCTTTTCAATGATACTGTCATGAACAACATCCGAATGGGAAAAATGTCAGCAACGGACGAAGAGGTAAAAGCCGTGGCTAAAGCTTCGGGATGCGAACAACTGATAGATAATTTATCAGACGGCTTTAATACTATGGTTGGACAGGGTGGAACACATTTGTCGGGTGGCGAGAGGCAACGAATCGCAATTGCCAGAGCCATGATAAAGGACGCACCCATTGTCATATTGGATGAAGCAACCGCGTATATCGATCCCGAAAATGAAGCGATCATCCAGAAAGCCATAGGTAATCTGATAAAGAACAAGACAGTCATCGTCATCGCTCACAGGCTTTCCACTATCACCGATGCCGATCAGATAGTGGTTGTGGATAAAGGTACCGTGAAAGCGTCGGGGACCCACGATCAACTTCTGAAAAATGATGAGTTATATCAATCAATGTGGAATGCTCATATCGGAGCGGAAAAGGATGGTGCGGCATGATAGAGGCATTACGAAAGATCATACTGTTTTCGGGATCTGAGAGAAAAGAGATATATAAGTCCATTTTTGTCAGTTTCCTGAGAGCATGTTTTTCAACGATAAGGATAGGAGCAATATATTTCATAATAAAAGGACTGATCAATGACCGGACAGATACTGAGCCGGCATGGATGGCGTTTACACTTATGCTTGTAAGCATTCTCGGAACGGCAACGACCAGATACATATCCCTCCTCATGCAGACGCATGCCGGTTTCTTTATGAGTGCGAACAAAAGATTGGACATTGCTGACAAATTGAAGCGTGTTCCCATGGGATTCTTCAATAAAAACAGCACCGGTGAAATAACCGGAATCACAACAACTGTAATGGACACCGTGGAAAATCTTGGCGCGACAGTTCTTGTTTTGGTGCTTGGAGGCCTTATCAATACACTTGTTTTCTTCTCTATGATACCTTTTCTCGACATGAGGATAGCCGTGGTGGTGTTTGCCGGAATAGTGGTCTATATGATCTTTACATCCATAATGGAACATGGCACTCGCACCATGGCACCCAGGCGGGAGAAGGGAAAGACTAAAATTGTCTCGGAAGTGCTTGAAAACCTTCAGGGCATGAGCGTGGTGAAATCATTTAACCTCGCAGGCAAAGGGGATATCAGACTCAGAAAAGCCATAGATGAATACAGAGACAGTAATATGAATCTGGAAAAAGTGTTTATACCTACAACAATAATCCAGAACATTGTTCTTGGTGGTTTCAAAATGGCCATTATTTTTCTTTCTGCCTATTTTTACCTTCAGGGAAGTATGGAACTTATCACGGCATTGATGCTTTCGGTCATAGCTTATCAGGTCTTTGCCGAGATAGAGCAGACCGACTCGGGACTCTCCATGCTTAGAGTGGTAACCGCTTCATTGAATCAGGTAGGGAAGGTCGATGACATTCCGAAGCTGGACATCGACGGAGAAGATTTCACCCCCCGCAATCAGGATATTGCGGTTCGCAATATTTGTTTTTCGTACGATTCCAAGGAAATCCTTCATGATGTCTCGTTGGACATTCCTACCAATACCATGACTGCGTTTGTGGGTCCGTCGGGAGCCGGTAAAAGTACGCTGGCACTTTTGCTTTCGAGATTCTGGGATGTTAATTCGGGAAGTATATCCATCGGCGGCAAAAACATTAAGGAATATACATTGGATGCTCTGATGTCACAGATGAGCATTGTATTTCAAAATGTTTATCTGTTTGAAGATACGGTCGAAAACAATATCCGTTTCGGTTGTCCGAAGGCAAGTCGCGAAGATGTTATAAGGGCGGCAAAAATGGCATGCTGTCATGAATTTATAGAATCTCTTCCGTATGGATACGATACCGTGGTGGGAGAGGGTGGCGCCACTCTTTCGGGTGGTGAAAAGCAGAGAATTTCAATAGCAAGGGCGATTTTAAAAGATGCCCCCATTATCATTCTTGACGAGGCCACAGCAAATGTGGACCCTGAGAATGAGGATAAACTTAAGGCCGCTTTTGAGGCTTTGACGAGAAACAAGACCGTGATAATGATAGCTCACAGACTTGAGACGATTAAAAATGCAGACCAGATCGTTGTGATCAACAACGGCAGTGCTGAAACCGGAACTCATGAGCAACTTTTAAGAGATAATCCGGTCTACGGCAGATTTATCCGTATGCGAGAGCAAGCCGCCGGCTGGAGTGTGTGAGGATCGGAATCGGTCCGCAAATAAACCGGGTAATATACAAAGATCGGTCAATTTGAAAGCATTTCTTGCCCCTCCCCCAAAACAGGATAAGCCCGGGAGACAGTCTTGCCGGGTCATAAACAGGACAGTTATTTCGAGAAGAGATAGCTGTCCTGTTTTACGTTTGGAAGGCAGGTTAAGCGAAGATGAATATTCGTTATTTTCATTATATCTTACGGTTGATTCGACAATGAATACTTTTGCAGCTTCATCAGATTTTGGTAAAGAAAAAGAACCGGCATATATTAACAGGCATTGGACAATGCATGGACGAGCTGAACGTAGGAAAACCAAAATGGATTGTGTAAAGCTGCTAAGGTTTTTATATGCAATTATTCTTCTTGATAGAATTGAAAAAGAGAATCCTCAAAGCCTGTCCCTATAAATGGACAGGCATTTTGCTATCATAGGAATCATAAAGGGGGAGTGTACGATTTTTTGCGACCTGCCAGATTTTTTCATTATTTTGTAGATTTATTATGCAAAGGTATATTTATGGTGATGTACTTCTAATTAGGAAGTAAAGAGAGCAGATTGCTTTTTTAGGAAGGAGTGGCATATGAGACACAAATCTACAGATTTTATGATCTTTTGATGGGACTTGTTGCTAAACTTACCTCCTCTTTTCAAAAAACAGTCAAGACATATATAGACCAATATTCTGAGTATATATCGCAAAGCCAGGGTCAAACGAAAAACTAACTTCTAGTACATGAGATTTTGACCTCGTATTTTGCGATTTAAGGAACTTTTACAAGGTCACCCTATATAAAAGTACCCTAAAATCTGATATAATTCGTTCTGTGAAAGTTGTTTGTTTGTATAGCAAACAGACAGCTGGAGAAAATTGAGCAAAAGTAAATTCCACCTGTCGAGGATGATTTTTTGTATGAAGTTAGTCCTTGCTTGTGTGGTATCTGTCCGCTCTAAATATTATTTTTCTATGAGTGCCGGTTTTAGCATGACAGAGTCTGGGGAGACTTTATGCTGTCCTACTAAAAACGGTATTCTTTTGTCTAAAAGTATCTCAGCCAACTCAAATGGAGTTGCTCCGTTAAGGCTGTCTCTGGCAGTTGAGTTTATATGGCTGGCCATCAGATTGACGTCATCCTGAGTGTACCTATTCATACTGCGTCCCTTTGGGATTACATATCTTATGAACTCGTGATTTTTTTCAAGTTTACCCTTTTGATTAGAGATGTAAGGATCGCAGTAAAAGACATATGTACGATGCTTGCCATCAGGTGTTTTTTCAATATCCCAGGGATTTTTAAATTCGGAGCCATTATCGGTAAGGATAACACCGAAATACTTTCTAAATAGGCGTAATGAAATGGTGTCTGTAAGTGAGTTTATGGCATTTACAACACATTCCTGGGTGCATCTGGGTAATAGGATAACAATCATGAAATTGCAACTCCTGAATAATAGGGTAAGAAGACATTTGCCAGATTCCCTGTTTCCCTTGACCGTGTCCATTTCGACTATACTTGTGTCGGGATAGCCGTCAATGAAGCGTTCGAAATCCTTGTAGGTACGTTTGTTTCGATATACCTGGTTGATATTTTTGGCGCGGCTAGCAGCTGTCGTTTTCTTTCTCCGCTTGTATCGTACGCGACGGGGAAGATCGATGTTTCGAGCCTTAAATACCCTTTGATCAAGGTAGTTATATAAAGTTCGTCTGCACACGGGAATCTCATCTGCATGAACAGCGAAGATATGACTTAATGGTTGCCCTTTAAGAACTAGGGGAGAGATAAGATCATTCAACTCTTTCAGCTCTTCCGGAGTCATGTTGATACCTTGTCGGCATTCACTAAGCTTTTTTTCGTATTCCCTTTGTGCTCGCACTCCTTCGTATACAATTTTAGCCTTTGTACATCCTCGTTTACTGGGACAGCCGTTGCACACATAGGGCGCATTGTTTAGGCGATTACAGTGAAAAGGGTTGTACTGCTGACAGTATCGGGCCTCGCTGTTTCGATAATAATTATCATCCGGGTGAAGTACTGCATCAGAAACCATACAGGATTGATGCTTGTTGCATGATGAACAGTGAGGATATTTGATTTCATGCATTAGCGGAACATGCCGGTGACGTTTAACCTCTTTAGAGATAGTAGAAGGATCTTTGTGCAATGTTGCGGCAATACTTCTGAAAGAACTATTCTGCAAAAGTTCCTGTTCTATATAAATACGATCCGACAAGGTTAAGTGGTGTCCATTCCCTTTCAAATCTTTACTCATAAGGGACTCCTTTCTTAGCGGACAAATAACCATATCAATCATATAAGATTGAAAAAATGTTGTGCAAGAGAAACTTCCACAGTGGTTAACATAACAAGGAAGACATGCAGAATTAAAAAATTCACATTACGTTTTTAATATGACTTGTGAAGATATCTTAAACGTAATATACTTTAGAAAAGCGGTAATCGGACCGGAAAATTGAAATAGGAGTTCTTTATGGAAATAAAAAGGGATAATTATTTAAAAAAACTTATAAGTAAAAGAAATAATGGACTAATTAAGGTTATTACTGGGGTTAGACGATGCGGTAAATCATATTTACTTTTTAATTTGTACTATGATTATCTTATTAATGAAGGTGTGTCAAAGGATTGTATTATATCTGTTCCGTTAGATGATGATGACTATGTAGAATGCTGCGATCCTCAAAAGCTATCTGAGTATATCAAAAGCAGAATAACTGATTCAAACAAGCAATATTATGTGTTTATTGATGAAGCACAGTATGCGATTACTAAGGAAGAAATGAAAAAACCTGATGTTCCAATTAGATTATATGGGGTTTTAAATGGATTACTTAGAAAGAAGAACGTTGATGTGTACGTTACAGGAAGTAATTCTAAGTTTTTATCCTCTGATATTTTAACAGAATTTAGAGGGCGTGGTGATGAAATACATATTGCGCCTTTGTCGTTTTCGGAATATTATCCTGCCGCTGGAAAAGATAAATATGATGCATGGCAAGAGTATTTATTCTATGGTGGATTACCGCATATTTTGGCAGAGCCAGATAATGAATCTAAAGAAGCATATCTAGAAAGACTAAATTCTGAGATTTATATTAGAGACATAGTTGAAAGATATGAAATACGAGATGCAGCAAGTATGGAAACCTTGATGAAGGTTATTGCTTCAGCGGTTGGCTCACTTACCAATGCTCAAAAAATATCGGATACATTTAGTAGTAATGGCGATAAGTCAATTTCAATGCCTACAATATCGAATTATTTAAAATATCTTACGGAAAGTTTTGTTATTCAAAAGGGTGAAAGATATGATATAAAAGGGCGCAAATATATAGGCACACCATCAAAATATTATTATACAGATATTGGATTAAGAAATGCTCTTTTAAATTTCCGCCAATTTGAAGAAACGCACTTAATGGAGAACGCTATATACAATGAATTGATTTATAGAGGTTATAAAGTTGATGTAGGTGTGGTAGAAATCCGTGTTAGTGAAGATGGGAAAAAAGTGCGCAAACAATTAGAAGTTGATTTTGTGGTTAATCAAGGTAGCAAGCGGTATTATATTCAGTCTGCATTTGAATTACCAAATCAGGAAAAGATAGACCAGGAACAAGCATCACTTATAAAAATACCTGATTCATTTAAGAAGATAATTATTACGAGTGGAAACTTCCCGGTGTGGAGGAATGATCAAGGTATAACAATTATTGGACTATTTGATTTCTTACTGAATGACGATAGCCTGGATTATTGACTATCTCTTGGTGGTATGTTTATGAGGCGCGGGTTATCTTTTATGAAACAGGACTGCAAGTATGTTTTGGAAGATGCACAAGCGCAGACAGACATAACTGGCAAGACGCAGTTTGGTACTATTTCTCTGGATGGAAGTGTATCAGGCATGCCAGCCACCAAGGGATGAGAAGTTCTGCATTCCTATGGGTGGGCTTGAGATAGTCCGTAAATACGTTTCATAGAGACTGTAAAAAATTTTGTGTAAACTAGATAACTGATTATATCCTCTTGGATTGATGTTAGAATAAATATTAATCCAGGAGGATATTTTTATGGCAAGAACCCGAAAGCTCTCACCGGAGCGCAAAGCATTTATCAACAGTCTTATTGAGCACTATCATCCGGAGGATGCACAGGATGTACAGGAAATGCTCAAGGACCTTCTCGGAGATACGCTCCAGGGTATGCTGGAAGCGGAAATGGACGAGAAACTCGGTTATTCCAAGTATGACTACAAGAACAAGGAAACCGATGACAGCCGCAACGGATACAGCAAGAAAACTGTTGTATCATCTCTCGGAGAAATCGATCTCGATATCCCAAGAGACAGGAAGGGCGAGTTTGAACCCCAAGCTGTCATGAAAAATCAGACCGACATTTCCAACATCGAGGATCAAGTCCTCTCCATGTATGCCAAGGGAATGACCACCCGCGACATCTCAGCACATCTTCGCGACGTATATGGCGTAGATGCCTCAGCAGAGATGATATCTCACATGACTGACAGGATACTGCCTATAGCAAAAGAATGGCAGAATCGGCCATTGGAGCGCAAATACGCCATCGTTTTCATGGATGCAGTACACTTCCATGTCCGTGAGGAAAATCAGACAGTTAAGAAGGCCGTATACGTGGCTATCGGTGTCAAACTCAATGGCAACAAGGAAGTCCTCGGCATGTGGATTGGTGGCAACGAAAGCGCCAAATACTGGCTCGGAGTCCTAAACGAAATCAAGAACCGCGGAGTTGAAGATATCATGATCGTTTCTGTCGATGGGCTTACAGGCTTTGGAGATGCAATAGGTGCGGTTTTTCCTCAAGCAGAGATACAGCGTTGCATTGTTCATCAGATCCGTTATACCACCAAGTTTGTAAACTATAAGGATCTGAAACCGTTTGTGAAGGATCTTAAGGCTATCTATCAAGCGCCTACTGAAGAATCTGCACTTGAGGCATTAGATGAACTGGACGAAAAATGGGGTAAAAAATACCCCTCATCCGTAAGCTCATGGCGTAATAACTGGCCACAACTATCGACCTACCTCAAGTATCCGGAAGAGATCCGCAAGATCATCTATACCACAAATGCCATAGAAAACTTCAACCGCGGCTTACGGAAAGTCACAAAAGCAAAATCAATCTTCCCCAGTGACGATGCACTGTTCAAAAGTATCTATCTGGCAATGGTAGATATAACGAAGAAATGGACGGGTGCTCCTTGGAATTGGGGACAGACGCTTAATCAGTTCTGTATTTACTTTGGAGACAGAATATCCCCGGCAGATTTGGAATGATACAAAGATTCTATAAAACAATCCAGGCTGCCGATTGACAGCCTGGATTTGTTATGCCAAAATCATAAAACACTGATGTACCTTACAGATCAATAACCATTATCATGATGTTCAACATCAATCTAAGAGGTTTACACAGAATTATTTACACTCTCCATAACGACCCTATTTCTGCTGGCTTCAAACATATATATTTTGTTTTGTTTTATATTTAATGATTTCCCATCTGACAAAACAGTTATTGTTTCATTGGACATTATTATTTTGATCGCATGATCAATAGCTTCAAATAATTCTGATTTATCAATAGGTTTTGTTACAAATCGAGTAGCACCTATTTTAAAAGCGTCTTTAAATCTATCAATTTTAGACGTGAGCATTATTATATTAACTTCGTTATTGGATTTTTTTAGTAAATGAGAAGCAGATATACCATCCATTTCAGGCATATCAATGTCCATTAACACAACCTGCTGCATGGAGGCATTATCAATCAATTCATTGGCATTGTAATAATGAATAATCTCTATTTGCTTTCCGTAATGTCTTTCCAATAAATGTTGAATGACTTCATGAATAATGAAATCATCATCACATATAGATACAATAATTTTTTCCATTTTATACCCACATTAACCAAATGATTAATACATTAGGAAATAAAGATAAAGAAAACTGCATATCAAAATTCTATCTTTATAGTATATTTAACAGCAAACAATATCAAGTTAAAAAGCGAAAAAACAATTAATGCTTTCTAAAAAAGTAAAGCGATAAGCGTAAATTTAGGGCGACAATTATCTTTGGTTTTTATAACAGCGGTCAAATTTCTGATACGTTCATCATAGATAATAAACGTTCGTCCCGGGTTTTTATAATGAGGAGTTAAACATGAATGAGTGGAATTTAACATTTCACTGGAATTTCGGATTTCAAGTCAGGAAATGCGCTCACAGTCTAAAGCAGTCCAATCGAGGGCAGAAGTGATTAAAAACCATTAAAATAGATCCTTTTGAAAATGTGCTCGGAAAATGTTTTCTAAAAACCTGAAATGAGTTATATTAATAAAAAGGCATTATTTTAATATCTGAATAAAGTAGCAATTTTGAAGCAGTAAATCTTTTTTAGAAGGGAGGAAAAGTACAATGACAGATGTTGAAAAGGCTATCGATTCTTTATTCGTTTGCGGGATTTGTGATGACGATGAACCGATTCATGAAACAGTTGCCGATTATCTTAAAGAATATGCCCGAAGCAAGAATATTCAACTATCTGTCATTTCGTATTATTCAGCAGATGAATTGTTAAAGGAAAAGGATCATTTGGACATGCTTTTTCTGGATATAGAAATGCCCGGTAAAGATGGGATCGAATTGGGTTATCTGTTAAAAGAAAAAGGGGTAAGTTATAAAATAGTTATGCTTTCCGGAATGGTAGACCGATACAAAGAGGCTTTCAAAATAAATGCTTTTCGTTTTGTTTCTAAACCCATTCACAAAAATGAATTGTTTAGTGCGATAGATGCTGTACGAGATTTGATGGAAGGGACGGAAACAATAAGCATATATAAAGAAGGAAGAGAATATTTGGTAGAGCAAAAAGAAATTGTCTATTTTGAAGCAACTTCATCAAAGGTTGCTGTTATGGTTGGTGATGTTTCGTTTACAACAGATAAATCATTGACTGAACTGATGAAAGAAATAAACAATAAACTGTTTTTCAGATGCCACAGGTCATATATAGTAAATATACGGAAAATAAAGGAAATAAAGGGCAATCATATTGTTATGGTTAATAATCATAAGGCACTTTTAGCAAGGAGAGAGCGAGATACTATAATTCGCGCGTATGCAAATTATGATATATTGAGGAGATGAAAAATGTATGGATTTTTAAAGGATATAGTCGCTCTATTCTCTTTTATAACATTTTTCTATACTTTCTTTAGATTTAATCTAAGAGAAAGCAAATTCTACATATGCATTGGAGCAGTAGTTTCTCTGATCCCATTGATTCTGGGTTATATAGTTATTCCGGATTTTAATACCATACATGTCGGACCGATCACAATACCTTTAGTATGGTGCTTTTTATTTTCATTATTTTTATTTGACATCAGTTTTCTTGAATTAATCATTTATGGAATAGCTTCCTGGTTGATCATTTCTATGGTTGAAATGGTTATAACCGTAAACTTTATCGAAAATTCTTCAGTAGCCGAGAAGGTGTCTCTTCCGATTTCCATAGTCATTATGGCAATTATGTGGCTTACATATGTATTGTTAAAACGAAAAAATCATAATTCTTCATTCCGATTAACAATAAAAGTGTGGGTATTAGTAGATATCATTATGCTAATCCTTATGTTCATGATGTCATTTTTTACACAGGTCATTATTGATATATTGACTGATAAGTATAGGATAATCGGAATACGCCTTGCGACGTTTGGTGGGATAACCCTTATAATCCTGATTTTTTCCATGTTATATTATTATGAAAAAATATGCGATATAAGGATTAGCGAGAGCATTTCTTCTATGATGATGATTCGGCAAAAGGATTACTATGAGCAATTATTGTCAAAAGAAGAAGAGACGAAAAAATATAGGCATGACATAAAGAGAACATATTTAAGAATGTTGGGTTATTGCGATAAAGAACAATATGAGCAGTTAAAGTCATATATAAATAATGAACTTGGCATAATAGATAAAATCTGCAGAAATGATTATGATGTCGGAAATGATACAATTAATGTAATTCTAAACTATTATCTTATGCCAATAAAAGAGAAGTATGAAATCGATGTCAGCGGGTTCATTTCAGAAGATTTAAATATCGAAACCAGAGATTTGTGTGTTCTTTTTGCTAATCTCATAAGTAATGTTGTTGAGGCTGTATGTAAAATTGAGCATGGAAAGATTCGAATTGAAATTGAACAGGGGAAGGATTATATACGTAGTGTTTTGGAAAATACTTTTACCGGTGAAATTAAGTATGATCATGATGGAAATCCGATCACATCAAAGAAAGATAAAGAAAACCACGGTATAGGATTGAAAAATGTAAAAAGCATTATAAAGAAATACGATGGAATAATGGATATTGAAGTTGAAAATGGATTGTTTAAAACAGAAGTATTATTAAAAATGACCGTTCACGGCTAAAAACGACCGTTCACGGTTAGCGCTATTGAAAACGATAAAGTATAAACATAAACTACAGACATGAATCTGTAGTTTTTTTATTTGGAGGGACAAATCGGATGATGCTTTGTACTTTCCTGTGGTGGTGGTTTTGGTTTTAAGCAAAACCGAAACATGCGAGAAAATGATGGAGCAACGGCAATGCATATGCATTGCCGTGTTGTTCTGCTTTAT
>JAEEGK010008372.1_pt1 | contig 24422 bp, 13 predicted proteins | sample 8958771 | NCBI WGS metagenome assembly JAEEGK01 (sample SAMN16246547, study PRJNA631951) | gut metagenome | biome: gut microbiome; feature: rumen; material: SC-attached | host: Bos | place: Iran: Karaj | collected 2018-10
CATTTTTATTCTGCATAACATGTTCTCTTATTTTACCAGCTGCTGAATTTTTCCCAACAGCTAAAACAAGCATCCATCCTGAACCTTCTTTAACAGTAGTACCTGAAAAAACCATAGGTGAAGGTAATTTTTTTTCTTTATACTTTTCCTTATTTTTAACACAATTTTCTAAAGTTTCTTTCCTCATTAAATCACTCTCACCAGTTAAACTAGATTCATCAATTCTTAAATTAGAACTACTAATTAAAATCCCATCAGCAGGAATAATCATTCCTAAATCTATTTTACATTTATCTCCAACTAAAAGTTCTTCATCAGCAATATTAAATTTACTACCATCTCTAACAACAACAACTTGAAATTTTTTAAAATTCTCATCACTTAATTGTTTAAATTTTTTTTCTTTATTATAATTAGTAACACTTGTAGTAATAACAATAACTAAAATAGCAAAAACAATACCAATACCATCAAAAGCATCTTTACCAGGATTTTCAGTTAATGGACTTAATCCAATTGTAATTTCGAAAATTGCACAAACTACTAAAATTCTTAACATTTCATCTTCAAATGCTTCTGCTACATAATGCCAAAATGATGGCATTGGTTCTCTATAACGTATATTGTCATCAAAGTATTCTCTACGAAGATGATTTGAATCTTCATTTGATGATATTCCATTTTTTAAATCACTGTTTAATTTCTTTGCTAATCCTTGTATTCCCTCATGTTCTGATTGAATGAAGTCTATTTCCTCACTTTGAGTTCTTTGCTGGTATGTTTGGAATATTGTATCTATTTCCGATTTTGTTATTTGAAATAAATTCATTTTTTTTTTTTTTAAATTTTTGTTTAATTTTTTATATGTTTAAGAGTTCAATTATTGATTTTTTTTTTAAAAAAATTAATTTTTTTTTATTAAATGTAAATTTATTAACAAAAATTTTTTATATAATTTTTTTTAAATAATAATATAAATAATTAAAAAAATTATATATTAATCACCTTCATCAGTTTCATCATTATCACTTTCATATATTTTTTCACAATAACTATAATCAGGTTGTTCTTTAACAAATTTATTAATTTTTTTTATAGATTTAATTCCATTTTCTCCATTAATACAAAAAGGAATCCACCATTCATTATTATTTTCTTCTTTGAAAATATCTTCCATTGAAATTTTATAAACTTCTCTTTCAAAACCAGGAACAAATATTTTAATAGTTGCATTAGAATTCATTAATGTAATATGATCATCAACATAAGTTAATTTCCTTTGAAAATTAGGATAAATTTCTTCTGGTGCTTTATTTTCAGCTCCTTTTACTTTTATTTCATTTCTTGAAATTGGATTGTCATTTACTTTAAATTGTTTTACTGCAAATGTATAAATGTATTTACCTAATTTTTCTATTTTCATTATTTGACTTCCTTGAGTTCCATTATTATAATTTGTATTCTCTATTGAAGTTTTTAAACATTTATAATTTCCAAAATAAACTTCACATTGAAATGTATCTGATTGTTTAAAAAAAGAAAATAAATTTAAATCTATTGGATTTTTTTTCCAATCTAAAATTATTTCTAATTCTGTATTTTTATTTAATATGGGAGTTAATGAAAAAGATAATATATCTTTATCTTTTGTATCTGTTTTATTTTTAATATCTAATAATTCAATTGTTTTATAATATCCAATTTTAGATATTAAAATAGTATAAACAGAATTTTTTAAATTTTCTTTAAATTCAAAATATCCTTTTTTATCAGTATGTGTTGTTCTAATTAAATATTCATTATTTAAAGTATCATAATTATATTTAGTTTCATTAGATTTAAAATTAGGAAAATAAACATCACCTTCAAAAATACTAACACTTACATTATTAATAGGTTCAATTGAAATTGAATCAACAACATAAGATGAAAATGAAAAATATGAATTTTCATCATTATCATTATTAACAAAGAAATTTTTTTGTAAAATAATTCTATTTAAATTTATAGTATCATCATTTCCAATTCCACCAATTAAAATAGTTTTTGATAATTCATTATTATCAAAAGATAATTTTACTTCATTTAATATATTATTTTTTAATATTGGAATACCAGTTACTTTAAAATATCCTTTTTTATTTGTTACAGTTTCAAATTTTTCACAATTTTTAAAATTTTTATATGCAATATTAATAATTTGATTCTCTGCAGGTTCAAGTTTATTTTCTGAATTATATGCATAAACTTCACCTTCAATATTTTGAGTTGTTTCATAATTTGCAATTGAAAAATCAATATCATTATCAAATAAAATATATTCTTCATCTTCATTTACAAGTGACATATCAATTGTTATTACTATTCCATTATTATTTTGTGTTATTGTATATATTTTTTGTTGTGAAGATTTTTTATTTAATTGAATAAATGATTTATCATTTTCTTTTGATTCTGAATATCCTTTTCCTTTTAAATTAAAATGAATTTTATTTTGTGACATTTCACATTTTGATTTATTTTTTACTTCAATTGAACTAAATAAACCATTTAATATATTTTTATGTCCTTTTACAATTAAAATTTTATGATTAGTTTCATTTGGATATGAATAATATAAATTATTATCTTTCATTTTATCTTCATTTACTTTAATATCTGAATCATCACTTGTTAAATTTGCAATATATCTTAATTTATTACAATTCTTTCCACAATTATCTTCTTCAATTTGATATTCTCTAATAATTGTTGATTCAAGTAATTCAATTGTTTGTGAATAAGAAGTAGCATTTTTTTTAATTATTGACATTGGTGTAAATATTAAATCAGAATTACTATTTTTATCTCTTTTAGCATCATTAAATTTATTAGAAAAACTAGGAGAAAAAGAAGGAACATTCATTTTAATTAATAAATAAATAAAAAATCCACCAATTATTCCAACAAATAAATAAATAAAATATTGTGAAGTTTTCTCATCAACACTATAACCACCTTTTTGTTGAATTAAATTAATTAAATATAATAAAGTTCCTAAAAATACTAAACCAAAAAGTTCAGTAATAAAACAAATCATAGTTAAATAATTATGAAAACTTTGAATAAAATTATATATTTCATAACAACAAGACATATTAATACAACCATATTTTATTTTTTTCTTTTCATCAGTTAATTGAGTTTTTAATTCATATTCCCAATTAGTAACAATTCTTTCTTTAGGACAATTTAAATCATCAATTGAAAAAGAAGTACTAACATATTTTTGACAAGATAAATTATCATTAGTATATTTAAAATTAAAATAACTTAAAAAAACAGGACATTTCATATCATTATATTCATTAAGTGAATGACCAGAAATAACAGAAATAAAACAAAATACCATAAACATTGATAAAAATAATCCAGTAATAATACAAGTTGGAATTAACCAAGTAATACTTTTATTAGCAGCTCCAGTATAACCAATTAATGAAACAAAAATAACAATAATAGAAGAAATTAAAACTGCTTTTGGTAACCAATGTACAAATTGTTCATCAATAAAAGCCAAATCTCTAAAATATTTAAACCATACTGAAAGATATAATAAAGCAATACCAATTTGTAAATATAACATAGAAGTAAATTGAACAATTTTTTGATAAATATGAAAAAAACCTAATATTGTAAAAGATATATAAAATAAATATGATAAAATTCCAATTGAAATTGCTGATAAAACACCAAAAAGTGCATTAAAAATTTGTAAATATTTTACTATTTCATTATAAGTCATTTTATTATATGCAATTGACCATTGATGTGTATTATTTGCAAGAGAATTTACTTCTGGAATTATTAAAGTTGTGAATGAAATAACTGCTAAACAATATATTAAATTTAATAATATTTCTAATAATAATAAATACATACCAAAATTCATTAATGATGATTCTGTTGATTTTAATAAATTATCATATAAATTTCCTTGTTCTAATAATTCTATTTCAGTTACTGAATTTTTAAATTCTTTTTTAAATGAATTAAATTTTTTTTTAAAAAAAATTACACTTATTAAATTAAATAAACATATTATAAAACCAAAAATTCCTAAAAGACAAAAAATTCTTCCAAAAAAAGATTTTTTATTTGCCCAAATAATAGCACCTAATATAATATTAATTAAAAAAAATACTAAAGCAATTGATAAAACAATAATAAATTTTGTAATGTTATAATTTGTACTTTTTGGTTTTTGTTTACTAGAAGATCTTTTTGTTGCATTTGTATCTCTTGCTCTTAAATTTTCTGTTGAATCATTATCATTTTTATTTCTGTCTTTTACACTAGGAAGATTACTTTGTGATGGTATATTAAGATTGTTATTTAAATTTTCTATTTCATTATCACTATCACTTTCATTTTGAATATTATTAATTTCTGATTGTTCATTTGATGTTTCTTTCATTTGGAAATTTATTTTTTATTTTTAATTTATTTTATTTGTTTTTTTTAAGTAAAAATTTATTTTTTATAATAATAAAAATAAAAAAAAACATATATTAAAAATTATTATGTTACTTATTCAATTTATATTTTTAATCTTTTTTCAAAAAATAAAATCAATATGTGAATTTCAAGAAGATTGTCCAATAACTGATCATTGTTCCCCAAAAAAAGCAGATGAAAATCATACAAATCCAAAAATAATAAATTCATCTTTTACATATATATGTCCAGAATTTGAAAATAAAAAAGTTTGTTGTTCAAATCGTCAATTATATAAAATGATTAAAATATTTGATTTAATTGATCAAACTTTTGGTTCATTTGGTCAAGGTTGTGATATTTGTTCACTAAATATTAAAAAATTTTGGTGTAATTTTATATGTTCTCCTGAGCAAAATACTTTTCTTAATATTGGAAAAATTACTAATCATACTATTGATGGTAAAGTTAGAAAATTATTAGATGTTAATTTTACTATTAATGAAAATATAAGTAATCAAGTTTTTAATAGTTGTAAAAAAACAAAATTTGTTTCTCAATTTCCTTCTTTGGATAATTCATTTAATTTTTTTAATTATCAAAGTATTAAAGCTTATAATAAAAGTGATATTTATATTTTAATGTTTCATGAAAAAAATACTGGTTTAAATTTTCTTGTTAATAAATGTGATGAAAATATGAAAAATGAAAGTAATAATTTTACTCCTTGTACTTGTAGTAATTGTGATTTAAAATGTGATTATGATATTAATTTAAATTATAATATTTTATATGGATTTAATTCATTTATTGTTATGATTGTATATGGTATTGTTTTATTTTTAACTTTTTGTATTTTCTTTTGTAAAAAATATAGAAAAAATGATGAAGAGAATGAAGAATTTATAAATTTTCAAAGGAATTATAATTGAGAATAATGAATAGATTTATCTTTTTGTTTTGATGATATATTTTGATCAATATTTTATATTTAATATTCATAAATTTTATAAATTTTATTAATATATTATAAAATCTAATTTTTTTATTAATTTTTCAATTCATAAAAATAATAAATAACATGTTATAAAATAAATAATTTTTCAAATAATCCAAATAATTTACATAAATTAAATAATATTTCATTTTAATTTTTATTTGATCTTTCAGTATCATTTTTATCAGTAACAGTATAATTATCAGGATTTAAATCAGTAGCATCTCCTTTTAAATCATTTTTTAATTTCAAAGCACTTTCATTAAATCCAATACTTACTGTTGGTGTTCTTAAATTAACACTATCTAATTTTGTATCATTATCCATTAAACTATTTTTTTTACTAACATCTTTCATTACATCTTCTAAAAAATCTTCAGACATAAATTTAATATTATCATCAAAAATTATTCTTTCATTTCTTTTTGTTTCAAAAACATTTGAATAAAAGTCATTCATAAGTTCTTCATCATCTAAATTGTTTTCAAAAATAATTTTAATTTTTTCTGAATGAGTTGAAGAAAGGTCACTTAATAAACTTTTTACTTCATTACTATTATCTATTGAAAATGATGGTATTGATATATCTAATTCTTGTGGTAAATCAGCGAGAGTTTTTGCTCTTTTAAAAGTTCTCATTATATTTTATTACTAACTTATTTTATTATTTTTATTCATTTATATATTTTTTATTTAATATTATTTTTTCCTTATTTGAATTTTTTTTTATATTTAAATTAAAATGTCTTCTCAAATTTATAATTCTCCAAGTTTACAAGTTCAAAATTTTATTGAAAGTAATTATCCTCAGGAAGATAATTTTCCAGATATGAAACTCTATATTCAAAATTATGAAGAGAAGTTAAATAATATTCAAAATGAAAATGATAGTTTAAAAAATACTATTTCAAATTTAGAAAAGGAAAAATTAACTTTATTATCTGATTTAGAACAAAAAGATATTTCATTAAATGAATTAAGTCAAATTTTAGAAAATTTTAAAAGAAATGAAAATGAAGATAAAAGTAAGATTCAAGAATTAGAAGAGAAAAATAAAGAATTAAATTATCAAATTATTCAAATAAGTCAAAAAAATAAATCTTTAAATGCAACATTACAAACTTTTTTTCAATCTCCAAATTCAAATTTACAACAAAATACTGTATCACAAATACTTCAATTAAAAAATAAATTAGATGAAGTTGAAATTTCAAAACAAAAAGTTGAATTTGAAAATAGATTTTTAAATGATAAAATAAATGAAATTCAAAGTAAATTTGAAAATGAAATGAAATTAACAAAAGATTTAAAAAATCGTGAAATATTAGGATTACAAAAAAGAATATCATCATTGAATAATAATATAAATGCAAATATGAGAAAAAATTCATATGAAATTAATAAAAATAATAATAATTATAATATTAATAATAATCCAATTTTAATAGAACAACTTACAAATTTAGAAAATAAAATAAAAATTCTTAATGAAGAAAATTTCAATTTACAAAAAGAAAATAAATTATTATCAAATGAAAATCAAGAATCAAAAATTGCAAATGAACACAAAGATAGATTTATAAATGAACTTCAAAATAAAATATCTGAAATAGAAGAACAATTTAAAATAGAAATTAATGGAATTCAAATGAATACAGAAGAAAATGCTTCTAAGATCAAACAATCACAAAATCAAGTTGAAGAATTACTTATTCAAAGAGATGAAGTATTAAAAAAAAATCAAAAATTAATAAATGGTGTTGAATATTTTAATGCTAATATTAAAGAATTAAATGATCTTATGAATAAAAAAATACAATCTTATTTTAATGTTATTAATTCATATAATTTAAAATTAAAAGAATATCGTTCTAAAATAAATCAACTTAAACAAAGAATAAATGAACAAAATTCAGAAATTCAAAAATTAAAAAAACAAAATCAAATGTTGAAAGAAAATAAACAAAAATTAATTGAAGGAAAATTACTTAAAAATAATATACCTTTAAGAAGTCCTTCATTACCTTCATATAAAGTAAATTCTTCATTTGCAAATAATTCTAATTATAATACAATGTCATCAAATAATAATTTAATGAGTAATAATAATATAAATAATATTCCAAATATTCAACCTCAGATTAATAATCAATTTAAAGATGATTTTGTTTTTAATCAAAATAATAATTTTAATAATTATGAAATTAATTCTAATCAACATATTAGAGAATTAATAAGTGATTCTAATCTTACCTCCAATTTAGATGACCCTTATTCTGCTTTTCAACATAAATCTTTGTTAAATTTTAAAAATGTTTTATCTAGAGTAGATCAAGAATTATTAAAAAATAAAGAAATTGAAACTAATGATGATGATGATGAATAAGAATATTTATTTAATTATTATTTAATAAATATAGAAAAAAATTAAAAATCTTTCATTCTTAAATTTTTATCAATTTTATAATTAGATAATCTAAGAATTTAATTGATATAAATATAATTAAAGTTTTCATTATTTCAATAACTTGATTTATTATTTTATAATAAAACAATATTTTTAAAAATTAATTTATACATAATATTTCAACTAATAAATTATATATTTGTTTTAAATATATATTCAAAAAAAATATTTAATTTAATTCATATAATTTCAAATTTAAAATCGATTAAAACCTATAAATATTTTTTTTTTAATTTCAGTTTGATTAATTAATTCTTTTTTATCATTATTATCAATATTAGATTTAATTGTCATTAATTTTGAATGTAAATCATTAATACAATTTATAATCTCTTTCTGAGATATTGATTTCCTAATTTTATTTGTAGTATTTTTATAATTTGTTTTACAATCATTATAATTTTTCATTAGTAAATTTTCTCCATAATAAGTATATTTTGTAGATAATTCTTCATTTGATTTTCTTTTTTTATTTCTTACCCCTTCCATCTTTTTATAATATATATAATTTAATTCTTCATTTCTTTGATTTAATCTTATTTTATTAAAATCTAAGCAAGGATGAATTATTGGTTTAAAACTATATTTTGAATTAAATGATAATTCATTTTTAGTTACGTTTTTAATTTCAAAATTTTTTTGCTTTAAAGTAAATAATTTAAATCTTTTATAATATGGTTCTTTAATATAAGAATCAATTTTATTTTTTATTTTACTATTATTTTTTAGTTTTAAAATTTTTGGTTTAAATGTACATTCTTTTAATTGTTTTTGAAAATTTAATTCTATTGTATTTAAACTAGTATTATTCTTTTTTAAATTATTAATTTTTGGCTTTTTATTTGAAATAAAATGAATATTTCTTGAAGAAAGAGATTTACTTTTTTTTTTTTTATTTATATTCTGATTTTCACAACTAGAATTTATTGATATTTCAAAATTTCCTAAATCAAATGATGAATTAGTAGCTTTTAAAATTTTATTCCTAATATTTTCATTTCTTAAATTCTTTTTAATTGGCTTTTTCTTTTTTTCAATACAATCATCCCAAAAGTTATCATATAAAAAAGACATAAAATTAAATAAAATTAATTAATTTTTATAAAAATAATTTATTATTATATTAATCTCATTATAAATTGTTGAAAAAAAAAATACTTATTTTTTTAAAATTTATTTTATATTTATTTTTTATGGAAAACACAATAATTCAATTAATTGATAAAGAAGTTTTCTTTTATTTATTTGATAAAAAATTAAATAATACAAAAATACAAGAACATAAAATAGAAAATTTAGTATTTTTAACATTTGATGATGACATAGGTCAAGTTATAGAAAAATTATATCCAGAAAATTCTTTAGATCAACAAAGTTCAAAACAAATATCATCAACAGGTTTTCCAGAAACAAATTCATGTAAGGAAAATGGTGAAATAACATATATTTTTAATTACAGAGAAAATATTCAACAATCATTAAATAATGTTAGTTTAGATTCTCAAATTTTTAAATATTGTTATGCTAAATTTTTACAAAAAAAAAATATAAATGCTAAAAGAGGATATAGTCAAAAAAGTATTGTTATAACTTCTCATATTTATAATCCAAAAATTTTTATTCCTTTTTTAAATGAATTAGTTGAATTATATATTAATAATAATTACATTCCTTTATCAAATGATAATTGTAAAGAATTTCTTAATAAATGTAATGATAATATTAATAAAGAAGAAATAGAAGAAAATATATTTTTTGATGATATGTCATATGTTTCAATTTCAAAATTCCAAATAAATTCTTTTTTTGAAAATTTAACATTTTATTATACAAATAAAATAATATCACTTTGGGAATTAGTAATAACAGAAGTACCAATAATAGTATTTGCAGATGATCCAAAAAAATGTTCAAATGTAGTTAAATTATTAGAAAGTTTAATATTTCCTTTTGAATTTAAAGGAGATGTGAGGCCTTATTTTTCAATATATGATTATGATTTTAAAGCATATAAAGATGATAAAAATTTATCTAAATTGAATAGTCCAATTTTAGGTGTTATTAATCCTTTTTGTGCTAATTGTTTTGAAGATTATGTTATTCTTCATTTTGATGATAATTATTATAATGAAAAATTATTAGATAATCCTACTAAAGATATTAAATATAAAACTTATGAAGAATTAGTACATAGTGATAGTAATTTTATTATTAAACAAAAAAAAGAACCTAATATTAATAATGTTAGTAAAATTAAAATTTTGACTAAACCTGATAAAAATTTAATTAAGACTTTTTATCAATTTTTATCAGAGAATAATAATAATGATTTCAGTAGACTTAATAATTATTTAAGAATGTATTTAATTGAAATTAATAATGATTTTGCTAGAAATATTGAAGAGTATTTATTTAAATATAATCATGATGAAATTAAAAAATTGGCTTTTATAAAAAATAACTTTTCTATTTTTGAAATTTTTAATGAAAATAAATTTTTTAAATATTTACATAAAAATGATAAAAATATATTTAATAAAAAATATGTTTTTGATATTAAAAAAACTTGTGCTTTATATCAAAAATTTTTCAAAACAAAATGCTTTCATTCATATTTAGAAAAATTTTTACCAAAAATAAAAAATTTATAAACTATTATCTTCAAATTTAATAAATAAATTTTATATGTAAATTCATTAATTTTTTTTAAAAATATAAAATATTTGAAATAAAATTTAATTTAAAAAGTAAATTTACATTTAAAAAAAAACAATTTAAAAAATGATAGTAAACAATAAATCAAATAAAAAAACAAGAAACAGATTAACAGGATTTAAAAATAAAGTATCAAATACATTTTCTTTTTTAAATTTACCATTTAATAAATTAACAATAATGCATAAAACCAAAAATGCAAATCCAAAAAAATTAACAATTAGAGATTTTATAAATCAAAATTTACAAAATCATAATTCAAATGAATTAAAAATAGGAATAAAAGACATAAATGATTTAATAGATTCAAAAAATTGTCATTTAGTAGCAGTTTTTAAAGATTATTTAATAAGTGATTATATAGATGAATTTTTAAGAAGATATTATTTAAATAAAGAAATAAAAGAAAGATTACCAAAATTTGAAGGTTATTATAAAAATTATTTAACATTTTTTTGTAAACCTACTTTTTCAGATTTTTTTGCTAATGATATTATACAAGGTTATGGTGAAGCAAAAGCAGAAATATATTATAATCAAAATTATGGAAAAAAAAAAAAGAAAGATAAAATTAATAAAGAAATTGCAAAAACAATTTTAGATACTTTAATTAGAGAAAGTATAGATAATATTGAAAATATTTCAAATGAAAAAACTGAAAGTATAATTATAAATAAAGAAAATACTATTTTATTACCTAATGATGAAACTATTATAATAAATGGAAATAAAAATTCAAATGAAAGTTCAATTTCTTCTATTTTACGTTGTTTTTCTTGTCAAAATAATTTAAGTAATGAATATAAAAATGATTTTAAATCAATTTGTTCTTCTTCAATGAAAAGAATAAAAAAATTAAAAAATATTTCTTTAAATAATCAAAATATTAAAAAAGGTATTAATACTTTAAAAATTCAATCAAATAAAACTAAATCTCCAATAAGTAAATTTATTCCTAAATCCATTATACCAACTTCTTCAAGATTATATTCAAATAATCATATTAAAGATGATAAAAAAAATTCAAAAATGACACAAATTGAAACTTCAACTTCTCAAAATAATTTGAGTAATAGAACAAAAAATAAATCAAAAGATTTTTCAAATAGTAAAGTTCATCAAATGGCATCAACAATGTCAAATTCTAATTTTTCAAGAAATCACATTAAAATTCCAATTAATAATAAAAATGTAGGAATATATTTAAATAATAAAATATATTTAACATCAAATTCTCCTATTTATTCACAGAGAATTAGAATGAAAAAATCTTCAAAAGGAAAAAGAATAAATGATAATAATAATACAACAAAAATTAAATCAAAGAAAAAAAATCATTTAAAAAAAAATAGTGAAAATATTGATTTAAAAGATATTATGAAATTAACACTTCAAGCTTATGATTATAAAACAAGAAATAAAAATAGTAATATACTTAATAATAATATTAAACATTTTCATACTTTATCATCACCAACAATTAATAATTTTAATATTAATATTAATAATCATATTTGTTTAAATAATAATAATTTAAATTCAAAAAAAAATAAAAAAAGTTCTTTTCAAGGAAAAAAAGCAATTAATTCAAGAAATAAAGAACAAAATTTATATAAAACTAATACAGATTTAGAACAAAATAAAAATAAAAATCATTCTCCTAATATTCATAATTATGCAACAAATACTACAAATGATTTAGAATCTATAATGAAAAATAAATTTTTTTTATCTTTAAATGGAAGTGGAAATGATAAATTAATTAAAGATATAAATGGATTAAAATCTAATAGATTATTTCATCATAATTTAAAAATTAAAAACATTTACGACAACAACAAAATTTTATCTCCTAAAATTACAATGTCACCAAAAGGATTTTTTGTAAATAAAAATTTAAAAAATCATATGAATTCAACAAAAAAAGAAAATAAAATATCTCCTCCTAAAACTCAAAAGATATAAATATATTTTTTTTCAAATAATAAATATAAAAAAATAAAAAAAACCCAATTTTTAAGTAATAAAACCTTAAAATTTTTTTTAATAAAATATTTTAAAACTCAAATAATTATTTAAAAAAACTCAAAAAAAGTCAAAAAAATAAAGTTTAAAAAAAAACCTTATTTCATATTATCAAGGAAATACTTCATCATATTAAGAGTACCACTATTAATACTTCCTTTAGCTTTTTCAAGAGCTTCCTTATGATCTTTCTCAGTAAAAATATTCCTAACACCAACAGCTAATTTCTTACCTAATTCAACACCCCATTGATCAAATGAATTAATACTATAAATAAACCCTTCAGTAGCAACTCTATGTTCATAAATAGCTAATAATTCACCAACAGCATGAGCATCTAATTGTTTAAATAAAAAGCTACAAGAAACTCTATCACCTTTAAATGTTTTATGATTCTTTAAATTATCTGGAACATCCTTTAAATCTTCTTCAGTATATCTTCCATAAGCTAATGCATCAGGTTGAGCAAAGAAATTACACATTAATTCTGAATGACTTGATATTGGTTCACCTGGATAAAATGCATCTACTTGAGGCATACAATATCCTATAAATTCTGTTGCTAATTTTCTACCTTGATGTATTAATTGATAAAATGAATGTTGACCATTTGTACCTGGTTCACCAAATATTATCGGACCACAATCATATGATGTAAATTGATTTGTTTTATTATTTACCATTTTACCATTTGATTCCATATCAAGTTGTTGTATATGTGCTGGGAAACGACATAATGCTTGTGAATAAGGTAAAATTGCTCTTGAATTGAAACCACAAATATATGTATTATAAAAACCAATTAATCCAAGCATTATTGGAATATTTTTAGTAACATCAGTACAACTTGCAACTGTATCATCCATACATTTACCACCACGTAGAAATTGTTCAAAGACTTCAAAAGAGAAATAAAGTGAAAGTGGTAAAGCACCAACAGCAGACCAACATGAATATCTTCCACCAACCCAACTCCAGAAACCAAATACATTTTCTTTATTAATACCAAATTTTTCAGTTTCTTCTAAATTAGTACTTACAGCACAGAAATGATGAGCAATTATACTATCAATATCACCTTGATTAAGTGATGGATTTTTCTTTTTATATTCTTCAATAAACCAATTTCTAACATTTCTTGCATTTTTCATAGTTTCTGCTGTAGTGAATGTTTTACTAGTAACAATTATTAAAGTTTCCTCAACATCAAAATTTTCAATTGCTCTATGAAAATCAATAGGACAAACATTAGCAATGAATCTTAAATTAAAACCATGACTTAATTTCTCATAATCAGGATGAGATTTTAAAGCATTGTAAACGAAATCTACACCAAGATATGAACCACCAATACCAATTGATATGAAATTTTTTAATTTTTTCTTAGTAAAACCTAAAAATAATCCACTTCTAACTCTATATGAGAAATTTTTTATTCTATCTAAAACTTCATGAACTTGTTTTACTACATCAACACCATCTACCATTAAACTTTGTGATTTATCCATTCTTAATGCACGATGGAGAACACTTCTATTTTCTGTATTGTTTAATTTATCACCTTTGAACATTTGTTCAAAATGTTCTTTCATTTTTACTTCTGATGCTAAATCACCGAGAAGTTTTACTGTGTCTGCATCCATTTTTTCATGAGAGAAATCAAATATTAAATCTTCGTGTTGAAGTTTTAATTTTTCATTACGAGCTTCGTCTCCTAATAAATTACGGAGATGGGTTGATGAGAGTTTTTTGTAGTGTTCTTCTAATGCTTTTATACTGGGAAGTGATGGTAAATCTGTCATTTTTTTTTTATATTTTTTTTTATTTTATCAATTAGGTTTTATATGATTTAGATTATATTTTTTTACGACAATTTTTATAAGTTTTGCATTTGTTTTTCCAGCTTTTATGCTTTTTAAGTTTTTTGGACTTTTTTTTATTTTTTTTAGAAATTTTTTCTGTTTTTAAGTATGTATTTAGTTTAAATAGGTAATGAATTGTTTATACAGAAGTATAGGGCTTTAAATCATTTAATCATATTATTTTTTTTTTTAAGTTTATGTAAATTATAATATAAATTATATTATAGAGAGTGAGAATAATATATAATTTATTAAAATTTTTTATAATAAATTAAGTGAGCACTCCATTTTTTTATATATTTTTGATTTTTCATACAATTAAAATTAAAAAATATAAATTTAAGAATAAAATACAATTAGGATATATTAAAATTATTTTTATTAAGCATAAAGACATATCATTAATATGTAAATTTGTATTTTTTATAAATAAATAAGTAAATATTATAATATTTTAATTATTATATAAATTTTTAAAAATAAAGAAAAAATACAAATTAAAAATTTATATTAACTAATAATTTTAATTCCTCAATTTAAATAAAATATATTATTGACAAATAAAAATGTTATATTTTTTTAATGAAGAAAATGAATATATTTTAATGAATTCAATATATTTATTATTGATGAATTCATTAAAGGAATATAAACAAATTTCATAACAAAATTACTTTTAAAAATATATTATAAATTGATAATCATAAAATCTCTATATGTTTCATATTTTCATATATTTTTGATAAAAAATAATTAAATAAACCGAAAAAACTAAAACATTAAATCTCTTTTTTTTATATTTTACTTATAATTCAAAATAAATATTTATAACCTATCATATTATTTATTTATTTATCTTTTTTTTCCTTTGGTTTTCCCTTTGGTCCCCAATTAGGAAAAGGATTCATAGGATATTTAATATTTTTTTCTCTATTAACTTCAACAAATTTAGGTTTTACTTTAATATCTTTCATAAGTATATTATACTTATAAGAATCTTTATTAACATTCTTTAAATATTCTTCTTCTTTATAATTTTCTTTTTTATAACTTTTCATAATATCATAAATTACTTCAGGAGGAGCATCAGTTTTAAATAAATTAGGATCATAATATGATTGAACCATTTTATATCCTAAACTATTAATAGCACCTTCAAAAATTCCCATTTTAAAAACACTTAAATTAACATCTCTCGAAAATTGACTATAATCATAATTAAAAATCATATCTTTTAAAACTAATTCATTTAAAATTCCTTTTAAAATATTTTCAATCCTAGAATTATATTTTAAATAACTCCATTCACTTTTATTTAAATTTCCCAATAAATCTTTAATCCAATCTTCATCATGTAAATCACTAATCCAAAAAGGTCCACACATACACATAAAACTATTACAACAACTACATTTCACATTATCAATAGTTAAATTACTAAATTTAACAACAGAATTAGCTTTTTTATTTTCTTTATACTCAGCCATAGGTTTAATAATCCTATTTTGACATTGTCTACAATGCCACATATAACCATATTTAAAAGGATTTTTTTTACAATCATCAGGACTTTCTTTAATAATAAAAAATAATCTTATATAAAATTCAGCATTATAAGATAAAAGTGGTTTAATAACTTTCTTATATTTACTAGCATTACTAGATATAGAATATAAAGCAATTCTCTTTGCCATTTCATGACAAAAAGGAACTTTATAAGGAATACTACCATATTTATATAAAGTAGTTTCTGGATAATTTCCACATAAAACTGGCATATCTGTAAAAGTTAAACATAATAAAGAACCATTTTTACCACATTGAATACAACTATCTATAAATGGTATTGCGGAACCATAAGGATCTAAATCTATTATATCATATAATTTTAAATTTTTATACATTAAACTTGTTGCTTCTTCTTGATGAACTTTTAATATTTCTTCATTTACTTTATTTTTTTCTATATTTATTTTTATGCATTCTACTGCTTTTTTATCCATGTCGTTTATTGTTATTAATGATATTTTTTCTTTTGGTAATTCTGTGTAGTAACGCATACCTCTTAATCCAGTTGCACTTAATGGTTCTATTATTGAAAATTTTTTTGATGAGAGATTTTTTTGGTCTTTTGGTTTTAGGTATTTTGAAAATGTAAAATATGTTGCTATTGATATTACTGTTAAATCTCGGTTTAATTCTTGGGCTGGGTTGTAAAATGCTGAAAATGTTTTATCGTGGTTTACTAAACTTATTGTTGCTTTACCTTCTGTTATTTCTTCTTTTACTTTTTCTATTGTTTTTTCTTTTTGTTTTTTAGGTTTTGGATTTTTGTTCTTTGATTTTTCGGTTTTTGGAATTTTATTATTGTCTCTTTTAAGTTTTTTATTTAGATTTTTTGATTCAGGGTTTTCTTCCATTTAAATCTGTTTGAATTTTAAATTTTTAATTTTTTTTAATTTAATATTTAAAATTAATTATTTATTAATGTATTCATTTAACTTTATTTTACAATTAATAAAGATTTTAATTTACAATCTATGAATTAAAGAAAATATGTAGAATTTAAATCAAATATATTTATATCATTTATATATTTTATAAATTCAAATTTTAAATGTTACAATTAGAAGGATATTTATCAATTGAATTATATTAGAAAAAAGCTAATTTTATTATTATTATTGAGTCTTTCAAATTTTCATAAAAATTATATTATATTATCTAATAAGTATTAATTTATATTTTTATTTCAAATTTAATGAAAAACTAATCAAGTAATTTAAAATTTTAATAATCTGTTTTATTAAAAACAAATTTTATATAATATTATATTAGAATAATTTTTATAATGGTGTTTCAAATTTAAATCTTCAATTCATTATTTTTAATATCTTAATAAAATATTTAATCAATTTAATATATTTATAAATATAAATATGAACAAAAAATATTTTATGAATAATTTTTTAAAATTTAAAATTGATTTGATTTAATAAAATGTCTTTATTAATTATCCAAATATAAATAAATAAAACAAACAATATATAACGTTAAAAACATATTAATCCAAAAAGAAAATATCAAATCACCTTCAAAACAAATTTCCTCAAAAGCCCAATTAAAAAATATATCAAAAATCAAAAAACCTAAATTCAAAAATAATAAAAATAAAATAGTTTATTAACCCTTTTCAAATAAAATTTTTAAAAATATATAAATAATTTATGAAAAAATCAATCTCAAACTTAAAAGGAAAGCAAATATATTCAATAGAAGGAAACATAGGAGCAGGAAAAACAACAATATTAAAAATAATAGGAAAAACATTTAAAGATGTTTCTTTTGTAGAAGAACCAATTTCAAAATGGCAAAATTTAGGAGGTGAAAATTTATTAGAAAAATTTTATGAGAATCCAGAAAGATGGTGTTATTCATTTGAATTTTATTCAATGTTAACTAAAGTAGAAGCTTTAATAAAAGGTGCAAATTGTGATAAATCAATTATTATTATTGAAAGAAGTCTTTTATCAAATAAAATTTTCATTGATATTTCTAAAAAAATGAATAAATTAAATGAAATGGAATATGGAATGTTAATTAATACTTGGAATTTTTATATGCAAAATATTTATCCTCAAATTAAAGGAATTATTTATTTAAAAACTCCAGTTGATGTTTGTGTTCAAAGGATTATTTTAAGAAATAGAAATGAAGAAAATTCTGTTGATAAAAATTATTTAAAGTTACTTCATGATAAATTCGAAGAATTTTCTAATTATTCTACTATTCCTACTTTAGTTCTTGATGGAAATTATGATTTAGAAAGAGATTCAATGAAAATTAGTGATTGTATTTATAAATTTATGCATCCTTTCCATTATGTTAATACTATTATAAATTGAGGAAAGTAGGATGATAATTTTTATTTTATTATCAATTATCCAAATATTAATTATTTATTCATTTATAAATTAATAAAATATTTTTTATAATTATAAATAAACAAAATAAAAAAAAATTAATTATTTTTTTTTAATAAAATAAAAAATAAAAAAAAATAAAAAAAAATTAAAAAAAAATAGAAATAAATATATTAAAAATCAATATAAATAAAGAAAAAAAAAAAATAAAACTGTTTATTAAAATTTAAATGTCAGATATAGAGAACAACAAAGAAGATGATGAGCAAAATTTTTTCAAATCAAATCCAGAAGAAAAAAACACAGAAACAAATTCAAAAAATGATAAATATTCCCAAAGTCCAAATCCATATTCAAAATCTCAAAAAAATACTCATCAATCAAATGAAGATATGATAGACGGAGCAACCTATTACAAAAATTTTATACGTGATCCAGGTATAGAAGGTCGTAAAGCAAGTAGAGTATTATTTGTTCGTTCATTTAACAATTGGATAAAAGCAGTTTTAATAAATAAATATACTCATTTACTTGGTTATGATTATTCAGTTCTTGATTTAGGTTGTGGAAGAGGAGGTGATTTAAATAAATTTTTTCAAACAAAAGTTAAATTATATGTTGGTGCTGATATCTCTGAAGAATCATTAAAAAATGCAATGGAACGTTTAAAAAAAATTAAAAATGAAAAATATAGAGATAATTTTAAAGTCAAATGTTATTTTATTACTGAAGATTTAAGTGAAAGTAATAATCATTTAATGGAAAAAATTAATAGTGTTTTTAGATTTGATTTAGTTACTTGTAATTTTTCACTTCATTATCATTTTCAAAGTGAAGAAAGAGTTAGAACTTTTTTAGTTAATGTTGTTAGTAGATTATGTGATGGTGGTTATTTTATTGGTACTATTATTGATGATAATGTTATTGTTAAAAGATTAAGGAATAGAAAATATAATGGGAATTCTTATATTGATGAAAAGTTTAAATTTGGAAATGAATTTTATTTTTGTCAATTTTATCAAAAAAGATTTAATAAAAGTAATGGTCCTTATGGAATTAAATATGGATTTTATCTAGAAGATTCTTTAGATAAAAGAGATGAAATTGGACAAATTAAATCTGTTAAGGAATATTTAATTATTTTTGAAGAATTTGTTAAATTGTGTAAAGAGTATGATTTGTATCTTGTTGAAAAAAAAAATTTTTTGAATTTTTATCAAGAAAATTTAAAGAATAATCAATATGAAAAGTTATTTTATAAAATGGTTAATTTAAATAGTAGTTCTATTAATCAACAATGGGAAATTGTTCAATTATATAGAATTTTTGCTTTTAGAAAAGGAAAACAATTTGCTAATAATGAAAATAGTAATAATAATTTTAAATATGTTCCTTTTTTAAGTCAAACTAATATTCCTTTTACTAATTATGAACCTGAGCTTATTCAATCTTCGTTCAAATAATATTTTTATATATTTTTAAATTTTAATTAAATAAATTGTTATTTATTATTCTTTAATTTTATAAATATATAGTTTTATATTTTTTGTTTATTCTTTTTTATCTATTAATCAGCTTTTTTTTAAATGAATTTTTAATATGAGGGATTTATATTATTATATTTTATATTTTTTAATTTATATATTTAAAATATCCTATTTTATTCTTATTTAATTTTTTAATTATTTTTTCTACAAATTTCTCAATATGGAAAAAGTGAATCATCTAAAAATTAAATAAAATAAATATCATTTATTCATATATATTTAAAAATTTTTCATTTGAATTCTAACCTTTAAATCAAAGATAAAATAGTTTATAAAGTCTTATTTATATTAATTTTAGTATTAAATTCAATTTCTTTACCAAAAAATAATTAATTTTATCAGTTTAGAAATATTATTATAAACTTTTGTTTCACATTCATTTAAGGAATCAATCTAATAAACTTGTGGACGTTCCGCTGATTCATTCATGCATTTATTGAGAGAAAAATAAATTTATTAAACGAAAATTATTCTTTAAAAATGTAAAATGAAAAAAACTATAATGATAAATTTTACTAAAAACTCATAAATTAAGAGTTTTTAATAATTGAAATTATCCAAAAAATAAATTCTATAATATTATAAGACTATAAATCCACATTTAAATTTATAATATAATTTTAAGAAAGTTAAATTTCAATTCTAGAATAATAAAATATAAATAACTCATATACATTATTAAAAATAATTTTAGAAATTTAATTTATTTTGCTTTTTTAAACCAGAAGAGAAACACAAAAAATAATGTTAAAATAATATTTTATTTTTTTTTAGATTTCTTCATTGAAAAATGTTTGAAAATTAAATAGAAAAAAAACAAAATTGATTCAATATAAGGTTATTGAAAAACGTTATATCTAATTGAAGATAATGTAATATAATATATTATATTAAATTTTATAAAAGTTTGAAAGGTTTTTTTACTTTATAATATGATTTTTTTTCAAAAAAGAAATGTAGATAATCAATTAAGTAATTATATAAAATGGTATTTGATTGAAAGAATTGAATTATTTAACTTAAATTTAACCTACTTTTACCCAGAAAAAATGAAAAATATAAATAAATAAATGAATTTTATTAAAAAAGAATTTATAAAAAAGATTAATGTAATGATTTAAAAATATATCTAAAATTAAAAATCGTTTTCATTAATTTTTTTTTTTTGTAATCCACTTTCTTTAAATTTATATATTATATTATGATATATAAATCATAAAAAATTTATATATTCATTATAAATTTTTCATCGTTGAAAATATTTTCTTTCTTCACTCATAATAAATAAAAATATATGATAAATAATAAGTAGAAATATTCCCAACAAAAAAATTTAATTTTAAATGATTGTAACTAATTGGTTATTATAAAAAATTAAAAAACTCATAATTTTTCTTTAAACTTATTCCTTAAAAAATGATTTTTTAAAGTAAAAAATATAAAAACAATTTTAATCTAAACATTTTATTATCTTTTATAAATCAAAAGAAATATTTTTTCGTAAGATATATTTTATAGAATAATAAATCTTTTAGAAAAAAAAATAAAGATACAATTAAAGAATAAGTTCATATAAATAAAATTATGATAAAATAACCCATTACTTTAACAAAAAGTAAAGATGTAAAAATTGACCACAAAAAAAAATAATTGTCTTTTTAAATAAATATTAAATTTTCATTCAATTCATTCTAATCCACAAAAATATTAATATTCTTTTATAAAAGAAAAAATAAAATATATAATCCAGTAAATGTACAATGATAATAAGTAAGATATTTTAATTTTTTTCATTAAAAAAATTAGGAAAATTTATTTAAAAGGATTCTCAAATATAATATCAGAAAGTATTATTATTTATTTAATTATTTAGAAGATATTATTGATTATTTTAATAGATATTCAAAAGTTTTAAATTGTGAATTATTTATCAATAAAACAGAAAGTAAATATAAAAATTATTAATATTAAAAAAAGAAAATAATACTAATTTAGGTTTTATAATTATTGAAGATGAAAATAAAATAAAGGAAATTATAAATGAACAACCTCATTTAATTTTAGGAGAAACAATAGAATGTTATGAATCAAATATAAAATATAATTATAATGTTCAAGATAATGAATTTTATAATTTAAATAATAATCATTTAAAAGAGAATTCTTTAGTATATAAACAAATAATAATAAAAGGAATTCCTAGAGAAGCAACTAAAAAAGATATAATAAATTATTTTATAAAATATGGTGAAATAGAAAATGTAATAATAAATTCAAATATATCAGATTCTTATTTTAAAAAAAGTAAGATTTTATAATTTTTTTAACAATTTATTTTAACAATTTTTATTTTAGATACTGCTTTACTTACTTTTCAATCTCCTTTATCAGTAAATTTCTGTTTAAAAGATAAAAAAAATCATTTACTTTTAGGGCAATATATTTTTTGTAAAAAAAATGGAATTAAATCAAAAAAGCAAACTTTTACAGAGAATATTTATTGTACTTATGATTTTATTACTCCAAAAAAACAAAAATGGAAAATTAAAAACCATAATTTAAATTTAAGGCATTATAATATATATAATAATGATGATTTATATGAGGAACCTACATATATTCATCCATATGAAACTCAAAAAAATTATTTATTTGTTTATCAAAATGAAAAAAAAGTAAAAAGTAATAAAAATAATGAAAATAAATTTCATAAATTAAATCAAAAAGTTTCTGCTAATGAATCTCCTCCAAATTATTGTTTATTTAAACAAGATTTTCAAGAAAATAAAATAAAAAATTTAGATAATAAAAATGAAACTAATTATAAACATTTAAATTTATTTTCAAATTTAATGAGTAAAAATAAACATCATCATAACAATGAAAAAAAAATACATCAAAAAAATTATGAAAAAGAAACAAATAATAATAATATAAATAACAAAGAAATAAAAAATAAAGAAAAATTATTTCAAAATTATTTTAATAATTGTTTAAAAAATCCTAAAACAGAGATTATAATTCATAATCATTTAAATTTATTCAATGTAAATGGAGAAGAAATATCAAATTTATGTTCATATCAAAATATAACAAAAATAAATTTATTTAAATCAAACAGTAATAAAAAAGAAAAAGATTCAAATTCAGATTCAAATTCAACATCAAAACAAAATTATTCAACAAATAATTTTTCAACAAGTAATAATATTTCATATAATAAAAATTCATCATCATCAAATACAGATTCTCTATCAAAAAATAGATCTGATAAATCAAATATGAGTAATTCGAATTTTTCTGATTCAAATTCTAATAAAATTTCAGCTTCTAATTCTGATAATCAATCAAGTAATTCAGAAAAATATAGAAATAGTAAATCATGTATAAAAAAATCAAAAATATTAATCAATTTTAAAGAGAGTATTAAGATTTCCAAATATAAAAGAAGTAAATCTGTAAATTTAATTTCATTTAATTTCAAAATTGGAAATTAAAAATTTCTTTCTTTATTATTAATCTTATAATTAATTTATAGAATTAAGAAGAATATTATAGAATAATGATTTTTATCATTTCTATGTTAAATTATTATTTAGATAAAAACATAAAAACTTTATATTATAAAATAAGTTATTAATTAATAAATAGAAGTATAAATGTAATAATCAATTAATATTATTTAATATAAAATAAATATTTGTTAATAATTAAAATAGAATATAAATTTAAATGTCAAAATAAAAACTTAATTAAATTTTTTTTCCAAATTTATATAAAGTAAAATACGGAATTTCCCAAATTATTAAAATTATAATGTTTATAAAAAAAATCTTTAATAAAAAACAATATAATAATTCATATAAAAGTCAGAATAAATTTATAATATTAATCCCAAATTTTTTGATTAAATAACACATTAATTTTAATTTTCAAAAAAAAAAACCAAAAAAAAATTAAAAAAAAATGGAAGTAATCCAAAATAAATGTTGACATGGTAATAACATAAAAAATTCTCAGATAACAGTAACAAAACATCATGCAATACAAAGTATAATAAAAATCCAATCTAATTTCCGTGGTTATAACTTTCGTAGAAAAAATATAAATTTACTTCAAAATAAAAAAAAACAATTTTTAGGCATAGCTCCGACATACGCAACAAATGAAATTAAAGAAATATCAATGAATTACTCAACAGAAACCCAAGATAATAATCCAAAAATATTAAAATTAAAAAATTTACTTCCAAAATTTGAATTAGATGAAAAAGAAACATATTTATTAAACACATCTCAATTAAAAACAATGGGTTTATTATATCCAAATAACATAATTTATACAGGAACAGTAAATGAAAAATATCAAAGAGAAGGATTTGGAAAATTATATTTAAATGATGGCTCAATT
>JAEEGK010008373.1_pt1 | contig 24420 bp, 19 predicted proteins | sample 8958771 | NCBI WGS metagenome assembly JAEEGK01 (sample SAMN16246547, study PRJNA631951) | gut metagenome | biome: gut microbiome; feature: rumen; material: SC-attached | host: Bos | place: Iran: Karaj | collected 2018-10
GAAAATCCTCCCGCCAAAGGCAGGAGGACAGTAAGCATCCAAGCATAAGTTCAGAAGCTCTCCTCGGCGGGACTTCCGCATCGCTGCTGCCCGCTGTCTTTGGAACGCCCCGAAATAATAACAAACGAGCATGCATTTGTCAAGTGGATTTTTCCCAAAATTTCAGATTTCTTATTCCAGATTCCCGCTCTCGTACATCAGCGCAGTCAGCGCGCATAGGGGCGCCGTTTCACATCGGAGGATACGCTTTCCAAGCGTGACTGCGGGGATGCCCGCGTCGCGGGCCATCAGCGCTTCTTCCAGGGAAAAGCCGCCCTCCGGGCCGGTGATCAGCGCCGCAGTCCGGAAGCTGGCTGCGCTTTGCAGATGCTTCTTAAGACTGTATCCGTCCGCATCTTCCCAGAGAAAAGCGCTCAGGTCCACCGATGCCGCTTCCGCCAGCATATCCCCAAAGCCGGGGATCCACCGCACCGGAGGGACCCTTCCCCTTCCCGACTGCTCGGCAGCCGCCTGGGAAATCTTGTTCAGTCTTTCCATTTTGCTTTTTGCCGCTTTTTCATCCGGCCTGGCAATACAGCGGGAGGAAAGGAAAAAGATGATACTGCTTGCCCCTAGCTCCACGGACTTCTGAACGATCACTTCTGCCTTGTCGCCCTTGGGAAAAGCGGCGTATACGGCAGCGCTGACCGTGGCTTCCCCCGTCGCGGCCATCCTTTCCAGCACGCGCAGGCGGCATCCGTCTTTTCCGGCAAGGTCAACAACGCAGAGTGCTTCCATCCCCCGTCCGTCCGAAATCATAAGCTGCTCTCCGGGGCGGACGCGCAGAACACGAAGATGGTCCGCATTTTCGCCGGTAAGGATAATAGACTCCGCGCTCAAATCACAATCGGCAGCGAATAACTTGGGCATGTGTCCCCCACTTCCCTTGCTTCATAGAATGATCCGATCCAAAACTCTGAAAGGATGAGCGGAATGGAAGCTGATTTCGCATCGGTGTGGAGCCGCGTGACGGGTGAGCGGCCGACCGAGGACGCGCAGGCAAAGCTGCGCAGATGGATACAGGATGAATCGGAAGCTGTCTGGGCTTACCGATGCATGCTGCGCGCCAGGGTCCCCTCCCAGGCGCGTGAAACGATTGCTGTGCTGCTGAAGGAGGAGAACAGGGAACTCCGCCTGCTGCAAACTCTGTATTATCTGCGCACGGGAGATATCCTGGTCCCTGCACCGCCGCAAGAACGGAAAAAGCAGCCGCTTCTCAGCGCTTTGCGGGAACGATATGCCGCTGTACTGATGCAGGCGGAGAGCTACCGGCAGGCATCTGCGCTGCCCCATGACCTGCAAGCCCTCTGTGGGGAGCTTGCTTCCGAAAAGGACGGGCAGGCTTTGCTTTTGCGGCAGCTTACGGCGCGCTTACTCTGAGCGGCGCAGGACGCCGTCCATCTCCTCTTTGATGGTGACCCGGGGCAAAAGGGCATTGAGCCGGTAGCTGACATAATGGCCGTCCTTTTTCGCAGCCAGGACCTCCATTTCCTCGGAAAACTCCCGAAGCACCTGCAAACTGCTGCCGCAGGGCATGCAGTATTCTTCGGAATCGGCTGCGACGGCGATGCGCCGGAAGCTGCGGCGGCCTTCGCTGACCGCTTTGACGACAGCGGTGCGCTCCGCGCAGATGGTGTCACTGAAGGAAGCGTTCTCCACATTGCAGCCCAGGAAAACGCTGCCGTCGGCACATTCCAGCGCTGCGCCGACGCGGAGGCCGGAATAGGGCGCATAGGCGTTCTCCGCAGCCTCAAAAGCCATGTTCAGCAGTTCTCTGTCTGTCATGTTATCTCTCCTCTCACTTGTCCGCCGTTACCCAGGCGGTGACATGGCGGAAGGGGTCCGTCCAACTGGGGTCCGTCTCCCGCACGGAACCCTGGCGGGAATAAATGACGCGGCGCAGAAATACCAGCGGGATGATCCGGCAGCACTCCGCGGAATAGGAACAGAGCTCCGAGGCTGTCATGGTCCGCTCTTCTCCGTCGGCAGCACGAAGATTCTGGGCCAGCTTCTGGAGCATATCATCCCCGTAGTCCCTGAACAGCCCCGTCAGATCGAAGTCCGCCGTCAGACGCATGGAACCCAGGAACATATCATAATCCCGACGCTTGACGGCTTGCAGGAATTCCGATTCGTTCAGCAGCCGAAGTTCGGTCTTGATCCCCTTGTTCTTCAAATCGTCCGCAATGCTGCGTGCCGCAGCCGTACCCGCTTCGTTTTCCGAGCAGACCAGCAGCCTGAAGCTGAAATCCGTCGGAACGCCGTCGCGGAAGTATTCCAGGATACCGTCCCCGTTGTAATCCTCCGTGAGGATCTCGATGCAGTATTCGCTGAGATCCGAAGGTATCCAGGCCTTGGCTGCCGCCTCGTCGTATTCCGGAAGGAGCGGATGGATGGGCAGGAGAGTCGCATCACCGCCCAGGATACCGGCAAGGCTTCCACGGTTGATGGCGGCATTCACAAGCCGCCGCCGGGCGGGATCGGACAGGGGCTCGGAGGAAGGGTTGAGGCCCAGATAATAGAGGATCGTTGTGGGAAGGCTGCGGCGGACTGCACCGGCAAAAGCGGATTGCCCCATGACCCCGGGGTCAGAGACCAGCAGATCCACCTCGCCGGCTTCAAAGGCGGAGGCAAGCTCCTCAACGGAGAAGTATTTCAGATCGATGCGATCAAAGGGAACTATGCCGATATCGGGATAGTAGGGATTGGGACTCAGAAAAGCGCCGTCAGCATCCTCGTGGAATTCATAGGGCCCCGTTCCGATGGGCAGACTGCGGTATGCGCTGCCTTCCTTTACGATGGGGACATCCAGAAGGAGCGGAAAGCGCGGCTGCGGGGACGAAAGGGTGATGCGCAGCTTCTCCCCGGTCCAGGCGATGTCTGAGATGCATTTCAGCCTTTCGCAATAAAAGGAAGTCTCCTCCTTTGCCCGATTCAGAGAATAGAGAAGGTCCCAATAGGTCATGGCGGAACCGTCGGAAAATAGGATGTTATCCCGGAGGCTGAGTTCAAAAGTCACGCCGCCGTCCGAAGTGGACCATTCTGTGCAAAGCGCGCTCTCGGGCTGAAAATCGGCGGTTATACCGATCAGAGGTTCAAAGAGGAGAGAGCAGAGGAGACGATTGACTTCCGTGCCGCAGCTGTATGGATTCAACGTGGAATCATCGGCATAACGCAGAGTGAAACGTCCGTCGTCGGGCCAGTCCTCCTGCACAGCCAACTCCCGGGCCGTAGGCGCAGGCGGGAATTCCGGGTAGTCCGGCGTCGGCGTAGGCTTCGGCGTGGCGATAGGCTTCGTCAGAGCACAGGCACAAAGCAGCGTCAGCGAAAGAAACAACAGGATGATCCGCTTCAAACCGCTTCCTCCCTGCCATTGAGCACGATGACGCCGCACTGAACGCCGCGCTCCCCCGCCGTGTAGCGGTGGGACCAGTAATCCTCATGGCTGCACATGGTACAAATGGGGCTGACCTCGATGGAAGAGACTCCGGCCTTCTCCAGCAGGCGTCGATTGAAGCCCTTCAGATCCACTTTATCCCCAATGATGAATTCTTCCGTTTCTCCATTCAAGCGCTCCCGCATGGCCTGACGCACTTCATCCCCCACCTGATAACAGCAGGGACCGATGGCAGGTCCGATCCATGCCCTGATGCTTTCCGGCGGGCAGCCCATTTCCCGCACCGCCTTGGCTGCGATCCCCTTCACCGTTCCGCGCCAGCCGGCATGGACGGCGGCCACGACTCCGTCGCCTTCCATAAGGATCGGGACGCAGTCGGCGGAGAAAACCATGAGAGCAAGCTCCGGCGTTCTGGTGATAAGCCCGTCCGCCTCTATAAGGGGCTGGTATACATCCCGGATCGCATCGGAAGCATCCACATGGAGGATACGGTCCGTGTGCTGCTGGCTCAGGAAAACGAAGCGATCACAACCGATCATCTCCCCGACACGGCGGAAATTCTCCCTTACGTTCTCCGGGTCGTCCCCGCAGCTGCGGCGCAGATTGAGACTGGCCCAGATGCCGGAGGACACGCCTCCGGCCCGGGAAGTGAACAGATGTCGGGAAATCTCCATCAGCGGTCCCTTCCGTGGCAGAACTTGTATTTCTTTCCGCTGCCGCAGGGGCAGGGATCGTTTCGCCCGATCTTAGTCTTGCGGATCGGCTGCTGCTTTTCGCCTTCGCCGCCCAGGTTGTTCAGGGATTCCTTCGCTACGCGGCGGCGCTGGACCTCCTCTTCGGGACGTTTGACTTCCACAAGAAGGATGCGGCGGCACACTTCGGACTTGATGCCGTTGATCATGGCGTCGAACATCTCGAAGCCTTCCTGCTTATAGGCGTCGATGGGCTTGGTGTTGCCGTAGCCCCGCAGACCGATGCCCCGGCGCAGATCGTCCATGGAGTCGATATGCTCCATCCAGTATTCGTCCACCACGCGCAGCAGGATGACTCTTTCCAGCTCCCGCATGACGGGAGTATTCGTGCCAGGCAGCATGCCGAAACGCTTCTCTTTGGCGTCCAGGAACGCGAAGGCCAGCTCCTTCAGCCGCTGGGAAAGGTATTCGCGGGTATAGTTGTTGAGCTCCACCACGCTGGGCTGGAAGTCCTCTTCCTTTACGAAAAGGCCCTTGTAAGGCGCGATGATGTTCTGCAGCTCCTGAAGGTCGCTCACATAGCCTTTCTCGGACATGGCATCGGACATGTTCATGTCGATCGCGTCGCCCACCATGTTCCGGACGCTCTGGCTCACGTCTTCCCCGTCCAGGACCTGCTTGCGCTGCTTATAGATCAGCTCACGCTGCTGATTCATCACGTCGTCGTATTCCAGAACGGTTTTACGGGACTGGAAGTTCCGGCTCTCCACCCGCTTCTGCGCATTTTCCAGGGCATTGGAGATGATCTTGTTGTCGATGGGCATGTCGTCCTCCATGCCCAGACCTTCCATCATAGCCTGTACCCGTTCGCCGCCGAAAAGCCGCATGAGGTCGTCCGTCATGGCGATATAGAAGCGGGTTTCACCGGGATCGCCCTGTCGTCCGCTTCGTCCGCGGAGCTGATTGTCGATACGACGGGATTCATGACGCTCGGTGCCGACGATGAACAAGCCGCCCGCAGCCCGGACCTTTTCCGCTTCGGCGGAAGTCTCGGCCTTGTGTTTGGCCATGGATTCCTGGAACAGCGCCCGGGCGGCAAGGATGCGCTCGTCGCTGCTGTCGCCGTAGCCGGTGGCGGCGGCGATCTCCTCCTCCGTATACTCTGCCTTTTTCAGATCGTTTTTCGCCATATACTCCGGATTGCCGCCCAGCATGATGTCGGTGCCTCGGCCCGCCATATTGGTGGCGATGGTCACAGCGCCGAACTTACCGGCCTGGGCTACGATCTCGGCTTCGCGCTCATGCTGCTTCGCGTTGAGAACGTTGTGGGGGATCTTCCGCTGATTCAGCAGACGGCTCAGGTGTTCGCTCTTTTCAATGGAGATGGTGCCCACCAGCACGGGCTGACCCTTCTTATGACATTCTTCGATCTGTTGAAGGATAGCGGCGTCCTTCCCTTCGCCGTTCTTATAGATCACATCGGGATTGTCCACGCGGATCACAGGCTTGTTCGTGGGGATCTCCACAACATCCAGGTTATAGATGGTATTGAATTCCTCTTCTTCCGTCAGGGCCGTGCCGGTCATGCCGCTGAGCTTGTGGTACATGCGGAAGAAATTCTGGAAGGTGATGGTAGCCAGCGTCTTGTTTTCCGACTGGACCTTGACGCCTTCTTTTGCTTCGATTGCCTGATGGAGGCCCTCGTTGTAGCGGCGGCCGAACATGAGACGCCCGGTGAATTCATCGACGATGATGATCTCGCCGTCCTTGATCACATAATCCACGTCCCGTTTCATGAGACCGTGGGCTTTGAGCGCCTGATTGATGTGATGGCTGAGGGTGCTGTTTTCCAGATCGCCCAGGTTTTCGATGCCGAAATGCTGTTCAGCCTTGGAGATGCCCCGGGCCGTTAACGTGGCAGTGTTGGCTTTTTCGTCCACCACATAGTCCGCGTCAAGATTCTCGTCCTCTTCCTGCTTTTCATCCGTGCTGGTATATACGATCTTCTTCAGCCGCCGGACAAAAGAATCCGCCTGCTGATAAAGGTCCGTGGATTCATCCCCCTTGCCGGAGATGATGAGCGGAGTCCGGGCTTCGTCGATCAGGATGGAGTCCACCTCGTCCACAATGGCAAAAACATGGCCGCGCTGCACCAGCTCCGACTTATATACCGCCATATTGTCACGCAGATAGTCGAATCCCAGCTCGTTGTTCGTTCCGTAGGTGATGTCGGCTGCGTAAGCCGCCCGGCGCTCTTCGCTGCTGAGGCCATGGACGATAAGGCCGACGCTGAGGCCCAGGAAGCGGTGGATCTTTCCCATCCACTCGCTGTCACGCCGAGCCAGATAATCGTTGACGGTGACGATATGAACGCCCTGGCCGCCCAGCGCATTCAGATAAGCGGGCAGCGTGGCCACCAGCGTCTTGCCTTCGCCGGTCTTCATTTCAGCGATACGACCCTGATGGAGCACGATGCCGCCGATGAGCTGCACCGGAAAATGGCGCATACCCAGGACCCGGTCACCCGCCTCCCGGACCGTTGCAAATGCTTCCGGCAGAATATCGTCCATCGTCTCACCGGCAGCAAGACGCTGCTTGAATTCAGCGGTCTTGTCCTTCAGCTGCTGGTCGGTGAGTTTTCGGTATTCCTCCTCCAGCCCTTCGATCTTTTCCACCAGGGGCATGATCTTCTTCACTTCCCTGCTGGACCGGGTGCCAAAGAGTTTCGTTACGATGCTCATATGCTATGATCCGCCTTGTCGTTGGTATTATGAAATCCTGATTTACTAATATATCACCGATTTGTGAAAAAATAAAGGGCCGGAAGACGAAAGATGCCGTCCTTTCTTTTGGAATGAAGGAGCGCCGGTTTTGGCCGACGCCTTCCCTGCCCGACGTATTTCATCTTTATACTTTGTAATTTATATTGTAAATCCGGCCAGGCAATGGTATAATTAAAAATAGCTGTTTATGCACAATTTCGACGAACTTCATACTATTGTAATATTTGCGTGACATAATGACAGCGTTTTGGGGGCTTTTCGCTCCCCTTGCACCCGTTCGGGACGATCCCGGGCGGCTCTGCGGCACGACAGCAGGAGGGAAACATAGGATGATCGAAGTATCCAATCTGACCAAGACCTACGGAAAGAAACGCGGCATCGACCGTATTTCCTTCACCATCGGCGACGGGGAGATCGTGGGTTTCCTTGGGCCGAACGGCGCGGGAAAGTCCACGACCATGAATATCATCACCGGTTATCTGTCTGCCAGCTCCGGCGCCGCCCGCATCGGCGGCATCGACGTGCTGGAGGATCCGGTGGCAGCGAAGAAGCAGATCGGCTATCTGCCCGAGCAGCCTCCGCTGTATCTGGACATGACTGTTGAGGAATATCTGGATTTCATTTTTGATCTCAAGTCCGTCAAGGAACTGAACCGAAAGGTACACGTTGCGGAGATATGCGAGCTCGTGGGCCTGAAGGACCAATACAAGCGCGTGATCCGCAATCTGTCCAAGGGCTACAAGCAGCGTGTGGGCATGGCGCAGGCACTGATCGGGAATCCGGAAGTCCTGATCCTGGACGAGCCTACCGTCGGTCTGGACCCGAAGCAGATCATTGAGATCCGCAACGTTATCAAGAACCTGGGCAAAAACCGCACCATCATCCTCTCCACCCACATTCTGCAGGAAGTCAGCGCCATCTGCGAGCGGGTGCTGGTCATCAACAACGGGCAGATCGTGGCGGATGATAAACCGGAAAACCTGTCCTCCATGATAACAGGCGACCGGAAGCTATCCGTCCGTGTCGCAGGACCGCAGGATATGGTCCGAAAGATCCTGCGGGGCATAGAAGGCGTGCAGTTTGCAGACGTAACGGTGCAGGCGGAAAAGGGCTCCTATGATTTCCTGGTGGAAGCCAAGCCCAACGTGGATGTCCGCAAGCCCATGTTCATGGCCCTTGCCAAGGCCGGTTATCCCATTCTCCAGCTTAAGAGCATGGACCTGAGTCTGGAGGATATCTTCCTCTCCCTGGTGGAAGAGAAGAAGCGCCAGCGCAATCCGCAAAATAAGGCTCCCAAGAAGGTCTCCGCGGAAACCGCTCTGAATGTGAGCGGCGGCGAGACCCTGCCGGGTGAAGCCCGCGAGGAAAACAACAAGGAGGTCGATGACTGATGGCTGCCATATATAAGCGCGATCTCCGCGCCTACTTCACCTCCCCCGTCGGTTATGTGTTCATCGCCGCGTTCGTCTTTGTGATGAACCTGATATTCTACATCATGAACATGCTCACGGGACAGAACCAGCTGACCGCCGTGTTTTCCATCATGTTCTATGCCCTTATCGTTCTGGCCCCGATCCTGACCATGCGCACCTTCAGCGAGGAATACAAGCAGAAAACGGATCAGCTGCTGCTGACTGCGCCGGTAAAGCCCGCAGGCATCGTCCTGGGCAAGTTCCTGGCAGCCTATACGGTCTATGTGATCTCTCTTGCTCTGCTGCTGATCCAGGTCGTCATCATCGCTGCCGTCAGCACCCCCAATATGGCCATCATCGTCGGCAACTATATCGCGCTGCTGGCAGTGGGCGCCGTCTTTATCTCCATCGGCTGCTTCGTTTCCTCTTTGACGGAGAACCAGCTCGTTGCCAATATCGCAACTCTGGGTATAAACGTTTTTCTGTTCCTGATGGACTATGCGTACAGCCTCATCAACCTCACCTGGATCAAGCACATTCTTTATTGGATCTCCATTTTCCGCCGGTACAACACCTTTTATGTGGGCGTCTTTTCCGTCGCCGACTTTTTCTTCTATCTCTGCGCCGTAGCCGTCTTCCTTTTCCTGACGGTCCGCGTGCTGGAAAAGAAGCGCTGGAGCTGATCCCCTCCCCGGACAATTCTGAGGGCTCACACAGACTGCGGCCCTATTCCCAAGAAAGGAGCTGCCCTTGGGCAGATTGAGATACCATGAAAAGAAAACCGGATGACGAAATCCTGAATGAAGGCTTGCTCGACCAGGCGCTTGTGGCCGAAGAGGAAGAGATAAAGAGCCGGAAATTCAAATACGGCACCTTGGCGACCATCTTCACCATCATCTTTATCATCGCCATCGTTCTGGTGAACGTGCTGCTGGGCTACATGACGGATCGCTTCGTGTGGGAATTCGACATGACGAAAGAGCACCTCTTTGAGATCTCCGAGGACACCAAGGAGATCATCGACGATCTGGACCGGAAGGTGACCATCACCGTTCTGGCGGACGAGACCGTTTTCCGCGACGCCGACCAGATGCTCAGCAATGTCTATGAGATCCTGCAGCGTTACGAGGCGCTGGGCGGCGGCAAGATCGAGGTGCGCTACATAAACCCCAATATGAACCCCAAGATCTTCGAGCAGTACAACACGCTGGGCGACCTTGGAAACAATTACCTCATCGTGGAGAGCGACCTCCGGATGAAGTCCATGTCCCCCAACAGCCTGTATAATATCAAGGTTGACGAGGATTCCGGCATCAGCTACTTCGTCGGCATCCGCGCCGAGCAGGCGATCACCGCCTCCATCCTCTTTGTTACCCAGGAATCCGTCAATACCGCATGCTGGCTCCGCGGCCACGGCGAAGACTATTCCAAGGACCAGATGGACAGCATCCTCAACAAGATGAACTATGATACCCAGGTCATCATCCTCGCCCAGGACGAGATCCCGGAGGAATGTACGCTGCTCCTCATCTCCTCCCCCGAAACGGACTACGGCCCCGATGAGATCGACAAGCTGGACGCTTTCCTGAAGCGGGGCGGCGACATCATTGTGGCGCTCACTCCGGAGACCAGCGTGAACCTGACGAATCTGAACAGCTTCTTTGAGGAATGGGGCGTCCGCTACCGCAGCGAGTATATCCTGGATAACTACCAGAGCATCAGCAACATGCCCTTCTACGTGGTCCCCACCATCCCCAACATCAAGAACGTCACCGACCGTCTGAATACCAAGAACCACTTTGCCCTGGTTCCCGGCTGTATGCCCATCGAGCTCACCGGCACCGAGACGGGTTCCCACAATCTGGCCGTGCTCATGACCTCCTCCCGGCGTTCTTACACCAAGGACCTGAATGAGATCACCTTGGGCTATGACTACGATGAAGAAAACGATGCCGTCGGTCCCTTCAATATGTGCGTGATCTCGGAGTATCTGGTCTCGGATAAGAATATGAATTACACCCGCGGCGACATTCTGTTCTGCTCCGCCGGCATGATTTCCGACAGCGTGCTGAAAGCGAGCAACTACCTCAACGGGCAGTTCCTGGAGCATCTGCTGGACTACATCAGCGAATACAGCGACGGCGTCGTGATCCCGGATAAAGACTTTGAATCCAAGAATCTGAATATCCTCAGCTGGCAGAGCCGCCTGGTCCTGTATGTGGTAGTCATTGCCATTCCCCTGCTCATCCTGCTTGCGGGTATCCTGATCTGGTCCAAAAGGAGACACCTCTAATGTCCAAGAATATCCGAAGGATCGTCATAGCTGCCGCTGCGGTCCTGGTGCTGGCGCTGGCCTTCGTTCTGCTGAAATATGTTTTTCCTGAAAAAGAAGTCATCATAGAGGAGACCCCTGCGCCGACGGAGGAGCCTGTCTACTATTTGCTCCACAGGAACGGCAACGAAGTTTCCCATATCATCTTCCATTATGACAGCGGGGATGAATTCGTGATCCATGCGCAGAAGCAGGAAGACGGAAGCTATGCCTTCACCGCGACGCCGGAAGACTCCTTTTTCGGTTATAACAGCTCCCGTTTCCGTTCCGTGATGTTCACGATCTCGGCTGTCACCGCAACTTCCAAAATCGAAGAAAACCCCAAGGATCTCAGCATTTACGGACTGGATGATCCGCAATTCTCCCTGGAAGTCGGCTATGAAGACGGGAGCTCCACTACCATCTTTGTCGGCAATGAAACTCCCATACAGAATTATTATTATGCCAATACGGATCAGGACGACACGGTATACACCATCGGCAATTATCTGACGGGGCTCATGACCCGAAAGCCTTATGAATACCTAGCCATTGACTCCTTCCCCACTTACGAAGGGAGCGAAATCTACGATAACCTGGTCCATTTCATTCTGACCCGTCGGGATGGGGTGGCAATCGAAGTCGTCCTGGACAGGGACCTGAGCATGGAAGGCAACATCACTTCCTCGGCCTACATGATGCTTCAGCCCTTTGTTTCTCCCTGCACGTCCGAGACCATCGAGGAGCTGCTTGACGTACTGGCTACCATCTCCCTGGGGCAGATCGCGGGCAATATCCAGTCGCGGGAGGAGCTTCATGAATACGGTCTGGATGCGCCTGCCCGTCTTTTGGTGGAGGACAAGGCCGGTAACAGTCTTGAGCTGGTCATCGGCACTGCCCGGGATGATAAGTGCATTGCCGCGATTGCCCGCCAGTATGATGCTTTTCTAGCCGGTGAAGTGGATTACCTGACGATACTGGAATACACGGAAACCAACTTCGATTGGATCGACACGAATTACATGAATCTGCAGATCCGCACTCCCTGGGTCATCAGCATCCATGATGTGGACGCGGTTATATACGACCTGGACGGAGAAACCTATGAGATGCTCCTCTATGAATACGACGATGTGACCGGTTCCGGCATCGAAGTCGTTCGTACCTGCAGCCATATAAACGGAAAGGACATCGGCGAAACCAACACCAAGCGCATTTACAGCCGAACGCTCAATTTCCGTCAGGTGAGTTCCGTTTCTCCCGATACGACCTATGAGGAAGCCTACTCCTCCTCCATCACCATTCGCCTGAAGGACGGCACGGAGCGGTTCATGAGCTTCCACAAGATCAATGCGCGTCAGTATGCCTGTATGCTGGACGGCAACGTGGAATACTATATTTATGCCAGCAACCTCAGCACGCTGCGCACAGCCCTGGAGCGGGCCATGGACGATCGTGAAGTCTCCCTCGTCTACGAGCGCTGAATCCTCTGTATAACATAATGGGCGGCGGCTGATCCCAGCCGTCGCCCATCACTTCCGGGTTGATTCCGGACTCAATCTGCTGTATACTCCTTCAAAAAGCGGATGATACTGGTATCCACCGTCACATTCAGCTGGGGCGCATCCAGGGTGACTTGATAAAAACGCAGCAGCGCATCGTCCAGAAGCCCCCGGACATACAGAAGCTCCTTGGCATTCCTGTCCGACGTGCAGACCATCATCAATGCCGAAAAGTGCAGCCAGTTCATTTTCGCGCGCCCGGATTCGATCTGGGAAATCGTTACGCGGCTGACGCCGCTTACATTCCCCAATTCTTCCTGGGTCATACCGAGACGGGCGCGAAGAAGAGGGAGAAGCTCCGTCAGCTTGCGGCAATAGGCTTCTTTCTTCTCCTGATTGAGGATACTCTCAGCTTTCATAGTGAACTTCCTTTCGGCGTCCACCCTGCTAAAAGCAGGAGAGGTACGGCGAATGAGATAAAAAAGAAACAGACAAATCGGACCATATGGATCGGAACAGGAGGAAGCGGACCAAATGAGTGATTATTCCCCGGAGGCGGAAGCTCTGCTGAATCAGTGGATCTGCCTCTCTCAAAATATGCGATCCGCCATCGCAAGAGCGAAGTACCTGCAGCGCAAGGCATTTGCCAACGGCTATGCTGCCCTGCTGGAACAGCAGCTGCGCACCAAAAGGGTGAACGCGCTGTACCGGGAGATCGGACGGGAAATGCGCACCATGATGTCGGCCGACGGGATACAGAAATCCTTTCCGGAGGACGAGCCCGATATCCTGATGCGCCGTTTCGTGGATTTCCGTATCAGCGAAGAAGCTATCCCATCCATGAGCGTCCATATGGACCGCTTAAACGACCTGGTGATAAACCTGCTGATCACCTTATGCACGGTGCACATTCCAAATGAGTGATCGTACTGTGTTCAGCAGAAATGGAACTAAACAAGACATTTGGCAAATAACACAATAACTATACATGATTCTTCAAAACATTTCAACATAATAATGAAGAGCGGCACGGTCTATGCCATGCCGCTCTTGTTTGTTTAATTATTAACATAATACCGAAGAATTGATATTTAATCTACAAAGAAAGAATAGACAGTCCTGGATTTGAAGATTTCTCCGGCACGGAGGATCGTGCTGGGAAAACTGTCGTGATTGGGCGAGTCCGGAAAATGCTGCGTTTCCAAACAGAATCCGGCAAAGGGCTTATAGACCCTTCCTCCCTTTCCCTTGGTTCCGCCAAGACCTGCGCCGCAGTAAAGCTGCACGGCTGGCTGGTCAGTCACCATGCGCATCCCCCTGCCGCTGCCAGGATCCCAGGCCTCCGCCTGGATGCTGTTCGGATTAAGGACAAAGCAGTGGTCATATTTGCCGCTCCGGATAGCGCGGCGTTTGCGGAAATCGAAATCAGTGCCGCTCACATCGATCAGCTTGCCAGTCGGAATGAGCTCGGCATCGACCTCCAGATAGCTGTCGGCATTAAGATAAAGCTCCTGGTCCAGGATCTGCTCTTTGCCGGAAAGATTGAAATAGCTGTGATTGGTTAGATTGATCACCGTATCCGCATCCGAACTTGCGGTGTAGTCCAATATCAGCTCGTCAGCCTCGGTCAGAGCAATGTCCACTCTAACGTTGACGTTGCCGGGAAAGCCCTCTTCCCCATCCGGATCAAAGATGGTGAGAGCCGCTCCCCCATTGGTTCTCTCCAGATTCCAGCGGCGAAGATGATAACCGTGACCGCCGTGGAGGGTATTCTTGCCCTCGTTTTTCGTCACCTGGTAAGATTTGCCGTTGAGCTGAAAAGTGCCGCCTGCGATGCGATTGGCATAACGCCCCACAAAAGCGCCGATACTGCCCATTCCGGGATAATCAGCGGGATCGTCGAAGCCAAGAACAATATCCCCCAGTTTCCCTTCCCGATCCGGCATAAGGATGGACTGGATCGCGCCGCCGATCTCCAGAAGAGTGACCTGGTATCCGTGGGAATTCTCAAGCGTCAGCATTCTTTCTTCCTTTCCGGATGAGCTTTGCAAACTCTGCTATGGGGATGTTGATGAATGCAAAACCAAGGGCAATCAGAAATTCCTTTGCGCTGATGGTGGCAAGCCCGAAAAGGCGGCAAAGAGCGGGGACGAAGAGGACGCCGCATGTAAGCACGATGGTCCAGAGCAAAGCTCCCCAGAGCCACCAGTTCTGGTGTTTCATTTTGAAAATGGATTCCGTCAAGCTGCGGTTGTTGAATGCGCTGAACATCTGAGAGAAATTGCAGGTCAGGAAAGCCATCGTCGTGCCGTCGGCGCTGGCAGTCAAAGCCCATCTGCCGTTTTCAAGCCATTCACCGAAGAGGAACGAGAAGAAGATCAGCACGCCCATGAGGATGCCTTGAACCAGCATGACTGCGCCGCTGCCATGGGAGAAGAGGCTTTCGTCCGCAGGCCGGGGCTTGCGCTTCATGAGCCCTTCTTCTGCCCGCTCCATACCAAGAGCAAGGCCGGGGGCGGAGTCCGTCACCATATTGATCCAAAGAAGATGCGCTGCACTGAAGATCTTAAATCCCAGCATCGAAGCGGCAAAAACTGTGACGATCTCACAGAGGTTAGTAAGCAGCTGGAACTGCACGACCTTGTGCACATTATCATAAATCTTTCGCCCTTCTTCCACCGCGTTTACGATGGTAGCGAAATTGTCGTCCGCCAGGACCATGTCGCTGACGCCCTTGGTAACGTCAGTCCCGGTGATGCCCATCCCCACGCCGATGTCCGCCGCCTTGATGGAGGGCGCGTCGTTGACGCCGTCGCCGGTCATGGCAACGACCATGCCGCGGGCTTGCCACGCTCTGACAATGCGCGTCTTGTGCTCCGGCTGTACCCGGGCATAGACGGAGTACTTCGTGACTGCCTCTACCAGCTCCTCGTCGCTGATGTCCTCCAGCTTCGCGCCTTCGATAGCCTCCGATTCGTCGGTGATGATACCCAGGTCGCGGGCAATGGCCACAGCCGTATCCCGATGGTCGCCGGTGATCATCACGGGGCGGATGCCGGCGCTGCGGCATTCCTTGATGGCGTCATAGACTTCCGGACGGCAGGGATCGATCATGCCGACGAAACCGATGAATACCAAGTCCTGTTCCAGAGTTTCTGCTTCATAATCAGCGGGTTCCTGCTCCCAGATCCGATAGGCTGCGCCCAATACGCGGAGAGCGCGATCCGCAAATTCCTTGTTTCGTGTGACCACGGATTTCCGGTATTCCTCCGTCATCGGCAGGATCTGGCCATCCTTCACATAGGAAACGCAGTGATTCAGCACGACCTCGCAGGCACCCTTGGTGTACTGATGGATGCCGTCTTTTTCCCGATGGACGGTGCTCATCATCTTCCGAATGGAATCGAAGGGCGCTTCTCCGATGCGCGGGCAGGTTTCGTCCAGCTCGTCCTTGTACAGACGCAGATCGTGGGCATGGTTCACCAGAGCGTTTTCTGTGGGCTCGCCCACCGCCTCATGCATGCCCAAGCCACGTTTGGAATCGCTGCAGCAGGCCATGGCTTTTGCCAGAAGCATGGGATCATCCGTGTAAGTATCCACCACGGTCATGCGGTTCTGCGTAAGCGTACCGGTCTTGTCGGAGCAGATGATCTGGGTGCAGCCCAGAGTCTCCACCGCCGTCAGCTTCCGGATCAGAGCCTGCCGCTTGGACATGCTGGTGACGCCGATGGAAAGGATGATGGTCGTCACCGCAGGAAGCCCCTCCGGGATAGCGGCCACGGCCAGAGCCACGGCGATGATGAAGGTATCCAGGATCATGCTGAAAACGCCGGACTCTCCGGGTGAGAAGAAAATCTCCCGCGCGATGCCGAAGAGGAATACGAAAATGCTGATACCAAGCACCAGCTTGGTAAGGGTCTTGGAAAGCGCCGCCAGCTTTTTCTGGAGAGGTGTCTTATCATCCTCCGCCATGTTCAGGGCGCTGGCGATCTTGCCCATTTCCGTGTCCATGCCGGTGGCGGTGACGACGGCAGTGCCGCGGCCATAGGCCACCGTGCTGCCGCTGTAAAGCATGTTTTTGCGGTCACCCAGGGGAACGTCCTTCTGGCTTTCCTTGAGCATCAGAGCATCCACCAGCTTGTTTACGGGTACGCTCTCGCCGGTGAGGGCGGATTCCTCCGCTTTCATGCTGTAGCTTTCCAGGATGCGGCAATCCGCAGGCACAGCGTCACCGGCCTCCAGGACCACCACGTCGCCCACCACTACGTCTTCGCTGCGGATGACCTTGATGAGGCCGTCCCGCATGACCTTGCTGGTGGCGGCAGTCATCTCCATAAGAGCGTCGATGGCTTCTGCCGCTTTGCCCTCCTGCACGACGCTGAGGACCGTGTTGATGATCACTACGAAGAGGATGATGAACAGATCAGCATAGCTCTCGTTCTCGTGCTGTACCACATTCTGATAAATGGTCGTCAGGGTGGAGATCAGGGCGGCGCCGAGGAGCATGAAGATCATGGGGTCGCACAGAGCCTTCCAGAAACGCTTCAGAAGGCCGTCCTTTTTTCCTTCCTCCAGCTTGTTCTTTCCGTTTTTCGCAAGCCTCGCTTCCGCCTCTGCCGCGCTCAGACCCTGGGGAGTGGAATCGAGTTCCTGCAGGACCTGCTCCGGGGTTTCAAGATACCGCTGCATTGCATTACTCCTTCCGGAAAGGGTAAAAGAAAAGACTTTTGCCTTACAGCAAAAGTCTCACTCATTAAGGCTGCAGCGGATGTCCCGCATCGTATTGACGCTGCAGCCGCGGCATAATACCGCGAGTTACTCCCTTTTCCGGGCGGTATTATATCCCAGCTTTCATGAGAAAGCAAGCATTTTTTCAGAAAGCACCCGCGCCTTACCCGGGGCGGGTGCTTTCCCTTATCGAAGCAAAGTGTCCATCAGGAAGATCACAAGGAAGTAACCGATGCCGAAAACGAATGCGATCAGCAGAGCGGCAAGTATGACGGCGAAGATGGTCGCCTGCCGCTGGGAGCGGTCCATGGGAGGCTTCGGCTTTCCGTCCTCCGTCCGTTCTTTGCGGGCCCGGTCATACCAGGGCATGCCCTCCACGTTCATATTGGCGATGGTATGCCCATCGTCATCGTCGTAGATCCTGGGTTTTCTGGCCATATCAGCCGGCCTGCTTCTCTTCCGGTTTACCTGCCGTCTGCCGCATTTCCTTCTCCAGCTCCGCGTTCCGTTCCGCACTGTTGTAGAGGTGGCAGGCGCAGAAATGCCCGGGTTCCACTTCGGCCCAGTCCGGCGAGATATGCTTGCAGATCTCCATGCATTTCTCGCAGCGGGTGTGGAATTTGCAGCCGCTGGGAGGATTGGCCGGCGATGGGATGCTGCCCTGGAGCACGATGCGCTTCATTTTATAGTTGGGGTCGGGCACAGGGATGGCGGAGAAAAGCGCCACGGTATAAGGATGCAGCGGATGGTCGAAGATCTGCTCCGTATCGGAGAACTCCACCAGATTCCCCAGGTACATGACGCCAACCGTGTCGGAAATATGCTCCACTACGGACAGGTCGTGGGAAATGAACAGATAGGTCAGGCCAAACTGCTTCTGAAGGTCCCGCAGAAGGTTGATGATCTGCGCTTGTATGGAGACGTCCAACGCGGATACGGGTTCGTCACAGAGGATGAATTCCGGATTCAGTGCCAAAGCCCGGGCGATGCAGATGCGCTGGCGCTGACCGCCGGAAAACTCATGGGGATAGCGGTCCTTGTGATACTCCTGAAGGCCACATTCCTTCATGATTTTGGTAATATAATCGTCAAACTCGCCGGCCGGCACCAGATTGTGCTCCCGAACCGCTTCACCGATGATCTCGCTGATGGGAAGCCGGGGGGAAAGGCTGGAATAGGGATCCTGGAAAATGATCTGGAGCTTGGTGCGCATCTTGCGAAGCTCCTGCCGGTTGAGACTGAAAATGTCGATCCCGTTGAACCGGACTTCCCCGTCGGTCTTGTCCATAAGCCGCAGGATGGTGCGTCCGACGGTGGATTTGCCGCAGCCGCTCTCTCCCACGAGGCCCATGGTGGTGCCCCGTTTGATGCGGAAGGTCACGCCGTCCACGGCCTTTACCTGGCCCACGGTATGGGAAAGGAGGCCCCCCTTGATGGGGAAATACTTTTTCAGATTCGTGACCTCAAGGAGGTATTCGGATTTTTCGTTTTCCATCGTCACTTACCTCCCTGCTCTTGATCGTAATACCGATAGCAGCTCACAAAATGCGTTTCGGAGATCTGCACCGTTTCCGGATATTTGCCCGCGCATTTTTCCACGCACAGCTCGCAGCGATCCCGGAAATAGCAGTAATCCGGCATATTGATGGGATTCGGAACCTTGCCGGGAATGGAATACAGCTCATCCACCTTCTTGCCCACCACGGGCTTGGAATTCATCAGGCCGATGGTGTAGGGATGGGCGGGATGATAGAATATATCCTCCGCAGTGCCCTTTTCCACGATGCGTCCCGCATACATGACGACCACGAAATCGGCCATTTCCGCAATGACGCCCAGGTCGTGGGTGATGAAGATGATGGAGGCGTTGGTTTTATCCTTCAGCTGTCGGAGCAGGTCCAGGATCTGGGCCTGGATCGTCACGTCCAGGGCGGTGGTGGGTTCGTCCGCGATGATGACGCGGGGATTGCAGGCCAGGGCCATGGCGATCACGACACGCTGGCGCATACCGCCGCTGAGCTCATGGGGATACATTTTGAACACGCCCTCGGAATTGGCGATGCCGACCATTTCCAGCAGCTCCAGGGTGCGGGCCTTCACCTGTTCTTCACTGCGGTTCTCCGTGTTGTGAAGGAGAAGCACTTCCCCGATCTGTTCCCCGATGCGAAACACAGGGTTCAGAGCCGTCATGGGTTCCTGGAAGATCATGGAGACCATATTGCCGCGGATGCGCTGCATGACTTCATTGGGGGCTTTGGTCACGTCGTAGGCCTTATCCCCCAGATTCAGCCGGATCTCGCCGTCCACCACCTGACCCTGGGGACGCTGCAAAAGCTGCATGAGGGAAAGGCTGGTAACGCTCTTTCCGCAGCCGCTCTCCCCCACCACGCCCACGGTCTTGCCGATGGGCACTTCGAAGGTCACGCCGTCTACGCTGTGTACGACGCCGGTGTCCGTAAAGAAATAGGTGTGGAGATTGTCGAACTCCACCATATTGTTCGGGTCACGCATCTGGGTAAGGTATTCCGATTCCGGCACGTTTTTGCGCTTGCGCTTCTTTTCATACTGATTGGTGATCTTCCGGTTTTCCCGGGAGATGCGCCGGGATTCGCTGGCGGAGAGATAGCCTTCGTTTTTTCCTGCCATGTCGCTTCCTCCCTCCTTAACGCTTCATCTTCGGGTCGAAAGCGTCCCGAAGGCCGTCGCCCACCAGGTTGAAGGCCAGCACGGTCAGCAGGATGCAGAACCCGGCCGGGATCCAGATGAACCAGTAGTTGGTCAGAACAAAGGTGTTGTTGACGTCGGTGATGATATTGCCCCAGGAGGCGAAGGGGAACTTGACGCCCAGACCCAGGAAGCTCAAAGTCGCCTCGGTGAGGATGGTGCCGCCGATGCCCATGGTGCAGCTGACAATGAGCTGGGGAATGACATTCGGGACAAGGTGGCGGAAGATGCGGCGGGATACGCGGATGCCGCTGGCTTCGGTAGCGACCATGAATTCCTGTTCACGGAGAGACAGGATCTGACCGCGGACAAGGCGGGCCAGACTGGGCCAGCCCAGAAAGCCCAGGATCAGCATCAGGTAAAGCATACGGATCTGCGGGTCAACAGCCATGGCGTCCATGGCCGCGCCTAGGATGATGATGATGGGCGTGGAGGGAATGCAGTAGAACACGTCCACGATACGCATGATTAGCTGATCCACCCATTTGCCGAAATATCCGGCCAGACCGCCCAGAATAACGCCGATCACCAGGGAGATGAACTCCACGATGAATCCGATCACCAGGGAGACGCGGCCGCCATACATCAGGCGGGCCAGCATATCCATGCCGTTGACGTCGGTTCCCAGGGGGTGGGACTTGTTGGGATAGGAGTATTGGTCATAGGTCCGGGTCGGCGTCTCCTGGAGAATGACCCAGTTTTTGATGTCGGGCTTGTAGGAGATGTAGTATTCGCTGGTAACGCCGTCTTCATCGGTGAAAGCAAATTCTTCGTCCCCGTTTTCCAGCGCGACCACCAATTCCTCCTGCAGCTCACGGGAGAGAAAGATATCCGGCATGATGGCCGAAACGATATAGCGGCTGATGAAAGCCACTTCCTCTTCCCCACATTCCACGAGGCCGCCTTCGCTGATGGTGTAGTCCTTTCCATTCAGAGAGAACGTGTCCTGCTCGTTGCAGTAGGCTTTCAGCACGTTATAAACGAAATCAAAATCCAGAGTCGTTCCGGCGGAGCTGGCGCTGACCACATCCTTATAGGCGATGCCGATCACGGTGCCGTCGTCCAGGGAGACGGAATAGAATTCTTCCCCCTCCTGGGTAATGTGGTAATTCACGTCCTTGTAGGTCACCACATCCTTGTGCGTCGTAATGCCGAGGACTGCCTGGGCCTGGATGATGGAATCGAATTTCTGCCCTTCCGCAGCCATAAAACGGGTCTCTTCATTCTTGACCGCACCGGCAAAATCCTTTTTCTGGTAGGTCGTGGTATAGAACAGCTGATCCTGTCTGTATGGATTCAGCACGCCGCCCAGGAAGGAGAACAGGAACATGAATGCCAGGATCGCAAGGCCGACAACGGCGATCCGGTTTCGGAAAAAGCGCTTGGCGACCATGGCGCCGGGAGACAGGACTTTTACGCGGCGTTCGTCGTCCAGAGCGTAGCTTTCTTCTTTCTCCGGCGAATTCGTTTCGATCTTCTTGTCTTCCATCTGATCCCCTCCTCTCTCAGGACAAGCGCACGCGGGGATCGACCACGGCATACAAAAGGTCCGAGATCAGATTGCCCAGGAGCGTCAGAATGGCCAGGAAAGCCAGATAGAACATGGAAAACGGGATGTCACCCGCTACCATGGCATGATAGGAAGCATAACCGATGCCGGGAATGGAATAGAGGGTCTCGGTGATAAGAGCGCCGGAGAAGAGGCCGGGAAGGCTGCCGCCCACGATGGTGACCAGTGGGATCAGCGTATTGCGGAAAGCATGACGATAGATGACCTTCCGTTCGCTGAGGCCCTTGGCACGGGCGGTGCGGATATAGTCCGCATTGAGCACCTCCAGCATGTTGGTGCGGGTATACCGCATGAGGGAGCCGATGCTCAAAACCACCAGGGTCACGATAGGCAAAACCAGATGGTGCGCCTTATCCAGGAACCTGCCCCAGGCGTCCAGCTGCGCATAGTTGCGCCCCACCAGACCGAACAGATCGAACCAGCCCAGCTTCACGGAAAAGACCAGCTTCAGCAGCGAAGCGAAGAAGAAGGTGGGCAGCGAAATGCCGGCCAGGGCCAGGATGGAAACCGTGTAGTCCGTTTTGGAATACTGCTTGGTGGCAGCCAGTATACCAAGCGGGATGGCGATGATCAGCTCAAAGAACATGGTAATGACGCCCATGATGAAGCTGAGCCAAATGGTCTTGTGGAATTCTTCCACCACAGGGACGGTCCAGAACCAGCTGTCACCGAAGTTTCCGGTGAAGAAATTGCGAAGCCAGTTGAGATAACCGATCAGATAGCCTTTGTCCATGCCGTACATAGCAGTCAGCTGCGCCATCCATTCCTCGTAGCTCTTGGAATTGGGCTGCATGGATTTTTGCAGCGCGACGCGCTCGATATACGACGTCGGCAGGCAGCGCAGGATCACATAGATGATCAGCATCACGAAAAAGAAGATGATCACCGAGTAGATCAGGCGCTTGATGATGTATTTGTGCACGGTCCGACCTCCGTTTCCGGAACTTATTCTCAGAGCAGGACTTTCCCGCCCTCTGCCGTCATACAGCAAAAAGCGGCTCGTTCGGGAGCCGCTTTTTGCTGTACGGCGCCAACCGCATCCCCGCCGAAGCGGGGATGCGGATAAGTGCTGAGCTGTTGATCAGTTCATCTGGATATTCTGGATATCGCTGTACCAGTTATAGAAGGTGGTGATATCCGGAGTCATCGTGTCCATATCAACGCGCTCGGTGCTGAAGATGATGGCATTCTGGCGCTGATAGGTGGGGATCTCCACGGCCCAGTCGATGATGATGTCCAGGCAAGCCTTGTACATGGCCTTGCGGTACTCCTGATTGGTGGAGGCGCGGGCGGCCAGGATCAGCTCGTTCAGCTCGGGATCATCGATGGCGTACTGGTAGTTGGAACCGCCGGCGTCATGGCTCTCGTCGCCGGAGAAGTAGATCTGATACATGTCGGGATCGACAGTGGCGCCCCAGGCAGCGGCCCAGAAAGCCACGGTCTGCGCACGCAGGGCATCCCACAGCTCGGAGGAGTTGGTCAGGTCCTTGATGATGAGGTTCATGCCCATCTCGGCCAGCGCGTTCTTGGTCTCGGTGACGATCATGAAGGCGGGGTGGTCGCCGGTGCCGTCAGCGGGGATCCAGAAGGTGTACTCCAGGCTGGCGCCTTCGGGAGCAGCGGTCAGCTTGCCGTCTTCCACGGTGTAGCCGGCAGCCTCAAAGAAGCCCAGGGCAGCCTGCGCGGCGGCGGCGTACTTCTCTTCGGCGCTCATGCTGGAGGTGTAGATGGGCTCGCCGTTCACGTCGGTGGAGAAGGCCACCTTGTAGTCCGCGTCGGAGGGACGGGGAGCGGCCCAGGAGGTGTTGGAGATGGGGTAGTTGATGACGCTGGCACGCTCGCCGTAGTAGGAGTCGATGGCCACGTCGCGGTAGACGGAGAAGAGGGTGCCGAAGGCCTTGCGCAGGTTCTTGGAAGCCTCGGAAGCGGGCTCGCCGCCCACGTTCATGACCTTGGCGTTCATGCCGATGTAGCCGTAACCCAGATTGTCAACGGTATTGGTAGTAACGACACTGCCGGTCACGCTGCCGCCGTTGTAGGTCTCGATCTGGTTGACGGTGCTGGTGGAGAAGGAAGGATCGGTGATATCGATGGTGCCGGTGACGACGCCGTTGAGCTTGTCGTCGTCGGTGGTGCACTGCACGAAGTTGAGGTACTTCGTCTTAGGAGCGCCCTGATAATAGCTCTCGTTGGCCTCATAGTTGATGACGCCATTCTCAAAGCGGATGAACTTATAGGGGCCGGCGCCCATAGGCTGGGTGGTCTTGGCGCGGACGCCGCTCAGATCGCCCTTCTGGAAGCCGAACATGTTGTTGTCGTAGTCATAGAGGCTGGCATCGCCATAGTAGTGCATGGGGGCGATGGGGAAGCCGAGGTGATAGATGGCGGTGGCGTCGATCTGGGTCATGACGATACGCAGGCTGTTATCACCGGTCTTCTGCACGCCGGCGATGTTGGCAGCGCTCTCACCGGTCTGCACGCCGGCCTGCATCTCCGCGCCGATGGCGGCGATGGTGATGGTCAGGCGGGTGTTGCCGGAAGCGCTCTCGGTGGCCTCGGCGGTGTCGGTGTCGCCGTCATAGGCTTCCACGATGGCATCCCAGAAATCAGCGGCGGTAGCGCCATCTTCCAGGCCGAAGCCCCAGAGGGCGGCGGAAGTGGCCACGTCCACAGCGCCGTAATCGGCATAGTTGGTCATGCAGTAATCCACGATCTCCTGGGCGAAGTCAGCACCGGCCTGATTGTTGTAATAATCCCAGAAGGTGTTGTACTGCTCCTCGGTATAGAGGTCGTTGGCAACGTAGCCGTCGGGGCCGGCGGCATAGATCACATTGCCGCGGCTGTCCATGCCGGAGCGATAGGCATCCATACCCAGGATGGGCTGGGCGAAGAGGGTGCTGGAGCCGTCATAAGTAGGATCGCAGAGGACATAGATGTTGAAGATGACGTCGTCGATGGTCATGGGCACGCCGTCCGAGAACACGATGTCGTCCCGCAGCACGAAGTCATAGAAGACGGTGCCGTCGGCATTCTCGGTCATGGTCAGGTCGGCAGGTCCATAGTAGGTGTAAGGCGTGCCGTTGTAAGGAATGGTCTCGCCCTCGATGCCCTTCAGGATGATGGCGCCGGTACGGTCGCTGCTCAGCAGGGCGATCTGGGTCATAAGCCAGGCGTCCTGATCATAGGCCGTCTCGGAGAAGAAGGGAGAGAACTTGGAGTTGAAGGGGCTGTAGCCGACAGCCAGCGTGTCGCCGCGCACCTT
>JAEEGK010008374.1_pt1 | contig 24419 bp, 35 predicted proteins | sample 8958771 | NCBI WGS metagenome assembly JAEEGK01 (sample SAMN16246547, study PRJNA631951) | gut metagenome | biome: gut microbiome; feature: rumen; material: SC-attached | host: Bos | place: Iran: Karaj | collected 2018-10
AATGCATCTATAACCTTAGGAACAAACTTACAAAGCATATCATAGTTATAATTCTGAGACATGATATACTTATGCATATCTGCATTATTATAAAGATTATTCATCAGATTTTCATCTGATATCATTTCTTGCAAAGATGCAAAGAAATCATTTGTATTTTTATTTCCAGATTTACTATTATCTGTATCAAGTCTCCTTAATAGTTCTGACATTCCTGATACATTTAATTCAGTTGACTGTAATCTATCTATACTATCATCCAGTTTAGTAACTATATCTGTCATATTATGCTTATTGTCTGGACGTGAAATATAGACGCTTTTATAAAGATTGTCTAACTTTGTATCAAGAAGATCTAATTTACTAGATATATTCCGTGGTATCTTTGCTAGTTCTATATTATCATCTTTATTTCCAGCTTCATTAATTCTCATAACTCCACTAGAATTATAATCAATAATTGCCATTTTTATTACCTCCAGATAATAAATAAAATATTTAGTTATATAGATTCGATATTTCGTTATTATACAACAGTATCTATTATAATTTAGTCATTTTTAATAGTTTGCAGTATAAACTCTTTGATCTTTAAAATATTTGCATCAAAAATAATATCTGTGCAATTATCAGAGTTTATACAACAAGTATTATTACAGCTTAAAGAATCTTTAAATTCTGGAATTCGCTGCTTTACATCTTCAAACTCGGCATTATCTTGTAATACTCTTCTACATATTTCTAAGATTTCTTTGTCCCCATCAATAGTATCGTAGAAAATCTTATTACTTATTCTATTTTTTGTAGAACAATATATGAGTATTGCAGAAATTGTATATAAACCGGGACTCTTAATATTTGAAATAGATACAAATCTTTTATAGTTTTCATACTGATAAGGTGAAGCTATACATATAAGATTAGCATCTGAATTTTCTATATCGCTTCTTAAAGTAAAATAATATACTTCACCATGTATTATAGTATAATAAGATCTATCATCTATAATATTCTCTTTTGGTATCTTATTATAATTATCCACAGAATAAAATCTATATTCGTCTGGATAGTTAATATCTACTGGTTTTGTTGTATTATAAATTAGTCTTTTCAAATTTGCTTCTTTAACAAATTTGGAATCGGTCAAAATATATTTTAAATATTGCTCTTGTTCAGATCCTACATTTGCAATAATACAAAATATATTTATTCTTTTTTGTCTCATAAGCATTCCTCCAATATATTTTGCATTATATTATACAGAATATATTAATCAAATGTTGATCTATAGATAAAATAATGAGAGTAGGATTAATCTCCTACTCTCATTATTTGGAACTTATCTCTATTTATTGATCTGTATTTTTATACTTCTTATACTTATCGGTATCACTAATAATATCTACAGCTTCTTTGAGTTTATCCTGCGTCTGTTTCTCTGAAGCATAAACAGGAACTCCATCGCCATTAGATAAGATATCATTATTAAGTATAGCATACTTATAACTTGAAGAATCAAGAACAGCAGTATTATTATCGCCATCTGATCCATTATCTTTCCAGTTATTGGTGCCAGCCATTGTAATACCAGCATTACCATTCCACCAAACACCAGTAATATCCTGGAGAAGCATCTTAGCCATCTTGTCTACTTCAAGACCGTGTAAAGGATAGCAGTTCCATTCTACAGTAGTTTCAACATTGTTGCCAATATCTCCACGAGTACCATTGTAAAGTTCACTACGTCTTGCAGAAGTAAGCTGACAGTTAACAAGCAAGAATGCTCTTTCAAGTCTAAGCATTGTACTATCTGTTACATAATATAACAGAGTAAATACTTCATTCTCAGGACCAGGAGCAAGTTTACCCTGCTTAATAAGTCCATGATATGTTTTAGCCTGAGATTTAGGATCTTTAATACCTGTAAGGTAAATCTCTGCGAATTTCTCAAGAAGTGCACCCTGAGTTTCAAAGTAAGAGCTTGATACAGAGATAGAAGTATCTTCTGTAACCTTACTAATAAGCCTCTGCTCATTAATACCATCTGTGATGGTCATATAATCAGCAGTAAGGTCAGCAAGACCTTCAAGTCCTCTGAACTCATATTCAATCTTATGCTTGAATCCCTGAACAATTGTCTTAACATCTTCATTCTCTTCACCAAGCATTACCATGAATTTAGGCATCTGAAGTACAGATAAGAATGAATAACCTCTTTCGAACTGTGAGAACTGCCCAATCTGGCTAAAGTCAGTAACACCACGGAAAGCGGTATACTGAGTTAAGTTTCTAGGCTTAATGGTATAATTATTGACCAAACCTAATTTGTTTGTACTAGCAGTAGTAGTTTTTTCATTAGCCATAATTCAATATCCTCCTTCCTTAGATTATATACTACCCTCTTCTGCCATAAGGTTAGCAGTATTGAGAGCATAAACATCGAATATTTCTGAGTTTGCAAACTGGTTGAATGCAAATTCAACAGAAGCATAGAATATCTTCTGCATAGATAACAGAGGATCTTCTGTATAAGTAAATCTAAGCAAGTAGAATTTACTAAGATGCTTCTCAAGAACATGATTACAATCAAGAGCATACTCTGTCAAATCTGTACCAGATACAAGTCTATATCTGCTAGCAGGGCAGTTAACTCTAAGATCTCTAACAACTTCCTGAATTGCAAGAACGTTATTAGCATAACTAAGTTCTGTATACTCTTCCTGAGATGTATATTCGGACTGAACAACACACTGACCTTCCTGGAAGATAGCATAGTTGAGTCTGAGATCTTCGAATGCCTCTTTCTGGTTTACTGCAGGTGTACTAATAGGAGTGAAGTTAATTGTACCTTCAATAGCACTATCAAGTACATATCCATTATAAGTACCAGCCAAAGGATTTACGATACCATTATTAAATCCTCTTACAAGACAAGCAGCCATATCATACATCATGGTAACTTCAGTATTCTTATAAGTATTAGGATCTTTAATAGTATAAGATGTAGCATAATCACAGATAAACTTATTTCTAACTGTATTGAGTGCATAAGCAGCTCTAATCTCAGAGAATGTAGTCTTACCAACACCAAGATCTCTGAAAAATTCGCAGTCTTCTCTCCAAGTTACAAAATTAGCAATTGCCTCTTTAATAACTACAGGGAAGTTAGCATCCAATATAGCAGCAATCTTATATTTATCTCTATCCCATACATCATCTGTAACTTCACCAGCAAATACTTTACGAATAGCTTCTGTCCATGCAGCTGTACTAGCAGGAGCAGATCCAAAATCACCATTATTACCAGATGTAAGAGATACTCCAGCAAGAGCATTGAGATCTACAGATTCAGCATCTAATGTAAGACCTGCAATCTTGTTACCCTTATAGTCATATCCAAACACCATATCATATGTTTTAAGAGTATTAGCATCAAGCTCAAGAACATCAGCAAGCTTATCAATATAAGCATTATACATTGTAGGAATTACTTCTGACTTTACTTGATAGCAAGTACTATTATCAATACCATATGCAGTATTGTTAAATGCCTTATCAGGATCAAAACTTACAGTTTCATTCTCAAGAATGTTGGTTCCTTCATAAACCTTAAGGCTATAAAGAGTAAATCCTAAATTTCTTGATGTCTGATAGTTGGGAGTAAGTCTAACTGCTTTGCCAGAAACACCACGACCATTATCTGTATAAATAAACAAAGGATAAATACCATTTGCTTCATTATATAAAGAAAGTGCCTGAGTTCTTACCTCTGCAAATGTTTTGCAATTTGTAAAGCTAGTAGCCTGCCATTTAATAGATGTAGAAGAGATCATAACAGGAGTATCAGTAACTTCTGTTGTTTCATTTCCCTCATCATCTAAATAAATCAGATGTCCTTCACTATCTTTCTTCTGCTCTTCTGTAGTTGTTACTTTAGCATAGAAAACAATATTTCCAAGTGTAGCATTATCTGCACAAACTCTCTTAACAAGAAGTCTTGCACCAGCATTAATTAAACGCTGAGCTTGGATACCATTTTGACCATGACGAGCAAAATAAGGTGTACCATACATATTATAAAAGTCTTGTCCAGAAATAACAGTCAGATCTTCAGTTCCCTTATCGAAGCTGGATACTACAAAGAACAACGGACGACTATCGAGTTCAGGTATAGTATTAGGTACCTGAATAGCTGAATTATCGTACCAGTTCACTTTTGTCATAGGAACAGCCATAATTCTTTTTCCTCCTTTAATTATTATAGAATATCATTTTAAAATAAGATAGAATAAAGTAGTTATATAGTAAACAAGCATTGTTTCTAATGCCTAGATTTATTAATATGTTATTTTTTATCCTAATCAGATAAATTGAACGAGATATCGAGCAATAAAATACAGTAGAGAGCATAAATCTCTCTACTGTATTTCGAGGTTAAAAAATTAAGGAGTTAATATAGAACTATTCCGTCCTGAGACAGTATAGTTGGTTTGTTAATTAGGTTATCTTCAATTATATAATATAATATTGAAAGATAGTTGGAAACAACTAAATAAGTATCATTATAATAATGTTTGGAGGTAATGGATATGGATAAGCAGCCCGAAATTACATACAAGAGACAGTCATCTGGCGAGTATTATATATTCGTAGATGGCAAGTTTTATTGTTCTTCTGATAACTACAGAGAGTTACAGGAGGACATAGCTGAGATCGAAAACAGCTATAATAACAATAAAATAAATGGTACTGGATCTAACTAATCCAGTACCATTTATTTTTTTACATTGTAACAATCTTCTCCAAAGGTGAATCTGCAATATCTTTATCCGATTTACTAGATAATATATCTGCTGCCATAATACCTTCATCAAATCCTTCACTAATAATAGCAGTATAAGGTGATATATATTTAGGGCTCATCTTAATACTTATAGGTTTGAATGAATAGTACTTCTTTTGATCTATTGCTTTAGATAATCTAAATGGTACAGTAATATCATCTGGATCTCTACATAATTCGCTCCATAAGATTCCAAACAATTGAGCAGAAAGTTTATAATTTATACCATTCAATTCTGCATTCTTTAAAAAGATTTCCCATCCATCTTGATAAGAAATACCATTAGGAATCTTGTTAGATATAACAGCTAAACTATAAAATAGCTCTACATTATCTACTATTTGTGGTACATGTATTTGAGATATTACCTCATCACCATATCTAAATTTAAGTATAATATAATCATCAGGCTCAATATTATCACCTAATGAAAGACCTTTAACTTTATCTGTTTCATATGGTTTAAATAATAACATTGTAGGAAAGTTAAATAATCTAGGTTTTCCTAATACACCATTCTTAGATATAATATTCCAGTTAAATAACCCTAAGCAAGAAATATATTCACCATCTTGCCTAGCAATAGGCTTCTTTGTAGAGTCATCAAAGAAATCTATAGGAATATAAAATAATAACTCCGATCCATCATCTCTATTATATAGTAATGATTCTCCATCTAATTTAAGAAAATCAGGTATTCTCATATCAGCCATAATAATTGATCTCCTTTACTAATATTATTAAAAAGTGTAAGTATTATAAATCAATTATTTGAAATATATAGAGAGTAGTCAAATATTTGACTACTCTCTATATATTTATTTAGATTCATTATTGGCTTCCGTCTCTTCATCCCACATATCTTCAAGAAGTTTTATAGATATATTGAAATATTGATCTAACGACTTAATTCTTTTTCCTTTATATCTAGATGCAGTTGTATTATACTGAGTACTTATTATTTTACATATATCATTAAAGAAAAAGTTAAGTTTATTTCCTATATCTTGATGATCACTATCAATATTGTTAAAAAATAAGAAGTTTATAGTTATATCAAATCCTTCTCTAGCATGTACTATATCTCTAGACTTACTTTTATAATTCTGACAATAATCTTCCTCAAATACATTATCTAATTTATTAATATAATCCTTAGTTAATAACTTAGGAATAGCTGTATTATTAAGAAACCCAATAATCTCTTTTCTTTTTGTCAAGCTAGTTTTATGTTTTCTTTCTATATCAGTTTCTTTAGATTTTCTATTAATTATTCTATCTAGCAATTTACCTTCATATAATAGATATCCATATATCATCAATAATTGCCTCCTTCAAGATATTATTCATTATATATACTCATTCCAAATAAATTATTATACTTAAGTGAAATATTTCCCAGCAGGATTAAAATATATCCTGCTGGGAAAATACTTAATAAAAAGAATAATATATAATAATATTTTATTTAATATACTTAGGCGATTTGCTAATAGATACAATCTTAGTATAAGCAGGAGTAGAGATCTGCTTTACTTCTGCACTGCCAGGGCATACAGGAATATTCTTTGTACCAGCAGGAATCTCTCTTGCATAGATACTAGCTTCTCCATCACTATTCTGAATAATGTTGAGCTTCCTTCCTGTTCTCATATAAACTTCCATGAAGTCTTTTGCATTATTTACAAGATATACAGCATCTTTCTTTGTAAACTCATATCCATCTGCTAAATGCTTACTATCTTTAGCATCTAATCCTGTAGTAGCCTGAATGATATTAGAGATAAACTGGGTAGCTTCTTCAGCAGGGCACTTATCTCCAATATATCCCTCGTTCTTATCATAAATGGCGATCTTAAAGTCTTTATCATTAAGCATAGACTTCATGACTTTGACCTCATCAATCTTGTTGATAGAAATCTGTTTTGCAGATGCTTTAATATCTGCAATAATAGTTTCAAGTTCTGATTTCATAGTAATATTCCTCCTAATAATATAAAAGTAGTTTATAAGTTAGTATTAACTTTCTAGTTCAGCATTATGTTTTTTAATATATATAGGACAGTAAGATTTCTTCTTGCCATTCTTTAATAAGAACTCTTGAATCTTCTCTTCATCATTTTCTTTCAATATATCTATTAATCTTTCTTTATCTTTATTTACAGTATATTTTTCTTTCAAGTAAGAATAAACCTCCAATCCAATATTATATCGATTACTATAATGTCGATTTCTCGATAATTTATTACAATAAATTATAGATTGTTAATAGGAATAATTATAATAATATACTATTATTATGAAACGTAAAGGTTTCAACATAAAAACAAAATGGAGGAATGTATACAATGGAAAAATCATTGGAATCAAAACTTATTTCATTGCTGACCGATGAGTCAACATCAAAGAAAGACATCGCTGAATTATTGATGTCTAATGGTACTGAAATCTCAGATGAAGATTTTAGTATTATTGAAAAACTCTCAACCAGAGAGCTTAAAGATCAGCAGGTTGATTATCAGTTAACTGATGATCATTCATCATTGATCTTGTTTACAAAGAACAAGATGCCCAAGGATGTAAAGAAGTCCTTGGTGACAATTCCCTCAAAGGCAGAAGCTCGATTCCTTACTGATATTTATTATCAGACACAGGATCGTAGAATTGCTATTCAGGGACAGCTCAGAGCTCTTAATCAGGGCAAGGATTCTCAGTCAACAGAGGATCAGAACAATGAGGGAAACCTCACATTTATGACATGGTTATTGGAGCAGTTTGAAAACCTTGAGTACAATATCAAATGTGCTCTTGATGCATTCTCAGACAGCTACTATATATCCAGGTGGGCAAAGTCCAATGTTGGTATTGGTCCTGTCATTGCAACCATGTTGGCTGCAAATATTGAGATCAAAGAAGGCATGCATGCCGGAAATCTTTGGTCTTATGCAGGGCTCAATGACAATAACCGTCCTTGGCTTGGACGTGAGAAGTCAAAAAAGATCGTTGAAGATTGCATTACCAAAAATGGTAATGTCCTTGATGATCAGGCAGTCTACATGATCTCCAATGAATCCAAATGGAGCATGAAGTACCTTGAAGAGAAAGGTAAAAACAAGAAAGGAGTATGGTCAAAAGAACAGCTTATCAAAGCTTGCTCAATGATCCCTTACAATAAGGATCTTAAAGTACTCGCTTTCAAGATCGGCCATAGCTTTAACATGGTTAAAAATAAACCGGATTCTTTATATGGTCGTATCCTTAAAGAGCGTCTCGATTATGAGAATAAAAAGAATCTGGCCGGTGATTATGCTGATCAGGCAAAGCGCAAATTGGAGACAGTTAATATAGGCAAAACAACAGTCGCCTATAAGTATTATTCAATCGGTCAGTTGCCTCCGGCACATATCAACCAGAGATGCCAGAGATATGCAACCAAGTTGTTCTTATCTCATCTCTTTGAGGCAGCTTGGTACAATAAGTTCGGTACAAAATGTCCTGAGCCTTACATCATAGGATTTGATGAAGGCGGACATAACGATTATATCGAACCTGAAGTTCCCTACGAGACCATCGAAAGAGATCCTCAGTAGAAGGAAGGAGAAAGTAGTATGGCTAATACTCAAAAACTGACCAATGTTCGAAAACTTATACAAGAAAGATCAGATGACTTCTTAGCAGAAGTTATCGGAGATTTTGTTTGTGATAAGAGATTAAACGACGGGACATGTGCCGATAAATGTCCTTTCGTTGATTCAAAAGACTGTGAAGCCGAGTTTAAAGCTTGGTTGAAGCAGGAAGAAGCTGAGGGACAGCATTAGGGAAAGTAAGGACCTGGTACTATAATGTACCAGGTCTTTATTTTTTAAATATTTCTATAAAATTCACTTATTCTAGCACTATAGTTCATAAGTTCATTATGAATATATGATTCTATATTTACTTCAAGCAAGTTATTGCTTCCTGCTTCTTTAAGGATAACCTTAGTTCCTTTATCATTGATTTCAATCTTATCATACTTGAAATCAAAATATTCATTTACATACTTAAGGTTAGTTGAGTTAGCCTTAATGAAAGCAGCTATAGACTTAGAATCAGACTCATTAAGCTTTTCAATAGGAACTATCTTGTTGAGATTGTTAGATTCTGTTATACTATGTAATTCTACCATAGCAGATTCATTAAGTGCAGCTGATTCTCCAATAAGATCAGTCATATAAGCATTAGAGTGAGAAGGATATATTACCTGATCATAAGTAATAAATCTAAGATCAGTAACTTGTGCACCTAATCTTGTCTGTTTAATACTTCCTAATGCTCTTAACGAGAATGCAGGAATAACGCCTTCACGAAGATCTTCTTCAAATGCTTTTCCTAATGCTGTATTAGAAGGTGTGAATGTACCTACTACATCATTACCATTCATTCCAAGAGCTAAAATCTTGCAATTAGAATTTCTCCAATCTATAGTAGACTGTCTCTGTAATGAAGTATCAATAGGATGACCAGCTTCACAGAATAAGTTCTTTGTTCTTAATAGTTCTATTGTTCTAGGACAACTAATCTCCCTTGCTAAATCTTCTGTTACATAAATACGTCCATTTCTATTTCTTGCATTTCCAGATTGGAATATAGCATTTCCAACTGGTTTTCCAGTAGAAGCATCTTTCTTTATAGTTATCTCGGCATTATCTTCAGGATAAAAATCTTCAAGAATAATATATTTACCAATGATAGCATTAGATTCATTATATGCTTCTTGCAATACTTTAGAATCTATATATTCTTTTACCATCGTATATTAACCTCCAGTCATTAATCATTATCTGATGCGAAATCATCATAATCCATGAAGATATCATTATACTTTCTCTTACTAATCTTCTTCTCAGTTACAAAAGTTCTAAGATCTCTATATAACTTAGCAACTCCAAGCCAATGTCTCTTTTCAGATTCTTTAAGCGTATTATTATAAATATAATCTTCAAGAATACTAAGTCTACTATTAATAGATCTTAATACAAACAATGCATCTGTTTCTGATTCTATAGTCTTAGCCTGAACAGTCAATTCATAATAATCATCTTCTATCTTTCTAAGACCGCTAGCTTTAAGAGCTTTAAATAATCCTAATTCATTTATGCTATACATAGCTTTAGATTCAATTAACTTAGGTAAAGCTACATCTTCTTTTACAATGAATCCACCTGCTCTATCAATAGCATTTATAGTCTTATCAATTTCAGATATAAGCAATTTACTAGCAGTAAATGCTTTAGCATCTCTTAAAGTAGATATAGCAGAGTCTGCATATCCTTTAATATCTTGATAAACCATGAATACCCATTGTAAGATCACGGCTTTTGGACTTCTAAGAGAGTCTACTACTCCAAAAACATTACTTACAAGCTTTGTCTGTGCAGACATGAGGGTATCTTGTAAATTTAATGCCTGAATCCACTGATTTGCTAAAATATCATCAGGATCATCTTTAAAGATAATAGAAGATACTTTGTAAAGAGTATCCTTAATAGCATAGATAATCAACTGAGTATAGTTTAAAGATTCTCTAAGATGTAATACATCATTCTCAGATAATACATTAAGATCTATAAGATTTCTTACTTGTTCAATCTTTGCAGGATTCATTATAGAACTAATCTCAAAGATTATAATACTAGCAATCTCTTCAGGAGAAAGACCAATCTCAAATAATCTAGAATCAAGTTCTATCTGATACTTAGATAATATTACAGGTTCAGATGTAGCGAATATCTTAAATGCATCTTGTGAATCCATAAGAGGATTAACAATAACTCCAAAATATTCTTTATCTGTATTAAGTGTAAGGAATACATCTAAGCATGTAAACTTACAATCTACAAATAAAGTATTAAGCGAATCTTTAAGTTCACCTATATAACTATTTATTTTTAATAACCCTTCATTATCATTGGAAGAATGCTTTATTCTTGTTATAATATCTATGAACTTTTCAAGATTTTCTTGAAGCATCATTTCGTTCATAATAATATCTCCTTTCTTTATTATATGCAAAGAACTTAATATTATTAAAATGTTCTCGATATTACCATGTACTAAAGTATTAATCGATCATATACTATAATAATAAGAAAGGAATTATGAATATGAGCAAACTTAAGTTTATAAAATCTCTTGATGATAGGTCTAAATTAAATAAGAAATTATCAGATGATACAGTTTCTACACCATATTCTTTTCTTCATCCAACAAGTAAAAAATTTGCATCGGATCTTTATTGGTGGAAACAAGGACGTGTACTTTTATTTAGACTATCTAAAGACGATCCTGATGGTTTAATAAATACTAAATGTGGATTTGAACTATTTAGTGGTAAAGTATCTTATGAAGAAACTAAAGAAAGTAAAAGGATTTTCTTCGATAATATATATCCTTGTGTAGGTTACATCAATCTTAAGAATATAAGTATTAAAGGAAATTATACTTTAGATGATAGGAGTCGTTTATGAAAAATATAAAAGATTTATCCAGAGAATCTTGGAGAAACTTAAAAAGACAATCTGCAGATATTAAGAGACGTTTTAAGGATGATGCATTTAATCCAAATGGCTGGATAGGTATACCTAGTCATAAAACTTTAAAAGGTTATTCTATTACTATAGGATCAAAAAGTCAACGATTTAAAACATCTAGTTGTATTAGTTGTTTTGATAATGTTGCTAATATTTTGGTATATTTATATTCTCCTGTAGATAAAGGAAATATTATAAATCTAAATGATATAAGTGATGAAAGTAGATCTACTTTAGAGACTTGGAATTGGAGCAATTAATGAGAGTTGAAAGAAATATGAATTCTATATCAGAGCATGAATATTATAGTTTATCATTATTGTCTAGACAACCTTTCTTTTCTTTTCAAAATAGATATAGTGAAGATATAATAAATTATCAATGTTTGGAATATTCTGATAGTCCTATAAGAACTACACGAGCTAGATTTAAAGTATTTAGTGTTAAAGATGTATATGATGATTTTCCATTCTCTGGATATGATCGAATTGCTTATGTTATTGATCTATATGCATCATCTCCAGATGCTACTAGAATTATAAACTTTGATGATATAAGTTATATGTCTAGATGTAATTTGGAAAAATACAGTGGATTGGAGAATGATTAGATGAAAATTCCAAAAGATTCTTATACAATGCAATTGATGAGTAAACAATATCAATATAATGGTCAAAGAGATTGGGGTCGGTTACGATATTTAACTATAAGAATGATTTCTTTTCCAGATATAAGAAAGATGCAAACTAATCTTGATCAATATAGTAGTTGCTCTAATATATGTAGTATGAACAAAATATTTAGACGCTCAAATGTTGCATTCAGTAATCATGGAAATGAAATAGAAATACCTTGTGATTGTAAATCTAAATATATAAAATTTGATAATATAAGTCAAGATAATCATATATATAGATTTGAATAACAATAAGGAGTAAAGTTATGAATAGTAGAATTAGAATTGACGAAAACGGATTTGTAAATCCGGTTATAGTTAAATATCCTACTCTTACTCTTATGGACGTTTCTACATATGATTTTTTAGAAATGTATCATAATTTATTGATAATAAGTCAAAATAAGATAATGCCATTGCTAGAATATAAATCAGATACCACTAATATTAAAACACTAGATGACATGTCATCTAGTGTTTCTAAATCATATAATTTATTACAATTTAAATTTATGAGTAAAAAGAAAAGTATTCTTTAGAAAGGAGTATAATATCTCATGGGCAATAGTTTAGATAGCAGATCTAGTAAAATTACGCAAAGTAGTTTTGAAGACTATAGAGCTTTTGAAATTAAATCTAATACTAATCTTATCGATGCTTCTAATAACTTTTGGTCTATACTTAATAAATTAAATACTGAAAGGAATTTAAAAGACCAAAGTGTAAAAGAAGAGTTTAATTATCTTAAATCTGAATTTCAAACAGAGTGTATATATGCTCCTGGAGTTTTTGGCTCAATTTTTAGTATAAAGGGCAAGGATACCAATCTAGGCTATGTAAAAAGAAATTTTAGACAAATGAATATGGCTGTATATGATATAGAATATTTTCCACCTATATTAGATCATCCTCATAGAGATATTTCATTGTCTAAAGTTTCTATACAAAGTAATCGCAACTAGATATTACGAAAAGATTTATAATAGGAGAATTAATAAAATGGAACAGTTTTTGCATAGTATAATTCATATGCTACCTAGAGGAAAAGAAACATTAGAAAATATGAGTGAAAATCATCGACTAGATTATCACTTTAGATATTATAGTAGTCATAAACCATTATATCATAGCTTAACTCATCTTGATGATCTTCCTGAACCTAATAGTACACTTAATGATGTTAGTTATGTAGATGATGGTGAATGTATTAAAGAAAATTTTTGTGAGTTAGATAAAAATATAGTATATAAATCAATATCGGCAGAAGCTCCTTATGCTGATGATCCATCTGGTATCAGTTTTAGATCTTCAAGTCGTTCATATAATTTTGATTTAGATTATCAAAGTGATAGAAAAATCTCTGGATTTATACATTATAATATTAAGTCTTTGGAGGATCAATGAATACTAATAAATCTTTAAAAGATATTAGTGATAATATTACTAAGAAAAATTTTAAACGCTTATCTTTGCATTCTTATAACGATATAAGATTATATGCAAGCGATGCACGTTTTGATATACAATTTGAAAGTGAAAGTCTTAGAGATGAAAATATAAGAAAAAGAGCAATATTTAAGCGTATATCTATAGCCCTGCTTGATACTAATATAGGTTTGATTTGTATGCATGCTGATGATCGTCATACAAGTTTAAATCGAATAAGTGGATTTGGAGATATCAATAACTCATTAGAGGACAATAGCAAGGTGGTATAAAATGGAGAAACAATATATTCCTATTACTCATAAAAAATTATTTCCATATACAAGAACCTTAATAAGTTACAGTGGTTTATATGGTAATCGTCTATTTGGAAAATTTACATTTAAAAATCAATCTAAGAGAATTTTCAATAATTTAAGATTATGTCGTAAACCATCTGAATGTGATTTTAATATAAACTTCGATGATTATAGCAGTAATGGTAAAACTATTAGAAATAAAAGAATATTTAAACAGTATAGTAGTTTTTTAGAAGATAATAGTGGCAAATTATATGCTGAATATCCTACTCAAAAATTAAATTTTGCTTCTATTAGTATTAAATATGACAGAAATAGATTATAGCTACTAAGGAGTAGATATGAAAAGAAAAGATTTATTATCAGAAAGCGATCTTTATGATAATTTAGAAAATAGTAGTTCAATATGGTATAATGAAGATTTGCATTGTTGGAGCATAGATTCTGATAAATATACACAGAATTTAAAGTATATAAGTTCACCTGAAGGTGGGAATGAACTCAAGCATACTGTAGGTGTGTTTAAAGTCTTATCGGTCATAGTAAATCACCATGATTATGGATATTTTTGGAGGCCAATTGAGGGTTATAAATTATCGACAAGACCAGATGATAATTATCCTAAAACTTTATTTTATAATTCAGAAAATTATATGGATTATACGGACTTCTAAGGAGATTAGCATGGCTAGATATAACTTAGAAACAATTTCTGTAGGTACAAAAAGACATGATTCTATTGATGATATATCATCATTAGGTGAGAATGTATATAAGAAAAGTCCATTATATTATGCTAGCGAATTGAAAGATAATATATATTTTGCTAGCGAAAATTGGGATAATTGGTGCTATAATGGTTTTAGATATTGTAGTACTACTAAAAATAATCATTATGATAATTTTCATTTTACAAGGACAAGGGAAGCATGTATTATCATAGAAGAAGAATTAAATGGAGCTCATTATTATCATTGCGATGATGTATGTTCATTTAAATCTTTATCTAGGAATTTATTAATATAGGAGTAACTTTAATGGAATCAAAAAATCTAGATAATATAAGTGATATAAAGCAAGCATTACATTTTTATGATATATCATCAAGAAGTAATATTCCATTGGGAATTATAAGTGATCACGGTGATGATAGCTTGGATATTATTAGTGATAACTATATTGTGTATGTTACTGGAGATGATGAGCATGATTTCTTAATGTGTAGTGATGCTAAGTGGTGCTATGCTGATAATAATTATTTTACAAGATCATCAGTTATAATATCTACTACATTTGCACCAAGGTCTGGTTTTGATCATGAATATCATCCAATTTATACTAATCTATATAAAATATCAGAAATAGCAAATGGAGAATAATTTTATGAGTAGTGATTTAGATGGCATATCTGCTGAAACATATAGAAGTAGTTTTAAAGACTATACAATTAAATCTAATAATAATCTTGATGATGCTTCTAATAATAATTTACGTGCTGTAATTGATTATATAAAAGCTGCACATAATAATTTAGACTGTAAAAGTAGTACTATTATAGATCCTTTTGATGGACTTAAGAGAGAATTTGAGGTATGTGATATTGTTGCCATTAGCAGTTCAATTTATCAGTTAGGATTTAATCCTACAGATAAAGCATTACCTTATTTTTCTCATAGAGAGGAAAGTCATAAATGGGTCTGAACTCTAAAAAGTATTATAAGAAGGAAAGATATGATATATGAAAAATGAAATTATGTTAGAAAGCGAATTTAATCCTACATTAAAAATAGAGAATATGAGTTATTATATACATAATACTATTCATGATATCAGTGATGATCAGAGAGATTGTCTTCGTACTGATCTATACGAAATTAGCACTGGGACTAATAAAATAGCGATATTATTCCATACATTTTCTATTTATGGTATTATAGATAACTATGCAGAAAATAGCAATTATGGGGTAAGGGTTAGAAGATTTCGTAAAGAGACATTAGATGGTAATTCAAAAGCTGAATGGGATAAATCAAAAACTTTGTTTGAATTTTCTAAAACTAAAAAGAATTATGACTTTATAGAAAGGTAAGGAGATATATGTTTCATGTTTAGAGAGCAAAGTATAGAATCATATATGCAACGTTGGGATGAAATGCAAATGTATTATCAAGATGATGGTACTTTAAAATGCAGAAGTAAAGAACCTTGTCCATTAGATCTTGAAATTGCTTCTCAACATTGCTGTATATATGATATTTATAGTGATCTAAAATCGGTAAGTGATGTAATAGTAGATTTTAGTATCGATGATGTAAGCAATGAATATGATGAATTTGAAACTCGTAACTTTGACAATTCAAGTATTTACAGAACCCAAAGTGATTATTCTGATTATTATAAATTTTATTTTCAAAAAGGATTTGCAGCATCTTTCTACGATCCTGAATTAAGAAAATCTATTCCAGCCCCTGGATTTGATGGAAAGAAAACATTGCTTACTGCATCTAGAAATTATAATAAATTTACTAATCATTGGTTCGGTACTCCTGAGCATCCACAATCTAGATTTAATTAAACATTTTTATAGTTATATACTATTTAAGTGTAATATATAGTAATACTATTTTGTACATCGGTAAAAGATAAGGAGAATTTTATTAATGATGAACAAAACAAAAACAACCAATATCTTAAATCTTCCAATAACAGCTTGGAAAATCAGAAGATTTACCAAAGAGAAAAAGGAAATAGCACAATCTGGTGCATTGATTCACCGTAAACCTGTAGCTTAAACTTAAGCAAAAATATATAGTAGGTCAGAGATGACCTACTATATATTTTATTTTTTATACTTATTAATTTTAATGTTTTAAATGTGAAAGTTACTGATTTTGAGCATATACTATAAAAGTAATAAAATAGTAGTATATGGTAACCAGGTAAGCCAATAATCCTGGAGAGGAGATAGATATGTTATTAGACAACAATACAAGAGAAACATTAAGAAACATGAATGTCAACCGTGATGAACTTAGAAAAGTCGTTATTCAGGTTGCCCCTGATGGATATGTATATTTAAGAAGACAAATGTATGGGAGATGGTCTTCTGTATATGTAAAGAATAATACATCAGGCATCATTAGAGGTCTTAAGCAATTAGGCCTTGTATCTTAAAATAAGCTCATTTATATTCGAGCTTATTTTTTGCTATTATATCTAAATATAATAATATAATATAAATATATAAATATTTATAGAAGGGAGTATATTTTATGGAGATCGCTAATGTAAAAAACAAAACAAATACTACACCATTATGGATATGGTGTGGCAAAAATTCATTTGAATAGTGTATCAATGTTCAGAATGTAATGAAAAGGAAATAACAATTGAAGAAGATAATTTAATAACTAAAAAGGAGAATAAAAATGGTAGTAAAAATAACTAAAGTAGAAAATTCTCTTAAAGAGAAAATGAGAAAAATTGAAGACATAAAGATAGGTGAGACATTTGAAGTAGATGGTATACCATATATGAAATTGGCAAAAGGTATTAGATATTCCTTTAGCAATGATGCAGATGATATAAATGCGATAAATATGCTAACTGGTGATTGTGCTATGATGTCTGGCAAAGCATATATTATCGATGTTGATATATCATTTAAAAGAGAGATGGAAACTCCAACAGAGCAATCTGGCCAATTCAATGAAAAATTTATCAGGTAATCTTAATATATACTAAGCCTTTTATTTAGGCTTAGTATATATTTTTAGCAATAAATAAAGTAATGGAATGTACAATGGAGGAATAAAGAATAATATGATAAAATTTTTTAAAAGATTATGGTACAGACATTTGATCAAAAAGCATATTCGTAAAGTATTCTTAAGTAAAAATACTGATATGAATATTGGTGATTGCATGGATCTTTTGTTTCCATTCATGTAATCAATAATATTAAAAAGGATATGATAATTATGGATAATAAACCATTTTATATTGTATTTGGATTTGCAGAAAATGATGCTGAAATCATATATGCATCTTCATCTCATACTAATATATTAAAATATTTAGATGATCCAAATGTACTAGTTATAGTTGAAAATGAGATTGAAGATGAGGAGAAAAAGATTCAGCATCGATATAAAATTGTAGAAAGTGTATTAAAACTTATCTGCAATCATAAAAATCCAGATGGTTCTAATGCATTAATTGCATATGATGCTACACCTGGTACAATTATATGTCCTATTTGTGGGTCTAAATTTAAAGAAGTAGTATATGAAGAAAATGTATAAATAAAAATACGGAGTACTTAATTAAGTACTCCGTATCTTCTTATTACAAATTACAATTTAATATTTTACCATCCTGCATTGTTTCCACGAATACCGCTAGGATTCTTGATAAGAATACGGCTCTGAACAGGCTGATACTCTACCATCTTGAAACGTTCATATGAATGAATTGCAGGAAGAGCAGGATTATTGTTATTACGGATCTCATTGGAGATGTATAACTGATAATCATACAGTCTGTAGCAAAGTCTGTCTGTATTACGAGGATTCAGAAGGATCCAAAGCTCGTTGGAGAAACGAAGCTTATCTGCACCGATGAAGTTATAAACACGACCATCGCTGTTATTAACAACTGTCTGAGTATAATCAAGGGTGACAGGTCCGATATTAGCAGGAGCACTATAAGTATACTCCTTAGGAGCGATCTTACGAACAATTCTAGGATCACCAAATACAGATACTGTCATGTTAGGATCATTGAGAACCTGAAGCATACGAGTTACAAGATCATCAAAGTAATCCATGAATGTAGCAGATCTCCAGAGTACGAAGTCATGTGCATACCCTTCAGGAACAGCAAAATCAAAGTCAGTATGGAAAGATGTTCTCTCATCCATTCTCTTGTAAGAATCATCGATGAAATCCTTAATCTGCTTATCCTTATACTCACTAAGAGCTGTCTTTGTAATGCTCATGATCTTGGTGATCTGGTTAGCATCATACATAGCAGCGATATCCTTAACTTCATCAGGACTAACGGTTGTGTTAATCGGACGAGCATCAGGAATCTCTACATAATCACTTGTTACCTGCCATGAAACAGAGCAAGTATCATTCATAGCATTAGAAGTGGAAAGCTTAGCTGCAAGCATAACCTTTGTGATCTGTCCCTTAAGAGCAGTAAGGGTAATAACATTATTATCCATAGCACCAAAGAGAGTATCAGCGATTGTCTTAACAACAGTTTCTCCGCCTTCAACCTGCTTATATCTAATAGTAACAGGCTTCTGGAGAGTTCTCTCAAGCTTGTTAGGTCCACCATAGTTAGGTGTAAATGGGATATTTACAGGGAACCATACATTATATGTTCCAGCTGTTTCTGCAGTTGCAATTTCACCCTTTGTGGAGATCCATCCATCAACATCAGGAAGTCTATCGCCTTCAGCAATGTATACATTAGGTACGAAAATACCATTTACATGAGTTTCTACAGAAAGCTCATCAAGAGGAGATCCCTGAAGAACATCAACAAATACATTTACATCACTAGTACCTGATCCACCAAGCTGAGGAAGAGGAAGCTGTACATTTACCAGAGGAGCTGTAGCAACAATTGCATCAGCGATCTGATTCTGCTGAAGGAACATATCGATCTTCTCACCAGTAGGAGTGATCAGGAAACGTCTCTCCATAGAAATTGTAAAGCTAGGCTGTACAGCAGTAACCTTCTGGATACCACCACCATTAGCAAATGCGTTGTTCATAAGGATAAGCTTATGAATAGGAAGAGCCATGCCAACCATGGGCGCATACTCTGTCATATTAGCTGCTTCATTAAGGATACCATCAATATCGTTTTCGAACTGAGCATTAACTTGCTCTTTTAAATCTTCAATATCCTCTGCAGTCTTTGTCTCATCCTTCTCATCTACAAAATTCTCTGTAAAGAACTCTCTAAGAGATTCCTTAACACTGTTGTTACGAATTGCACGAAGAGGCTCTGCAAACAGATCATAAGAATTTTCTGTAAGAATGCTCTGTGCTGCTTCTGTGAATGCTTTAGCAAACGGATACAATCTATCAGTACGATATGACTGACTAGAAGTTTTTGCTTCTCTTGTTCCAGCTATCATAAATATTTCCTCCTTAAATAAGTTTTTGAAAGATTAAGATAAAATTTATTAATAAGCCGTTAGTTAATTAAAAGATTATCTTAATAAGTAGATCCGAAATGGTATACTACTAATCTTTATTTTGATGTTAGTTATTTTTTATCACGATTTCGTTCATTCTCTTTATATATATCATCAAATACCCCTCGTAAAGTAGTAAGCATATTTAAAAAGATAGAATAGTTTACATCATTTTCATAATATGTCTTAAGAGGGAATGTATTAATAATATAATCTTGGAGAATTCTTCTGAGTTCTTCCATCTGAGAAGTTATTCTTATAATAATTCTAGGATCTATATTGATCATTGCAACATCATCTAATTTATCTATAAGATCATCTATAGAAACATATAAGTCATTATATAATTTCTTAAGTTCCATAATCTTTATAGATTGCTCTTCTGCTGTTAAAGAAGCAAATAAATCCGTATTACCTTTCTTTACTTCTTCATCAGGTTTATCATCAGATCCTGCAGATGTTGTACTATCTCCACCAGAAGTATCATCTGTTTCTCCACCAAAATCATTATTAGTATCTTCTCCACCTGTATCTGCATTATCATCATCAAGATTTATGTCTACATTAAGATCATTATCTTCTGTTGATTCTGCTTCTCCTGCATCTGGATTATCATTGTTATTTTGAGCATTAGCATCAGTATTAGTAGTAGTCTGATCAACTCCTGTATTCATTATATCGGCAGCATCATCGCCTTCGGCTTCCTGGAGTTGTCTCATTCTTTCAAACATATTCTGTCTAGGTTGTACAAACATAATCAATATCCTCCATAAAAATTAATAGCCATTCTGACGATCACCGCTAGTACCAGCATTAGATCCAGGAAGTATATTTCTTCCTACTTTTATATTATATTTAATTCTCTGATATTGTCTCTGTAGATTCTTTTTATACTTTAATAATTCTCTATACTTTGTAGTATCATCATCTCTTTCAGCAAGCTGTATTTCTTTGTCTACAACTTCAAGTTCAGTTTCTATTTCATCGATAAGTAATACTCTTTCTTTTTTAGTAAGATGCTTACTTAATGCAAAAGATCCAATAGCTACCATAGCAGCAACGCCTGGATTTATTAAGCCAAACTTAAGTCCTATTGCTGCAACAGAACCAAGTTTTATACATTTAGAGAATGAAGGTATTACAGATCCTTTAATAATGGATTCTCTAGAATCAGATATCATAGCATTTTTAATAGATTCTACAAAATGTTTAAAGGTAATATCTATATTCTTAGATATCTCCTTCTCTTTCTGACTCATCTTCTGGAATTTAGCTTTCAATCCTAATAAGCATAATTTAATAGATTTAAGATTAATTCCTTTATAAGGATTCTTTCTAGCCTCTTCTCTATCCAACTCTTCAGAAGATATATCTGTTTTGTCTTTCTCTTTTGTATTATCTTCTTTAGATTCAGAAGATTTATCCTCATCTTCATTATCATCTTCAAAGTCATCATCAGTATACTCTTCTAAGATAGAGTCAAGCATTAATGCTGCTTCTAATTGATACTCTGGAGATACATTGTCAAGAGGTTTATAATCAGTTACTAAAGAATCTACTTGTCTTGTCATAGTTTCATACAATACATCTTCTGTCACTATATAATATCTACTATCATTATATCTATTAGCAAGCTTATTAATAATAGATTTATCATAAGATAAGAAAGATAAGCATTCCAGTATAGTTTCAAAAGCTTCTATTGGTACATTCTTTTCTGACCCTAATAAGTTAAATACAGAAGATTCAAGATCTTTATTTACTATAGTATCCTGAAGTTCAGCATAAGCTTTGGCTTCAGATAATAAATCTATAGAATGCTCAAAATTTTTATTCTCCGATTCTCTTATTAAAGTAATAGTTTTATCATCTAAGATATATCTTGTTTTCTCAGATAAATGTAAACTAGCTTCTCCAGGATTGATAATGTAGTACAATCTACAGTTATTAAGGCTATAATTAGATTCCAATATATAGTTGAACTCTTTGCAAATGCTAGATAATTGATCATGAATTTCGGATATATCATCATTCTCTATAGATATATTGGCGAGAATCATATCAAACATATGAGTTTCTTCTGATATATATCCATAGCAAGATTCAGATACTTTTCCTTTTGATAATATGCCAGTAACAGCAGTTGTAACAGTATTTAATACTTTCTTTTCATTTGATATACCTTTAGCGAGAGCTTTTTCAAATGCACTCTTTTCATCTCCACCAAATAATACTTTCTTTATTTTATCTCGTACTGATGGTTTATCCTGTTTTGTACCTACTAACTTATTTACAGCTGCTTTACATTTATCTCCAAGATACTTATCAAGATTTCTAATTGCACTAAGAAGATTATGGGCTTTAAACAACTGTCCTTCAGTTACAGGAACTTCAGATGTACAATTATTAAGAGTTTTTATAACTTCTATATTATCATTATCATACAAGAAGTTATAATAATATGCTACATTATTTAATACTTTCTTAAAATGAGCAATGAATTCATACACTCTTGGATATGTATTAGATGTGGCTTTCGCTTCTTCTAAAGATTCAATTATACAATTCAATATATTATCCATTGCATCTCTAGATATCTCAGCATTATTTATTACATCTACTATTCTTGAACTTATTCTTGCTTCGATACTTTCCATAGCTATTTCAAGGTCTGTATCTGATATAAGATTATCAGATTTATATATAGCAAGTATAAAATTCATTATAGAGCAGAAATTATAGGTTAAATCCAATACATCTGAAGATATACAATCATTTACTGTACTTACAAATCCTTCTAGAGTTTTCTCAGGAGCAGTATAATAAGAGTTAATATATGCTTTTATATTACTATTATCTACAGAGTCTCTATTACCATATATAAACTTTACATTAGCTGCTTCTTCTTCATTTAAGAATACAGATTCATTGATGCATTTCTTATATCCATTATAGTTCTTCTCAGATAAGGTAGGAGAGCTTAATAAGAAATATTCTACAATAGAGTCTACTATATCTGATTTATTATATTTTATAGCATTTTTCTCTAAGACATAGAATACTTCTTCTAAACAGATATTCATTTTCTGATAAGAATCTCTATTATAAGTATCAATCATACTACAAGCAGATTCTATAGCAGGTTTAAGATTATATTTATTCTTAACTATTACATCTTCTATATTAAATCTTTTGCTTATAGTATCATGATTAGCGACTATCCTATCACAAGAATTATAGATATAAGCTTCTTTTAATATCCTATTTTTAAACTCATCTCCAATACTATAATCGTCTATAGATTCAATTATAGCATCGATATCTGATATATAAGGTAATATAGTATTACAATATCTTTCAACAATACTACTAGCAAAAGAACTGTCAAGTTCTTTTACTTTCTCTAATATAGATAATGGATAAAATTTATATTTATTAGCAGTATTAGAATCTGCCAAAGATTCTAATATTTTATTTGTACTATATTTTATAGTATTCATTATACCATTGATATCATTAGAGTTTGCTATTTTAGAAGTTATAGATCTATAGTTCTTTTCTATAGAATTACACTCATTAACTCCTGTAATAGATTTTGCATTTTTTGATGCATTTCTCTTGGCAAAATTACCAAATTTGATAAGAGTCTTTGGCATAACCTAATTCCTCCTTGATTAGAATTATTACTGATATTATATATTTGTTATTCTGGTCCAGTATTAACCTAGCTAAAAATTTTATTAACATTATTATTTATATAATTATAGTTTTTTATAATTATATCATATACTTTTATATAAAGCGTTTATAGTAGTAGGAGGTTTCATCTAAATAATAATATAAGGAGGAATCGTTCAAATTATAATGAAACCTTATATAAGAAAATTAAATATTGAGGATATTGAACTATTAGAAACTATAGATAATTGTGAAACTAGGATACTAATAGATGAGTTAGAATCCAAAGAAGCTACTTATTTATATGAGCCATATGGAATATTTTTATCCGAATCTGAACTTATAGGTTGTTGTGCTTTAACTAATTCTTATGATTATATGACATATATGTACTGGAATTCTGAGAATAGTAAAGCAATAACAGAGCTATGGATAAAAGATGATTATATTGGTGATAATAATGAAGATAAGTTTGATTTGTGCTTGGATTTATTGAACTATATTCTTAATCAAGATTCTAATAAGGACTATAATATATACTACGATAATAATATGAATCTATATAAAGAAAAAATAGATACAATGGAATTTATTACTTTATATGATGGAGTATTACTTAAACCTAACAATGAAACTAAAAAACTTATAATAGGAGGTATATAGTAACTATGAAATTTGGAGATATCAA
>JAEEGK010008375.1_pt1 | contig 24418 bp, 23 predicted proteins | sample 8958771 | NCBI WGS metagenome assembly JAEEGK01 (sample SAMN16246547, study PRJNA631951) | gut metagenome | biome: gut microbiome; feature: rumen; material: SC-attached | host: Bos | place: Iran: Karaj | collected 2018-10
TCATATTGCCCGAAAATCTTGGCCAATACAGGAAGTATTCCCCGCGATTTTCAGACAATCTGACGAAAATTCTGACTGCGCAATCTGCGCACCAGAATTATGCGGTATTGCCTTAAGTTTCCTATGTTTCCATTATACGAAATCCTTTCCGCCTTTTTCAACTGCAAACTTGTGATGCGGCGGGATCTGTGCTAGAATTTAAAGTGCTGAAAAGGAGGCGAAGCTCATGGACGAAGCCATGCGGGAGATCATGCGCAAACGCTGGGAATTCGCCGCCGCCTGCGGGGACGAAATAAACAAGGCCATCCCCCTGTACGAGGACCCCACCCGCTATCCGGTGGAGGAGCTGGTGGCCCTGTTCAGGCTCCAGCAGGAGATGATGGACGCGCCCACCCCGGAAAAGCGGGCCGAACTGAAAGCGCGGTTTTCCGAGATGCGGCGGAGCATCCGCCTTCTGCCCAATGCGCCGGAGCGCATCTACCTCTGGCCGGAGGGCAAGATGCCGGTGCAGACGGAATACACCGAAAACCCCGGCTGGCGGAACGACCACGAGCCGGATTTCAAGCCCTACCTGCTGGAGATGCTCCTGCCGGAGGAGGTGACGCCGCGGGGCGCGGTGGTGACCATCGCCGGGGGCTCCCACGGGGCGGGCACCATCAACGAATGCTATGAGATCGGCTTGGAACTAGGCGCCCTTGGCTATCAGTGCTTCATCCTCCAATGCCGCCCCAACGGCTGCCCCTGGAACGAATTCGAGACGGGGGCCGACGCGGCCCGCGCCCTGCGCATCCTCCGCGCCAGGGCGGACAAATACCGCATCAAACCTGACAATATCGCCATGGCGGGCTTCTCCAACGGGGGCATCACCATCGACTTCTGCATCGAATACTTCTCCGGCAATAAACGGGTGAAGGACTATTTCCCGGACTACGAGCCCGACGAGCTGGATGCCCTGGACGGCGGCCCGGACGCCTACCTCTGCGTCTACGGCGCCCGCCACAAGGGAACGCCCTACGACTACACGGGGGTCAGATATCCCCCCACCTTCTTCGCCGTGGGGCGGCTGGATTCCTGCATGGACAACCTCCACGCCCTCTATCCCGACCTGCTGGCGCGGGGCGTGCCCATGGAGGTCCACACCTTCGCCGGGCACCCCCACGGCTATGCGGGCTGGAAGATCATCGACGGGAAGGGCAACCCCAATTTCGACCTCTGGGTGACCCATGCCGACGCCTTCCTCCGGGACGTATTCAAAAACGGCTGAATAACATTTGAAAGGATGGGATCATAGATGCTGGCAAAAGAGATTCTTGACAAGCTGCAGCTTCACGGGAGGACCCTTTTTGACGAAGACAAGCAGGCCCTGTTCTTCAACTGGACCTGCGCGGGCTTCACCGTATGCTTCAACGGCGGCACCCTGAAGGCCCGCTTCACCGCCATGGGGGACAAGGGCCCCGCCTTCCCCGGCATGCCGGAGCCGCAGCCGGACTACCCCTTCTTCGGCGTGGTGGCCGACGGGGGCGAGCTGGCTTGCCGCACGGAATGCAGGGAGGAGGACGCCTGGTACACCCTCTTTGAGGGCGAAAAGGGGCAGCACTGCCTCCGCGTGGTGAAGCTCAGCGAGAATGCCCGCGGCAAGTTGGGAATGCTGGAGCTGGAGACCGACGGGGAATTCCTCCCCGCCCCCAAGAACACGAAGCCCGTCATCGAGGTGGTGGGCGACTCCATCACCTGCGCCTTCGGCAACGAATCGGCGGGCAATTCCATGGAATTCAAGACCAGCGAGGAGAACGGCTGGATGTCCTATGCCGCCCTGGCCGCCAGGGAGCTGGACTGCGAATGGAGCCTCGTCTGTGAGAGCGGCATCGCCGCCAGCAAGCCCAAGCAGTCCTTCTTCATGCAGAACCACGCCATGGACGATATTTACGCCTACACCGACGAGCTCTATGACAAGCGCCGGGGCGCGGAGCTCACCCCCTGGGACTTCGCCGCGAACCCCGTGGACGTGGTGGTGATCAACCTGGGCACCAACGACGCCACCCCCATCCGCTTCTCCCAGGACCCCTTTGTTATCCCTGAGCTGGAGGACCATTTCCAGGAAAAGTTCCGGGGCCTCGTGGAGCAGATCCGCCGCCTCAACGGGCCCAAGCCCTGGATCGTCTGCTCCCTGGGCAGCATGGACTACTTCCTCTTTGACCGGATCGTGGCCGCGGTGAACGAATACAAGGCCGCCACGGGGGACGAGAAGATCTTCGCCTTCAAGTACCTCCCCATGAACAACATGTCCGAGGGCACCGGCGGCGGCGGCCATCCCTCCATGAAGAGCCATCTGCGCATGGGCAAGGAGCTTGCCTTCCGGCTGCGCCCCATCCTTCAGAAATAATGTGCTGCGCGGCAGGGGCTCACTCCTGCCGCGCACTTTTTCCAAAGGAGGCAACGATATGGCGAAAAAGATCGCTTATTCCTATGTGCCGGACCGGGGCTGGACCGGCAGGGGCTTCTCCATCCCCCATGGGCCGGTAAAGGCGGAGGAAGTGCGCCTCACCCTGCGCGGCAGGGGCGGGGAAACAAAAGAGGTCCCCATCCTGAAAGCGGAGCAGAAGGGGGAGAGCCTGGAAATCAGCGCAGAAGAATTCGACTACCGCTCCGGCTGGACCCTCACCGTCGGCAGCGACAGCTACACCCGCCGGGACATGGACGAAGAAATCTGCGAGGGCCTGGAGGCTTTCGCGCCCGGTGAGGCGGGGGGCGTGCTTTACCGCCTCTATTCCCCCAAGGCTTCCTCCCCCCGCCCCCTGCTCCTTTTCCTCCACGGCGGCGGCAACGGCGGCACGGACAACATCACCCAGGTGGCGGCGGACTACAGCTGCATCCACTTTTCGCAAAACTACCCTGATTTCTACATCCTGGCCCCCCAGGCCAGGGAGCCGGACTTCCGGATGATGGCGGGCAGGATCGGGAAGATGGACTTTGCCCACAGCGACATGGGCGGGGATCTGGGCTGGTCCCGCCGGTATCTGGGGGAGATCTGCGACCTGATCCGGGGCATGATCGCCGAGGGTAAGGTGGACCGGAAGCGCATCTACGTCACCGGCATGTCCATGGGCGGGGCGGGCACCCTCCGGGCCATGAGCGTGGGGGCGGACCTCTTTGCCGCCGCCGTGCCCGTGTGCCCCACCATGACGCCGGAGACCTTCGCCATCCTTAAGGGCCTGGTGCACGCCAAGCTCTGGATCGCCACCAGCTACGTGGACCACACCATCTACCGGCACAAGTACATCGTGGACGGCATCCTGGCCCTGCGGGACGCGGGGAACCGGGACGCCCGCCTGACCCTTTACAGCCCGGAGGAGCTGCAGAAATACGGCATCGCCACGGACCCGGAGCTCAGCTATCCGGAGCTTTTCTCCCAGAACCACATGTCCTGGGTGCCCACATACCACGACGAGCACGGCATCATGAGCTGGCTCACGGAACAGGTGAGGGAAGACTGATAATGGGACTGATCAAAGCCGCCGCTGCGGCCATTTCCGGAACCATGGACGACATCTGGAAGGAGATGTTCGTATGCGACTCCATGCCCGCGGACATCCTGATGGTCCGGGGCGTCAAGCGGGTGTCCAACCGCAGCGCCAACACCGGCGGGGACCCCAACACCATCACCCACGGCTCCGTCATCGTCATTTCGGAGGGGCAGTGCGCCCTGGTGGTCTCCGGCGGGAAGGTGATCGACAGCTGCGCGCTGCCGGGGGAATACGTGTTCCACGACCCGAAGCACGTGCCCGGTCTGGGCGGCCTGCTGGCGGAAGCCGGGGAGCGCTTCACCTTCGGCGGGGACCCGCCGCCCAAAATGCAGCGGGTCTACTACGTAAACGTCAAGGAGAGCATGAATAACCCCTTCTCCACCACCGCCCCCATCCGGCTGCGTGCCGCCGGGGGATACCCCCTGTACGGCACCGTCGCCTGCAGCGGGCTATTCTCCTACCGCATCGCGGACCCGGCCCTGTTCTACAAGCTGGTGGCGGGGAACGTGCCGGGGGCCTACACCCGCCGGGAGCTGACGAGCCAGATCACCTCCGAGCTGCTGACGGCCCTGGGCCCGGCCATGGACGCCTGCTGCAGCCGGGGCATCCGTCCCTCCGAAATCCCCGCCCACACGGAGGAGCTGTGCCGGGCCCTGCGGGACAGCTCCGGGAATGACTGGCTGGGCCAGCGGGGCATCGAGATCTCCTCCGTGGCCATTAGCCGCTTTTCCCCCTTGGGCGGCGACATGGCGGAAGCACAGCGCATGAGCCGCGACGCCACCCTCTTCGGCATGCCGCCGGAGGAGGAAGCGGAAGCGGAAGCAAAGGCGGAGCCGGAAGCGTGGAACTGCGTCCTCTGCGGCGCGGGATCCACCGGCGACTTCTGCCCCCAGTGCGGCAAGCCGCGGAAATGGACCTGCACCTGCGGGAAAGAGAATCTGGGCAAATTCTGCCGGGACTGCGGGAAGCCGCGGCCAGCATAAAAGACAAACCCGGAGGACAGCCGACGTCCTCCGGGTTCGTCTTCTTTATGGGAATGGTATGCAAAGTATCAGGCAGGTTTACTTCACCGCGGCGAAGCCCTTTTCCAGGTCGGCGATGATGTCGTCGATGTGCTCCGTGCCGATGGAGAGGCGGATGGTATTCTGGTGGATGCCCGCCGCCTCCAGCTCCGAGTCCGTGAGCTGGGAATGGGTGGTGGTGGCCGGGTGGATGACCAGGCTCTTCACGTCCGCCACGTTGGCCAGGAGGGAGAAGATCTCCAGCCCGTCGATGAACTTGAAGGCCTCGTCCTTGCCGCCCTTGATGTCGAAGGTGAAGATGCTGGCGCCGCCATTGGGGAAATACTTCTCATAGAGGGCGTGGTCCGGGTGGTCCGGCAGGGAGGGATGGTAGACCTTTTCCACCTGGGGATGCTTCGTGAGGTACTCCACCACCTTCTTCGTGTTCTCCGCGTGGCGCTCCAGCCGCAGGGAGAGGGTCTCGGTGCCCTGGAGGAGGAGGAAGGCGGCGAAGGGGGAGATGCAGGCGCCGGTATCCCGCAGGAGGATGGCCCGGATATAGGTGACGAAGGCTGCTTTGCCCGCCGCATCGGTGAACTTCACCCCGTGGTAGCTGGGGTTGGGCTCGCTGATCCAGGGATACCTGCCGCTCTTCGCCCAGTCGAAGGTGCCGCCGTCCACGACGACGCCGCCCAGGGTGGTGCCGTGGCCGCCGATGAACTTGGTGGCGGAGTGGACCACGATGTCCGCGCCGTGCTCGATGGGGCGGATGAGGTAGGGGGTGCCGAAGGTATTGTCGATCACCAGAGGGAGCCCGTGCTTGTGGGCCAGGGCCGCCAGGGCGTCGATGTCGGGAATGTCGGAATTGGGATTCCCCAGGGTCTCGATGTAGATGGCCTTGGTGCTTGGCTTGATGGCTGCTTCCACTTCCTGAAGGTCGTGGACGTTCACCAGGCTGGCGTCGATGCCGTAGAGGGGCAGGGTATGGGCCAGGAGGTTGGAGGTGCCGCCGTAGATGGTCTTCTGGGCCACGATGTGCTCGCCCTTGGCTGCCAGAGCCTGGATGGTATAGGTGATGGCCGCCGCGCCGGAAGCCACCGCCAGGCCGGCGACGCCCCCCTCCAGGGCCGCGATGCGCTCCTCGAAAACGCCCTGGGTGGAGTTGGTGAGCCGTCCGTAGATATTGCCCGCGTCCGCCAGGCTGAAGCGGTCGGCGGCGTGCTGGGCGTTGTGGAAGACATAGCTGGTGGTGGCGTAGATGGGCACCGCGCGGGCGTCAGATGCGGGATCGGGCTGCTCCTGGCCTACGTGGAGCTGAAGAGTTTCAAATTTATAGTTAGACATGATCGTTACCTCTTTCTTTTTTGATTTTGATGATTTTGGTTTTCGGAAGAGAGGAAACGGTCACATTCGTCCGAAACGGTAATTGGCGCGGATCAGCGCTTCCATCCAATGCTTCATTTTCGGTCCCTCCGTGGATTTGATGGTCCGATGATAGCACGGCGCGCCGGGTCTGTCCAATATCCTATCTGAATGGTTGGTTATAGGCGCAGCCTATAACCAGGCATCTAGCTGTGTTCCTCCTGATACTGCTTCAGATAGCGTTCCAGCTCCTGCACATACAGCTGCGCCATGCTGCTGAGGATCACGTTCTGCCGGGTGATATACCCGATCTCCATGCGCTTGCCCACGGCGTCCTCCCCTGCTTCAAAGGGGACGGCAAGGTAATCCGCGCCGTTGAGCTCCTCGCAGATGACCCCGGAGCAGAGGGTATATCCATTCAGCCCCACCATCAGGTTCAGCATGGTGGCCCGGTCCGTGGCCTTGATGGTCCGGGGGTATTCGGCGGTGCTGAGGATCTCCTCCGCGTAATAGAAGGAGCCCCCGGCCCCCTGCTCGAAGGAGAGGCAGGGATAGTCCGCCAGGTCGGCAAAGCGGATCACCGACTTCCCGGCCAGGGGATGCCCCCTCCACAGATACACATAGGCCTCGCATTCCGTCAGAGGATGGAATTCCAGCTGGTTGGCCCGCAGGAGCTTTTCCAGGGGTTTGCGGTTGAAATCGCTGAGATAGAGGATGCCCAGCTCGCTTTTTCCGGAAAACACGTCGTCGATGATGTCCCTGGTCCGGGTCTCCCGGATGGCGAACTCGTATTCCTCCATGCCGAACTGCCGCACCAGCTCCACGAAGCTCTTGACGGCGAAGGAATAGTGCTGGGTGGAGATGCCGAATTTCTTTTTCCGGGCGCCGTCCCTCCCGAACTTCTCCAGCAGCACATCGTATTGCTGGAGGACCTGGCGGGCATAGTGGATGAACTCGATGCCGTCGCCGGTCAGGGTGACGCCCTTGCCGCTGCGGGAAAACAGGGTCACGCCCAGCTCCTTTTCCAGCTCCTGCACGGCGCTGGTCAGGGAGGGTTGGGCCACATATAATATCTCCGACGCCTTGTTGAGGGACCCGGCCTCGGAGATGGCGACGGCATAACGCAATTGCTGTATGGTCATGATCTCACCTTATATGATATAGTCGTCCCCGTCCTGGCCGGTACGCACCATATCCGCGATGGTATAGCCCGCGGTATAGCGGCCGATCACCTCGTCGAGGCCCCGCCAGAAGTCCAGAGTCCGGCAGGCGGAAGCCCGCTGGCAGGGCATCGCGCCTTCCACAAGGCAGGCCACCGGGGCCAGGGACCCCTCCATGCAGCGCAGCACATCCCCCACATTGATCTCTTCCGGCCTGGCGCAGAGGCGGTAACCGCCGCCCTTTCCCCGCTGTCCTGCGACGACGCCCTTTTTCACCAGCTCCCGGACGATGCTTTCCAGATACTTCTCGGAGATACCCTGGCGCTGGGCGACCTCCTGCAGCGTAATGTAATTCTCCGTCTGATGCTCCGCCATATCCACCAGGATGCGCAGGGCATAGCGCCCTTTTGTGGAAATCAGCATACGCTCCACCTCCAAATCCTACTATACTACCAGAAAAATATGTTTTCAACTGAAATTTCTCTTGACAAGCCGAATTTCACGGTGTATCATGGGGTCAACTTCAGAAAACCTATCTCACTGGTATGTTTATATGATTAAAATGGAGGATGACACCATGAGCAAGATTTACACTTCTGCGGATCAACTGATCGGGGGCACTCCCCTTCTGGAGCTGACGCATCTGGAAAAGGCCCTGGGCCTGGAAGCAAAGCTGCTGGCGAAGCTGGAATACTTCAACCCCGCCGGGAGCGTGAAGGACCGCATCGCCAAGGCGATGATCGAGGACGCGGAGGCCCGCGGTGTGCTGAAGCCCGGCGCCACCCTCATCGAGCCCACCTCCGGCAACACCGGCATCGGCCTGGCATCCGTGGCCGCGGCCAAGGGCTACAAGCTCATCATCACCATGCCGGAGACCATGAGTGTGGAGCGCAGGCAGCTCATGAAGGCCTACGGGGCGGAGCTGGTGCTCACCGAAGGCGCCAAGGGCATGAAGGGCGCTATTGCCAAGGCGGAGGAGCTGGCAAAGGAGATCCCCGGCAGCTTCCTTCCCGGCCAATTCGTGAACCCGGCCAACCCCGCCGTGCACAAGGCCACCACCGGCCCGGAGATCTGGGCGGACACCGACGGCAAGGTGGACCTTTTCGTGGCGGGCGTGGGCACCGGCGGCACCATCACCGGCGTGGGAGAATATCTGAAGGAGCAGAACCCCAATGTCAAGGTGGTGGCGGTGGAGCCCGCGGATTCCCCCGTGCTCAGCGAGGGCCGGTCCGGCAGCCACAAGATCCAGGGCATCGGCGCCGGCTTCGTGCCGGACGTGCTGAATACCAAGGTCTATGACGAGATCATTCCCGTGGCCAACGAGGACGCCTTTGCCACCGGCAGGCAGATCGGCCGGTCCGAGGGCGTGCTGGTGGGCATCTCCTCCGGTGCCGCCGCCTTCGCGGCCATCCAGCTGGCGAAGAGGCCGGAGAACAAGGGCAAGACCATCGTGGTCCTCCTGCCGGACACCGGCGACCGCTACCTCTCCACCCCCCTGTTCGCGGAATAATTCTGATAAGCAACAGGAAGAACACGGCAAAAACGCCGTGTTCTTCCTGTTTTCGTCTATGCAAGTCCCTTTTCGCAGGGGCGGCCGATGGCCCGGCGGTGGGCGAAGTAGAGCTCCTCCGTGGCCAAGGCCATTTTCGTCACGGAGAATTCGCAGTCGTGGGGGTAGATATACCAGGTGTCCTCCAGGGTGTTCAGGTCCACGCAGTCCCCGTGCTTCCCCAGGTATTCATATTCGATGTGGCAGGAATAGAGGCTGGGCACCGGCTTCACCATCTCGAAGGGATCCCCGTCGACGTCCGTGCCCCGGACGGTGAAGCCCGCCATGTCGTGGACCATGGTCCCCTCCCCCAGGGGGAGGAAGCGCCTGGCGTTGGGGAGGGAATCCACGCGGACGGGCAGCGGCCCGGTAGAATAGGTCCCGGCCTCCACCTCCCGCCGCACATTGGCCCGCTCCCACTCGTACCAGTCCGGGATGTGGGCAAATTCCGTCTCGCCCCTGTCCGCGGAGAGCTCGCCCAGCTCGGACATGGTCCAGCTTTTCCCGCAGCTTTCGCAGCGGAGCGCGGCCCCGGAGGAGTTCATGCGGAATTCCCTGCCGCAGGCGGGGCACTGATACAGCACCTTGTGGAGGCCCTCCGCCCGCCCGGCATACTTCGTCCGGATGCCCCTTGCCTTCTGCCAGGCAAAATCGTCGTACTGAAAGGCGTCCACGAGCTTCTCGTTTATTTCCTGGGGGGAGGCAGCGGCCAGCTCTTCCTGCGTCAGCAGGAGGCGCAGCTCCGCCTCCGTGGGCTTCACCCCCCGCTCATGGAGGTTCCAGAAGGGGGAATTGACGTGGTGACCGTGGCAGATCAGGGTGACCACCGGCACCCCCAGCAGCTTGCAGAGCTTGCCCAGGGAGGCGGGCAGCACCGCCGTGGTGCCGCAGAGGGAATAGCGGGCCTCCGGGTAGATGACGGCGATGTTCCCGTTCGCGATCACCTGCTTCAGCTGCCGGATCAGGGTGACGTCGCTGGTGAATTTCCGCTTGCAGATGCAGCCGATGCTGCGCAGGAGCCCTTCCCGCCCGATGAAGCCGTCGATGGCCACCACATAGTTGGCCCGATGGGGGAAGATCGCCCTGGTGGCGACCTTGAAATCCATGAAGGCATTGTGGTTGCACAGCAGGAGATAGGGCGGCTTCAGCCCCTCCATGCCCACCCTTGTGATGATGGTGCGGTGCCGGATGACAGCGGGCATGCTGAGGAGCCATTCCAGAGGCATCAGGTACCATTTCGCGGGGATGGGGGGGCGTTTCATATCGAAGCGGACGGGTTCGATTCTCATGACGTTCGGCTTTGCTCCTTCCAAAAGTATTTGCGCGGATTTAAGGTAAGGGCTGCGGCCCGTTTATCTCCACTTGTCGATGGAGGTGCTGTGGGGGCTGTACTGGCTCCAGCCCTGGACCACGTTGGAGCCCTGGGGGTCCCCCACCACGATGACGTTGATCTGCCCCTTGGCGAACAGGGGCACCACGCTGTCATCCGTGACGGGCTCGCCGGTCAGGGGGTCCTCCTTGAAGCGGGGGGCCCAGCGCTTGTGCTTCAGGTCCCCCACGCGGACGGTGATCTTCCGGTGGAAATAGTCCTCGATATCCTGCCTCGTCCGGCAGCCTTCCCCTTCCGCCAGCTCCTTGGCCCGCAGGGGGGAGACCAGGATCGTGACCCCATGGAGCATCTCGAAGGCCTTGAGCTCCTCATAAAAATCGTCCAGGCTGGGATTGAGCATATAATTGCCCACATGGCTCCAGCCGCCGGTGAGGATGCTCAGGACGCTCTCCCCCTCCTTGAAGCCCAGAGAGGTGGCATAGGGCGCCCAGGGGCTGGCCTCCTCGTTCTCCGCAAAGGCGAAGGTATAGCAGGAGTTATTGCCCATGACCCCCATGAGGTTCACTCCCACCTCGCTGCCCCCCAGGTTGATGAGGGCCAGGCGGTGGGCACGGCCGATGACGGCGTTGGCCCGGCCGCCGGGACCCAGGGCGCAGACGGAGTCGTTCATGCCGATCTCCTTGCGGATGGGGCCGTTGACCACCTGCATGAAGCTGAAGGCATTGGTGGATTTCGCCGTCTGATGGTGGCGCTGGTCCATGCCCATGAGCTCGATCATCGCCAGGATGACGGGCATGTATTCCGGCTTCGCCCCGGCCATGACCGCGGTGATGGCCGCTTTCTCCACGGTGACGATCCTGCCCTCCGGGGCCATCTGGGTCACCACCACCTCGTCGGGGGCATGGGAGGTGCCCTTCAGCATGGCCTTCACGCGCTCCTCCGTGGGGATGATCACGGGCAGGCCGTCGGTGAGGCCGTTATTCTGGAAGTATTCCTGCAGCTCGTCCTCCGTCCCCTCGGCGCAGTAGCGCCCCGGCTGGGCGGGGGTGAAGGGTCCGCTCTCCAGTTCCTCCGGGGTGAGGGGGCGGAACAGGGCGTCCTCGATCTCCCCCAGCAGGGCAGCCAGGTCCCCTTCCGAAATGTCCGTGCAGGGGAATTCCGTCTCCGCCAGGCGGATGCACATGCCCTCCCGCTCCCGGGAGAGGAGGGCGTCCTGCTCCAGATAGCGATAGAGGACCACCACGCCGGGGATGCCCGCCCGCTCGATGCTCCTGGCGGGCCAGGTGACGGCGCAGGCGGTGGTGGAGCAGGAGGGGGCGGCGAAGTAAACGAAGGCGTCCGCCTTTTCCTTCATCTCCGCCCACAGCCGGGGATCGTCGGAGGAATAGCTCATCCGGGTCCGGTATTCCAGCTTGATCCCGGCGTATTTATCCCGCAGATAGGCGTCCAAGGCCTTTTCCACATTCCCGAAGCCGTGGGTATCCCCCGGCCAGGAATTGATGATGTAGACCGTCTTCCCCGCCAGGGTGCTGAGGCGCGGGGACAGGGGCGCCCGCTGCACGACGTTGAAATGGCCCCTGGGGTCCAATGCTTTCAGCTTGGTTTCCATGGCGATACTCCCTTTCCGTTTTTTTCTGCTGATGATTATACCGTATGGAAAAGCCGGGGTCAATGTGGGGATGCTCCCCGGTTGACAGCGGTCGGGCAGGCCCGTAGAATAAGGGCGAGAGGGGAAATGCCGGTATGACCTTACAGATCAAGCGTTTCGACGAGCTGACCGCGGCGGAGCTGTACGAAATCCTGAAGCTGCGGGTGGACGTGTTCGTGGTGGAGCAGGCCTGCCCCTACCCGGAGCTGGACGGCCTGGACAAGGAGGCCCTTCACCTCTGGCTGGAGGACGAGGACGGCGTCCACGCCTATCTCCGGGTCATGGACCGGGGTGCGGAGAGCCAGTACGTCTCCATCGGCAGGGTCGTGGCCAGGGAGCGGCGCCGGGGCCTGGGTACCCGGATCCTGAAGGAGGGCATCCGGGCGGCGAGAGAACGGCTGGGGGCGGAGGCAGTCTACCTGGAAGCCCAGACCTACGCCGTCGGGCTCTACGAGAAGCAGGGCTTCCGCCCCATTTCGGAAGAATTCCTTCTGGACGGCATCCCCCATATGAAGATGCTGCTGGAGCTCGGTCCGGTATGACACAAAGCGGCGCGGGCAGTCCTTCGAGACTTGCCCGCGCCGAAAGTATCCTCAGTATTCCGTTTTCACCGTTTCCAGGCCGTAGAGTTCCTTGAACCGCGCCTCGTCCTGCTTCGAGCGGATCAGCATGACCTCGGTAAAGCGCCCGCCCTCCCGGTCCTTGAATCCGGCCACCTTCTCCCCGGTGCAGATGGAGGAGCGGATCACGGCGGTCTGCCTGGTCGGGTCGAAGGGGAATTCCTCCTTCAGCCGCGCTTCCGCCCCGGCAGCCCTTCCCCGCCCCGGGCGGAGGAAGGCAAAGAGGCCCTTTCTCTCCCGCTCTTTCATGCGCCCCGCCTCCTTCCTTTTTTGATTGTATACCCCGGCGGGCCAAAACACAAGGCCCGGCGGGGGTCGCTTTTTCTCCCCCGCCGTGGTAGAATGTTCCCAAAGAAGGAAAAGGAGGCGGAGGATATGCTTCAGATCGGGATCAGGGGCAGCGGGGAGGCCGTCGTGACGGAGGCGCTCACCGCGAAGGCCATGGGGAGCGGGGAGCTGCCCGTCTACGCCACCCCGGCGATGGTGACGCTGGTGGAGGAGACCGCCTGGAAAAGCGTGGCCCCGGCCCTGGAACCGGGCCAGGGCACCGTGGGGACGAAGCTGGACCTTGCCCACCTGGCGGCGACCCCCCTGGGGCGGAAGGTGCGCTGCGAGACGGAGCTGATCGGGATCGACCGGCGAAGGCTCACCTTCTCCGCCGCGGTATACGACGAGGCCGGGAAGATCGGGGAGGGCACCCACGAGCGCTTCATCGTGGATAACGAGCGGTTCCTGGCGAAGGCCGATGGCAGATGAGTGGGTACGCGCCAGGGACGCCCTGGTGAACACCGTCGTCGCCCTGGGCTTCCCCGCGGAGCTGGGGGAGGCGGCGGCCCGGCACCTGGGCAGCCCCAAGGCCATGGACCGCATGACCAAATACCTGCTCTACGTCCAGCCGGAGAAGGTGGAGCTGGTGGTGGACGAGATGCTCTCCATCCGGGAGGAGATCGACGCCTGGAAGCGGAAGAAGCAAAGCCGCATGTAGGAGGGCCCCAATGTATTTCCCTGACGCCTATTTCATCACAGGAAACGCCTACGCCGGAAAATCCACCATGATCTCCCTGCTGGCGGAAAAACACAGCGGCATATGCTGCGAAGAAAACTACCATGACCGGCTGCTGCCGGCGCTGGACAAAGAGGAATTCCCCGCCCTCTGCTATACCCGCGACCTTATTGACTGGCACGACTTCATCCGCCGCAGCCCGGAAGAATACGAGGCCTGGTTCGACGCGGCGGGCAGGGAATGTGAGATACTGGAAAAGCGTATCCTTTCCGGCCTGACCGGGCAGGGAAAGCCCATCTTCGTGGACACCAATATCTCCCTGGAAACCTTGAGGACCGTCGCCGCGCCTAATCATGTGCTCATCATGCTGGCTCCCCCTACGATCTCCGTGCGGCGCTTCTTTGACCGGCCGGACCGGGAAAAGCAGTTCCTCTACCGCCTCATCCTGGAAGAGCCGGATCCGGCGGCGGCCATGGAAAACTACCGGCAAGGGCTCATGCGCATCAATTCCCGGGAGAGGTACGGCCGCTTCCTCCATTCCGGCTTCCCCGTGATTCTCCGGGACGAAAACCGGAGCGTGGAAGAAACCCTGGAGCTGGTGGAACGGAGCTTCGGTCTGGCTTGACTTGAAGCGGAAAACATACTATGTTTGACGTTGGAAAATAACGCGGGCCGCGTCCGGAGACGGGCTCCGCATAAGGAGGAAACAGCATGTATCAGAACGCGCCTATTTCGGAGCGGGTGCAGCGCATCCGCGCCCTCTACCGGGGCAAGAAGCCCAGGATCGACATCTCCCGCTACCGCCTGGTGACGGAGTATTACATGGCAAATCCCCAGCTGCCCGGCATCCTCAAGCGGGCGGGCTGCCTGCGCAATCTCTTTGAAAACATGCCCACCCCCGTGCGGGACCACGAGCTGATCGTGGGCCATCCCGGCGAGGAATTCCGCTGCTGCGCCCTCTACCCGGAGTATTCCTTCTCCTGGTTCCTGGACGAGATCGACACCTTCCCCAGCCGCAGCACCGACCCCTACGACCTGGCCCCGGAGGATAAGGAATATATCCTGAAGACCGGGGATTTCTGGAGAAAGAATTGCATGAGCGCCGCCATCGACGACATTTACCCGGAGGAATACAACGCCGAAGTGCTGGGCAACGGCGTCCTGAATTTCCGGGCCAGCGGCAACTGCCAGCACCCCATCGGCCACTTTGTGGGCAATTTCTGGACGGTGCTGGACAAGGGCCTGGGGGCCGTGGCCAGGGAAGCCGCGGAGAAGAAGCGGGCCATGCTGCTTAAGGGAATCCAGGGGGACGAGGGGCGAAAATTCCAGTTCTACCGGGCCGTCCAGCTGGTCACCGAGGGCATCATTATCTACACGAAGCGCTATGCCGCCGAGTGCCTGCGTCAGGCGGAAAGCTGCACCGACGCGCAGCGGAAGGCGGAACTAAGGGACATGGCGGACCGCCTAAACCGAGTCATCGACAAGCCCTGCGAGAGCTACCACGACGCTTTGCAGGCCTGCTTCCTCTATCAGCTGGGCATCCTGCTGGATTCTCAACCCCACGGCATCAGCTACGGCCGCCTGGACCAGTACTGCGGCAAGTACCTGGAAAAGGACCTGGCGGAGGGTAAGCTGAATCGCGCCCAGGCCCAGGAGCTGACGGACATGTTCATCCTGAAGGTGGCGGAGATCAACAAGGCCTGGAGCGAGCGGGCCACCCGCAGTAGCCCCGGCTACACCTCCGGCCAGCTCATCACCCTGGGGGGCACGGACAAGGAGGGCAGGGACGCCACCAACGACGTGACCTACATGGTCATGCAATCCTCCGCCCGGCTGAAGATCCACAACCCGCCCCTGGCCCTGCGCCTCCACGAGGGCACCCCCGACGAGCTGTGGGAGGCGGGCATCGAGACCACCAAGCAGGTGGGCGGCGTGCCCTGTTTCGAATGGGACGCGGTGGCGGAAAAGGGCCTCCTGCGCCGGGGCATCCCCCTGGAGGAGGCCAGGAACTACTGTCTCATCGGCTGCGTGGAGCCCTGCGTCTGCGGCAGCGACTTCGCAAACTCCGGCGGCGACGGGGCCAATTCCTACACCATCCTGCCCGCGGCGCTGTGGTGCGCCATCAACAACGGAACGAATCCCTGGCACGCCAAGGGAGCCCCGGAATCCAGGCGCACCGGCCCCGCCACGGGCTACCTCTACGACATGAAGAGCATGGACGAGGTGCTGGAAGCCTACCGGCAGCAGATCGAATACTTCGCCAAGTGGCAGGTCACCATGGTCAACTGCTACGAATATATCTATGCCGAGCGGATGCCCATGCCCCTCCTCTCCGCCACGGTGGAGGGCTGCATGGAAAGCGGCCTGGACGTGATGTGGGGCGGCTCCCGCTATACCAACACCGGCAACTCCTCTATCGGCCACGGCAACGTGGCTGACAGCCTGAACATCATCGACCAGGTCTGCTTCCGGGACAAGATCGCCACCACCAGGGAGCTCTATGACGCCCTCATGGCCAACTGGGAGGGCTACGAGGACCTGCACCAGTACATTCTGGGAAAGTGCAGCCACTTCGGCAACAACGACCCGGAGGCGGACAAGTACCTGAAATTCACGGCGGACACCTATGCCCAGGCCATCAGCAAGGGCATAAGCCCCCGCGGGAACCACTGGACGGCGGGCTGCTGGCCCGTGACCCTGAACGTGGTCTACGGCGGCATGGTGGCCGCCACTCCCGACGGGCGCAAGAGCGGCGCGCCTCTGAGCGACGGCATCAGCCCGGTGCAGAGCATGGACAAGTCCGGCCCCTTCGCCACCATCAATTCCATCCTGAAATTCGACCAGAGCGAATACGTCAACGGCACCCTCTGCAATATGAAGTTCCACCCCACGGCCCTCCAGGGCGAGGGCGGGGACCGCAAGCTGCGGGCTGTGATGGAGACCTACTTCCGGGGCGGCGGCATGGAGCTGCAGATCAACGTGGTCTCCGCCCAGATGCTGCGCCAGGCCCAGGAAAAGCCCAAGGACTATGAGGACCTGGTGGTGCGGGTGGCGGGCTTCTCCGCCTACTTCGTGGAGGTCTACAAGGAGGCCCAGGACGACCTGATCCGGAGGACGGAGCTGAGCGTGTGAAGCTTCAAATCGGATCCGCTTCGCCGGGCTCCGATTTGATACTATTGTTTTTATCTGAACAAAGGACGGCAGAGGGTCTGGCACCCTCTGCCGTTCCATTATTTCCGGGCTTATCTTTTTCTGTAGGCGAGCAGTTCCGGGTCCGCGCCGTTCGCGCCGTAGCTGCACAGGAGGATAAACCCCTCGTCGGCGACGGCGCCGACGCATCTTTCCTCCCCGGCAAGCTCGACCTGCGTACCGAGATACACGTTTTTGTCCTCCAGGAACTGCACCCTATCCCCGCCGGGGAAGGGGTAGGCCAGGTTCACGTAAAAGCCCGGCAGCTCGGTAAGGGCCGCCGCTTCCGGGTATCCGCAGGAAGCCAGAAGCCCGTTGACCTCCCGCAACAGGGCCTGCTTGAATTCGCCGTACTTCTCTTTGCCCTTCGCCTTGATGCATTCCGCCGCCACGCACCTTCCCCCGAAGGGGCTGCCGCAGGTCTTTTCACAGCCCGCGCACTTGTCTTTAAAGCCGCAGTTATCGCAGTTCGCGCCGCAGATCGTTCCCATTCTATGCACCGCCTTATCCTTTTTGTTTTCCCTTATTATGCAGAGCGTACAGCGGAAAAGCAAGCCCTTTTTCGAAGCGCTTGTCATTGTTTCCGGCCCGTGCTATATTGGAGCAAACGGGGAGGTGACGCCATGTATCGCATATTTCTGGTGGAGGACGACCGGGGCATCGCGGAGGCCATCGCAGCCCAGACCGCCCTCTGGGACATGGAGACGGTCTGCGCCCAGGATTTCCGCAGCGTCATGGCGGAATTCACCGCCTGCGCCCCCCAGCTGGTGCTGCTGGACATCTCCCTGCCCTTCTACGACGGCTACCACTGGTGCCGGGAGATCCGCAGCGTTTCCAAGGTGCCGGTCATCTTCATCTCCTCCGCCGCGGACAACCTGAACATCGTCATGGCCATGAACATGGGGGCGGACGACTTCATCGCCAAGCCCTTCGACCAGAGCGTACTCATGGCGAAGATAAACGCCCTGCTGCGCCGGACCTACGACTTCGGCGCTTCCGCGCCCCTGCTGGAGCACCGGGGCGCCCTGCTGAACACCGGGGACGGCTCCCTGACCTACGGCGGGGAGAAGATCGAGCTGACGAAGAACGAATACCGCATCCTCCTGGGGCTGATGCAGTCCAAGGGAAAGACGGTGAGCCGGGAAAAGCTCATGGAGCTGTTGTGGGAATCCGATGAATTCGTGGACGACAACACTCTGACGGTGAACGTGGGCCGCTTGCGGAAAAAGCTGGAGGCGGCGGGGCTCCGGGACTTCATCGCCACCAAGCACGGCGTGGGGTATCTGATCCAATGAAGGGCTTCCGGAAGCTCTATCTGCGCTCGCAGCTGCCGGGCTTTGCCCTGTTCCTAGCGTGCTGCGCCGTCTTCGCCGCCACCTTCCGGCTCTACGGCCTGCCCCTGGGGGCGGTGGGCTACCCGGCCCTCCTCTGCGCCGTGGCCTGGCTCCTGTTTGCCCTCCTGCGGGGATGGAAGGCGGCGCGGAAGCACGCCGTCCTCGCCTCCCTCACCGCCGCCCTGACGGAGGACATGCTCCCCGAAGCGGGGACGGCGGAGGACGCCGACTACCGCCGCATCATCGCCCTGCTGCAGGAGGCCCGGCAAAAGCAGGAGGCCGAGGCCGGGGGAAAATATGCCGACATGGTGGCCTATTACACCCTCTGGGCCCACCAGATCAAGACACCCATCGCCGCCATGCGCCTGACGCTGCAGAACGAGGACAGCCCCCTTTCCCGCCGCCTCACCTCGGAGCTGGGGCGCATCGAGCGCTATGTGGAGATGGTGCTGGCCTATCTCCGGCTGGACGGGGAAAGCACGGACTACGTGTTGCGGGAATATGAACTGGACCCCATCCTTCGCGCCGCCGTGAAGAAATTCTCCGGGGAATTCATCGAGCGCCGCCTGGCCCTGGACCTCAGGCCCACGGGGGCCAGGGTGCTGACGGACGAAAAGTGGCTCGCCTTCGTGCTGGAGCAGCTCCTTTCCAACGCCCTGAAATACACCCCATCGGGGACCGTCTCCGTCTATATGGAAGCCCCCGCCGTCCTCTGCATCGCCGACACGGGCATCGGCATCGCGCCGGAAGACCTGCCGAGGATCTTCGACGCGGGGTACACGGGCCTGAACGGGCGCACGGACAAGCACGCCAGCGGCCTGGGGCTCTATCTCTGCCGCCGGGTCTGCCGGAACCTGGGCCACGGCCTCTCCGCCCGGTCCGAGCCGGGAAAGGGCACGGTCATGCGCCTGGATCTCAGCCGGAAGGACCTGGCCCCGGAGTAAAAGCGCCAAACCTTACGAAACTGTAAGACTTGAGCGGGAAAATGTAAGCCGAAACTAAGGCGGCGCATTTTCCCGTTTGCTATGATGTGTACACCAAAAGGAGGCGCACACATGAGCATTCTGGAAGTTCACGATCTGAGAAAAGTCTATACCTCCCGCTTCGGCACCCAGCAGGTGGAAGCGCTGCGGCGGGTGAATTTCGCCGTGGAAAAGGGGGAATACGTGGCCATCATGGGGGAATCCGGCAGCGGCAAGACCACCCTGCTGAACCTGCTGGCCGCCTTGGATAAGCCCACCGGGGGGACCGTGCTCCTGGACGGGGTGGACCTTTCCACCCTGCCGGAGAAGGACGTAGCCGCCTTCCGCCGGGACCAACTGGGCTTCGTTTTCCAGGAATTTAACCTGCTGGACACCTTCACCCTGGAGGACAACATCTACCTGCCCCTGGTGCTGGCGGGGAAAAGCCCCAGGGAAATGGCGGAGCGCCTGGCGCCCCTGGCCAAATGGCTGGGCATCGACGGGCTCCTGAAGAAATACCCCTATGAGGTCTCCGGGGGCCAGAAGCAGCGGGCCGCCGCGGCCAGGGCCCTCATCACGGAGCCGAAGCTGCTGCTGGCGGACGAGCCCACCGGGGCCCTGGATTCCCGCAGTACGGACGAACTCCTGTCCCTCTTTGCCCAGGTGAACCGCCACGGCCAGACCATCGTCATGGTGACCCACTCCGTCAAGGCCGCCAGCCACGCCACGCGGGTGCTCTTTATCCGGGACGGGGAGGTTTTCCACCAGCTCTACCGGGGCCGGGATACCAACGAACAGCTCTATCAGAAGATCTCCGATACCCTGACGGTGCTGGCGACGGGGGGAGAAGCGCGATGAAGAAGGGTCTCTACCTCCGCCTGGCCCTGGACGGGATGCGGAAGAACAAGCGGCTGTACCTCCCCTATCTCCTGACCTGCGCGGGCATGGTGATGATGTTCTACATCCTCTACAGCCTGGCCTATTCCCCGGTGGTGCGGGATATGCGGGGCGGCGACACCATGGCTGTGGTCCTCCTGCTGGGCACCATCGTCATCGCCGTCTTCGCCCTGCTGTTTTTGCTCTACACCAATTCCTTCCTGGCCCGGCGGCGCAACCGGGAATTCGGCCTCTACAACATCCTGGGGATGAACAAACGGAACCTGAGCCGCATCCTCAGCTGGGAGACGCTGCTTTCCGCCCTCATTTCCATCCTGGGCGGGCTGGCGGGCGGGCTGCTTTTCGCCAAGCTGGCGGAGCTGTTCCTGCTCCGTATGGCCGGAGAGCGGGCGGGCTTCGCCCTCAGCGTGGCGCCCCGGAGCATCGCGGCGGCGTTCCTCTTTTTCGGGGCTATCTTCGCCCTGCTGCTCCTGGTGTCCCTGGCCAGGGTGGGCATCCTGCGGCCCCTGGACCTGCTGAAAAGCGAGGCGGCGGGGGAAAAGCCCCCCAAGGCCAACTGGGTGCTGGCCCTGGCGGGCCTGGCGCTCCTGGGCGTGGCCTACTACCTGGCCGTGACCATCGAATCCCCCCTTACCGCCCTGTTCATCTTCTTCGCGGCGGTGCTCATGGTCATCCTGGCTACCTATCTCCTGTTTATCGCCGGGTCGGTCACCCTGTGCAGGCTGCTCCAGAAGAACAAGAAGTATTATTACAAGAGCGCCCACTTCGTCTCCGTGTCCTCCATGGCCTTCCGCATGAAGCGCAACGGGGCGGGCCTGGCTAGCATCTGCATCCTGGCCACCATGGTGCTGGTGATGCTCTCCTCCACCAGCTGCCTCTTCTTCGGCGGGGAGGACGCCATCCGGGGCATGGCCCCCTACGACGTGACCGTCGCCCTGCGCTTTGCCGGGCCGGAGAACTGCTCCGAAGCGCCGCTACGGGAGCTGACGGAGCTGGCGGCCGCCGTCTCCGGGGGGCGGGAGAAGGACGCGTTCACCGTCACGAACATGAACTTCGGCGGCTACTTTGAAAATGGGACCCTGGATATGGACGGGTACAGCCGCTTTCTGGAGATAAGCTCCTCCCCCGCCATCCTGGAGCATCTCCGCTCGGTGTACTTCCTGCCCCTCCGGGACCTGGACCGCCTCACGGGGGAGAGCCACGCCCTGGAGCCGGGGCAGGCCCTGGTGTGGTCCAGCGGCGACGCCTACAAATATGACAGTTTCGCCGTCAAGGGCTGCTCGCCCATCCGGGTGGCGGGCGTCCTCAGGGAGCTGCCCTACCGCCTCACCACGGAGGAGACCCTCACGGTGACCTACTGCTTCTTCCTCCCGGACTGGGAGGCGCGCGCCGGGGAACTGCAGGCCTACTGCGAAGCCCTGGAGGACGATATGGTCCTCCCCGAAACGGCACAGCAGTGCTTCTTCGACCTGCCCGGCCTGGAGGACGAAGAACAGCTGCAGATCGTCGGGGAGCTTCGCCAGGCCCTGCTGGACCGGATGGATGACGACGACCGGGCCTGGACCGGCTTTACCACCAATGCAAGGGCGGAGATCCATTCCAGCTTCTTCAGCATGAACGGCAGCCTTTTCTTCCTGGGCATCATCCTCTCCATCGTCTTCATCGCCGCGGCAGCCCTCATCATCTACTACAAGCAGCTTTCCGAGGGCTATGAGGACCAGCGCCGCTTCGGCATCATGCAGAAGGTTGGCATGACCGGGAAGGAGATCAAAAGCGCCGTCAATTCCCAAGTGCTCACGGTATTCTTTGCGCCTCTGCTCATGTCCGGACTGCACCTCAGCTTCGCCTTTCCCTTCGTGCATAAGCTCATCCGTCTTTTCGGCGTGACGAACACCCCCCTGCTCATCCTCACCAGCGTCCTCTGCTTCCTGGCCTTCGGCCTTTTCTACGTCTTTGTCTACCGGCGGACGGCCAGGGTCTACTACAACATCGTCAGCGAGGGCGAGGAACTGCGGTAATGAAGATGACAAGGAGGCGGCGCCAGAAAATGCAATTACCACCCGTCATTCCGAGCCAGCGCGCACGCTGGCGTGGGAATCCGTCCTCTATTCGAGGGGAAACGGATTGCCACACCCGCTTCGCGGGTTCGCAATGACGAGGGAGGGGCATTTTCTGGCGCCGCCTCCGATCTTATTCCAGGCCGCAGTCAGGCCTGCAGATACTTTTCGATAAATGCGTCGATATCCCCATAGCGTTCCGGTTCCAGGCCCGCCCGGCGGTATTCCTCCAGGTAGCGCTCCAGCAGGGCGTCGAACCGCTCCGCCGTGCCCGCCAGATCGCCGGGATCGTAGAGGGAGAGGCCGTCGTATTCCCCGATCCGGCCTGCGGACCGGACTTCCTCCACCATGCCGTCGAAGCTCGCCAGGCTCAGAAAAGCCAGATGCCGGTCCCCGATCCGGGCCGCCCGGCGGAGCTTGCCCCGCCAGTTGGAGACCATCTCTTCATAGGTCCCCCGGAGGCTCTCCGCCGCCGGGGGCGCTTTTTCCGCCGCCAGGGCTTCCCCCGCCTGCCGGAAGGTCTCCCCCACCGCCTTCATCAGCGCCTGCAGCGCTTCCGCGGCGGCCTCTCCCGTGGGGGCCGCCGCCACGGCTTCGATGCGTTCACACAGGTCCGCCGGCCTGCGCGGCATGGCGCTCAGCTCCTCATACCGCTGCTCCGTCCCCAGGCGGAAATACCGCTTGTTCAATAGGGCCACAGCGTTTTCCGTGAAATAGAGGGCGGCCCCGGCCAGCTTCCGCTTTTCCCCGTCCGTTTCCGCCAGGGTCGAAAGGGCATAGTAATGCAGGGCTTCCCGCCGGGCCGCCTCCGCTCTTTCCAGGTCCGCCGGGCCGAAGGGGGCCTCCAGAAGCTCCCTTACCTGCCTGCGCAGCGCCTCCAGCTCCGCCAGATACCGTTCCTCCGCACAGTAGACGATGCGGGCGTCCATCAGTTTGGCGATATTGGGGTCCTCGAAGCGGGCCATGGCCCGCAGGGAATCCCAGGCGGTGCAGTAGATGTCGTGGCCCACCTGCATGTCTTCCTGGACAAAGGCGGCACTGAGCGCATACCCGGCCTTGTCGTTGACAAGGATCAGCAGGTCCAGGTCCGACCAGGGGTGGGTCCGCCCGGAGGCGAAGGAACCGTAGACGCCGATCAGGGCCAGGGAGCCGGGGCACGTCATTTCCGCGCGCCGGACGACCGCGTCGATGATCCTCCGATTGCGTTCTTCCTGCTTTTTCCGTTCCTCCGTCATGCCCTCACCTCTCTCCGAAGCCTGCCCGCCGGTCATTCGGCGCAGAACCGATACAGCGGATCGCCGTTTTCCTCTTCGCCGTACCGGACCATCCCGCCCTTTTCCATGGCCCGCCGGGAAGCGATGTTGTCCTTAGCGCAGCCCCCGTGGACGCCCGGAAGGGAAAAGTCCTCTGCCGCGATCCGAAGAAGCTCCTTGACGCATTGGGTCCCGTACCCCCTGCCGCGATGGTCTTCATCCAGCAAAATGAATATCTCCGGTTCTTCGGGGTCCCGCCTGCCGTCCAGGCCGCACCAGCCCAGGATGGTGCGGGGCTCCTCCGCCCTGCACACCGCAAGGCACAGATGAAGGATGCGCCCCGGGGCGTTCCTCTCATAGCTTCCGCGCATCCGGGAAATCGCCCCGCGGGCCTCCGATTCGGAGATGGGGCGATGCTCGGACGGCCAGGTCCGCATTACCTCGGCCAGATCCTCCTCCGTCACGGCGCGAAGGAGCAGCTCCTTTGTTCTGTAGTCCACAGGGATGCCTCCTCCCATTTTCCGGCATGCGCCGTTTTCATCACTGTAGTTACTGTAGCACACAGATCCCTTCGAGGCAAGACAGACGGCGTCGGAGGCACTTGTCCGGGGGCGGCCCTTCCGTTATAATGATAACGACCGCAGCGGCGCGGCCTCGCGGAGAAATGAGGATAGGGATATGGAACACAACGGCTGCTGCCGCTATCTGAAGAAGCCGTGAACCGGGAAGCTTGACAGCGGACGGCCATACCGATATGATGACGGAAGCAAGAATGGACGGAAAGGAAGGAACCAGACTTATGATCACTAGAGAACTCTGCGCAAAGGTCCTGGAGGCCGCCGCAGGCACCGGAGCGGACTACGCCGAGATCTTTGCGGAGAACAGCAAAAACCATACGATCAGCATGGTGTCCGGCAAGGTGGACGCCATCAGCGACGGCGTGGTCTTCGGCGCAGCGGTACGGGTCTATAAGGGCCTGCGCAGCGTCATGGCCACCACCGTGGACGTCTCTGAGGAGGGGCTCCTGCGCTGCGCGAGGCAGGCGGCCCAGGCCCTGGGAGAGGGCAAGGCGGCGCTGGACATCGTCCTGCGGGATCGGATGTTTACAAACATCCACCCGATCCGCGTCGTCCCCTCCTCCGTGCCCAACCGGGACAAGGTGGACATCCTGCGCACTGCCTGCCAGGGCGCTTACGGATACGACAAGCGGATCAGCCAGGTCACGGGCAGCTTCCTGGACGTGGACCAGAACATCCTGATCGCCAACACGGAGGGGACCTATGCGACCGACCGCCGGGTGCGCACCCGCCTCGCCGTGACCGCCCTGGCGGATGCCAAGGAGGGCGGCACCCAGACCGGCTCCTGCTCCCCCGGACGGCGCATGGGCATGGAGCTCTTCGAGAAGGAAGTGGACGCGGAGGCCGTGGGGCGGGAGGCCGCCCGGCAGGCGGTGGTCATGTCCGAGGCGGGCTACTGCCCCGCCGGGGTGATGCCCGTCGCCATCGGCAACGGCTTCGGCGGCGTCATCT